>RCMY010004641.1_pt1 | contig 11826 bp, 7 predicted proteins | sample 2041341 | NCBI WGS metagenome assembly RCMY01 (sample SAMN09708234, study PRJNA481090) | Marine sediment metagenome, whole genome shotgun sequencing project.
TCCATGAACATGGGCCAGCCGATCCGGTGATTGGGCAGACGGTCCACGGCCAGGCCTCGGCCTGGGTCGAGTGGTGGGACAACGGGTGGCACTCATGGGACGTCGCCATGAACCGCGAGCCCGATGACCATTACGTCACCCTTGCGACCGGACGCGACTACCGCGACGTGAAGCCCCTCTCGGGCATCTACTCAGGGTCGGAGACCTCCGACATGACCGTCGAGGTGGAGATCACCCGCCTGGCCTGACGAACTCGACGTTGTCCAACCGCGGGTTGGTGAGTGAGGAATCCCTACCGGACTGCGTACGACGGCCAGGACTATACCAAGCACGGTGAACACAGCACGCGACCGGGCCTGGCGATGAGATCGCCAGGCCCGGTCAGTTGGGTCAGTGCCTCCAGCGGCGTCAGCCGTGCCCCGGAGTCACATCGCCGCTACTTCGAGTGGATTTGGATGTTCCCGCGGGTGAAGTCACCCGGCTGCAGCACACCGTCGATCCAGAGTCGCAGCACATCGGCTCGGCTGGGCTCACCGTTGTCCTCGACGTAGGCCACGAAGCTCCTGCCGTCCTTGCCTGTCCCGGCGAACCACGCCGAGGTTGCGTCCTCGGAAACGGCGAGGGCGTGCACGTCGTTGGCGTGGAACCGCTCATCCGGTGCCTGGTACTGGAGGGAACCCTTGACTGAGCCCTTGGTCTGGGCGTTGAAGCCGCCCCGGCCTCCAGCGTCGGTCGTGAATCCGCCAGTGATCTTTCCCCGGGTGTTGCTCACCGTCACTGCGGTGGTGTCACAGGTCTGAGCGCCGTCCTTGTCGGTGACGCACAGGGTGACCGTGTGTTCGCCCAGGGTCAGGTACTGCTGGCTGGGCGACAGCGCGCCGGTCGACGACGCTGCCGAGGTGCCGCTGGAGCCGTCACCCCAAGTGACGTCGATGGTCCAGTCGGCATCTGCGCCGGGATCGTCGAAGTCGGCGTCCAGGGTTGCGGTGCCGCCGAACGTCACGTCGTGGTTCGGACCGGCTTCGACCTCCGGAGCGACGTTGGAGACCGACACGGTGCCTGAGTACCCGGTCTTGCCGCCGTCCTTGTCCCGGATCTGCCCAACCACGTTGCGGACACCGTTGTCATCGGTGGCGCAGGTCACGGTGTTGCTGAGTGACCAGGCGGTGAAGCCGTTCGAGTCGTCGCAGTCGAACCGATGCTCGAAGCCAGCAGTCGTGTCCGCGTCCGACGGGTCGCTGGGGTCAGTGAGAGCAAGCTGGAAGCTGGTGCCTTCGTCGACGGGCCCGTCGTCGGTGAACGCCGCCTGGGGCGCAACGTTTCCTACTGCGATGGCAACGGCTTGTTGTGTGGATCCGGTGTCATCGTCTTCGACGGTGATGACGGCGTTGTAGTTGCCGTTGTCGTCGTACGTGTGGCTACCGGAGACCGTGCTCCCGCTAAGGGCACCTGAGTCGGGAGATCCGTCACCCCAGGCGATTGAGCCCTCGTGGGTGTCGAGGGTGCCGACGTCGGAGAAGGTCGTGCTCAACGGGAGGCTGGTGCCCTCGTCGACGTTGGCCGGACCGGGGTCAGCCACGGCCGGGGCCACGTTGGCCACGCTGACGGCGGTCGACGTCGAGACGCTGGCGTCGCCATCGGTTGCCCCGATCGACACCGTGTAGGTGTCGGCCAGCGTCCCCGTCGGGTCGTCATCGAGATACTGGTGGTCGAACGGGTGGGTCCCGTTGCCGACGGTTGCCGTATCGCTTGACCCATCAGCCCAGTTGATCGTGAGCGTCATCGGGTCGCCGTCGGGATCGTCGGCGGTCACCTCGATGGTAGCCGTGCCGTTCTCGTCGACGTCGTCACCGGTCGCGGAGACCGTCGGCGGGCGGTTGCTGGCGATCGTGACCTCGGCCTCATCGAAGCCAGATAGCAGGCCCGGGTCTCGGACCGTTACCCGCACGGTGCTGTCGGCCGCGAAGGTCGACGTGAACGTGTCTCCGGTTTCACCCGCCTGGACGATCCCGTTCACGCGCCATTCGTAGGTCAGCGAGCTGAGCGGATCGTCGCTGTCGGTGGCAGTGGTGGTGAAGGTGACTGCCCCACCCGGAGTCACAGTGACGGCATCGGGGTCGATGTCGACCGTGGGTGCCGACTCACAGGCATCGCCCACGCCGTTGTTGTTGGCATCCTCCTGGCCGGGGTTCGAGATGGTGGCGCAGTTGTCGGTGTTGTCCGAGACACCGTCACCGTCCTGGTCTGCCACGCCGACGGAGGTCACGAGAACGTGGGGACGCATCGTGCCGCCGCGACCTGCGCACTCAGCACCGGGATCGCCGCCTTGGTAATAGCCGGATCTGTCGCAGATCGAGGCGACGGAGGTAAAGCCGCCGATATCGCCCCAGATGCTGTGGCTGCTGTTGCCAAAGTTGCTCAGTGACGCGCTCGTCGAGCCCTGCATGGTGGCGTGACCAGGGTCGTCGACCCGGACGGTGTCGTAGCCGCCCCCGTTGCGGCTGTAGGTGACCCCGTTGAACGGCGCGATGGTCGGGATCCAGTTCGGGCCACTCGACCCGTACTGTGTCGAGACGACGATGCCCGTCGCCGGATCTCCGAGGACCCAGTCGATGGAATCCCGCAAGGCGATGGCCGCCGGGTTGGTGCCAAATGCATGCTCGAAATGCACCCCGGAGAGAACGGCGCGCCCGGTGATGGCGGCGCCGTAGACATCACGGGCGCTGGTGGCGGCCTGGTTGCTGAACCCATCTCCAAGGAAAATGAGGCCGAACCGTTGGAAGTCTGCGACCGAAGCCGACTGGAACTGCGCATCGGTCCAGGTCTCGAACGTGGTGGCCGAGGAGATGCTGAGGACTCTGGTGCACATTGAGGCGGCACTTGTGTGACAAAGTACGTCGACTGGGTGGGTCGTGGCCCGGGCGGGGCTGGAGCCGAGCGCCAGGCCCCCGACCAGGGCGAGTGCGGTGAGAAGCGCCATGAAGGCTCGAGGTATCTGGTGACGCCCCGCGCGTTGGGCCGTGGTCATGATGGGACCTCCTGATTCCACCCGTCATTTACAGGTGCTTCGGCAACCCTGTCGCTTGCGCGCGGTAAGGACGTCCGTGACGACTACGGAACTTTCGGAGCGAACTACCGATGTCTTCCCGGCGTCGGGGGCCGCATTACGGAGGCGGGTCGATCAGTCGGTTCCGACCGGCGGCTCACCGAGCGAGCCCGGGAGTTCGCTTCGCCGGTGGATTCCGAGCTTCTGAAAGGCGGTCTCGAGATGGCTTTCGACCGTCCGAACCGACAGGTGGAGTCGCTCCGCGATCTCCTCGCTATGCAGGTGAACCGCCATCCGGGCGACCTCCGCCTGGCGAGGAGTCAGGTCGGTCGGTCGCTCGAGGAGTGCGGGCGTGCGGGCGCCGGGGCAGCAATCCGCCAGCCGAACCGAGGCCCGGGCGGCGGCGCGGTCGACGGCGCCGCCGTTCGCCGCGTCAAAAAGCGCGGCCGCTTGGTTAAGGGTCTCAGCGGCGAGCAGGAGCGCGCCCGCGTCCTCGAAGCGGGCGGCGACATCAACCAGGGCTCTTCGGTCTCCGCCCGCCAGCGCGATGGCGTGAGCGGTGTAGGCCGGTGAGAGTGCACCTTCGCAACCGTCGGCGATCTTGGACAGGTCGCCGATGACGACTTCCGGCTTACCGAGCCGGACAGCATCGTGGAGCGTGGTCGCGGCCAGCGCGAAGTGGTAGTGATCGAGGGCCTCGAGGCCAACGCGACGCAGTTTCTGCGCCGCCCGGGCGAGGTCACCTTGGAGCGCAGGAACCCAGGCCGCCGCCCGTCCGGCAATAATCCGGGCGACAAAATCGGGGTGTCCGACCCAGTCCGGTGGGGCGAGAGCAGCGGTCAGCCGCTCGATGTCGCCGGCTTGGGAGTGCGCGAGCGCGAGGTAGGCATTGGCGCGCCACCAGTGATCCAGCGGATCAGTCGATTCCAGCGACACCCGGGCGTCCTGGAGGAGGGCAGTGGCCCCGGCGATCTCGCCGATCGTCAGAAAGATCTTGCCCTGCATCACCTCCCACGAGCCAGCGGTGGCGGCGTTTCCGGCGGTCGCCCTCTCCGCCAGGTTGCGGGCTTCAGCGAGGTGGCCGGCGTAGCTCAGCGCCTCGACCTGGGCGAGGCTGAGCCGGGCGAGGGGCTCGAGATTGCTGTCCCTCGCCACCATCGAGACCCGCTTCGATAAGGCCTCGACATCTGCGAATTGACCGGCCTCCACCTGCGCGGCGGCCGAGATGGCGAGCGCTTCGCCTGCTACTGCCTGTGACGCCCGGGCGTTGCCGACGACCGCTCGAGCCATTTCGTCGGCCGTGAGCGCCTCGCCCGTGATCAGCGCGAGCCGCGCGATCTCCACTCGCAACGACTGTCGCCAGTTTTCGTGGGTCACGGTCGCCAGCGCGGCGCCCACGAACTCGATGGCCAACGCGAAACTCCCGCGACCGCGGGCGATCAACTCGGCCCGAGCGATCGCCACCCGGGTAAGCTCACCGTCGGAATCAACTAGCGACTCGGCCTCCTGTAACCACCAGTCGGCCTCGTCGAGCTCGCCCTCAGCAAGCGCGACCTGCCCGACGATCAGTGCCCGTTCGAAGGGCGCCACACCGTCGATGCGCACCTGTCCGACGAGCCGACGAGCCGCCGTGACGTCGGCGTCGAGCAGCGCTAGTTGTGTGGCCCGAAGCGCGTCCGCCCCCGCGATCGGTATCCCGGCCTCAACCTGGAGAAGGGTGATCCGGAGGGCGTCTCGCCGTCGGCGGGCGCCTGTGGCGAGAAGCCCACGTGCCGCATTGGCGGCGAGACGGCGTCGCCGGGTCGTCAGGAGCCGCGCCGTGAGGTGTTCAGTGAGGAGGCGGTCGACGACGCATGCGGTGGCCCGAAGCCCTTCCACGTCGATCCGCACCGCGCGGGCGGTTTCCGCTTTTTCGATCGCATCGTGACTAAACAACCGCGCCAGCACGTCGAGCTCGAGCGGCCCTGCGATGGCGAGCGTGTCGAGAACCTCGCGCGCCGAGGCCGAAAGGACCGAGAGTCGCTCCTCTATCGCGTCGGCCAACGTTCCATGAGTCGGCCAGGAACCGCTCACGCGCCACCGACCGTTGCGCTCGATCAGCGATGCGTTTTCTTTTCCACTTTTCAGAAGCAGTCGGGCGCGAAGAGGATTGCCGTGGCTGAGGTCCCAGAGCTCCTCGCCGAGTCTGGGATCGCATGGACCGCCGAGCACCTGCTCGCCCAGCTCATGGATTTCCCTCGCACAGAGCGGGCCCAGGGTGACGATCTGGAGGTAGCCGTGCTGGACGAGCGATGAGACCCACGCAGCGAGCGGCTGCTCTGCGGTGTGAGCGGCGAGAAGCCGGAGATCGCCCCGGCGGACGAGCTGCTCGACGGCGGCGGCAGACGAGTCATCGAGCTCGTGGGCGTCATCGACGGCGATAAGCCGTGGACCCGAACCCTCAGAGAGCAACATGGTGAGCCGGGCGAGCACGGTGGCCGGCGCGAGTGGGTGCTCGCCGATCAGGCCGGGGAGGGCCGTGGCGATGGCGCCGAACTCGATGGATCGGGTCAGGGGGCTCGCATCGATCCGGATGACGTCCATCCGCGTCTCGGCACGGACGACGGCGCACGCCAAGACGGCAGACTTGCCGGTGCCCGGCCCCCCGCGCAACAGCACCCCGCCGTCGTCCAAGATCCGGTTGAGGTCCCGCAGCGTCTGCTGACGCCCGATGAGCTCAGTGAGGGCGACGCCGGAGTCCGCTGGGTTCCGCTCGCCCTTCGTCAGCATCACTACAGGATGCCACGATGACGCGATCCCTGATCGAGAGTGTCTAGCCCGACCCGAAGGAGTGGCCCGTACCGAAGGACTGGGCCGAGCGGTGCGGAACGGGCTGGCCTGTAGGCCGGGTTCTGTCCTGCCGAAACAGGGACGACCATCCATCTAGGACCACCGTTTCCGATGGCCTCCAGCGGTCTACCCGCGCACTCGGGCGAGCAGCCCTCGAACATGCGCTGTTTGACCTTGCTCCCGACGGGGTTTACCTAGCTACTCCAGTTGCCTGGAGTACTGGTGGGCTCTTACCCCACCGTTTCACCCTTACCCCGAACACCGGGGTGTTCGTGGCGGTCTGATTTCTGTGGCACTTTCCCGCGGGTTACCCCGGGTGGGAGTTACCCACCGTCGTGCTCTGAGGAGCCCGGACCTTCCTCGGGAACCCGGTTGCCCGGATCCACGCGGTCGCCCGGCCAGCCCGTCCGCAGGTGAAGCGTGACAGGCCGGCGGCGCGGGGTCCAGTCCAGGGTTAAGAGACGATCTCCGTCCGAACTTGTCGAATGTGGCAGTACGCACCGGGAGTCCGACCTATCCTCCCCCTATGAACAGGTTGATCTCTGCCGTTGCCCTGACCCTCCTCAGTGGCCTTCTGGTTGCCGGCACGGCGACCGGAGCGGGGGCCGTCCCCGATCGCGACTGCAGCGACTTCAAGACCCAGGCCGACGCCCAGAAGTTCTTCATCGAACAGGGCGGACCGCAGCAGGACCCGCACCGACTCGACGCCGACGGGGACGGAGTGGTCTGCGAGAGCAATCCCTGCCCGTGCAGCACGAACAAGGGCGGCGGCAAGCAGGACAGCAATGGCACCAAGCAGCGGGTGATCAAGCAGAAGGGTCGCGTCACCCAGGTCATCGACGGCGACACCGTTGACGTGAGGCTCAGCCGGAACAAGGCCGTCGTACGGGTCCGCCTCGTGGGCATCGACTCTCCGGAGCTGGCGCAGGGCTGCAGGTATCGCGCCGCCACTCGGGCAGCCAAGCGGCTACTCCCGATCCGCACCCTCGTCACGCTGATCTCCGACCCCAGCCAGGACCGGGTCGACCGCTACGGCCGCCTACTGCGTTACGTCATCCGGGGGAAGACCGACGTCAACCGCGCCATGGTTCGCAAGGGCCAAGCGAAGGTCTACGTCTACGACCGCACCCCGTTCCGCCGCGTCAGCTCCTACCGCAAGATGCAGAAGCAGGCCAAGCGAGCCCATCGAGGCGTCTGGGGTCCCTGCGGCCGCTGAGTCAACCTGACTCCTCGAATCAGGCTCAGACGAGTTCGAACTCCACCCGGCGCGCCTCGACGTCCGCAACTGTGAGGCGCACGCGTACGTCGGTGCCCACCGGCAGGTCGCGATCGGACACGACCGGCCCCTCGATGCCAGGCTCGTCCACCATGGCTACGCCGCGGCGCGGATCGTCCGGGTCAACGCTCACCACGACCGCGGCGAACTCCTCTCCCACCCGCGAAGCCAGCACCCCAGCTTCGACCAGGTCCAGGATCGCGCGCTCGTAGCTGCGCGCCCGCTGGCCTGAACGCTGCATCGTCTTGGGTAATCGCGGCAAGGCCTCCAGGACCCACTGCGGCACCGGCTCATCGGCGCACAGCGCCACACAGACCTCGCCGGCGTACCGGTCCACCAAGCGCCGCAGTGGAGCGGTGACGTGGGAGTACTCCGAGGCCAGCGCCGCGTGTAGGGCCTGCTCGGGGAGATCTCCGTTGAACGCGGCGTACCCGCTCCCTCGTAGGAGACGGGTGCTCGCCACGGTCATCGCAGCGTGTTTCGGGTTCTCGGGGTCCAGCCCACGGATGAACGCCGGGTAATCCTCGTCGGCTGGCCAGGAGATGTGGAGCGCCTTGGCCGCACGGCGAAGTCGTTCGACATCGCGCGGATCCGGCGTGGGCAAGGTGCGCAGCAGCCCTACACGGGCGTAGATCATCAGTGAGGCGGCCGCGAAGCCGGTGAGGAGGGAGATCTGAGCGTTCCACTGTTCGACCGGCAACTGGGTGCGGAACTCCAAGGACCAGTGGTCCGCCTCGATATCGATTTCCTGCTCGGGCAGTGGCAGAGAAACGGCACCTCGTTCGATCTCCCGGGCGATCCGCAGCTGGCCGACCTCAAGGAGCAGGTTCAGTGACTCACTCGCGGAGCCGTCGTCGATGGCCCTCTGGGCCTCGGCGTAGGAGAGCTTCGCCCGCGACTTCACCAGGGCCCGTTCCACATGAACATCGGTGCCCTCGCCGGATGCGTCGACCCGGATGGTCCACAGCAACGACGGTCGCACCTCGCCGGGCAGCAGAGAGCCCGCTTCTTCGGAGATGACCGGCGGGTGCAGCGGCACCTTGGAGTCCGCGCCGTAGAAGGTCTCGCCGCGCTTGTTGGCCTCGACGTCGATCGGATCACCCGGCGCGACGAACGCGGCTACGTCGGCGATCGCGTAGTGGACGGTGTACCCGCCCTCACGTTCGGAATCGCGCTCGATGTGAAGGGCTTGATCCAGGTCCATCGCGGTCGGCGGATCAATAGTGACGAACTCCAGGTCGGTGCGATCCAACTCCGGCAGACGGGGCGAGGCCGCCGCCCGCTCCGCTGCTGCGATGACCGCCGGAGGAAACTCATCGGGGAGCTCCTGCTCGACGCGGATCCGTTCGATCCCCGCCCTCAGAACCCGGCCCAGTTCTGCCGCCGCTTCGCTGTCAGCACCACGGACCTGGACCAAACGACTACTCGACATGGCTGCACATTAACGTTGACCCGGTGTTGATCCTCCTCCCGCCCAGCGAGGGCAAGTCGACCCCGAAGCGGGGCGCCTCACTCCACCTCGACGCCCTCTCGTTCAACCAGCTGACCGAAGCGCGCACCGCGCTCCACGATGCACTGCTTCGGCTGTGCGGCGGCGACCCCGAAGCTTCCCTTGACCTCGAGACGCTCGTGGACCGCGCCGCCACCGTGCTGGGGCTCTCCCCCGGTCAACGCGACCTGGTGGCGCTCAACCGAGACCTGGCCACTTCCCCCACCGCCCGAGCCGACCGCGTCTACACCGGAGTCCTCTACGACGCCCTCGGGTTCGACTCGTTGTCCACCGCCGCGAAGCGTCGCGCCAACTCCCGAGTGGCCATCATCAGCAGTCTCTTCGGCATGGTGCGCCCCGCTGACCGGATCCCGTCGTACCGGCTCGCTGGCGATGTGAACCTCCCCGGCGTCGGCTCGGTCGCCGGGCACTGGCGCGAGCATCTCGAGCCCGCTGTGCTCGATGCCTTGGGGAAGGGCCTGCTCGTCGACCTGCGCAGTTCTACGTACGCCGCCTTCTGGCGGCCCGGCGCTGACCTTGCCTGCCGGGTCGCCACCGTGCGGGTTCTCCACGAGAGCAACGGCAAGCGTTCGGTCGTCAGCCACTTCAACAAGGCCACCAAGGGCCGGATCGTTCGTGCCCTACTGGAGGACGGTCGGGATGCGAAGACACCCGCGGCCCTCGCGGACCTCCTAGACGACCTGGGCTGGACTGTCGAGGTCGACGAATCGACCACCAAGGGCACCCGGCTGGACGTCGTCGTCACCGAGGTCTGATCGACACGATCTATCGGCCATTCACCAACCGAAGGGTCACCAGGCGGAGGGGTTGCCCCAACCGTCCCGGCCAGGAGCCATCGCGTTGTAGAGACGTAGGGAACCGCGCGGCTCCCGCTCGCCGAAGTAGGACATCACGGTGACCGACGCCGGGGTCAACTCCATTTGGAAGACCGACTGAAGCGGCACGCCCAAGGCCCGGGTCACCAGGGTTTTGATCGGGGTGACGTGGCTGACCACCACCACCGTGCGACCGAGGTGGGCATCAAGGAGGCGCCCCAGACCAGCGGACACGCGTTGCTCAACTTCGCGGAACGATTCGCCGCCCCCTGCTTTGGTGTCCAGCGAACCGAGCCAGGCGTCGAGATCCGGCCCGTGATCCCGCGCCACGTCGGCGAAGGACTTCTCGTCCCAATGACCGAAGTCCATCTCGGCGAAGTCCGGCTCGAAGTCGAGGCCCTTCCCCCAGCGTTCGGCGAGGATCTCCGCCGACTCGTGGGTGCGGCGTACCGGGGAGGCGACGACGGCGTCGATGCGGTCGGCCATCGGGCCCAACCACTCCCCTGTCGCCCGAATTTGCTCACGACCCTCGTCGCTGAGGCTGGGATTCGACCCGGTGAGACCCCCGCTGAACTTCTTGCCGGCAGTCAGGTGCGTTACGCCGTGGCGCACCAGGATCAACGTGGTGGCGACGTCGCCGGGGCCAGACCATCCACGCGCCTGCTGCTGGATGGACGGCTGGTCGGTGCCCTGGCTCTTTTGTTCGTCCACGCGCCGGGTAGTGACCGGTGGCCGCGTTTCAGCAGCCGCGCCCCCAGAGGCCGGGAGCGGCTCGGCCAACGTCACGCCGTCGCGGGTTCCGTCCAAAGCTTCGTTGGCCAACTGGTCCGCGGCGCTGTTCTCCGCGCGCGGAATCCAGGTGTAGGTCACGTCGTAGCCCTCTGCGGCCACAACTTCGGACGCCTCGCGCGCGAGTCGCTGCATCTCGGGGTGCTTGATCTTCCAGGCGCCGCGCATCTGCTCCACGACGAGCTTGGAGTCCATCCGCACCTCAACTGCGGCCGCGTCCGGCGCCACCTGCTCGATGAGCCGCAGGCCAGCCACGAGTCCGCGGTATTCCGCCACGTTGTTGGTGGCTCGGCCGATGGCCGTCCCCTCCTCGGCCAGGACAGCGCCGCTGTCAGCGTCGCTGATCACCACGCCGTACGACGCCGGACCAGGGTTGCCGCGCGACGCGCCGTCGGCCTCAATGATGACGCGAGCGGGAGCCGGCTTGCTCACAGCCCGCTCTCGTCGGTGCGGACCAGGATCCGCGAGCACTCCTCACACCGAACAACAAGCTCCTTGGGTGCTAAGGCGATGCGGGCCAGCTCCGCGGTGTCGACGGTCAGCCGGCATCCGCCGCACTGGCGGGCCCGCAGTTCAGCGGCACCTACGCCGCCCTTGGACTCCCGCAGGCGCTCGTAGAGGGCCAGCAGGTCAGCGGGGATGGTCTCCGCGACCGGCGCCCGGTCAGCTATCGAAGCTTCCAGGTAGCGGTCCAGGTCGGAGCTCTTCTCATCGCGGGCGGCGGCGAGGTCGCTGAGCCGGGTGTCGCAGGCCGCAACCTTCTCCTTGAACTCGTCGAGTGTCGCGGTGGCGGTCTCGACCTGCTCCATCACCACGAGTTCCTCATCCTCAAGAACGGCGACGCGGCGCTTGAGCGAAGCCAGCTCGTGGGACATGCGGTCGAGGTCCTTGGGGTTGGCAATCAGGCCCTGATCCATCCGGTCCTGGTCGCGCTTGAGGCGGGCCTTCACCGACTCGACGTCCGCGTCGGCCTTGGCCTGAGTCACCATGAGATCGTCGACGACGATCTGGGCGTCGCGCATCGCGTCGACGAGTTCGCTGCGGCTGGCTTCCAGAGCGGTGATCTCAGCCGCTTCGGGCATCGACCTAAGTTGGTGGCGGAACTGGTCGGCGCGGGAGTCGATGGCTTGGAGGTCGAGCAGGGCACGTTGGGCGAGCGGGTCGGCGTTCACAGTCGCATTGTCCAAGGGTCGGTGTTGATCACACTCACGCGGGTCTCCACATTGGTCCCCTGGGCGCTGATCGCATCCGCCAGTCGGGCCTCCACGACGGGCAGCCAGGTCCACTCGGCGGCGAAGTGGGCGACGTCGATCAGGGCAGGACCATCCTGCTCACGGAACTCCGAGGCGGGGTGGTGCCGCAGGTCGCTGGTCAGATAGACATCCGCACCGGATCCGGCCACCCGATCGAGGAGGAAATCTCCCGACCCGCCGCAGAGGGCCACGCGGCGTACCTCTCGCTCGGGGTCACCCGCAACGCGGACGCCATGGGACGTCGCAGGCAGGGCCTCAGCAACTGTTCGAGCGAACTGCTCCAACGAGACGGGGTCGATGTTGCCGCC
>RCMY010004642.1_pt1 | contig 11824 bp, 12 predicted proteins | sample 2041341 | NCBI WGS metagenome assembly RCMY01 (sample SAMN09708234, study PRJNA481090) | Marine sediment metagenome, whole genome shotgun sequencing project.
TAAAACGGGAACCAAATTGATTTTTAAGTTTGGAATTGACCAAGTTCGAATAGGATATATCAAAATCCCGCTGGCTAAAAAGGTCTAAACCCACCGAATGGCGGTGCTCAAAACGCAGGGCAAGGTTCGTTCCCCCCGCCAAATAATGTTCTGAAAGGTAGTCAGATCGCATGAGTTCCAAAAGCAATTTCCGCTGTCCTTTTTCGACCGCTTTCAAAGTGAAATGGTTTTGTAAAAGTTGAGGGTTTTTTTCGATACGCCCTTAGTACTTTCGAGCGCAGCTACAATTTCTTGCTGGGAACATGCGGTTTCGATATACCGGATTCCAGCATCCGTACCACGTTCTAGGACTCTTACAATGATGAAATTCTTATCTTTTTTAGCATCCAACAAACTGAGGTCCACGTCCCAAAAATTAGTTGGATTCAAACGATTTATATATAGTTTTTCTCTGCCCAAAATTTTTACAATCCTAGATACTAAATTACGAATTTTTTCAGGCTTTGGCAATTTTGTCCATTTGTTTGAGAATTAGTTTCTAGCTTTTCCTTCCTCCCCCTATCCACAAAAAAAGCGCCCGTAAGGGCGCAAAATTCCATGACCGTATCGCTTCTTTACATCTACATCGAAATCCCCTTCTTCTTATATTTGGAGAAATCCGTAAACTCATCCTTGAACCCGTTATAGACTTCTTCGGTTTTCCTACCGCCGCCTAGTAACGAACTGATGGCATAAACGCCTTTTCTGAGCAATCGGTTTAGTTGGATACTGGATTGTCTTTCACATGCTTGGTTCACACTTTCGCGAAGCCCATTATCCATGTGATGCTGTATCATTTCTCGATGCAGGTTCGGGCGTACATTTTCGACCGTGAGCATGAAGGCGACCCTGTCGTACATTCCCCATTCCATTAGATGGCCTGCCCATAGGTTTTCGAGGTTGGTACTGCCCTGTTCAACAAGGTGGTTGATGACGGGATATTGTTCTTTTAATGTTGCAGTCAAATCGGGAATTGAGCTTAAAAATTGGCTCGTTCTTTGCTGCAAAGGGTAACTTTTTTTATTGTCCGTATAAATCGATTTGACCTCGAACCCCTCCTTCCCTTTTACAAAATAGAACCCCTTGGCATTGAAAAAGGCGATATAGTCCTTTGCCGATTTTTCGAAAGGAGCGTGCATCCGTTCGGCATTCTTTATGTACGAACCCAAAGCGAAACTTTCATATTGTTTTTTGTAAACGGGATTCATTTTTTCGTAAAGTTTCGGAAATATCATTGGCAGGAAAATGGTAGATGCCGTCAGCTTGGGGCTATTTTCGAAAGACTGCTCGGATAACATTTCGAGCATCAGATGGTTTTGGCGGACAAATCCCGTGGATACATATTTTTCCATGGCCTCGGGAACAGGCAAGTTATTTAGGGGAAGGGGAACTGTATGCCTGTTGGAATTGGTAAAGGACAATTGGTTGTCATGATACTTTACGCCCAAAGCTTGGAACCAAAGACGAACACTCCCCTGTTTCGTGCCAACATTGAAAACCTCTTTCTCCAATACCTTCCCGATGAGCTTGAATTTGCTTTACAAGGTTTCCTTTTCTTTTTTGGTTTCCAGTTCATATAATTTGTTCTTTACAATTGGGAACGCTCGTTCAATTGCCTCCCTAAACACCCCTTTTTGATTTATTGGTATATAACGGTCAAGAAATTTGTGACGCTTGGATTCGGTTAACTTGTTAATGATATCCCCGAATTTCTTGGACATGATATGTTCCGAGAGAAGTCCCTCTGGTTTCGGGGATTTCAGGTAAGAAATTATTAATGCTTCTTATATAACTTTTTGAACTTCCAATTTGAACTGCTTGCTTTCGGTATCGATTTCCGTGGGCCGGTCGCCGTTACCGAAAATATCGGGACGTTTTTCCATCCTGATGCTCTGGCCCAGCTCCCGTTCCGTGAACACATATCCCGATTTGTCATAAATAATGTATCCCATGATGGTATCCCCTGCTTTCTCCAGTTTTATATAGATGCCCTGATATTCCTTGAGCACATTCGCAAGGTCATTAGGCTGGATGGCCTTGAAAAGACCATTTGTTGTTTCTATCTGTTTCAACAGTCGTTTCCGGTGCATCGGCAACAGCTTCGATTTGGAATGTGTATCGAATACCTTTTGCAGTTTCGGGCCGCTCAGCCCTCGGTGTACGGTGGAGCCGTTGATGAACCTTGTCCGATAGCTTTTTTGGTTGTTCAGGCCATACTTTACCCCTATTCTTCCCGATTCGTTCTTGGTCTTTTTGATTTCAACATGATAGGGCTTGACCAGTCTTGCGAGTTCCTCGAAACTTCGCACCTTGTATTTTTGGTTGATACCGTTCAATACGTCCTGCAAATAATATTTCGTTCCTTGGGTCGCATCCATACCGAATTGTAACTCGGGCAATCGGTATATCGGGAGTTGTCTTTTCTGTTTTATGGTTGGTGCCGGGGATAGGCCATACTTTTTTTCTAGGTACTGTCGTGTCGCCATGCTCCTTCTATGGCTATTGAAGATTTCGAGTACTTTTCCATCTTCCTTTACGTTGGTCGTTACGATATGGACATGCTCGTGTTTGGTATCCGTGTGCCTTACCGTTACATAGGGCTGCTCGCCATATCCCATTTCTTGCATGTATTCTTCGGAGATTTTATTGAAGGTCTTATCGTCAAGGTGTTCCCCGTGTGGAAGGTTCAGGCTGATATGGGCATAGCGGTTCTTGGTGGCGTTGCGCTGTCCCTGAAAATGTAGCAGGCTCCCGAAGAACTTTGGCGATATGCTTTGGGAAAATGTGTTGCCGTAACCGAGTATTCGCATACCTTCTTTCCCGAAGACATAGTTCAATGTCCCCCTACAGGTTTCGCCATAAATAATCTTTCCTATCATCCTGTTCGTTCTTCCATCGTAATTTCGATAAGTGAGTGCAGCAGTTCATTGGTTCTTTGTATCTCGTTTTGCAGGTTACTGTTCGGGCGTCTCAGGTTCTTGTGGTGCGCGATCTTGACCAGTTGGTTGATGTTGTTGCCTATCTTGTTGATGTGGTAGGAAAGGTTCGAGGTGTCGGGGAGCATATCCTTTTCTTCGGACTCTTGTTGCAGGACTAATCTTCTAAGTAACGGACTTATCACGCCCCTTTCGGAAATGTCCAAATTATAGGATTCGCAGATCAGCCTCAATTTACCATATTCCTTATCGTTGAACCGGAGCATTACGTTGTGATACCGCTTCTTGTTTCCCAATCGTTTTCGGCCTCTTTTCATTTGTTTCATTTTGCTTGCTTTTCAGGGTAAAACACTTCGCTAGAAGTAGACAATTCTAAGTTACTTAGAATGCACCTTGCTATCCGTTTCCTATCCGTTTCACGGATAGATATAGATAATCGAATTCGATTATAACTAACTATTAATCAATAATTTAAGTCGTAAAATCATATCGGTACATATGCCACCATATGGGTACAATTTGTACATTTGTGCGATCTTATCTGGTTTGGGGTATGTCGTAGAAATATGGAAACGTTCCGGATATCTGTGGGTAGGGAGAGGAAAGGTCGAGCGGCCGCTTGTTCTTTCGCGCGGCCGGGGAGGTCGGGCAAAAAGTGAAACTGAGAGACTTCACGGGCGGACCGGCGAAGCGTGTCCGCCCTAGGAAGATCGGAGCATAGGGTTGCCCGACTTCCGCAGAGGCTTGGGAGAAGGCGTATTGGAAAAGCTCGCAGAAAGTCCAAACAAATGTGAGATATTATATCCCAAGATAAATTGAGATTGAGTTCTAAAAATCATTTGTTTTACGGGACTTGTTGTTTTCACCCTGAATTGGTGTTTATGTAATGTCAAAAGTTAGTATAAAAGTCATTCCAACCAAATATGTAACCCCAAAATAAAGCACATCGCACCGAAGCCATGTACAGTTTGTCAGTCAGGTTTTTTCCGAAAAAACTGGTTTGTAATTTTATAAAGTATACAAATTTTATTTTTATTGGCAATAATCGGATTAAAAACTTGAATCGAAATGTAACGAAACAAATAAGTGTGAATTATTTCATTTCCTTTCTGAAAGAAGTATATTAGAATCTCTAACTAAAAAATTAGTGCCCTACTAAAAAAGAAATCCTATGATATTGAGCGTTTGCCCTAACCCATCAATAGATACCTACGCTTGGTTACAGCAACTTGATTTTGGCGGAGTGAACCGCATCGCAAAATTGACTGAATTCCCCGGTGGTAAGGGTACCCATGTAGCCTTCGCCCTAAAGCAGTTGGGTGTAGACACATCCCTATTCGGAAATTGGGCCGGAAATAACGGGGAATGGATAAAAAATGCCTCAAAGAAAGCCGGTATCCGACCGATTGGAATTTCATTGAAAGGAAATAATAGAAAATGCTACACTTTTCGATCTAATGATAAAACCTTCGATAACACAGAACTTATCGAGCCTGGACCCGAAATGAGTGAAAAGGACTGGACGCAATTCCTGGAGAAATTCAACTCCGAGGTAAAAAAACATGGCCTTATATGCATGTCAGGCTCCTGGCCCAAAGGTGCTCCGAAAGATGCCTATCTACAGCTACTAAAAATTTGTGCAAAGCACAACGTAAGGGCTATTTTGGATTGTTCCGGTATTCAGCTGAAAAATGCATTGAAAATCCCATTTTACGGATTGCATATAAACGAACACGAGGCTATGGAAACCTTCGGTTTAGCTAACAGTACGGAAGCCTTTGCCTATCTAGAAAATAAGGTGTCGCTGATTGCTCTGACCAAAGGTAAAGAAGGACTTCATCTTCGCTCGAAGAAAAATCTACTTCAAGCCAATGTGACCATTGACCAAGTCATTAGTACCGTGGGAAGCGGCGATTGTCTGACCGCTGGAATCGCTTACGGTATAGCCAACGGACTTAACTTAGAAAATACCGCTAAATATGGCGTCGCTTGTGGCGCGGCCAACTGTCTCAATGAGGATTTAGGAATGCTTAAAGCCTCGGATGTTCGAAAGCTTTTCCGGAAAGTCAAAGTTACCGAGTTTTAAGCTGATTGATTTTTGTAAAATCCAGCTTTGGTCAATATAGGAAAGACTTAATACACTAGGATGCAAAACGTAAGACTCTATACACATGTGGGTAAAATTTTTGAAAAGAATTGCTGTACCACATCCTCCGTCTTACCGTATTACGCATATTTTGATTGCCAATCGAATATCATTTGATAAATTTCAAAGGGATAGTACACTTACGCTTACTATTTTTTCCCCTTTGATGAAACCTCGATTAGTAAAAACTGCTTAAAGGAAGCCTCCATTTTTGGGTCATTTCCTGAAACCGTTCCCAAATCTACGCTGTTGAAATAATCGGTAACCGTGTAGTTTCCGTTTGCAGCCAATCCCTTCAATGAGATTGTTCCTTTAAAATTATCCGCATAAAAAGCATAATAAAGGTTACCATCTTTCTCAATGACGTGGGTCTCCGGTCTGTCATATCCGATATCGTATAGGGAACCTAAGTATTTTTCCTTGGATAGCATTTTCTCGTTATACAGCGAAAACCATTTCTTCCACACCTTTTCCTTTTCCGGGGTCAATACAAAGGAATTTGAGGCATCGGGATTATCCCTGGGCCATGTAAACTTGGTGCCCAGAACGGCCCCGATTCCGAACGAAGTGGCGAAATCATTGGCGTTGTCGCTGAGTTCGACATGGTCTCCGTAATAGGCTGTCCGAGGAATCAAGGCCTTGTACGTTTTGCCCTTATGGCGTATCTGCCAGCTCGACAATGGGTCGGAAGATACGGCCTGATTCATGGAGGCCATGTTAAAATAGGACATACAGGTGCCACAGGGACAGTTCTCGATGACCGCATCCGGCTTTATTTTTCTGGTTTCATCATAGATCATCTGGAAAAATTCCGGTAGTTTTTCTACGGATTCCTCAGGATAGTCCAATTCCAGATCCGGGTTGTAATCTGGAAGCACACCGTTCATGTGCTGACCATCCATCTTAAAGGCATCGAAACCGTACTCGTTCATAAATAGGTCAATAATTTCTTTAGTGTGCGTAAACGCTTTAGGATTGGCAGGAGAAAGATAGTAGGCATCCCACCAGGTGATAAATTCCGGGGAACCATCTTTCTGAAAAATACGCATATCCGGATTTTCGGTCAATGCCTTACTGCCCGGATCTGCGGCCAAAGGTGTCCACCAGACTTTTGCCTTCAAGCCTTGGTCGTGTATCTTGTCGACTATTTCCTTGATCTCGATATTTCCCCGGGGAAATTTCTTGGGATCCGCGTTCCAATCGCCCTCCGCAATCTGAAAGCCGTCGTCAAGTACCGCCCATTTGATGCCGAGTTCCTTTACCTTGGGCAAAGTGCCGATTACCTCATCCGCGGTAAAATTACGTTCGTAGCCCCAGGCGCACCAGATAGGCTCAAAAGCCGCAGCTTCGGGTTCGGGCATTTTGATGCCCTTCGCCTGCATAAGATTTGAATATTCCGTAAGGGCGTTATAATAGTCCCCATGATGTACCATGACGAAGGTTTCCTCGGTTTCGATAGTGGTTTTCGCCTCGAAAACGGTTCGGTCATCGAATTTTTTCTCCACCGAGATCCTTGCAAAGGTTCCCGAAGAATCGACCTCCGTAGGTAGGGAAACGAGCTTGGGCACCAATTCCAGATGGCCTACCGCTATGCCCACATCCTGTCGCCAAATATCCGTCACAGGAATGCCGCCCCCATAATCGGTCATATTCTGGCCCATATAATTTTTTTGGAAATATGCCTTGTACAATGGTTTGATCCAGTCGTCCCTGGCATCTGTAGAGCTGCCCTGAAAGGCCCAAAATGAGGGTGCGTCGTCCTGTGAAAGGATTTTATAGTCGTTATTGACCCATTTTTCGATAAAAAATCCGCTATCCGATTTGTTGGTATAGGATACCTGGGTCGACAACAGATCGGGAAACCCATCATATTTTTTTATGGTAAGTTGTTTTTCGATATGGATGCCGTTTTTTTGAAATACCCCGGAGATAACCCACTGTTTCCCTTTTAGATTGCCTTGTATTTCTTCCTCTGAAACATCCATTATCTTAAAATCGGATATTTCGGATAAGGGCATCACCAATTTTTCCGATGCTACAAAACTATCCATGAGCGGTTTTGCCTCTTTAAAGGTGGATGATATTTGGACATACATCATCCCATCGATCTCCATTTTTAAATTTCCGTTCACGATGCTGGTAGTTTGGGATAAACCTACAAAAGCGAACAAAAACATTACGATTAGGAACCCTCTATTTCGTACCATCGACAATTTTTTTTGCGTTTTTAGAATAGACTTTTTGCAATACGTCATCCGTCAGCCCTAGACCATATAACGGCCAATGATAGCCGAACAGTTCTTTTACATAAAAATGTTCATCTTCGCTCTCCAACATTCGAAAGGTAGTTTCGTACATGCCGGCCTCAAAGCCCATATCGGTACCGTACAGCAGCCTGTCCTGATATTTTTTATAGAATGCCCTCGTGCGCTTGGGAACCGGAGCTACCTCGGCATACCGCGCGGCGATATCGGCATATAGGTTATCGTACCCATCGAGAAGCTCGCCCAGTATGTGCAGATCATACCCGCAATTCGCAAAATGACAGGCGATAATGGTATTTTTAGGATTGTTCTTGACTATGCTTTCCAAGGAACTGATCAATTCTTCGTGAAGCCATATGCCTTCTTTTGCGGTATCTATTTTCCAATTCTTGGCGTTCATCATACCGTCATTGTGCGCATCGATGGGCAGGTACATCCAATACGGTTCGGCAACGTGAATGTTAATGGGCAGGCCCAGTTCCGCCATCCTCTTAAAAAAAGGTTTCATACGATCGTCCGTGAAATGCATGCCCAAGGCCGGGGCCGATAGGCTGTTCTGTAGACCGTCACCTTTATCGGTAACCTCCCCGACCCCTTTCGCACCCAGCTTGAAACAACGCTCCAATTCTTTTACCGCCTTTTTTGACCATCCGGACTCATCGTAACCCGCCAGATCAATGCCGCACCAGATATCGAAACGGGCAGGGTGTTTTGAATACAATGCATAGATGCTATCGAACGCTTCCCCTGTTGCCGAACTCAAAATGACCGATTTCTCTATGCCCTTGGCATCCATGGTAGCCACCCAATTTTCCACCTCCTGGGGTGTGGTCGCCCAAGCGTGCGAATGCATGTCGATAACGGGGTATTTGGCCTTTTCAACCCTAGTTTTAGGGACATTATATATGGACACCGGGTCATAGTCCTTTAGGAGGATATCCTCTTGTGCATATCCGGTCCAGATGAGGCCCAGAACGGTTATAAGAATTAATTTGGACTTGTTCATGCTATTTGAAATTAATGGTGTTCAGTTTTTCTATTACAAGATCGGTAGTCTTTTCAGTAGCTTTTGGAAAAACCTCGCGTAAATCGATATTATCCGTTTTTTGGAGCACCGCCTTTAAATTGGTCATAAAACAGTTCTTTATTTCTGTCGCCAGGTTTATTTTGGTAATTCCATTTTTAACGGATTCCTGAATTTGGTCGGCAGGAATGCCTGAACTACCGTGCAGTACCAAGGCAGCGGTAACGGCCTGGTTGAGCTCTGAAATCAGGTCGAGCTGCAGTTCTGGGGTTTCCTTATAAAACCCGTGTGCCGAACCAACCGCTACGGCAAGTGCATTGATACCTGTTGCCTCGACAAATTGCTTGGCCTCTTCGGGTTGGGTATAGATCATTTTCTGATCTTGGCCCAATTTTGAGATATACCCCAATTCAGCTTCTACATTGATGTTGTAGCTTTCTGCATAGCGGACGATCTCTCTGGTGATTTTTATATTATCCTTTAGAGGTTTTTCACTGGCATCGATCATCACGGAATCATAGCCCGCATCGATACATGCCTTGACGAGATTTACATCTTGACCATGGTCTAAATGTAGCCATGCGGTGACCTCGAATTGTTTGATGGCACCTGTCGCCATTGCTTTGGCAATCTCAAGGCCCAAATACTTTATCGAACTCTCGGAAGTTTGCAAAATCAGGGCACTTCCTGTTTTTTGTGCGGCCGTTAAAACTGCCGAAAGGGTTTCAAAATTATAAAAATTGGTCGCCAATAAAGCCTGACCGTTCCTTTTGTTGTTTGCAAGTTGTTCCTGTAATCTAATCATTTTTCGATGTCGTATGAAAATTGGTTTTTGGCGATTGCGCCGATATGTTCCCTATTCTTAAAAGCGGTGGTGCCGCCGGATGCCGTGGTATTGATGGCACCGGTCACATTTCCGAATTCCAAACATTCCGTCAGCGGTTTTCCTTGGATGAATTTGTGGATGAATCCCGCATCGAAACTATCACCGGCGCCGATACAGTCGATTACAGACTCGTTGAGATAGGCGGGTTTGAAAACCGCTGTTCCATCATTCCACAAATGGGCACCCTTTTCCCCGTCTTTGATGACGATAGTATTTGCAATGGATGCGACCCTTTGCAGGCCGGAAGTTATATTTTCACTATCCGTTAAAAATTGAAATTCCAAAACATTGGGTAAGAACACATCTATGAAAGGCAGGAGTTGGTTCAAATCAAGGTCCCACGTTTCTTGTGGATCCCATTGCGGATCCATTGACGTGGTAAGCCCAAGGTCTTTTGCCCTTCGGAAGAGGAGAACGATATCTTTCTTCAACGCCGTTTGCAAAAAGACGGAACTAAGATGCAGGTGTTTCGCACTTTTAAGGATACTGTCAGTAACCTCTTCTTCCCGCAAATGTTCCATCGCCCCGGGAAATGTAATGTTCGCGCGATCCACATCATAGTTCATGACCACGGTCGCCCCAGTTTTATGGATAGCGGATTTTAAGATGAATCCCGTATCCACATTTTTTTGAAGGAGCGAGCTTTCCAAGGTCATCGCGAGATCATCAGTACCTATTTTACCCAGAAACGCAACATTACTTCCTAAAGCACTGAGATTACTTGCAAAGATGGCTGAACTACTTCCTAGGGTAAGATTAAAATTCTTGGCCAGTATTTCTTTGCCAACTTGGGGAAAGCCTTGAATATCATCTAAAATAATATCCACGTTCAGCTCCCCCACCACCAAGACATCGAATATTTTCATAACGCTGATTTCTGAGTTATCCAAATATACATATATTTAGAATCTTACAAAACCTTTCTTTTTAAATTTCAAACTCTTACTTTACCTTTAAGAGATTGTTTCTAAAATTATCATTGGAATTAACTGAGCAACAACCTTACCATTGATAATTGTGTGAACGCTACAATGGAATGGGTCGACCTTTCATAACCCTAGGAGGTCTTTCTCTGGAAGGAAATCCCCCTGCAAACATCACTTAGTAACGAAAAGGGAAATTTATCTTGCAGTCATATAACTATCTTTAATAACTTTATGAAAGATAATTATTAATACTTACTCACTCAACCCTTTTTTAGTACCTTACGTTTTCTGTTGACCATAGGCCGGATCCACCAATTCACCGATATTGCCAATGAAAGTATCAAATACAAGACTTACTTCCTTAGATTTTTTTAGGGGTGCAACTGTCGCAGCTATGATTGTTGTCAACGATCCAGGAAGTTGGGAAGCAGTTTATAGCCAATTGGCCCATGCAGAATGGGTGGGTTGTACGGCCACAGACCTTATTTTTCCGTTCTTTTTATTTATTGTTGGGGTTTCAATAGCAATTGCCTTTAGTAAATCTTTAGTAAGGGGATTAAATAAAAAAGAATTGCTATTGAAATCCCTTAAACGAGGTATTATTATATTTTCTCTAGGTTTATTCCTTAACCTATTTCCCAATTTTAATTTTTCCGAGTTTCGAATACCAGGAGTTCTTCAGCGAATTGCGTTGGTATATTTGGTCTGTGCTGTTCTGTACCTATTTGCAGGTAAAAAAAACCAGTACATATGGTTTGGCTCACTTCTAACAGGATACTACCTGATAATGACCTTTATTCCAGTGCCAGGAATTGGACAGGCGAATCTTGATCCAACAACCAACTTTGCTGCATGGTTCGACAGATTAATATTGCGTGGAAACATTGGAAGTAGTGGAAAAGGGCTATACGACATAACAGGTATTTTCACTACGATTCCTGCAATCGCCTCGGGCTTAAGTGGAATTTTTGTTGGGGACTTGCTATTAACCAAAAAAAAGGATGACCGCGAAAAACTTATTTGGATGTTCATAGCAAGTGGGATTTTGATTTTTGCCGGGTGGATATGGAGTTTTGAGTTTCCGATGATTAAAAACCTGTGGACTTCATCTTTTGTTTTGCATACATCAGGACTAGCTATATTTTGTTTCGCGATTTTTTATTGGTTTTTTGATTTCTTAAATCATAAAAAATTTGTGGCACCCTTCTTGGCCTTTGGTACCAATGCCCTTGTTGCTTATTTTGTAGCCGGTCTATTCAGTAAATTAACATCGGCCCAACTTTTTGAATCCGAAGACGGCACCTTTTACAGTATTAGGGAATGGCTATACTCTGATGTGCTTGTCGAAATATTTAACGAATACAATGCCTCTTTTACCTATTCTATCTTAAACACTTCATTTATTTTTCTATTCATATGGTGGATGTACAAGAAAGAGATTTTAATTAAAGTCTAAATGTTATTATTTAGGTTCTAAATACCATCTCGAATGACCATTATTGTAGGTCTGCAAAGCAGTCCAGTTAGCAACGGACGATGTAGCCCTGCTTACATTATCCAAGTACACTCCGTCAAATCCCATGTCAACGATCTTGTCGATGGA
>RCMY010004643.1_pt1 | contig 11824 bp, 11 predicted proteins | sample 2041341 | NCBI WGS metagenome assembly RCMY01 (sample SAMN09708234, study PRJNA481090) | Marine sediment metagenome, whole genome shotgun sequencing project.
GACCTTCCCCCCACCACCCCGACCGCCCCCCCGGTCCCGCGCGACACCGCGTCCTACATCCGCACCCCGGACCCGGCGCTCAGCGCGTACGCCGACCAGTACCTCGACCAGGTCACCGCGATCCCCGAGCAGCGGGCCACCGTGGGCTGCGTCATCCCCGCCTACAACGAGGCGGAGACCATCAGTGGGGTGCTGGACTCGCTGCTGATGCAGACCCGGTTGCCCGACGTGATCCACGTGATCATCAACAACACCAGCGATGACTCGGTCGAGATCGCCTCCCACTACGCAGGTCCTCACCGGCGGATCACTCCCACCGGGGAGCAGCACACCGAGATCTATGTCCACGACATCGGCAAGAACCCCGACAAGAAGGTCGGCGCGCTGAACTACGGCTACTCGCTCGTGGAGACGATGGACTATCTCCTCGGCGTCGACGGTGACACCACCCCTGAGCCAGACGCCATCGAAGCGCTGGTGGACGAGATCTCCAGCGACGACCGGATCGGCGGCATCTCGGCGATCTACTCGATCGACGACAGCGCCCTAGACGGCCCGATGGCCAAGTTCCTCATCGCCGGCCAGCGCGCTCAATTCAGCGCCTTCAACATGCAGAACCTCCTGAAGGGCCGCAACATGGCGGTCCTCGGGGGTCAGTTCTCCATCTTCTCCACCAAGGCCCTGCGCGATGTGCTGCGCGAGAGCAAGCAACGTACGCCGTGGGTCAAGGACAGTGAGGTGGAGGATTCGCTGTTGTCCCTGCAGATCAAGAGCGCCGGCTACCTGACCAAGATCAGCGCCTCCGCCCGCGCCCACGTGGGCGGCATGGAAACCCTGCGCAGCCTCGACGCGCAGCAGGTGAAGTGGAACTTCGGCGCCATCGATCTGATGTGGCCCGGCCAGCGTGGCGACACCCGCGGTCAACCGTTCCACCCGAACCTGCGGCTGCGCTGGTTCGAGCACATGTCGATGATCATCAACATCGCCACCCGCCTGCTGTTCCTGCTGCTGCTGATCGGGTCCCTCACGATCGATGCGTTCGTCTTTCAGGCCTGGTGGCTGATCCCGCCCACCGCGGCGATCTTCTTGAACTATCGCGTGGCGCGGTCGATGGCGTTCGCGAACCGCCGTGACTATCTCTTCGCCATGACACTCGCCCCGGCCGAGATCTATATGTGGACCCGGATGGGTCACTTCGTGCGCGCCTGGCTGAAGTTCTTCAGTCGTCAACAGACCGACAACTGGGCCGCGCAGGCCAAGGCCGAACGCGGCAAGGGGTCGTCGTGGCTCTACCCGTACCTCGCGCTGCTCCTCTTCCTTGTCGTCGCCGGCGCGATCTGGGTGCAGCTGAGCGTTTCTCTGCGCTCGGACATGCTCTCGGTGGGATGGCCCATCCTGGGCATCGTCACCGTGCTGCAGACTGCGTGGATGGTCCTGAAGGCAAGCCGCCGCTATCGAGGCTTCAAGGCATGACGCGTCCTACCCACCGCACGTTCGCGGCCGTGGTCGGCATCGTTATGTCGAGCGCCGTACTCCTCAGCGGTTGCTCCATGCTGGCCGAGCAGGACACCGCGCCAACGGACCCCTCGACGGCAGAGTCGACGGCCGTTGAGGAGTTCGCCGTGGACTCTCAGTTCACCCGCGACGGAACCTTCCAGTCGCACATCTCGGTCAAGGGTTCGCCAGAGATGGACTTCGTCTACACGCTTTACCCGACCAAGTCGACGCCACGCACCAACGAGTGGTTCCCTCGAGGGAGGAAGTACTTCTCCTTCACTTTCCAGGCCTACGACCTGTCCCGCGAGTTGCGCGATCCTTTCGACAGCAAGCGCGAGGTCTACCTCGACACCATGAAGGTGACCTCGTCGACGATCACGCCCGACGGCAAAGGTAAGAACCGGCCCTACCGGTTGGACGCGAAGGCCTCGGCGGTCACCTTCGACCCCGAAGCGGTGCGCAACAAGTACGGCATGCTCATCACCTCACCCAAGGGTGCCTTCGAGTTGCGCAACCAGGCGATCAAGCCCACCCCGCCGAGCACCCGCGGCATCGAGTTGACCTTCACCGCAGTGGTGTACGTCGAGAAACGGGCCGGGTCGAACACGTTCAGCAAACGTGCGGTCCGACAGGTCGTCCCGATCGCGATCTTCGAGTCCGATGAGCCCACCTCCGTGGCCAAGATCCCGGTCAACGCCAACTAGCCGCGGATCGCCGCTCGGTGGTGTCAGAGCGCGTGGTCAGCCATTCGGTAGCCGACCCCGCGCACGACCTCGATGTACTTCATGGAGGGACCGTCGTCGCCGAGTTTGCGCATCAGTCCGAGGATCTGACGTTCGACCTCGCGCTTGTCAGCCTCGTTGACGAAGTGTGAGGTGACGAACTGTTCGCCTCGCATGACGAGCACGAGGTCGGCCTTGCTCCGCACCCGTCGGCCCGAGCGCAGCAGGGAGACCAACAGGTCGGCCTCCACCCGCGTCAGCTCCAGCGGTCGCCCCTCGAAGCTCACGTGCCCGGAGGCCAACTCAACGGTGAGCGCTTGGAACCGGATGAAGTCGTTATCGACGTTGTCGTTCGCCGCTGGCACCGGCGCCAGCGACACCGGCCGACGTGGTGCGCTGCCATCGGCGCCGTCCTGATCGCCCGTGGGCGGCTGAACCGCCTCCGTCGACCCCGGCATCGCACCGTCAGCAACCAGCTCACGCGAGGCGGCAGCCGCCCAGGACTCCGGATTGGGTCGCAAGACGACGGGGGGCGCAGCCATCGTGGGGCCGGCGCTCAGGCCCTCGCCGTAGGACGCTCGGCGAAGCATCGAATCGGCGCGCGCCCGCAACTCCCTGGGGCGGAAGGGCTTGACGAGGTAGTCGTCCGCCCCGGCCTCGAACCCCCGAATGACGTCGACCTCTTCGGTCAGGGCGGTGATCATGATCAGATAGGTGTGGCTGAATTCGCGGATCCGCTTGGCCACGGCGAACCCGTCGAGGCCCGGCATGTTGACGTCCATCGTGGTCAGCACCGGCTGATGCTTCCGGACCGCTTCGATCGCCTGAAGACCGTCCGCGGCGAGGATCACCTCAAAGCCGGACTGCTGCAGTACGAGTTCGATGAGCATGCGCACATCAGCGTCATCCTCGCCGACCACAGCCACCATGGAGTCGGTCATTCGAGCATCCTAGGGGCCAGCAGGGTGTTTCGTCGCGATGGGGACCAGACACCAGTCACCAACCGGCGGTCGTCGCCAGTTCCAGAGCCCCCTCAATCCAGAGATCTCCAGCCGGGGGGCCACCGTTGCAGGGGCCGTCACTCTCCGCAGGAGGCTTGATCCAGAGCAGCGCGTCGAGACCGCCGTCCCCCCTCACGAAGGCGGGCAGAGCCCCTAGAGCCTGACCGGAGGGGTTGCACCATTCGGAGACCGAGTCCCCGGTTTTCGTGGAGTTCCCGTTCCGGCCGGTGTCGATGACGTAGTGGGCGTCGTCGAGCATCCCGCTCAGCGTGTCCGCGTAAATGCGTTCGGTCGCCTGGGGTTGGTAGTTAGCCACGTTGGTAGCGAAACCCCGCACCCGCTCCACTCCCACCTGCCGCAGGAGGGCAGCCATGTCCTCCGGGGGCACCCACGCGGAGTGTCCCGCGTCGACGTACGTCGTCACCCCGGCCACTGCGAGAATCCCGACCGCCTGCTCGAGCAGGTCCACGCGGGTGGACTCTTCAGCACAGGAGGTAGCCGCGGCCAAGGCGTCCGGTTCGAGCACAACCACGCTGGACTCACCCGCCGCTGTCGCGATCGCCTGGACCCACGGCAGGTAGGCCTCCTGGCTCAGGCCACCGGCCGAGAACTCGCCTGTGCAGTCACGATCCGGGATGCCGTAGAGCACGAAGACCGGGGTCGTTGGCGCCTTCGATGACTCATCCTCGGGGGACTGAGCGACCACCGGGGAGCCGGTCGCCTCGGCCACGAGACCAGAGACGTACGCCGCCGCTTCGGTTGCGGGGAAGCGCTCCGGCGTAAGCCAGATCCCGGTGGGGATCTCGTTGAGACGTCGCAACCGACTCGCGTCGGCATCGCGTCCAGCGGCTTCAGCCTGCAGCGCCGCCGCCTCCAGCTCAGGGTTCGCCACCACGGTCTGGATCCGTTCCGGAGCGGGAGCGACCGGTTTGTCGGATCCCGAGCAACCGACGAGGACCACCAGTGCACCGAGCAGGACAAGGAAACGACAGGGCCGGAGCACGAGCCCATGATGCCCGACGTGCCGCCGTAGCCGTCGGGTCAGGATACGGATCCGCTCTAGCCGAAAAGTGGAACACGTTCTAGTCTGGCTGCCAACGTCCTCCTCGACCTCGAAGGAATCTGACCTTGAGCGCCACCCTCGGCCTTGCCGCAGCCCACGACACCTCCATTGAAGAGCGCTACGAGCCTGCGCCTCTGCTCAAGGACAAGGTGATCGTCCTCTCCGGGGTCGGCCCGGGTCTGGGTCGATCTTTGGGCGAGGAGGCCGCCAAGATGGGCGCCGACCTGGTGCTGGTCAGCCGGACCGCGAGTCGTCTGGAGAAGATGGCCGAGGTCGTCCGCTCCCACGGTCGACGCGCCTTGGTCGTGCCCACCGACATCACCGACGAAGCCGCCCGCGCGTCCCTCGTCGAGCAGGCGATGGCTGAGTTCGGGCGGGTGGACTGCTTGATCAACAACGCCTTCGCGATCCCGCCGATGGACCCGATCACCCAGATCAAGACCGAAGACCTCGCCGCCGTCAACGAGACCAACGTCTTCGCGCCCCTGCGCCTCTCGGCCCTCTTCGCCGACGCCCTGGCCGCCTCCAAGGGCTCGGTGGTGATGCTCAACTCCGCCGTCCAGTTCAGCTCGCAGCCCGAGTTCGCCGGCTACAAGCTGTCCAAGGGAGCCTTGGCCCACCTCGCCTCGTCCCTAGCCACCGAGTTGGGCCCTCGCGGCATCCGAGTCAACAGTGTCGCGCCCTCCTACATCTACGAAGACGTCAACCGCGGCTACTTCGACTACCTCGCCGCGGTCGAGGGCAAGACCCACGACGAGGTGTACGTCGAGAAGGCCAAGCCGACCGACCTGCTGCGTCTGGCCTCCTCCGAGGAGGTCGCTCGCGCCGCGCTGTTCCTGGCCAGCGACCTTGCCTCCGCCGTCACCGGTCAAACGCTGAGCGTCGACTGCGGCGAATTCCACAGCTGATGGAGGCTCCTCGATGAACGCTGACAACATCATGACCCGCGAACGGCCCGACGTCGGCTCCTACGACGACATCGCCGCGGCCGCTGAGCGCACCACCGGCATGAGCGACTTCGGTGGCACCGAGCACGAAGAGGGTCTGCGGACCCTGACCGAGGACCTCGCCTCCCCCGAGGCCGGTCTGACCCCGCGGGGCAACTACTTCCAGCGTTCCGAGGTGAAGAGCGCGCTGGTCGGCCGGTTGCTGACCCAGGCGCGGTTCAACGAGCACCCCGAACACGCGGACGTGCCGATCGAACGACCGATCTTCGTGATGGGGCTCCCCCGCACCGGCACGACCGCGCTGCACCGTCTCCTGCACGCCGACCCCGGCACCCAGGGCCTGGAGATGTGGCTGACGCAGTACCCCCAACCCCGGCCGCCGCGCGAGACGTGGGAGACGGACCCGATCTTCACCGCTATGCAGCAGGCGTTCTCCGCCCATCACATCGAATCCCCTGAGTTCATGGGTATCCACTACATGGATGCCACCTCGGTGGAGGAGTGCTGGCGGTTGCTGCGCCAGACCGGGAAGTCCAACTCCTATGAGTCCTTGGCCAATGTGCCGCGCTACACCGAGTGGCTCGCCGGTCAGGACTGGACCGACGCTTATGCGCGACACAAGCAGAACCTTCAACTCATCGGCCTCAACGACCCGGAGAAGCGTTGGGTGTTGAAGAACCCGTCCCACATGAGCGCCCTCGATGCGCTGATGACGGTCTACCCCGATGCGTTGATTGTTTACACCCACCGCGACCCCGTGGTCTGCATCGCCTCGTCGTGCTCGCTCTCCGCAGCGACCACCGAGCAGCACTCCACGACGTACGTCGGCGACGTGATCGGCCAGACCCAACTCGACCTCTGGTCGCGCAGCTATCACGCCTTCCACGACGCACGCCCGGCCTACGACCCTGCACAGTTCGTCGACGTCGCGTTCTCCGACCTGCTCTCCGACCCGATCGGCACCGTTCGAGGGGTGTACGACGGGTTCGGCCTGGAATGGAGCGAGGAGGCCCAGGCCGCAGTGGCCGAGATCGACCGCGAGTCCAAGCAGGGCGAGCGCGCTCCCTCCCACCGCTACGACCTCGCCGACTACGGCCTCACCGAAGCTCAGGTCCACGAGGCCTTCGCGCGGTAGCTACGGCTCCGGTGGTTGCGGAACTTCGAAGTCCGCCCGGTGGTTGAGGAGCGACGAAGTCGTGTCTCGAAACCCCCGGGGCCAGCCCAGAAACCATCCCCAGCCGAAGCCCCCACCGACCCTCTCCACAGCCCAGCGGTAGGCCGCCCCGGGAGCCCACACGAGGGCTCAACCTGAGGGCATGACTCTTGACGGCACCGACCTCGGCCTCCAACTCCCTTCGACGTGGCGGCGACGCCGCGACCCGGTGCGCGGGGTGTTGGTCGCGGCCCGTCCGGCCCGGATTCCCACCAGCGGACGATGTCCCGAACTCACGCTGCGCTGTGTGGTCGCCGACGGGGATCTGGTGTCCTGGCGGGTAGCCGCGATGGACGAACTCGCGGAGAAGTTGGCGGACTTCGCCCTTGAGGACGAGGACGACTTCGAGTTGTTCGGCCACGAGGTGGCCTACCGGCGCTTCGCCTATCGAGAGACTGTCCACGACGTCCTGTGCGACCAGTGGGCTTGGCTGCACCAGGGACTCGGCATCACCTTGACCTGCTCGGTGGCCCGCGAGGACTACCTCGACTTCTGCGATCTTTTCGAGGTCGTGGCCGAGTCGATCGACCTCGATCGGAGGGTGGCGTGAGGGGTCAGCGAGTCACACACGGGGATTGCGGGAGACGTAGACACCGCCGACGACCGCGATGCCGAGCACCCCCAGCACCAACCACACTGACGTCGGGGAGTCGAAGACCTGGACGATGAAGACGCAGAAGAGGATGACCGCCAGGATCGCAATGCTCAGCACGGTGTACTCCCGGTTGGTCACCGGCCGGGGGCTCATCGGCGCAACACCCGGACCTTCGCGCCCTTCTTCGGCACGCTGGTGATGTTGCGGACCTTCGGCTCATCCTTGCCGACCGTCTCCACGTCGTACGCCGCGAACACTTCGCGCAGCACCGCGATCCCCTCCATGATGGAGAAGCCTGCCCCGATGCAGCGGCGGGTTCCGCCACCGAACGGGATCCAGGTGTTGGTCGGCGGGTTCTGGCCCAAGAAGCGCTCCGGCCGGAAGACCTCCGGGTCCGGGTGGTTCTCTTCGCGGGAGTGGGTGATGATGATGGAGGGTCCAACCGTCGCACCGGCCGGCAGGTTGACCCCACCGATCGTGCCGGGCTTCATCAAGGTGCGCACGACCATCGGGATGATCGGGTGCAGCCGCATCGACTCCTTGAACACGGCATCGAGCCACTCGTCGTCACCGTCAGCGACGGCTTGAACGGTGCGCGCGTGCAGGTCCGGGTTGCGGCCGAGTTCGTAGAGCGACCAGGCCAGCGCGGCCGCGGTGGTCTCGTGTCCGGCGAGCAGCAAGGTGATCAACTGGTCGCGCAGTTCGGTGTCGTTCAAGGTGTCGCCGTCATCGGCGCCCTCCTCGGTTCCGACCCGGATCAACCGGGACAGGACGTCGGACCGTTCGGCGAGGTCAGGGGCCTCGCGGCGCTCGCGGATCTCGGCGTAGATAAGTTCGTCCAACTCGTACTGGTTGTCGATGGTCCGCTTCCACGGCCCGAACTTCTGCAACTTGGGGTAGCCCCACCCGAAGAGCACGGCAGGGCTGATGTCGACGGTCGCGGTGACCCGCGGACGCATCGCCGCCAGACGCTGGTGGTCGGTCACCCCGAACACCACCCGCAGAATCACCTCGAGGGTCAGTCGGTTCATCCGGTCGAGGGTTTCGAAGTCCTCACCGTCACGCCAGGTCTGCACCTCTTCACGGGCCACGTCGATGATCAGCCCGCGGTACTCCTTGAGCGCCTGCCCGTTGAAGGCAGGCATCAGGAGTTTTCGGGCTCGCTTGTGTTCGACGGAATCCTGGATGAGCAGCGAGTGCTGACCCATGATCGGACCGAGGATGGCGTTGCCCTTGCCGGCGTAGAAGACTTCCGGGTCGGCGGCGAAGATCTCTTTGGTGTGCTCGGGCCGGGTGAAGAAGACCAGCGGACGACCACCGGGCATGAGCTTGATGGTGAAGGTGTCGCCGTACTTCCTCTTCAGGTAGGGGTGGAACCAGTGGCGGAAGCGGATCAGCGCCACGCTCTGCACGAGCACCGGCCACTTCGGGCCGGGGGGCAGACCCTCGGTGCTCACCTTCCCGAGCCCGTCACTCGCAAAGGCGTTCATCTCCTCGAAGCGTCGTCTGGTCTGTTCGTTGGCATCGTCCAGAGTGGTGGCCACCGGGCCATACTACGAGTACGCGGCGAAGAATTTCAGGCGGTTGCAAGACGGGCGGAAACCACCCGATGGATCGGCATCGCCTTGAGTTTGAGGTCGGCACACGACGCACGCCGGGGTTCGCCCGGAGCGGCTTCGACCTCGATCACCCAGTCGTCCTCGTCGGCCCGGGCGGTCACCACCGTGACCCCGGCCTGTCTTCGCGACTCCGCGGACCCGGTGGCGCGGACGGTCCGGTAGCCGAACTCGGCGCGCAGATGCGTCTCGGCGAACTGCACCACCGCGGAGCGTCCCGCGTGGCCACGGCTGAGCAGTCCCGGGACGAAACCGGCCTCCACCTCCTCGCACGCCTTGACCGCCGAGGCGGCATCGAGCCGCCCCAAGGTGAGCCCACTGGGCAACGCCAACATCGTGGCCGCGAACCGGTGGCCTCCGAGGTGCGTGGTCTCCCAGGTTTCCTGAGGCCAGCGATCCGCCAGGGCAGCGACCACCGGCCGGCCACGCTCTGCACAGCAGACGTCACGACTGCCGTTGGTGCAGACCAGCCACAACAACTCGTCGTACGGCGCCAGGTCGGCGGTGTTCAGGCCGATCAGATCCATCGGGTCGTCCAGCAGCGCCGTGCTGACCCGGGGAACTCCGCCCAGGCTGGCCGCGAACACCCGCAAGGGGGCACCCGCCGGTCGACTCTGGCGCCCGTGGCGGCGAATCAGTTGGACCCGCTCGCCGCGCCCGGCCAGGTGCTCGCGGACCTCTTCGGGCAGGCGGGACTCGGCGACCGCCTTAGACCCCCAGGAGCCGACGTACTCGACGAAGAGCCACTCGGTCTCCGTCGGCGCTGTGCCTGCCAGGATTTCGCCGTCGGCATCGCTGGATCGGGCGCAGCGAAAGGCGCTGGGCGAGTCCGCGGGCTGGGTCACGGCTCTATTCGACCAGACGAGGACTTCGAGCGGTGAGCCAGACGCTGGCGCCGAGGTGGTAGCCGACATAACCAAGCGATGCGACCACCAGCAGCAGGGAAGGCTCCGGGAGCGTGGCGACGATGGCGACGTAGGCGGCCACCCAGAGCCCGGACAGGAGGAGCGTCGCCTGTTGGAGCGACTCGGTGCGGCTGGGGTAGATGTAATGGATCGGCACGAAGACCCCGATCGCGCAGACCGCCAAGACGACAGTCACCGCAGCCGGTCCGAAGTCGAGCGCCACGACGTAGAAGGCGACCACGTTCCAGTAACTGGGGAAGCCGAGGAAGAAGTGCTCCCCACCGACGGTGGGTTTGGCGTCGGCGCGGCAGAACTGGACGCAGGAGGCCAACATCGGGACCGAGGCGATCACTGCGCCCCAGGTTCCGCCGGGCAGGTAGCCGTTGGCCCACAGCAGCGTCATCGGCGCCAGCACGTAGGTCATGTAGTCGACGATGTTGTCCAGCAACGCCCCGTCGAACTCGGGCATCACCTCCTTGACCCGGAAGCGCCGCGCCAGGGTTCCGTCGGTGCCGTCTACGAACATGGCCGCCAGCAGCACCCAGAGGAACGCCTCGATCCGCCCTTGGTAGGCCAGGTGCACCAACACCAGTGCCAGCACACTGCCTGAGGCGGTGTAGGCGTGGATCGCTCCCGCGGTGACGCGTTCGGCGGTGGTCGCGGTCCGGTGTGAGGTCACCGGGTCATCCTTGCAGCCTTCACAGGCTGGGGCGGCCCGCGATCCAGGTCTGGGTCACGAGCGGGACGCCGGGTCGGTAGGCCAGGTGGGCATGGGTTGGGGCGTCCAGAACGATCAGGTCGGCCCGCTTGCCGGGGATGAGGCGTCCGATGTCGTGCCGATCGAGGGCTGCGGCTCCGGTGGCTGTGGCGGCGTACACCGCTTCGGCGGGGGTCATCCCCATCTCGCGAACGGCTAGGGCGATACAGAAGGGGACACTGCTGGTGAAGCAGGAGCCGGGGTTGCAGTCGGAGGCCAGCGCGACGCTGACACCGGCGTCGAGCAGGGCGCGGGCGTCCGGGTAGGGCTGGCGGGTCGAGAACTCCACCCCGGGCAGGAGAGTGGCGATGGTGCCGCTGTCGCGTAGGGCGTCGACGTCAGCTGGACTCAGGTGGGTGCAGTGGTCGACCGCGGTGAGTCCTAGCTCGGCGGCAAGTCGTACGCCAGGACCGTAGGTGAGTTGGTTCGCGTGTAGGCGGGGTCGCAGTCCTGCAGCCTGGCCAGCGGTCAGGATCGTGCGTGCCTGGTCGGCGTCGAAGGCTCCCTCCTCGCAGAAGGCGTCGATCCACCTCGCGTGCGGTGCGGCAGCCTCGAGCATGGGGCCGGTGACGAGGTCGACGTACTCGCCCGGATCCGAGCCAGCGGGCACGACGTGAGCGCCGAGGTAGGTCGTCTCCTCGGTGAACTGGCGCGCGACAGCGAGGCTGCGCGCCTCGTCGTGGACCGTCAGCCCGTAGCCGCTCTTGATCTCGACGGTCGTGGTTCCCTGGGCCCGCATCTCCTTCATCAGGTGGGCGACATTGGCGCTGAGTTGCTCGTCGGTGGCGGCCCTGGTCGCGGCCACCGTGGTGCGGATCCCACCAGCGGCGTACTTCTGCCCGGCCATCCGGGCGGTGAACTCCTCCGCCCGATGCCCGGCGAAGACCAGGTGGGAGTGGGAATCGACGAAGCCGGGGAGCACGGTGCGGCCTCCGAGGTCGACGCGTACGTCGGCGTCGGGCGCCTCCGCCGCCGGCCCGATCCAGGCGACCTGGCTTCCCTCGACGACGACGGCGGCGTTCTCGATGAGGCCGAGGAGGTCGGTGGCTTCGGGGTCGTTGGTGACGAGTTCCGCGATGTTGGTCAACAGGGTGGTCATCGGGTTGCTCATGGGTGGATCCTCGCGATCGCTGTGTGAAGGTCGCGCCCGATCTCGGCCGTGTCCGGCTGCCGATGGACGGCGTGGCCGTCGATGAGGACGTGGGTGACGTCGGCGGCGGAGGCCGCGAAGACGGCTGTGTGATCGTCACCCCCGGTGCCCGCGGTGCGGGGGCTGTGGAGGTCCAGGGTGACGAGGTCGGCACGCTGGCCGACGGCGATCTGGCCGGCGTCGGGGAAGCCGAGGCTGGAGTGGCCGGTGGTCGTGGCGGCTTCGATCAGGTCGGCTGCGGTCCAGTTCCCTCGGGCCCCGGAGGCGAGCCGCTCGTTGAGCTCAACGGCCCGCATCTCCTCAAAGAGATCGATCACGGCGTGGCTGTCCGAACCCAGGGTGAGGCGGGCGCCCGCGG
>RCMY010004644.1_pt1 | contig 11820 bp, 8 predicted proteins | sample 2041341 | NCBI WGS metagenome assembly RCMY01 (sample SAMN09708234, study PRJNA481090) | Marine sediment metagenome, whole genome shotgun sequencing project.
CGGAAAAACCCCACGGTCAAGCGACGCATGCCCTCGGGGTATTTGCCGGTGAAGAGCACCGCGAACCAAGCGAGGAACATGACGATGCCCACGACGATCATGTACAGGTACATCACAATGATGAGCGGAATCAGCATGAAGATCCGGAGGAAGACCGTCAGGCGGTTGCGCCCGGTGAGCTGTGGGCCAACGCTCAGGGTGACGTCATGGTCGCCCGGGTCGGTGGCCACGGTGTCGAACGTGAACGGTGGATACGTCTCGGTGAGGCCGAGGTAGAACGCCCCTGCCCGCAGGTTGTAGCGCTGCGACATGATGATGAAGTTGGCGATCCCCTCGGGCATCTTCCCGGTGAACACGATGATGAACCACGCCACCATCGTTGCGACGCCGGCGACGAGATTGAGGACGTAGCCCACGATCATGTGCGGAATCGCCATCGCCCAATGGGCGAGCGGCCTCCAATTGGCCACCTTGTTGGATGCCGGTACTCCAACATGCATGGGAAAAGCCGCTGCCGTTGCTTCCATGATCCAACTCCCGCAATCGTGAAAGAGTACGGTACCCGCCGGCCCTGTTGCCGACGGGGATTGCTGCAAGCGCTGCCGCCCTGTTTGGCCCGCCCTGACGTAGCGACGAATCGGCGCAGCGGACTTCGGGCCAGCGTTGTCCGCGCGATACCGTTTCCCGTTGCTCACGAAGCGTGAGCACTTCGGTTTGCGAGAGGCACAACAAATGCGGACACTGCGGATCCACCATCTCATCGTCGCCTGCGCGTTGATGGCGTGGCTCATGGTCACCGTTGTGTCCGAGGTCGCTGCGCACGACACCGCCGACTTCGAGGATGTCTCGATCGCGTTCATTCCCGCGGCATCTGATCTCGAGGTGCTGTCCGATGGTCGGATACTGGTCCTGAACAAGTCGGGGTCTGTTCGCATCGTGCAAGACGGCTCGCTGCTCCCGGGCTCGGCGCTCGATATCAGCGCCATCGTGTGTGATGACGTCGAGCGGGGCCTGGTCGGCATCACGACCCATCCCGATTTCGAGGCCAACGGTTGGGTGTACCTGTATTACACATACGCGAAGCACGGGAATTGCGGGCAGAGCGATATCACCGGCCCTGCCAACCGGGCGTCGCGCTTCACGATGACGGGGAACAGCATCGATCCGGCCTCGGAGCTGATCCTGTTCGAGAGCCGCGAGCTGTACAAGAGCAACCACAACTCGGGCTACATGGCCTTCGGGAAAGACGGCTTTCTCTACGTGAGCGTCGGTGACGGATTCACGCCACGATTCTGGGGCCGGCCGCAGGACCCGGGATTCATTCAGGGCAAGATCGTTCGAGTCACCGACGACGGCGATATTCCGCCGGGGAACCCCTACACCGGCCCCGACAGTGCCGATTGCTCGGCCGACGGCGTGATTCCGGCCGGGTCGACCGCAACCAAGTGCCAGCAGGTGTACGCCAAGGGCCTACGAAACCCGTATCGCTTGGCGTTCGATCCGAATGCTCCCGACACCCGCTTCTACATCAACGAGGTGGGCCAGACCGTTTGGGAAGAGATCAACGAGGGCCAGGCTGGCGCCGACTACGGGTGGCCGACCCGCGAAGGCCCCTGTGCCTATGGCTCCACCACCGATTGCAGCGTGCCGGTCGGGGTGGTCGATCCCGTGCACTGGTACCTGCACGACGGAGGCGCCGCCATCACCGGTGGTGCGTTCGTGCCGAACGGGATTTGGCCTTCCGAATACGACGACACCTATATCTACGGCGACTACGTGACCAACGAGCTGTTCGTGATGGAGTCGGGCGGCGCCGACTGTCGGACTTGTGAGCCGCCCACGTCGCCGTTCATCGGCGACCTCTTCGCCGATACGGCCAACAACGTCACGAACCTGCAGTTCGGCCCGCACGGCGACACGCAAGCGCTGTATGCGCTCTATGGAGGTTTCCTGCGCCGCATTTCGTATGTGGGTGACGCGAACCGGACACCGGTCGCGCGAGCTACCGCCTCGTCGGTCGCCGGCGACGTACCGCTGGTCGTCAGCTTCACCGGCTCCACCTCGAGTGATCCCGATGGTGATCCGCTGACCTACCTCTGGGACTTCGGTGACGGAAGCACGTCGACCGAAGCCGATCCGTCCCATACCTACACCGGTGCAGCCAGCCTCACGGCGACGCTTACCGTCGATGATGGTCAGGGCGGTGTCGACTCGGACACGGTCCGGATCGATCCCGGCAACAACGCACCCATCGTCAGCATCGACAGTCCAGGTGAGGCCGAGGAGTACTTCGTCGGTGAACAGCTCACACTGACCGGATCGGCACTCGATGTCGAAGACGGTCAGATCCCGGACGCCCAACTCACGTGGGAGGTTCTGCTGCACCACAACACGCACGTACATCCGTTCCTTGCGGAGACGTCCGGAAACAATCTGACCGTCACCGGACCTGCACCCGAAGACATCTTCGCTGCGCTCGACAGTTATCTCGAGATCATCCTGACGGCGACCGACGCACAGGGCGTTTCGACCACAACCACCCTCGATGTCCAACCGTCGAAGGTCGACCTGACCTTCGAAACGGTTCCGTCGGGGCTCGACGTGGTGGTTGATGGCTTCGTGTTCACCTCGCCGGCGACCGTGACATCGTGGGAGGGGAACGATGTCCTCGTCCGCGCCAACACACAGAACCTGAATGGCACCGACTATTACTGGTCGAACTGGTCGCAGGGTGGCACCGCAACCCAGCTGCTGTCCGTGCCCCCGGTCGCCCAGTCGTACACCGCAACATTTGCAACGACGCCGCCTCCTTTGAAGATTCTCCCGGGCGTGGTGAGAGCGTTGGAGGGCGATGCCGGTCTGGCGTCGATGGAGGTTCCCGTCAGTCTCAGCGTTGCGAGTGCGCAGACCGTCACGGCCGCCTGGACGACGCTTCTCGGATTCACGTCGGCAAACGAGGACGACATGGTCCAGGCGTCCGGCACCGTCACCTTCGAACCGGGTGAAGTCAACAAGACCATCACCCTCGACGTGTACGGCGACACGGTATTCGAAGCCGATGACACGGTTGTGGTCTCGTTCACGAATCCGACCGGCGGGGCGACGATCGGCGGCTTCTGGGGGCTCGGATTCGCCGTGGTGCAGAACGACGACGCTGCGCCCGTGCTCGAGCCGGCGTTTGTCTCGGTCGTCGAAGGCGACACGGCAAGCACGCTCCTCGATTTCACCGTCGACCTCGTTGGTCAAACCGAGCTCCCGGTGACCGTGGAATGGTCCGCCAACGATTTCGAGGCGACGGCGGGGTCAGACTTCACTGCGGCATCGGGCTCGTTGACGTTCGAACCCGGCGTTGCATCCAAGACCATCCAGCTCGAGGTGCTTGGCGACGAAACCTTCGAAGGTGACGAGGCGTTTTCCGTCCAATTGCAGAACCCGCAGAACGCGAGCCTGGGTGGCTACTTTGGCTTCGGTTCGGTCACGATTCTCGATGACGAGGCGGTGCCGAAGATCGTGCCCGGTGGCGTCCAACAGGACGAGGGAACCGGTACGACGACCACATTCTCGGTTCCTATTGCGCTGACCGTACCGAGCCAATCCGTTGTTACCGTCAGCTGGAGCACGCTCGACTACGAGGCGACCGCGCCCGGTGACTATGTCGCTGCGTCGGGATCGGTCACGTTCGAGCCGGGACAGACGCTGGCCACGATCGACCTCGTTGTCGTTGCCGACGCCGAACCCGAACCGACGGAGTTGGCGTTGATCTCCCTCAGCAACGCTGTCGGTGCGAACATCGGTGGCTATTGGGGGCTTGGATTCGTGTTCATCCAGAACGACGATGGTCTACCACCCCAGGTTGACGGCTAGTTGGCCCCGCCGACCTGGATCGGCAGGCGGTATCGCAAACCTCGTTTTCGCTCGCTCTATGGTGCCTCTGCAACACTCGCACCCATGAATCGCCGCAAGACCGTGCACCCCGCCGTGGCCGAGGCCCTCATGGAGCGCCGCGCGTTCCTGCGCAACGTAGGGGGCGGCGCGGCGATGATCGGCAGCGGCGGTGCTGCGGCGTTGCTCGCCGCGTGCAGTAGCGACGGAGCCGCTCCAGCGGGCAGCACGTCGCTGGTGACGGCAACGACTGCTCCGACGGGTCTGACGGTGCCCAGCACGGCGGTTCCCGCCACCACGGGAGCGCCGGCCACGTTGGCACCGGTCGACCCAAACATCGCTTGGTGGTTGCAGGGAAACTACGCACCGGTGCCCGACGAAATCGAGGCATTCGACCTCGAGGTTCGCGGCCGGCTTCCTCCGGAGTTGACCGGGCTCTATGCGCGCAACGGTTCGAATCCACTGAACGGCTCGCCGCACTGGTTTCTCGGCCACGGGATGGTGCACGGAGTGCGTCTGGAAGCCGGGAGCGCCAAGTGGTACCGCAACCGGTTCGTCGATACCGAGGTGTACAAGGCCAAGGCCGACTTCACCGAAGGTCCGCCCGGCGGCGAGTCGTCGCAGAGCAACGTCTCGGTCGTCAACCACAACGGCCGGTTGCTCTCCGCTGGCGAGATCGGATGGATGTACGAACTCGATCCCACCGACCTGTCGACGATCGGATTGCAGAACTACAGCGAGGTTATGGGTACCTCGGCGTCGGCGCACCCGCGTATCGATCCGGCGACCGGGCTGATGCACACGTTCGGTTACCACTTCGCCGAGCCGTACCTCACCTACTACGTCGTCGACCCGGCGGGTGACGAGATCGTCCACAAGACCGACGTCCCGGTGGCCGGCCCGTCCATGATGCACGACTTCCTCATCACCGAGACACACGCCATTTGGTGGGACATGCCGGTGCTCTTCAACCTCGATCTGGCGATCGGCGGCGCACGGATGCCCTACGAGTGGACACCGGAGTACGGCTCGAGACTGTGGGTGCTCCCGCTCGGCGCAGATGGGTCCGAAGCCCGTTCGGTCGAGTTGCCGCGCAACGGCTTTGTCTTCCATGGCACGAACGCGTGGAACGATGGCGATCGCATACACCTCGACGTGTCCCGCATGGACAAGGTGTTTCACACCGACGGTTCGGACGGTGGCGACAGTCGCCTGCATCGCTGGACCATCGACCTCGGTGGCGATCGGTTGACGATGACCGAGGACTTACTCGAGGACCGACCGATCGATTTCCCCAAGGTCGACGAACGGGTGCAAGGCCGGGCGCACAACCACGCCTGGTATGTGATGAGCAACGGCGACATCGACGCCGACGGGGGTGAGGGTCTGTGGTACGAGGGTCTGGCCCATCGCGATGTTGCCACCGGCAGGCTCGACACCTGGGTGAGCGGCCCGGCCATCCAGCCGGGCGAGGCCTACTTCGTTCCCGCCGACGACGCTGCCGCCGAGGCCGAGGGGTGGTTGTTGTCGTATGTCTACGATCAGGCCGAAGACCGCAGCGAGCTGGTGGTGCTCGACGCGCTCGATATCAGCTCGGGACCGGTGGCCAGTGTGGTGTTGCCCCGACGTGTGCCCTTCGGCTTCCACGGCACCTGGGTGCCGGGCTGAACGAGGGCTGAGGCCGGCGGGCGTTACGAAATCTTCAGAACCTTCTGCGCGTTCTCGCGGAGAAACTTCGGCCACACGTGGTCCTTGAACGGCACGTTGGGCATGTCGGTCATGATGCGTTCGAGTGGTAAGCCCATCGGGAAATAGCCGGCGTAGATGATCCGATCGGCGCCGCGCGTGTTGGCGTAGTTGACGATCTCTTCCGGGTAGTACTTCGGTGCGAACGCCGACGTCGAGTAGTGAAGATTGGGCCACTTCAACATGAGCTTCATCATGAGCTTCTCCCAGGGCTCGCAACCGTGGCGGGTCACGAACACCAACTCGGGGAAGTCGTACATGACCTGGTCGATCAGCTCGACGTGCTGACAGGCAAACGGCACTCGGGGCCCGGGGATGCCGGCGCAGACGAAGATGGGCAGGTCGAGTTCGACGCACTTGGCATAGATCGGGTACATCTTCGCGTCGTTGATCGGCACCTGTGGGAAGTAGCCCGCCGGAAACGCACCGACGGAGCGAACGTCGAACCGCTCGGTCATGGCGACCATCTTGCGGATGCCGTCCATGCCTTCGTTCGGGTCGACGTTGATTTGACCGACGAACCGGTCGGGGTGCTTGGTGATGGCCTGCTGGCCATTCTCGCTGTCGATGCCGACGAGGCCGATCTCGACGCCGAAGCGGTCCATCTCGTGCAACGTGACGTCGACGGGATCCATGCCGGTGCCGTACAGCTCCTTGGGCACGTTCTTGAACATGTACTCGACCGGGAAGTCGTATTCCTCGTTCGACTGTGCATCCTTGGTCTGCGCTCGGATGAAGTCGTAGGTGGAAAAGTCCTCGTGGGGGAATCCGATCATGCAATCGATGATTCCGATATCGCTTGGCATTGGCATGGAACGTGTTCTATCACTCTGCGCCCCCATCTGGTTACTGTGACGCCATGGCGTGGTTCGGATTTCGTCGCTATGCCGTCACGGGTGCGTCGATGGCCCCGGCATTCTTTGCGGGCGACCACCTGCTGATACGGCGCCGAAGCCGGTGGCCCGAGGTCGGCGAGGTCGTCGTCGTCGCCGATCCCCGAAGCGGCGAGCCGATCCTCAAGCGCGTGCAACAAGTAGGACCCGACGGCATCGACGTGCGCGGGGACAACTCGGCCGCGAGCACGGACAGTCGCCACTTCGGGGTCCTACCGCACGAGGCGGTTCTCGGCACCGTGATACGGCGGTATCGACGTGAAACTTGAACGCTGGGGCTTGTTGACCGGGGGAGCGCACCGGCTAGAGTCGGACACAAGAATTCTGTGGCCGAGGAGAACTGCCAAATGCTCAACACCGCCCTGCTGAACCCCGCCCTTCGATTGCTCGATCGCCTTTCGGCGCCAGCTACGGTTTCGGCGCACTGCGACCTTCCGTGCGGCGTCTATGACCCCGCGCAGGCCCGTATCGAGGCCGAGTCCGTGAAGGGCTGTATGGAGAAGTACGCCGCTTCCGACGACGCCGACTTCAAGGGTCGGGCCATCTCGATCAAGGAAGAGCGTGCGGAGCTGGTCAAGCATCACCTGTGGGTGCTCTGGACCGACTACTTCAAGCCCCCGCACCTCGAAGCCCATCCCGAGCTGCACGAGGTCTTCTGGAAGGCCACCAAGCTGGCCGGCGATGCCAAGAAGACCAACGACGTTGCCGTCGCCGACGAGCTGCTCGGCGCGATTGCCGACATCGACACCATCTTCTGGGCGACGAAAGCCGCTTAGCGTCGACTGATTCGTGGACGAGCCCGGGCCAACGGCCCGGGCTTCTTCCGTTTTTGCGGCGCTGCGTTTTCGCCCGGAGTGGTCAGCCCTTGATCGCGGACGCGTCGAGGACGACGATCTTGCCGCGCCCGAGCTCGACGGCTCCACGCTCCTGGAGTTGTCCCAACACGCCGTTCACGGTGACCCTGGTCGTCCCGGTCATCGATGCCAGCACCTCTTGGGTGACGCGAATTTCCGGTCCGAAGAATTCGAGGAGTTCGCGTAGCTTTCGGCACACGCGTCCTTCCGCGGACGAGTGCCGAGCGTCGACCAGCTGCGCGGTGAGGTCGCGCACCCGTGCTTCGAGCACGACGATGAGGAACTGGTCGACGGCAGGAACCGTTTCACGGAGGCCATCAAAGTCTTGCCTCGTGATGACCCGAGTCGTCACGGGCTCGAGCGCCCGAGCGGTTGCACCCCGACTACTCGATTCCGTCAGTAGCGCTTGCTCGCCGACGACGTCGCCTTTGCCCGCGAGTCCGGTGATGACGGTCTCGCCGGTGATCGTCGCCAGTTCGATGACGACGCGGCCGGAGTCGATGATGTGCACGGCGTTCGCCGGGTCGGCTTCCCAGAACAACACGTCGCCCTTCTTGTACTTGCGGCGGGTGGACCGAGCAAGCAGCTGCTGACGGACGTCGGAATCGAGTAGGTCGAGCACTGCATCTCCAGGAACGGTTGTGTAAAGAGCCTTACACGATGGGTGTCGGCCGCCATAACGACAGACGAGTCAGGTTGGACGAAGGTAGTCATGAGCAAGAGCGGGGAGCAAACAAGCGGAGCTGAACAGGCGGGCAGAAAGAGCGGGAAGAGCGGGCAGCAATGGCGGTGGATCGGTCTGGTGGGTTGCGGGACCCACCAGACCAGGATCGGGCGGCGGGACCTGTTTCGGTGGTGCGGGCCACCGAAACGAAGCCGGCGGATGTGTTTGCGGGAGCGCATCCACCCCGGGTACGGCGGGAACAGCGGACGGTCTGGTGAGTGGCGGGACTCACCAGACCGGAAGCGTTATCGACGGTCGACAATCTCTCGGAGTTCGCTCAGCATCGTCGCCGGGTCTGCGCCCACGGGCGTGACCATCAGGTTGGTGACACCCGCTGCCTCCATCTTTGCGATCTTGTCGGCGATGTAGCCAGCGTCGCCACACATCGTGAAACCCTCGAGGAACTCCGCCGGCACCGCAGCGGCTGCTTCGTCCTTCTTGCCATCGAGATACAGGTTTTGGATGTGTTCGGCGGCTTCCTCGAAGCCGTACTGCCTGGCGAGATCGTTGTAGAAGTTTTTACCGCGGGCACCCATGCCCCCGACGTACAGCGCGACCATCGGGCGGGCGTAGTCGCGATACTTGGCTGCGTCATCGCCGATCGCCAAGAGCCCGCCGGCGGCGATTTGGAGCGGCCCGAGTTCGGGCGACCGCTTCGACAGACCCTCGGCCAGCGCGTCACCCCATACCCGGTCGGCTCGGTCGGGTATGAACATGATCGGCAGCCAGCCGTCTGCGAGCTCGGCAGTGGCCGCCACGCTCTTGGCGCCGAGCGATGCCACATGCACCGGGATGTCGGCGCGAACGGGGTGGTTGATCATCTTGAGCGGCTTCCCGAGCCCGGTTCCCTGGTCGGCGGGCAGCGGCAACGTGAAGACCTTGCCCTCGTACTCGAGCTTGTCGCGACGCCAGGCCATGCGGCAGATGTCGATGACCTCGGTGAGACGCGTGAGCGGCATCTTGTACGGCATGCCGTGAAAGCCTTCGATGACCTGTGGTCCGGAGGCGCCGAGTCCGAGTTCAAACCGTCCGCCGGACAAGGCGTCGATTCCCGCCGCGGTCTGGGCGATGAGCGCCGGCGTGCGGCTGTATGTGTTGAGGATTCCGGCTGCGATGGTGATGGTGGACGTGCTGGCCGCAAGGAAACCCATCAGGCTGACCCCGTCGAATCCGTACGCCTCCGGCACCCACGCCATGTCGACGCCGGCGGCCTCGAGCCGTTGAATGGTCGACACGACGTCGGTGGGGTTCTTTGCGTAGTCAACGGAAGTACTGATTCTCATAGGTGGGGAGTATTGCCTCCCGCCCTCCATGCGGTCACCTTGCGTCGTACACTTTTCGGCGACCGCTGAGATTGCAGCGCTTTCGGCCGACTGGCACCGCAATGGCTACAACTCAGGCTGCGGCTGCGCAGCGCCTTGGTCGACAGAGCTCGTTGGCGTTCATCGGGACCGTCGTGACGGCGGTCGCGACGTTTGCGTTGACGACGCTTGTCACAAATCACCTGACCGAGAGCGGCGCGGGTGCCGTGTTCGTCGGGATCGCCTTCTACAACATTGTTCTGCAGTTTGGTTTGCTCGGGGTGGCCGCCGGTCAGGTTCGCTTTCTGAGTCGTCTGCGCATGAGCGGGCGGTTCGCCGAGGTGAGCCGATTGCTGCGCACGGCGATCGTTCCCGTGCTCGTGTTTGCCGCGTTCCTTGCCTTTGTGACCTGGGCGTTCGCCCCGGAGATCGCCAAGCTGTTGACCAAGCAGCGGGCCAAGGCCGACCTGGACACCCTGACCGGCGTGCTCGAGGTCGACGCAGCGCTCCTGCCGATGGGCATGCTCGCGTTGGCGTTGATGGCGGCGACCAGAGGCTTCGGCGTGATCCGACCGACGGTTCTATACAACCGCATCGGTCGATCGTTTGTGCAGTTGTTCGCAATGGGAGTCGTCATCGCGCTCGACGGCGGACCAAAGGCTGTGATGGTGGCGTGGATGGCCCCCTACGCGTTGCCGGTCGTCGCGGGCATCGCCTCGGTCGTCCGCCAGCTTGGCCGATTGGGCTCCGCCGGAACGATGACGGGCGAGCCGGTAACCACCTCGGAATTTTGGCGCTTCACGCTGCCGCAAGGTGGCGTCGAGTTCTTCCGAGCGCTCGTTCGGTGGCAGGACACATTGTTGATTGGCGTATTACTCGGACTGAAGGAGGCGGGCATCTATACGGCGGTCACGAGCCTCGTGAAAGTCGCCACGATGATGAACCAGGCCGTCGTGGAAGTCTCGGCTCCCCAGATCGCAGAGGCGATCGCAACCGACGATGTCGATTCGGTGCGCTCGGTCTATCAGCAAGCGTCGGTCTGGCTCGTGATCGCCGTGTTCCCCGTGTATCTCACCACCGCGCTGTTCGCTGAGCCGCTCGCCCGACTTTTCGGTCCGGGGTTCACCGCCGGCGCAACCGCCTTGGTGATCCTTTCGATCGGGCGATTGATCACGACGGCGACGGGCCCGGTCGAATCCGTGCTGGTGATGTCGGGTCGATCGGGATCGAACCTCGCGATGCACCTCACGGCCCTCGTCGTGAACGTGGCGCTCAATGTTGTTCTGGTCCCGGTGTGGGGCCTCGAAGGGGCTGCCGTGGCGTGGGTGGCCAGCATCATGGTGACCAACCTCGGGCCCTATGTGCAGGTGGCGCGCTCACTCGGCCTTCAACCCCTCTCTCGACAGGGCCTCATCGCGATTCCGGTCACGGTGTTGTGCTTCGCGGTCCCGGCGGCGGTCGTGCACCTGGTGTTGGCGCCCGATCCGAATCTGATGTGGGCGGCGGCGTCGACGGTCGTCGGCGGCGTCGTGCTCGTTGCGTGGGCATGGACGCAGCGGGAGGAACTCGCGCTCGACTCGCTGATCATCAGCCGTCGGAAGCGACGTTAGTCAGGCCAAAGTAGGCAACGGTTGTCTTGCTTCGTCGCGATGCCCATGCGTCGAATACGATTTGGGTATGACTGACTCTCTTTCGCTGGCGGCTGCATTTCCCGAGGCCAGCCGCGACGAGTGGCTGGCCCTGGCCGAGAAGGCGCTGAAAGGTGCATCGATCGACTCGCTGGTCACCACGACCTACGACGGCATCGACATCCAACCGCTCTACACCGCTGACGACGCCATCGACCCCGGGCTGCCTGGTCAGGCACCCTTCGTGCGCCACTCGCAGCCGCTGGGGACCACCCCCGATGGATGGGACGTGCGCCAGCGGTTTGCGCTTCCCGATCCGGCTGCGCAGAACGAAGCGATCCTCGACGCGTTGCAGCGGGGCGTCACGTCGCTCTGGGTGCGCGTCGACGATCCCGCCGATCTCGCCCGCATGCTCGAGGGTGTGCTGCTCGATCTCGCGCCGGTGTCGCTCGATGCGGGCCACGCCACCGAACACACTGCGCGCGCCTTGGTCAGCCTGTGGCAGGAGGCCGGTCTCGATCCGCAACGAGCCCGAGGGTCGTTTCGGTTGGATCCGCTTGGCCTCTTGGCGCGGTCGGGTGTCCTGCGTTCCGACCTCGCCCACTCGTACGAGCACTTGCTTGGTGTCGTCAGCATGACCGCTGGACTCTTTCCGAACGTCACCTCCGTGGCGGTCGACGCGACCGTCTACGCCGACGCCGGCGCGACGGAAGGCGATGAGTTGGCCTACTCGATGGCCACCGCCGTCGAGTATCTCCGGATCCTCGTCGAGGGCGGCCTGTCGATCGATCA
>RCMY010004645.1_pt1 | contig 11819 bp, 10 predicted proteins | sample 2041341 | NCBI WGS metagenome assembly RCMY01 (sample SAMN09708234, study PRJNA481090) | Marine sediment metagenome, whole genome shotgun sequencing project.
GCCGCCGGCGAAGTGCCGACGTCCAAGGGCTATCCGCCATCGGTGTTCGCCATGTTGCCTCAGCTTCTCGAACGCGCCGGCACCTCGGCGGACGGATCGATCACAGGCTTCTACACGGTCCTCGTCGAAGGCGACGATCTCAACGACCCGATTGGTGACACGAGCCGCGCCATTCTCGACGGCCACATCTCGCTCAGTCGAAAGCTCGCCAATGCCGGCCACTTTCCGAGCATCGACGTGCTGCAGTCGGCCTCCCGAGTGGCGAACAAAGTCACGACCCCAGAACAACAGGCCGCAGCTGCACAGTTCCGACGGTTGCTCTCGACCTACGAGGAAGCCAGGGATCTGCTGGAACTCGGGATGTACAGCGGCGGCACCGACGACCTGATCGATGAAGCCGTGAGCCGTCACAAAGACATGACCGCATTCGCCCAGCAACCCATGGGCCAACTCGTCGACATGACATCGACGTGGGATCAACTCGGCTCGGCGTTGGCCACATCCAACGCGAGCGCCAATGACAACGAAGGAGCGTTCAGCCAGTGAACGATCGAACCCGCAGGATGCACCGCCTCGCCGAGCTCGCCGAGAAGCAGGAACGGCGATCTCGTCGTGCGCTGGGCGCGGCCGTCGCCGAGCGTGAGGGCGCCGCCCACGCACTGCAATCCGTGTTTCTCCAGTGCCGCGACGTCGCCCAGCGTCCCGACGACTTCTCTGTCCGCTTCGGCCGCGGTCTCATCGAGGCCGGATGGTTGGCCGAACAGGATCGACGCAGCGCTCTCGAGGCGGCCGTCGATGCCGCCGAGACGCGGACGGTCGAATGGCGCGAGGAGCGCACCCGCGTCGATGCGTTGGGTCGCCTGCTCGACCGATTGGCTGAAGCCGATGCCGAAGATGCGGCCCGTCAGGCTGAGAAGGAACTCAGCGATCTCGTGAGCTCTCGCATGGCCTCCAGGGGCGCGGCATGAGCGTCATCACTGCTACTCCCGCAGCCTCACGGATCGCTCAGATCCGTTCGGCGATGGGTCGCCAGGGAAATGCTGCGGGCAACGGAGCCTTCGCGCTCCAGCTCGACAGCATTCGAACGCCGAACGCTGCTGCCCCGAACACATTCACCGTTGGCCAGCCCGGTGCTTTCCAGCCTGGTGCTTTCCAGCCCTCGGGTGCGGCCCCCTCGGCGTCGAATGCTGACAACTCGGGAGTTGCTTCGACGACTCAGCCGGCCTCAGCATCAACCCCAACAACGGTCGGCGACGACGTCCCGTACGCATCGCTCTTCAACGAAGCTGGTGAGCGGCTGGGCATCGATCCGGCGTTGCTCGCATCAGTCGCTCAGATCGAGTCCGCCTTCGACCCGACAGCAATCAGTTCGGCCGGAGCAGAGGGCCTCATGCAATTCATGCCAGCGACGGCCGGTGAGATGGGAGTCGACTCTTTCGATCCCGCATCTGCGGTCGATGGTGCGGCCCGCTACCTCCGTCGTGAGCTCGACCGTTTCGGATCGGTCGAACTCGCACTCGCTGCATACAACGCAGGTCCTGGCGCAGTCCAGCGGCACGGCGGCGTCCCCCCGTTCGCTGAAACCCAGCGATACGTCGACAAGGTTCTCGATGCACTGGAGTCACACTGATGACGTTCATCCTCACCCCACCGGCGCCCACTGGCTCCGAAGTTCCCGGGTTCGCACCGTCGGGTGACGCTCGCTCGCAGTCAGATCGCTCGCAGTCAGATCGCTCGCAGTCAGATCGCGGCGTCACCTTCGGGCCGAAGCTCTCTGAGGCCAGGCAACGTCTGGCCGCCCCCGATTCTCGCCGGACTGAACCGTCCAACCGCCAGCCCGACCGGGGTGAGCGCACCGACCGTCCCGAAGGGGCTGACCGTTCCGACAGGGCTGACCGTCCTGACCGTGCCGACCGTCCCGACCGTGCTCGCCGCACCGACGAGGGTGCGCGGGCCGATCGATCTGACCGTCCCGCTCGACCAAGCGATCAGCCGCCACGAGCAGACGATGCTGACGCTCCAGCCCTCCCCTCTGTCGATGAGCCAGCGGAGGATGAAGCAGCCGTCGAGGAATCGATGGCAACCGCCCACAGCCCGATGCTGACAGAAGCCGCATCGGCACCGACCGCTCCATTGGCCGCCAACTTGGCCATGGCAGCAACCCTTCACCCCACCGCCAAGGGGGCAGCGGGCGACGGTGACCCCTCGACCGATCCCACGGTCGAGGCGGTCGCTGCGCCTGATCCAATCATTGGTGTCACAGAAGTCGTTGCCAACGTGATCGCCGATGGCGTGCCATCCGAGGAGTTCGAAGCAATGACGGCTGCGGTCACTGACAACGTAGACGCCGACGTAGCCGAGATGGGACGACACGCAGCGCTGACATCGCTCGACCAAGTGAGAGATGTGAATCTCGGGTCCGCAGACCGTATTCGCCCACCAACGGCTGAAGTGGTCGATGGCCCAACGGTTCTTGCTGATGATGCAAACGGAGCGGGCCCGTTCGCTGAGGTCCAGGCGAGTGAGGCCTCCCTGGCGACGCCGGTCCAAGGCCGGATCGACGAGACCAACACCGAGCGTGTTGGTGTTTCGGAGGCTGCTGCTGAAACGGCAGAGGCGGAGACGACGGATGCCGCAATGGTCGAAGCGCCGACCGTCGAGGGCGACGTCATCGATCAGCCCGTTCAGCAAACAGCGATCAGGACAGTCGCCCGAACAGACACTCCGGATTCGGCCGTCGTGCTTGCCCGAGAAGCCACGGCCGCTGCTGACAGCGTCAGGGCCGCACCCGCGCCCGCAGCGGCTGCGACAACGCCAGCTCCCGTGAACGATGCGGAAGTAAATCTCTGGGACGACGTCCGTTCGGCGTTCGACAGAATCCGGTCGACTGGCGACGGGCAAGAGGTTCGAATCCGTCTCCGGCCCGCTGAGCTCGGCGAGTTGCTCGTGCAGGTCCGCACCAGGGGTGACCACGTTTCGGTCCGCCTCGTTGCGAGTTCCGCCGCAGCGCACCAGACACTCATGGACGACCGACTTCGCCTGGCCTCAGAGCTTGCTCGAGCTGGCTTCGATGAAGGCTCGGTCGACATTGGTCAGCACGACGCTGGTGACTCGAGTCGCCATGGCGGCGAGCGCGGCGACGCCGATCGCTCTGGCCGACCCCTCGACAACGCTGTCGGCCTCGACGGAGTCGGACCGACACGCGACATCTTCGAGCGCCGAGCACCGATTCGGATCGACAGCGGATTCCGACCCGGTCGAAACGCCCTATCCACCATCAACCTCACACTCTGACGGGTTCGACATGACTGATATCTCTGCCGCCACGGCATTTGCACCGCTTCGAGATTATTCGCTCGAGGACTCGAAGCTTCCAGATCCAAATGCCAACGACCTCGACAAGGACGCCTTCTTGCAACTGCTGGTCGCCCAACTCCGCTATCAGGACCCGCTCAACCCGAGCGACCCTTCAGAGTTCATGGCCACCACAGCGCAATTCACGGTGGTCGAGAAACTCGACGAACTCACAACGCAAGGCGCCAACAACGCCATCGTCACCGGCTTGAGTATGGCCAGCTCCCTTGTCGGTCGCTCGGTCGACTTCGTCGATGCAGAAGGACTCGCCGAATCAGCGGTGGTGTCCGCAGCTCAGGTCGTCAACGGCCAGGTCCGGCTCCTCACCGAGAAGGGCCAGGTCGAGATGTCTTCGGTCACTGGCATCAGAGAAGTCGTCGCTGCCGATGCCAGCCAGGCAGATACATGATCACCCAGAAAGTGCACCGAAACCCCAGCAACACCGGGACCCGCAGACCCATCCCTCTAGATACGCCCGCACCAGCAAGTGACTTCCGCTCGACCGACATCTCGGCCGAGCACGACTCAACGAAAGTGGTCACCAAATGATCCGCTCAATGTATGCAGCTGTTTCCGGGCTCCGTGCTCACCAAACCATGATGGATGTTGTTGGTAACAACATCGCAAACGTCAACACCAACGGCTTCAAGAAGTCCAACGTCATCTTCCAGGACATCTTGAGCCAGACCCTCAACGGTGCCAGCGCCCCGACGTCATCTCTCGGCGGTACCAACCCCGCACAGGTGGGTCTCGGCGTCCAGCTGAGCAACATCTCGCAGAATTTCGCTCAGGGTGCTCTGCAATCGACGGGCCGGGATCTCGATCTGTCGATTCAGGGCGATGGCTTCTTCAATCTCGAGCAGGACGGTCTGCAGCTGTTCGCCCGCTCCGGTTCGTTCTACGTCGATGCGACCGGCAACCTCGTTTCCGGCGGTGGCGGGTACGTCCAAGGTTGGACTGCCGATACTGGCGGCGCCATCAACAACACCGGTCCAGCTGGTCGTATCCGGATCCCCGCAGGTGAGCAGGTCGCTCCAGTCATCACATCCGAGGTGAACCTCGGCGGCAATCTGCCAGCCGAGTCCGAGCTGGGCGACACATACTTCACCAGTCTCAACGTGTACGACGGCCAGGGCACGACGATCGATCTCTCCCTGACGTTCACGAAGACGAACACGAACGAGTGGACCGTGTCGGCGACCCACGGTGACGCTGCCACGCCGGTTGGTCTGACAGACAACGTTCTGACGTTCGACGCCGCTGGTCGCATCGTCACTCCTGCAGACCTGGATGCGAACATCCCGGCGGGCGCCATTCCTGGTCTCGGCGATGTGTCTCTGACGCTCGGCGGCGACAATGCGGGAGAGATCACGCAACTCGCAGCGCTCGGCTCGATCGGCGCCATCACGCAGGACGGCTCAGCGACCGGGCAGCTCTCGGGCTTGACGGTTGGCGAGGACGGCATCATCACCGGTTCATACAGCAACGGTCAGGTCAAGGCGCTCGCCCAGGTCGCCATTGCGTCCTTCGCCAACCCCGAAGGTCTCGAGCGAGTGACCGGCACCATGTTCAAGAGCTCAGTGAACTCTGGCCTCGCTCAGCTCGGCTCGGCATCGGCGGGCGGTAGAGGGGTCATTGCTCCGGGAACTCTGGAGATGTCCAATGTCGACTTGGCTGAGGAGTTCACCAACCTGATCAGGACCCAGCGAGGGTTCCAGGCGAACTCCCGTGTCATCACGACATCGGACGAGATGCTGCAGGAAATCGTGAACCTCAAGCGATAGCCGCTTGAGCGCTTGAGTTGAGAGCAGGAGACAACTGATGACGACGACTGATACCCACCTTGTTCCAACGATGGAGGACTTGTTCGTCGACCCTCGATCCTTGCCGTCGCCGTCGGCCTCTGTTCTCGAGCTCATCCGTCGTGCGGACGATCCAGACGTCGCGATGTCGGAGATCGTCGAGTTGATCGAGAGTGACGTGTCGATCGCGGTTCAGATTCTGAGGATGGCGAATTCGGCGCTCTACTCACCATCGAAGGAGATCACGACCATCAGCCGATCGCTCACAGCACTGGGCCTTCGAACGGTCAAGCTGCTCGCGCTCACCACGTCGCTGCGATCGCTGATCCCTCAACAGAGCGATGCCGTCGACCTGAGCGAGATCAGACATCGAATGGTGGTGACCGCCAGTGTCGCGCGCCGAGCGGCGCAGCTCATCGATCCAGCATCTCGCGATGAGGCCTTCGTGGCTGGTCTCCTGACGGGCATCGGGCCAATCGTGCTGGCGAGTGAGGCCCCGCACGCGGCCAGGGCCATCATTGGGGACGGCGAGACCTGGCCTGGCCCTACGGGAGAGCGAAGAGTCTTGGGCTTCACCGCCGATGAGGTCGCCGCTGAGCTCGTGTCCCGTTGGGGGTTGCCTTCGGTCTTTTCCGACGCACTCCGCCGACGCCACGACTATGCGCCGGAGAACGAGGCATGTGGCGACGATGCCGCTGACAGCGCGTCGGTCTGCCTGCGGATCGCGACGTTGGCCGAACCGGTGTTGACGGGTCGTGACGATGGTTCGAACTTGGAGAGGCTGCGCAGCTTGCTGCCCACACACTCTGAGCTGGACGTTGACGAGGTCGATGCCTGGTTGGTCGAGGCGGAGTCCGTCGTCACCGACACCGCTGCGATGCTGCAGTTTCGAGTTCCCCAGGATGTCGCCTACTCCGAGCTGTTGGCAGAAGCAGCCCAGCGGCTGCTCTCGCTGCAGGTCGCGCTGGAGGATCAGCTGTTCGAAGCCGAAGAATCGGCAGATGAGCTGGCGAAACGAAATGGTGAGTTGGAGGTGGAGGCGTCGACTGATGCCCTCACCAAGTTGCCGAATCGGCGTGCGTTCGATCGCCGTCTCGCCGCGCTGATCGAATTGCCTTCGCCGAACCTCGGTTTGCTGGTGCTCGACCTGGACCACTTCAAGGTGGTCAACGACACCCACGGCCACAGCGTCGGCGATGACGTTCTCCGAGGCGTCGGTGCCACGTTGCGACAGCAGACCCGTGGCGACGACTTCGCCGCACGGTTCGGAGGCGAGGAGTTCGTGATGTTGATCCCACACACCTCGGCCGAGAGACTGCTCGTGATCGCGGAGCGCCTGCGGACCTCCATCGCTGACCTGGTTGTTCCGCTCCTGGACGGCTCGACGCTTTCGGTCACGACGAGCGTCGGAGGGGCGTTGCTTGCGAGCTCGCCAGAGATTCGGACTGCTCGTGGACTGATCGAAGCAGCGGACGGACAGCTCTACGAGGCGAAGCAGGGCGGCCGCAACCGAACCTGCCTGGCGTGATTGCTGGCGGAAGGTGACCATCGCTCCTTCCGGGCCGACCCCTCACTCGACGTCGTTCGACGCCGACACTGCTCCAGTGCTCGATCGTCGCGCCACAACGAAACCTCCTCGAGGTTCGACAGATTGCATCCTGGTCGTCGACGACAACCAGGCCAACCTCTCCTTGATGGGAGCGCTCCTGGAAGGGGCCGGTCACGTCAACGTGGTGCTCGTCGAGGATCCGCACCGAGTCGTCGACCTCGTCAAGTCATTGCGGCCCGACGCGATTCTTCTCGATCTTCACATGCCAGGTTTGACGGGGTTCGACGTGCTTCGTCTTTTGGAAGCCGTCGTAGAACCAGACGACTTTCTCCCGGTTCTCGTGGTCACGGCAGATTCGACGACCGAAACCAGGCGGCGGGTCCTCAGCGCGGGCGCCCACGATCTCTTGGTCAAGCCCGTCGACGTGGTCGAAGTCGTCCAGCGAACCGAGATTCTCCTCGAGACGCGCCGGTTGAATCGCGAACTCCGAAAGACCAATCTGGCCCTGAACCAGCGCCTTCTTCGGCAGGAGGAGAACGAACGCAGGGCCGTTCAGGAACGCGAGCGAATCCGGGCCACGATCGTCGAAGTGCTCTCTGGCTCGTCGATGAAGAGCGTGTTCCAGCCCATCGTCGACACGGCGATCGGTCGGATTGTCGGTGTCGAAGCGTTGACGAGGTTCGAAACGGAGCCTCAGCGATCACCGGACCAGTGGTTCGCTGATGCGGCCGCCGTGGGAATGGGGTTCGACCTGGAGATGGCGGCGATTCGCTCGGCGCTCGAGATGCAGAGTGAGTTGCCCGAGGGCGCGTACATCTCGGTGAATTGCTCGCCCGAGGTCTTGGCAGATCCCGGCCTCGAGACCATCGCTGATCAAATCGACGTGAGTCGCGTGGTTCTCGAGATGACCGAGCACACAGCGATCAGCGACTACGCCGAAATCCAGGCCAGGCTCGGCGTGCTTCGTGCGCAAGGGTTTCGCGTTGCCGTCGACGATGCGGGTTCTGGCTTCGCCAGCTTGCACCACATTCTCCAACTCCACCCCGACATCATCAAGCTCGACTCGGGGTTGATCAGAGGCATCGATCGTGACCCAGCAAAGCGGGCCCTGGCGACCGCAATGATCACCTTCTCTCAAGAACTGGGAGCGGACCTGGTGGCAGAGGGCGTCGAGACCGTCGAGGAATTCCAGACAGTTCGCGGGCTCGGTATTTCCAAGATCCAGGGGTACCTGCTGGGACGCCCACAGACGCTGCCCATCTCGATTTCGCCCATTCCGGGCCAGTCGTGACACGGGCTCCCCTGCGTTCCAGGACGGACATCAGTCGACGGCGGTCGCTGGCCGCCATCGGTATAGCCGCCCTGTTTCCGATCGTTCTGCTGAGCTTCGTTCTCGTCACAGTGTCGTCGAATGCCATTCGTGAGCAGGCCGAGTTGCATGTGAAGACGTCGGCTCGAGCGTCTGCGGACTCGGTTCAACAACAACTGGACAAGCTGACCGAGATCGTTGCGATCTACAGCGAACTGCCAGAGACGACCCTGGCGCTTCGCGATGGGAATGCGTTGCGATTGCGGGCTGTCATGCGATCGTTGCTCGACGATCGGCAGGACGTGTCGATGTCGTTCGCCTCCAACGGGAGCGGGGTTGTGCTCGACATGCTCCCGGCGACACCCGGAACCATCGGTGTCGACTTCAGTTCTCGCGATTGGTTCCAAGGGGCCCAGTCGACGCGGGCGGTCTATGTAGCGGAGGCATTCCATACAGAAGCTGACCCGCTGATCACGGTGATCGTCGTCGCTCCCGTCTTCGACGCCCGCGATCCTGACCTCATTGTCGGCTACATCGGCATTGGATGGTCACTCGTCGACCTCCAGACATATGTCGATGAGTTCGCCGAGGATCAGCGTGTTTCGCTGACCGTGACAGACCAGTCGGGAGTCATCGTTGCGGCGCCGGGCTCGGCACCGACGTCGATCGAGTCGCTGAGTGGCGATCCCGCCGTCGACGCTGCGCTCACCGGACGGGACACGCAACGAGAGATCGAGCGAAACGGCGCGTCGCACCTCTCGGCAACGTCGAGCGTCGAGCATTTCGGATGGACCGTGACCGCCGAAGTCGCAACGAGCGAGGCGCTGGCCGCTCGCGGCACGATCATCACCGTTGCGCTTGTGCTCGCACTTGTCCTTGCCCTGTTCGTGACTTTTGTGATGCTGCGTCTCAGTCGCTTGTGGAAGCTGCAGGACGTCGACGCCCATCGGCATCGTGAGTCCGAGGCCCTTCTCGAATCAATCATCGAGAACGTCCCGTCGGTCGTGACCCTCAAAGACGCCAACGACCTCACCTTTGTTCAGGTGAACCGCGCTGGTTTGGACCTTCTCGGTCTCGAACGGTCTGAGCTCATTGGCTCGACTCTTCACGACTTCGCCCCGGCGTCGTTGGCAGACCGTCAACAGGCAAGCGATCGAGCGGTGATCGATGGGCGAAAGGTGGTCGTCTCGGAGGCGGTTCAGCTCATCGAAGCGTTCGGGAGCCGAACGGTCGAGATTCGACACATCCCAATGATCGGTCCGGACGGGGAGGTCGACTACCTGCTGGAGATCGCTGATGACATCACCGAGACCTTGGCGTCGTTCCAAGAACTCGAGTCGGCGTGGGCTGAGGCCGAGAAGGCAAACCAGGCGAAGAGCGACTTCCTGTCCCGAATGAGCCATGAACTCCGAACTCCGTTGAACGCGGTCCTGGGTTTCGGTCAATTGCTCGAGTTCGAGGACCTCACGTCTCGGCAGGCCGAGAGCGTGCAGCAGATCCTGCGAGGAGGACGCCATCTCCTTGGTCTGATCAATGAGGTGCTGGACATTTCTCGGATCGAAAGCGGCAACCTTTCGCTCTCCCTCGAGCCTGTGTATCTCGAATCCTTGATTGCCGAGACCCTCGATCTCATCCGCCCGCTGGCGGCCGAATCGCAGCTGTTGATCCCCGAGGGGCCGATGCCGGACTGGGCGTTGTGGGCTCGGGCTGACCAGCTACGGCTGCGCCAGGTTCTGCTCAACTTGTTGTCGAACGCGGTGAAGTACAACGAGGTTGGGGGGAGCATCTCCATCCGCTGTCACGCGGTCGACGAGCGTCGGCTCCGGATCTCCGTTGCGGACACCGGAAGCGGCCTGAGCCAGGATCAAGTCGAACGACTCTTTTCGCCGTTCGAACGTTTGGGCGCCGAGGGCTCAGATGTTGAAGGCACCGGCCTCGGTCTCGCGCTGACCAAGCGGTTGGTCGAAGCAATGCATGGATCGATCGGCTTGGAAACAGCGCTTGGGATCGGCACGACGTTCTGGGTCGAGCTGGGCTTGAGCCACGAGTCGGATCTGATCACTGGCGTCTCGGCGGCGACGGTCGGCGCAGAGCGGGTCGAGAACGTTGCTCGGCTCTTTCACGTCGAGGACAGTCTGGACCAGCTCCGGTGGGTCGAGGACCTCGTCTCATCTCACCCCGACATCGAACTGATCAGCATTGCTGATGCCGAGACGGCGATGGACATGGCGGTTCGATTCCGGCCAGACGTTCTGTTGCTCGATCTCGACGTACGCGGGGTGGACGCCGCGGATCTCATACAACGCCTCGCTGCGGATCCAGCAACGTCGGAGATCGTCGTCGTGACGATCTGGGACATGCCGACCGAACTGTTGGGAATGCACCGACACTTGACCAGGCCGATCAGCGACGCCGATCTACTCGCATCGGTCACAGACGCACTGGCCGTTGCCAGAGCAATGAGCCACTGAGCCGCCCGAGCCGCTGGTCTCCGAGGTCTGACTTCAGACCTTCAGAGATTGGCAATCAGGGCTCACAGATCTCGATGTGTCCGACTTCGAGACCGTCCCAGTTCCGAACGACGGTGCTTGCCCAACGATCGAGTGCTCTGATCTCTTTCGCACTGATCAAGGCACGGCGACGGAGCAGGTCGAGCATGAGCGCATAGAGCCCTCTGGCATTGCCGTCATCGGCCTTGCCAGCAAAGCCGATGCCTTCGCCGACGACCCCGAAGGTGTAGACGCCCTCGGCGCCGATCTTGCCGAACACCCGGCCGTCGGTGGCGGCGATGAGGTCGGTGCAGAAGCGCTCGTGGGTTCCCGCGACGAGATTGGGATGGCTGCGAGCTGCGTTGGTGAGGCGTCGGCAGGCGTCAGCGCGCTCCTGAGCAAGGCCTTGGGGATTGGTCAGTCTGGCCAAACCGGTGGCGAGTCCGGCCAGGGGAAGATGGAACGTGGGTGCGCTACATCCGTCGATGGCGACTCCCATGTCCTCGAGGTCCGTTTGTGTCATCTCGGCGACGGCTGACCGGACAAGCGACTGCACTTCGCCACTCGGATCGAGGTAGGTCGATGGCTCGACCTCGAGATGTGCAGCGACGGCCAGAAATCCGACGTGCTTGCCTGAGCAGTTGTTGATGATTCGCTCTGCCGGCGCAGCGGTGGCGCTGTGCTGCGGGCGCTGCGGCCCGCACTGCAGACTGCTTGCATCGAGGTTGATCTTCGCGAGCCCGTCGGCAGCCACGTCGATGTGGCATGGCTCGCCACTGTGCGATGCCAGTGCCAGGGCGAGATGGCGATCGTCGAGACCAAATCGGTCGGCGGCCCCTGACTCCACCAGGGGCAGGGCTTGGAGGCTCTTCATAGCGCTCCGGGGATAGATGCCCTGCAGCGGATCACCGGCGTGGTCAATCATCGCACCACTCGTATCGACCAGCGCCCACGCCCCACGATGGATCGATTCCAGGCGGCCGCCGCGATGGATCTCGACGAGCCGGGGGTTGTCGATGCGCATGCGCGGATCGTACACATCGTGTTGTGCTGGCCGACGTGAGCGACGGTCGAGCGATACCGAAGATGGTCGGCCGAGGGTGTGAGGTTTGGTGCCCGTCCATCCACCGCAGTCCCTAGCCTGGCCTGACGATGATGGCGATGCATTCAATCTGGCCCCGTGACCGGGATTCTGTGAAGGACGCAAAGATCGAGCGGGCCGCGGCTCTCCGGGTATGGAGATTCGCTGAGCCATACCGCTGGATGGTGGCTGGATTCCTCCTGGCGACGATGGGCCAAGCCGTGCTCGGCCTGGT
>RCMY010004647.1_pt1 | contig 11817 bp, 8 predicted proteins | sample 2041341 | NCBI WGS metagenome assembly RCMY01 (sample SAMN09708234, study PRJNA481090) | Marine sediment metagenome, whole genome shotgun sequencing project.
GGTCGGATCACGCGCGAGCGGACCGGGTACGCGACACCGGCGCAGGCCGACGCCCGAGTTGGGCGACTCGACATCACCTTTCAAGGCAACCCAGAAAAGTCCAGCTACTTGGTGTTGGCCACCGATTACTTTACCTTTGCGCTCGTCGGCTCGCGCTCTGCGGACGGGAAGAAAGAGTATCTGTGGCTGCTCTCGCGAGATCCGACCGTGTCGCCCGTCATGGCCGCGTTTTGGCTCCGCAAAGCGGCCGTGCGCAACTTTGCCTTTTGGCGCGTGCGCATCTGGCCAGACCGCCTCTCCGGTACAGCCGGGCTCGCGCGGCGTTCGAGCTTTCGACCGCGACAGGGCGGCGCGTACTTTACGCTGCCAAAATCAACACTCACTCGTTTCTCGCGTGGCCACGCCAACGACGACGACGACGAGGGCGACGAGGAGGGTGGTTTGTGCGACCTCATTCTGTTTACCCGTCTGCAAAAGCAACTGTGGGAAGAGCATGGCTTTTTCGACATCAATTCTCTCGTGCAGCCGTTCAACAGCGAGGAGTTGAACAGCGATCCGGCTGTAATGCGTCGGTGGATGCGCCGCTCGTCGCTGAAAATGATGGAGAAACTCGCCGAGTTGCGGGGTGAGCAATAAACCGTCTCCACCTAAAATGACAGGCGAGAAAGAAGAACGTGAATTGCGCGTCGAAATTGTCTTTGAACGATTACACATGATTTTGTTTCATTGGCCTGGCTTTTACAACGACTGCGGTACGATTAATAACATGCCAATTGATTTGAAGAGCAAACCAAATGCGAAGCGTCGGTGGATGAGAGAGGAGATCGAGAGGATGCGGATGAAAATCAAAAAGCTGCAGTAAAAAAATTCTCATACCAATCTCTGCTTTCATCCCTACGATGAACGGCGACGCCAACATTTTTGAAGCGTTCAACGCTCGAGTGATGAAGATTGTGCGCGTCTTTGAACCAGTGATGGAGCAACTAGTCGTTGAGAGACACGGAGATATTTTTCCACTCGAAGGCCGCAAAAATACGGTCACGCCAGCGGCCGCCATGGGAAAGTGGGAGAACAATCCACGCCAGATGAACAGCAAGGACAGCAAAGAAAAGGAGAGGAGCGCCGATGTCGTCGAGTTTGGCGGCGAAGTTGAAGACGACCGACCCGACATTGAGGGCGTGCTCAGCGAAGTTTTGCAGCAGGATGCTGTTTCGTTCAACGCACGCAAACTAGACATGTACAAACGCCATCAAATGGCTCTCGCCATTCGCGCGCAGGTTCTTGTCGAGTATGGGCCGACGAATGGAAAGCGAAAGGCGCTCGTCTTTGCCGACTGGCCGACATTTTCGAGTCGCATTCCATTGCACATCATGGGTCGACTCGTCACCGATCGCAACAACGCCGACTCGAGCGTCGCCAATGTGCAAAACATCGACGCCATCGGCGGCCGTCTCGGCGTGTGGTTTGCGCCACTCGACTGGATCGACGCCGTCTCATTCTGCCAGCTGTGTGTGCAAAATGGCAACATCAACTTTCTCGAAGCCACGCACTACACAGAAACTGTCTTTGGTGCCACACGCCGACAGGGCGAACGCGTCGGCAAACGCCGCCGCGCCGCGGTCGAGGAGGAAGAAGAGGAAGAAGATGAGATCGATCCGTATCGCACCTATCGAAATGCGGCCGACGCGCAGCGCGCAGCAGAGCAGATTGTCCGGTCGCGCGCCACCGACAATCAGTGGCAGCGCTTTGACGACATCACCACGCTGCTCTCGCCCAAAACTCTGCGCGATCGCTGCGAACGGCTCTTGCCCAAATCAATTGTGCGCAATTTCCGAAATTCGCCCTACATCACGCTCGGTTTGCGCATGGCGATGCACTCTGAGCAGCTGCAAACGATCGGCGAGGCGTACAGCGACAAGCAAGCGCTCGACGCAGTGGCGCGCGGCACCGAGTACATCGACGCACTCGCTACGCTGCTCGTCACGCAACCCGACGTTCTCTGCGTCGACAAACTGCGCCGCAGCGCTGCCGAGAGCGTCAGTCAGCCGACCATCGCACTGCTGCCCGACTTGCCGTATGAAAAGTTTGAAGAGCTCTGCACAAAGCACTCGCTCGACATTGCGCCCGGCGCGCTTAGCGGCATCGACATCTACCACAACATTTTTCGGCGCGATGTTTACGGCTACTTTAGTCTGAAAGAGGCCATGGCACCGTCGGGCAACGCCACGTACACGTCGGGCCACATGTTTAGCGTGCTCGGCGCGCACGAGTCGTACTACAAGCAGCGCTACTACCATCTCGAAACGGCAATGCTCGCCGGCTCCTCGATGAGCGCTGTCAACATGACGCTCGACGACGACAATGCGATGTGCGAGTGTGGTCGGTTTGCGCTGCCGTGGGACAGTCTCGACGCGCAGCTCGAGACCTCTGATTTCGAGCGCTACGCACGTGACATGTCGAGTGAAGTCTCTCGCTCGCTTGGCATCGACTTTGGTCGCCTGCGCAATCAAGAGTCACGTAGTCGCATTGCGCTGCTGCGTGGCCTTTACTGGCTCACCAGCCAGCGCATCGTTGCCGTACAGCGCTTCATCGGCACTGGCCAGTTTAACAAAGGCATGCCCGTCGACGCGTTTACGCTCGCCAACGTCGACGAAATGCAGACCGAGTTGGCCGCGCTGCTCGCCGACGTCTGGCGTCGCGGTCGCGGCGGTCCGCAAGAACGCCCGATCGACACCGACGCCTATCTGGAGCTCTATGGTGAAACACAACGCGCGCGCGACACTTGGCTGGTGATGTACAACAAATCGGTGTACTCGATGAAAGAGCAGAGTGCTGAAAATCCGGCGTTGTCGGACATGGCGCAATTGGCGTGCGAAATTGCACGTGGGAACAAGATTTTCGCAGAGCGCTACGCACAAGTGGTTGGCGAGCGCGACGCGCAGTGCCGCTACTTTGACATTCGCGCCCGCGGCGTGCCGTGCTACGAGGAGACATCCGACGCCGCTGTGCAAGCGCGACGCCATCTGTCTCTGCCGTACCGCTGCTGGCCGTTGCTGCACAAAGCGCCGCTGCGCACGACGATGCGCGACGGGGCGCCGTTTTGCGACGAGCAAGTAGAGGCCGTGCACAAAGTGTCAAACGAGCCAATCGTGCAGATCAGCGGTCGAGCAGGTACAGGGAAAACGGAGATTTTAAGCGCTGTTCTCGAACAGTATCCGCCCGAGCAGGTTCTTTTGCTCGCGTTTACAGGCCAAGTCGCGAGCCAGCTGGCCGAGCGCACAAAGATGGGAGCGCGCACGATTCACTCGGCGCTGCTCGCGCACGGCAAGTGGAAAGAGGCGTCGAATCGCGCCGTGCGCTTTGCGTCGGGTCGCAACTTTCGGCGCCGGCGCGAGCGTCAGAAAGTGGCCGTGCAATTTGAGAGCGAAGAAGACGTGCTCGCCGCCGTGGCCGAAGGCGATCTGCAAGAGGTGCGCGCCTACGTCGAGCACCAAATCGAAGCGCAGCCGCCGTACGAGTCGCCGTTTCGCGGTGTGCGTGTCGTGTGCGTCGACGAAGTGTCGCTCGTGCCCTATCTGCTCCTCTGGCGCCTCCTTCAAGCACTGCACTGCCCAAACGAAGGTCGTTTTCTCGAGAAAATCGTTCTGATCGGCGACGTCGACCAGCTGCCGTCGATCGACTTTGGCGCCGTCCAATCCGACTTTGCGCACGGCGCACCGCTTTCGATTGCCCAATTGACCGTCAATCACCGCTCTTCGGGCACAGAGTTGTTTTCTCTCGCACAGGCGTTGGCCGAGCACCGAGAAGCATTGCCGATGCCGTCCTTTACGCGCGAAGCGGCGTGGAACGCAATGTCGGAAAAGGACAAGGCGCTCGTCTGTTTGCGCACAGACGACAACTGGCAGCGCATGGCCGTCGAAGAGTTGTCGGTTGGCTACTCGTCGTTTTCGGGCGACCTCAGCGGCATCTATCGCGAGTTGGGTGCCGCCAGCATAACCGATACGGCGACACACGAAACGCAGTGCATTGCGCACACCAACAAAGTGGTCGACGCGGCCAACATTGCGCTCGGCAAACTCTACTTTGTGCAGCCCGCGCTCGACGAGGCGCGCGCCAAAGAGCACGCCACGCTCAACGGAGGCGGTGCCGTCGGCATTGTGCGCAACGCAAACGCTTTTGCTGAACAGGCGATGAAGATCGAGAAGAAGATGAGCGACATTGAAGACATGCGGATGCGTTTCTTTGACGCGCGCATCGAGATGGGTGGTCGCTTCTACATGGTCGCCAACAAGACCATTCGTTACGATCCGCACAAGCATGACGATCAGCGGCGCGAGAAGCGGCTCTACAACGGGCGCATTCTCGTCGCTTGCCACGTCTACATCGCGCCGGCGCGCCTCACGGCAAACATCAAGTGTCGCTGCGGCCTCTGCCCACCGCTTTCGGCCGAACAAGTGGCCGCCGACGAGATCAACGAGTGTATGCGTCGATTCGACTTGGTGCCGCCGCGTCGACAGTTTAGCGCGCCCAATGGCGCGCCGCCGCTCAACGACGAGGAGCGCGCACTGCAGAGCGCGGCCGCTATTGATGCGGCGCCGCGTCAATTTCAGCACCACCAAGACTGGTTGAGCAGACTGGACGCGAGCAGTCGCCAGCTTCTCGTCGCGCGCGACGCGCAGGGCGAGTACGTTGAGCTCGACGTCAACTTGCTGCTCAAAAAGTCGAGCGCGTGGCGCCACTCGTACGCCATCACGCTGCACAAAGTGCAGGGCGGCGAACAACAAAACGTCGTCTATCTCGCCACCGACGGCTCGTGGATCACGTGGAAGTATCTCTACACAGCCATTACGCGCGCCCGAGAGCGCTGCGTGATTGTCTCTGACGACATTGCCTTTAAGAAACTGGCACATCGGCGCGAATCGCTCCGCCGCTCGGCATTTTGGCTGCACATTCACTCGGCGACCACCGGCGAGCCGCTGCCAGAGTGGCCAGCACCCGTGGTCGACCAAGAGCAGAGTCGCGCGCTGTGGGCGCGCTTTGAGCGCATGCGCGTTACGCAGCAAGAGGAGGAGGAGAGCGAAGAGTCGTCGCTGGGCAAACGAATGCGCGAGTAAAAATCTTTTAGAGCCTACTAGCGCGGCTTTGGCAGACGCAGCGCCGCCGAGCCAGAGTAGCCAGAGACAAAGGCGTTGGCAGGAAATCGCGTGCCGCACGACGAAGTTGCGAGAGTTGTGTAGCCTGCGACGACGCCAGTCTGCGTAGGTGTGTTTCCAGTTGTTCGCGGCGCTTGCGGAAGCGTGGTTTTGCCACTGCGACGAGCGTTCATTGTTGACCTCTTGGTTGTTTTGACTCGACAAAAGTTGAGAGAAAATTATGAGTGAGAAAAAGAGAAAGTCGCCGTTTGCGGGCATCCTGATAGACCCTTATTTCGAACGCACTGCCGACTTGCAGCCCGTTTCGGGCGAAAGGTTGCAGTTTACGTGTGACTCGTGCCAAAAAGTGATTGGCGAATATGTCGTTTATTCATTTTCCGACCCCGTCACGGACCTGTGTGTAAAGTGTTACAATGAATTGCGCATGGCTGCCACCGACCCAGCCGTGTTGAAGGCATGGAAAGAAACGCATGAGAAAACAGTCTCTGACTTTCTCATCAAGCACGCATCTCATTCGAAATAAATCTCATTCTCCACCACAAACAATGCCCAAAGTTGAGAAAGTGTACAAAAACAAGCGAGTTGTTCCGTACAACTCTGGTGCCACTGCACCCCACTATATTCTCAGCAACTTTGCCGAGGCGCCCATCAAGGCAAAGCCTGCCGACTTTGAGAGTTGCATTCTGCAAAAGTTTCCACGCTGGGCTCGTTGGCTCGGCGATGGCGCCACGTTTCCCTCTGCCGAGCACTTGTGGCAAAGTCTCAAGGCAAAAGACAGGCGCTCGTTTGGAGAGTTTTTGACTGGCGGCCTGTTCTCATCGCTCGATGAGGTTGCGTTTGCCATGTTCTACGCCAAACCAGAGGAATGTGCGCGCAAACAAAAGTACTGGTCAAAGAAGAAAAACGTCGGCATTTTGGCCAAACTGGCGGCCAACCCGTCGTACAGAAAGCGCCTGCCAATTGTTTTGAACTACCAAAATGAGAAATTGGATGAGAACATTGAGCGCAGCGTTTGGCGAACCATTCTGCGCTTAAAGTTTGAGCAAAATGCAGAGCACAGAGCGGTGCTCGAAGAAAGCGGCGACTCGTACCTGCTCGAGCACTCGCGCAGCGCGCAGAGAGCGTTTGAAAAGTTCAACAAGAAAGAGCACTGGACTGGCTTGGTCGACAACAATGGCACGTTGTTTGGCGAAAACGCAATGGGCGAGTATCTGATGCAAGCGCGCGACGATTTATGCGTTGGCAGCCAGCCAGACGTTGCTCAGTAAAACGATCGTTGCACAAACTCGCGAATTGTTGTCCATCTCCAAACTGTTTGACGAGATTGCCAGCGACGTCAATTTTCGCACGGCCAACACGGCCGAGCAGACGACCGAGCTGCGCTTTGAGACGAGTCTGTATACGGCAAACGTGCCGACGGCGTAAAAGAGTGCCACGGGCGCCGTGCGTGCGTCAAACGTCGGATCTCTGGTGGGCAGCGAGACGAGCAGGTGGAAAGCGTGTGTCACAAACATCGTTTGGGTGTCGCTCATGGCCGAGGCGCGGAAAAAGTATTTTTGAATTTTTCCTTGCATCGCCGCCGAAAATGCGGCGTAGATGGCGAGCCCGACGCCAAATGTCGATGTGCCGCTGAGAAGAGTGGCGTGCGCAGTCGAGAAAACGAGCGTCAACAGTGCCGTGCGCCTCGACCAGAGCGACGGCGTGAGCAGAAGCGCGAAAAGAGAAGAAGAGCATCGGAGAAGCATCCAATGCGTGTAGTGAATGCCCTCTTGAAGCGCCATGCTGGTGCACACGTGGTGTTGGTAGGAAAAGAGACCGAGTATCACGCAAACACCCACGTTGGCTCGCCAATTGACGAGCAGTCGAGTGCGATGAGATGCGAAAAGCGCGAGACAGACGAGTGCGCTGCGAACGACATAGTACTGGCTGAGCAAAGGTTTCGACGAGGAAAACTGAGCACAGTAAAAGTGGTCGACGCAAAAGCAGAGCCAAACGAGAAATTCGTCAAGCATAGTTTCGCAGCGACGATGAACAGTCTATTATTTTTCATTCTTCTCTACGCCGCAGCCAGCGCAATGCGTAGCGAAGAGACTGTGTTTGATCAGGCGACGCCACCGTCGTCTTGGGCGCGACAATACGTGCTCGATCGCGCCGATTCAAGCAACGAGCATCAGGCAAGCGTTTACGCGCCTCCTCGAATCGAGGGCAAGCTGGTGCACACGTCGGACAATGGTCGCGTTTTGAGTTTGAATCGCACGGCCAAGTTTCTGCTGCTTGCCGCCACACAGGCGCCTCGGCGAGTGCAGCTGCCAACACGTTGCCCAACGCGCACCGTTGTCGTTGAATTTGACGCCTTTTGGGACGCCTACCCCAAAACTCTGCCCATGGACGGCAGCGGCGCCTCTGTGTACGCTCTGTTGGGCAGCGAGGCGTGCACGCCGACCGACGTCGACGGCGCCGCGTTTTCATTCGCAATGGGAAACGACCAGTATCCCTACACGATTACGCCAGAGTATGGCTACATGAATCCCTTCTCTGCACTCGGTCTCGAGCGCGACAATCAGGCCATTGCCCAGATCTTTTATCAACCCTACAACTTTAGCGTGCAGCGGCGACCAGAGTGGGCGGTCGACAGAACGGCAGCGCATTGGCGCGCGCGCCTTTCGATGCACATCGAGAGCGATTCGCGCACCGCACGTCGGCAAGAGATAAGCGTCCAGAGATTGAATGGAAACAGAACGGGTCTCTGGTTTAGCCACGACGCAGAGGTTGCCGCCGACAACCTCGGCAATTGGTTTGCAGACGGCGTCAAAACGCCGTACGTTGCAATCGGAGCGTTGTCGATTGATTTGCGCGTTGAAAATTTGCACGTGTACGTCGTCGAAGAGTGTGGCGTGGCGACAACTACAGAGACGAGCACTACTGCAGCAACGTCTACAGAGTCGACTTTGGTCAGTACGACCACCGAAGAGCGCGCGAGTAGTGGTGCGACCGCAGAGAGTACCGATGAACGTGTGGGTACGCGAGCCACCGAGGTGGTTGCAGAGTCGCTCGAGACCAGCACGTTGGTTGGCATTGTGTGTGCATTTGTGTGCGTCCTCTGCATCGCGTCGCTCTGCTTTGCGCGCAAACGAGTGCGACAAACACGACCCTTCCAAGCCCTCTATTGGAACACTCCAATGCGCGAATCTGTGTGGTTTTGCTGTGCATCGAAAATGGAGGCAGCGGAGCGTTCGCCGGCGCGCTCTCGACGAAAGACCAAAGATCTTTACGGTGTACCCGTCGCTCAAGTGCCGCGGCCGGTGAGCGCCACAGAAGTGCTGTTCAACGATGCCGAACAACCACTCTACGATCGAGTCGACTTGTCTGTCATCTCTCCTTTTTCCAACGAGTACTCGTCTCTGCCTAGCGGTGTGCAAAAGTCCACCGTTTACGGCAAAGTGAGTGTCGTCAGCGCCGACGAATACAGCGCACTGCCCTTCAACGCTCTGCCACCGCCGCCTCACCCACACGTGCAATACGATCAAGTGTTTGTCGGCGGTCCGCGAGAGGAGAACGAGCAAGTCGAAGACGTTGAAACCGACGACGACATGAGTTTAGAATCCATTGCACCGCGTCAAAAGTCACAGTACGATCAAGTGTCGTCGGCATTGAAATAAATACACGTTTTTTTAAAATAAAAACTCTGACTCGTCTTCGTCGTCAAACGAAAAAAGTGGGTCGGCGAGTTTGGCCGACTCTTCCATCCATGCTTGCGCAAACGGGTCGTCTTTCGTCAAACTGACCATCGTTTGTTCGCGCGTAAAGCCAAATTGAGAGACCGCATAAACAAATGCCTCATAGGCCAGTTTGTTTTGTGTTTCGAGTTTCAACATGCGCGACGACGCCATCGTGCTCAAGTCGAATTTGGCGGCATACAGTTGATCGATGTAGCCGCCGACGAGCTTGGCAAAGTGGTTCGATTGGCTTTCGACTTGGTCGACCACCAAGCTGTCGATTTGCGACGGGTAGAGGTCGAGTGAAAGAGGTCGGTCAGCGCAGAGCGCCGATGCAAGGCCTGGTTGATTGACAAACAACAGACCGATGCGCGAGCAACACTTTTGTTCGCGCGTCATCGAGCTGATCTTGTCGCTCCACTCTTTTTTGAGCGCGCTCTTTGTGCGCTCACTGAGCGGCATCGGGACGGCACAGCCGCAGTCGATGGTGTCGCTGATGGGTACTGCGAGCGGCTCGCTCGCTTCAAACACTTCGACTGTGATCGACGCCGACAAAGGGCGCGGCGCGAGCGGCATCGGCGGCGGCACGGGCACCGCAGAGACGACGGCGGCAGCAAAGGCGCTCTGCGTCGCCTCGTCTTGGCCGGTAAGCGGCGGCAGCGTCTCGAATGCGTCGGCGTCAAACTCGCTGATAAAGGCATCCATATCAAACTCTTTGTCCACACCCTTGTCCTCTCGCTCAATGGCCAATTCGGCGAGCGCCGCCAAGTGCAAGATGTCGTTCTCGTCGTTGCGCGGCACTTTCGCGCTCGACACAGTCGCCTCGCGCAGGCGTTTCTTGTTTGCAAGAACGCTCAGTTTGGCGTCGGCATTTTCATTGCGCAAGTTGTTTTTGCGGACCTTGAGGTCTCTGGCAATGCGGCCAGCGTTGCGACGGATCTTGATGGGTTCATCGGCGCCGTCGGCGCAGAGGCACTCGTAGTAGACCGAACGCGCCGTGGCCGCAATTCGAGGAATGCCAATCTCTTTGCGCAACCGCGCCCACTCGCCGACGCTTCGAGACGAGTTGTAGCGCGCGCGACCCAAATGCTCTTCGGTCACGCAGTTGGAGTTTTGCACGTACGCCGCAATGCGCTTGGTGTTGGTGTACATGTCGAGCGATGTATAGACGCGCACCATGGCCGCGTCAATGTCGATGCCCGCGGTGTCGATCGAGCGCTGAACAGACGCGCGGTCTGCGGTAAACGGTTTGTGCGCGTACGACTCGTTCAAGTGGGTCGGGTCGATCGCCGACGCACACGGCGTCAGATCGACCACAAAGCCGCGCTCGTCGGCCAAGCAGAATGAAATCTTAAAGTTCTCGATGCCAGTGACAATGTCGGCGCCGCCGTACTCGGACAATGTGCGCCAGTGGCCGGCGCAAATGAGTGCCACGTGTTGCGTGGTGAGTATTTCGAGCGCCTTGGCAACTTTGCAGCTGGCCGTGTAGGCGAGCACAGTGCCGTTGCATGAGATTTTGCCGACGACAACGTCGTTGATTTGCACTTGAAACGGCTCTTCGCTAAAGGCCATAGGCAGCTTGGCAAATTTTTTGCGCGGCGCCTTTTCCGCGCCCATGGCAGGTTTGCTGATTCGATTGTGCATAGAAATAGCGCTCATTTTCTGATGGAAAAATTCTCATCAGAACGTTCTGTGAAAAATCCGTCGAAAAAAATCGCGCGCCGCGCCATCGCACATAGCGGCGCCGCACAAATGCGTGTCGTGCGGCGCGAGTTGTTGTGTTTTGGCGCGACTCGCGCGGCGCCGCGCGCACGAATGGGATTCGATGCGAATGGAAAACTTTCATCGCGCCACGCGCGCAGTGCGCCGGCCGGGCGGCGCGCCAAAACACAACACAATGCGTACTTTGGTGTTGGTTGAAACGATAAAGTGGTTGTTTGACACGGTCTGAAGATACTCGTTGTTGTTGCGAGTGGAGAGGTTGGGCGAAAGCGATCTTTCGGCGTTCAGCGAACAGACGAGTGGGTGGACCCCCGATTTTTACGCGCGCATCGCGTTTATTGGTCAAAAAGAGATCGTTTGCACCCCATATCGGGCATCGTGCAGCCGCTCTTTGGCAAACGGCGGGATGAGAAACAAAACCACTCTCATTCACAGAATGAGTGAGCGAAATCCACAAAACCGATTGTGTAGGGACATATACAGCATTTTGAGAGGTCGGGGAGTCGCAGACGTCGACTTTGTGGTGCACCAGTTGCGTCAAATACAGAGGTACTCGAGAATCAATGTCGGAGCACTCACGTCGGTCGTGTACGTCGAAATATTGTTTTACAAGTGTGATGTCGGGCGACGGAAAAGGAAATGGAAGTTGATTTATTAAAACGACGCCAAAAATGAGACGCAGCGCTCGACTTGCCAAAAAGAAAAAAGATGAGAAGAAGCGTCGCGCCGAGCCAGTTGCGTGGAAAAACGCCAGACTTTCTTGGCGCCGCGTCTGTTGGGAAGAAACAGATCGTATAAACACATTTATATTGCAAAAGATAACAGAGATCAATGCCCTCCTTTCCATCAAAAGGGGTGTCCGAAAGGAAGAAAAGGAGCGCTTGATAGCTGAATTGATTGCAGAGAAAGAGGTGATTTTGAAAGAACTCCCGAAAATTTCAGACATGGTGGCAAAAACCCCTTGATAAACTCTATAAACTTTTATAATGAAAAGTATGTATCTTGAAACCACATTTTGATGCACCAGAAGTTATTGCTCGTCGAGAAAAGTTGAGTGGTGGGGTAGAAATTGGAAAGGGGGGCAAAAAGTGAAAAAGATGAAAAATAAATCAACAAGTCCCTTAATTCGGTATTTTTGGATGGTGAAGAAAGCGATTTTCATATGCGACTTAATTTTTAAAATTCTTAAAAAATCGGCGGCGTCGAATGGTGGTCGAATTAGGCCA
>RCMY010004648.1_pt1 | contig 11813 bp, 10 predicted proteins | sample 2041341 | NCBI WGS metagenome assembly RCMY01 (sample SAMN09708234, study PRJNA481090) | Marine sediment metagenome, whole genome shotgun sequencing project.
GGTGTGATGTTGCCTGATGACCCGTGCACCAGGTTACCGTGAAACATCAGTACACCGCCTGGCTTGCCGGTCGGTGCGACCAGGCCGCCTTCATCCACCAGCGTTTCGACCGTCTCGTTGCCGAGAGTCCAGAGTGGATAGCTGGTTGTGGAGGTGTCATGTCCAGCTTCCAGGACGCCCTTTTTATGGCTTTTTGGAATCAGCATCAACGGGCCGTTGAACGGAAATACTTCGTCCAGAAATACGGCAATGTTCATCGCACGCGGTTCTGGCATACCATCGTCACGGTACCAGGTGCCGTAGTCCTGATGCCATTGCCAGACATCTCCAGTGAACTTGGCTTTGGCATTGACCTTGTACTGATGCATGTAGACTTTCTCGCCAAATAGCTGTTCTAGTGGTTCAATCAGTCTGGGGTGACGGCCAAGGATGCCAAAGGCTTCACTGTAAAGGTGTGCTGCGAACGCTGTGCGTGGAGCGCCTGACACTTCTCGCCAGACTTCCTTACGATCTTCTGCGTATATATTCTCACCTTCTTCCCGCAGCAGGGCTACCTCTTCCAGAGAAAAACATTCTGGCAGGAATATCCATCCCTCTTCGTCAAACTGTTTCAGCTGTGTGTCATTGAGTTTCATGTCTTTGCTCCGAGGTTTGGGTCATGCTATCTGCACCTTGCCGGTACGCTCTTTTTCTCATGACTAATCGGTTGTCGGGACACGCCAGGCGTGTCAGCAAGGCTTTACTGAGTCAGCCGCGCACCCGCACGCGATGGTCATAAACAGTTGGTCGTGGATCTGAACAATCAGAGACGGTTCAATCTGCAGCCGCGTTAGTGGCATCATCCTCCCGATTGTTTGTGTAGCCGTCGTTTAGTCAATTGACGTTGGTCACTAACTTAGGCATTCTGAATTCAGAATTCAATATTTTGACCAAAATGTCAATGGGTACTGGGAGAAAGTCGATATGTACATCCATCAAGAGCTGATGCACAGAGCGTCAGCTGGAAAACCGGTTCGAGCAGGGTTGATTGGAGCGGGAAAATTTGGCTGTATGTTTTTGTCTCAAATCCCTACGACCCCGGGACTGGATGTCGTGACGATTGCTGATCTCAATCCCGCGAATGCTAAGGCAGCATGTGCACGTGTTGGTTGGACAGAGGAGCTGGTAGCGAAAACTCGTTTTACCGACGATGCAATTGCCATGCTGCAGAACGATGATATCGATGTGGTCATCGAAGCCACGGGCAACCCGCTAGTTGGTATCGAGCACGCGCAAATGGCCATCCGTAACGGGCGGCATATTGTCATGGTCAACGTTGAAGCCGACGTGCTGGCAGGCCCATTACTGGCCGAAGAAGCGCGAGCCGCAGGCGTTGTCTACTCGATGGCCTATGGCGATCAACCTGCGCTCACCTGTGAACTTGTGGAGTGGGCCCGTGCGACTGGCTTTGAAGTGATTGCGGCAGGGAAGGGCACGAAATACCTACCGTCCTATCATGCATCAACACCGCAGACTGTGTGGGACCACTATGGATTGACCCCGGAGCAAGCGGCACAGGCGGGCATGAACCCGCAGATGTTCAACAGTTTTCTCGACGGCACAAAGTCGGCATTGGAGATGGCAGCCATTGCCAATGCAACAGGTCTGGCTACACCACCTGATGGACTTGCATTTCCGCCGGCGGGTATGGACGACCTGGCGCACGTGCTGCGACCGGTTGCGGACGGTGGACAGTTGTCGGCCAAGGGGCAAGTCGAAGTCGTGTCATCCATCGAACGTGATGGCCGTCCGGTGTTCAAGGATTTGCGCTGGGGGGTTTACGTGGTAATTGAAGCGCCCAACGATTATGCGGCTGCCTGTTTTCGCCAGTACGGCATGAACACTGACAGCACTGGACGTTACTCTGCCATGTACAAACCGTTTCACCTGATTGGGTTGGAGCTGAATATTTCAATCCTTTCTGCAGCACTTCTACACAAACCTACCGGATCAACGATGCATTTCAACGGCGATGTTGTCGCCACAGCCAAGCGTGCGCTGAAAGCGGGTGAGATCCTAGATGGGGAAGGTGGGTTTACCGTTTGGGGAAAGCTCTATCCGGCACAACATTCTCTCAAATTAGGTGGGCTGCCAATCGGTCTTGCGCATGGTGTGAAGCTCAAATCTGACATTAGTATTGGTAAACCTATTCGTTGGCAGGATGTGGAAGTTGATGACAGTTTGACAGCTGTGCGGGTTCGCCGGGAAATGGAAACACGATTCGAGCATGAGTGATGAGGGTATTGTGCCGCTCAATCCAAGTACTCTAGTGAACGGAGTACGTAGACAGTGAATTTCGTGATAAGCATACTCGCTATTCTGATCGGGTCGGATGCCTTAGAGTACCAAATATGCCGAAAAAAACGCCTAATAATGCGGCAGCACCAGATAATGACAACAATACTCTGCCAACCGTCTGCTGATCTGAAATCAGATAATTGGCACATAGCTGTTCGGGACTGATCATGTAGACCCATCCAAGTCTGGTAGCGGCGGCCCAGCCCTCCAGCAACATTACTCCACGCCAGATTGGTCCGAGCTGACGCCATGCCCAGGTTGCGGTTACTCCGATGAACACAGGAATTGTCAGTGCTTTGAGAAGTCGATACGCCGTGGCGGTACTTGCACTGTCGAGGTTCAATGGCAACATCCAGAACAAGAACCATCCAGTGGCCAGAACCAGGCTGACGGCTCCGCTAGGGTCAAATTTGAACATCGTGCTCTTGACTGCCTGACTATGATCGGCCAGCACGAACCCACACAGTGCCAGAAGTGGCAATTGAATCAACATGTGCCGAGCCATTGACGATTCGAATATCAGGCTGCCAACTGGTGTTGCGCTTGTTCCGATAAATGCCAGGCTTGCAGTTATTGAGAAAACACTTTCAAGGCGAATGATCAACCTCCTGAGTAATGGGGATATTCAGTGCGCGCCAATCTTCAATGTGTGTTAATCGCCTTCCTTGAATCCAGTGTAATGACTCGCTGTGCGAGAATCCGCCGAAGTCATCCGGAATAACCCGCAGCCCAGTTTCCTTGATGATTTGACTGGCGACCATTGCACTGACTGGTCGAGCAACACTCCAGTTTGAGGAATTTCCACCGTGGCGGGTTCGATATTCCAGCAGCTTCTCAGCGGAATCATATTCTGGATCAATGCTGATCGATAACAAGTGCACATCCGAGCGGTTTTGCCGTGCCAGTTCTTTTTGTAGTTGTGCGTACTTTGAGCCGAGCGCGCGGCACACGGTTGGACATCGGGTATAAATGAAATCTACCAACAGCGTTTTATTGGCCCAATGGGACAGTGAAACGACCGGACCCTCGCCAAGTTGCAACGACCAGTCGGACAAGTGAGGGTTGGCCTTGGCGACCGATACTTGCCGATTCGATTCGTAGGTAAACACCTGAAAACCGTGAGTGCGCTGCCACAGCAGACCGAACATCAAGGCACTTGTCAACAAGACCGACACGATAACCTTCATTACCAAGTACTGACAGCGCTTTTCAGCGTGGCTCGTGGAAGTTTGACAAGGATAGGTAGTGCAATCATGAGCGCGCCGATCAGGACGATCAGGCCGCTGATGGCACCTACATTGCCCATGAACTGCCAGTCGGATTCATGGACCGCGTAACGCCTTGGCACTGATAGCGCGCCGGAAATCAAGAAGTTCAGACAAAGCGTCACGCATCCAAAGGCGTATATGCTGACCGACAAACGGCCTGTCTTACCGCGTTCACCATTCGCACTTAGATAGTGCGCAAAGCCCATGACCATTGGCAGTAGTCCAAGGAGCAAGTAGAAGTGAAAGTGGCCGGGTACCCAAAGGGTGTTGTGCATGATGAGATTCACCCTGATCAATCCGTCTACAATGGCTGGCACGACTCCAACAGCCCAGCCAAACAACCCCAGCACCAGCAAGCTGGACGCTGCGTCCCACCGAATACCTGATCGATGAATCAGCATCAGCCCACCGAATGCGGTGACTACCAACACCGGGATGCCACTGGTGTAGGAAATGATTTGACCCATGACGGCCATCCATGATGGCATGGCGAAGTCCATCAACAAGTGATGAGGATAGACCGCTATCACCATGAATGTCGCAGCAAACCACGCGGCAAGGAAAGGTTTCGATATTTTCCAGGGTCTGTTGGTATAGAGCGGGAGTATCTCGTAGACGGCGGTAACTGCCGAGTAAATGGTCGCGTTGATGAAAACATGACCGAAGAAGTAGATCAAGTTTTTCATCAGTAGCGCATCTGGAGCCAGTTCTGGGGAGACCAGATGTATGATGGTCATCACTAACACAACCGCGCCGGCGGCAATGCCAATCACATTGACGATCAATACCATTGCCGTGGCGACAACCGTGGGCGGATGATCGGTATTGATCGGTCTCACTCCGAATAACATGGGAAGCCCAAGCGCATTGGCAATGCTGCCGTAGCGTTTAATCAGCGCAAGCCCCATGTCAAGATAGACAATCAGGAACGAAACCCCAAGAAGCAGAAGACCGGTAACGAAGAGCAATGCTGCCCAGGTTTCCCAAAGACCCATAGACATGGCCGGTAGCGGATACAGGAATGTCCAACCGGCAGCGAATTTTCCTATGACAATAGAGACAACGATCATTACTACGGCACCTAACGACAGCGCCAGACCGATCAGAAAAACTCGTGGGCTCAGCCTCACATATTTGCTCAAAAAGTACCAGTTAACTGCAAGGCCAGCCAGACCTGCAGTGCCCACCATGCCAACACCATGTAGAGTCATTAACTGATAAAAGACATCCGGTGTTGTACTGATCCAGGATGCACCCTGAAGCGCTCTAAGCAGCACGCCGACGACCATCAAGAGTACGAATACTAATAGCCCAACCCCAAGATAGAGCTTGACAGCCAGTAAGCCAGAGGGCTGATCGGTTGTGTGTTCAGACTCGATTGCAGACATATCAGTCAGCCTCCGAAACGATGATTTCAGCCATCATCCCGTGATGAGCGACGCCGCAGTATTCCAGGCAGAGTATCTTGTACTTCCCCGGTGCCGAGAAAGTCACATCGAGTTTGTTGATGAATCCAGGCATCGCTTGAGTCTGTGCAACGATGCGATTGTCAGGGTTGTATATTGCAAATCCGTGGTTGACGTCGGCGCTGCTGACGTGGAATTGCACGGGTTTGTCAACGGTAGCGGTATTGGAATCCAGTTTCCAATACCATTGCCCGCCGACCGCCGTTATGACTTGCGCCGGCTTTGATAACGCATGAATGGGAAATGGCACCAATGAGGCTACGGTAAGGCCAATACCGAAAAAACACAGTGAGATGAACCAGACCCGGCGGATTCGATAAGCCTTTTTTGTAATCACTTGAAACGGTTCATCATGGCTTTGACTTGCGTTTTGTGCGACATAAATGAAGCTCGCCGCTATCAAAGCCATGCCAATAAGCGTTATGAATAGTACCGTTGTTTGCATTGTTTTGACTCCGTTTTTTTCAAATGCAGTACTTGTCTGATCGCGTTGCCTATGCCAAATGTAGTTGCCACTGAGTGACAAATGCTTTTGCGCTCAACGAGACAGTCGTATTGATTTTGACCCAAACATAGGTAATCAGCCAGGAAGCAACTTGTCGTCGATTTGCCTGGCGTAGTATGATCAAGCGTGGTTGTTAAAATATACATGTAGAATACATCTTTAATCAACGCCGCACAATACTGATCTGTCGTAGCAAGCCTCTACCCCGACATGCTATCCGCCAACCGTGCCACGGCGATTTGAATAAGTTTTTCATCAACCGCTGCATAGCCCATCAGCAGATGGTTTCGATGGCGCAGGTTGTCAGATGAAATCCACGCGCCTCCAGTTTCCGGCCGATAAATGCCGATGCGCTGTAGCGCCGCCATTTTCTCAAGGCGGCCAGCATCGGCCTTCGGGTCCGGCAGGCACCAGGACAAATGCATGCCTGCATGGTGTCCAAAAGTCTGACAGCCAGGGAAATGCCGCTGCAGTTCAACAAGCAGTGTGTCGCGGCGATGCATGTAAATGATGCGGATGCGGCGTAGATGGCGGCGGAATCCACCTACCTTCATGAATTCGGCCATCGCTGCCTGTTCAAGCCACGGAGAGCCATTGCTTAAAAGTTGTTTCCAGTTACACAGGATGCGTATAGCTTCGGGCGACGCAATGATGAATCCCAGCCGCAAGCCAGGTCCGAATGACTTTGAAAAAGTGCCCAGGTACAGCACCCGACCGGCTCCATCCAGCCCGCGCAATGCGGTCAGGGGTGCACCTTCGTATCGGAACTCACCATCGTAATCATCCTCAATAATCAGACTATCGGTACGTTCCGCCCATTCCAGTAAACGTCGTCGACGTTGCAGCGTCATGGTCACACCGATCGGATACTGATGCGACGGTGTGATGTACAACAGCGACCGTCTGGATTCGGGCAGGCGGTCGACCTCGATACCGTGCTCATCGATTGGCACAGCTATTGAGTTGTAGCCAAGACACTTAAACGCAAACCTCGCTCCCTGATAGCACGGATCTTCATGCAGAAAGTTGTCACGTTCGCCCGCAAAAGCATGTGCGATCAGCGAAAGTCCGTCTTGGGAGCCACAGGTAATCAGTATACTTTCGGTATCCGCTACGATGCCTCGAGCCGGACCGATATGATCGGCGACGGCCTCCCTCAATTCGAGTACGCCCTGTGGGTCACCGTAGGCTGAGATTCGAGCGCTGCCATGTCGAATCTTTGCATCAATGATGCTCCGCCACTCGCGGGTTGGAAACGCCTTCGGTTCCACCCGTCCGATCCAGAAATCACTGTTCATGCGTTGCTTGAAAGGTGGCAGGACATGCTGAACAACGGGTGCCTGAATCTCGAATCGAACCTGATGAGACTGTTGCAACTCGATTCTGTTCACCCGTGGCAACGAAATACTACTCGCATGCAAGGACTTGTCAGGCAGGTTGGCACTAACAAATGTGCCGATGTTAGCGCGGCTTTCGATATAGCCTTCGCATAGCAGCTTGTCATAGGCAAAGATGATCGTGTTGCGTGACACGCCTAGTTGCTCGCTTAGCGTACGTGATCCAGGCACTGGGTCGCCACTCTGCAGCCTGCCGTCAAGGATCATGCGTTTCATTTCTTCAAACACCTGAGTTTGAAGCGTCCGCGTATCGTTCGGGTCTATTGCAACGACAAGCTGCACCAGCAATCCTCCCCTATATCTGTCACATCTCTTATAAAACGACGGCGCAGATAATGCAAATGCACTGAGGTCGCGAAAATAACGTCAACGTATAGGTATGTCAGCTTTTGCTGACTATCTGTTGTAACCGATACACCCAATAGCCACCAGTTTGAAATACCAGCCGCGTACCTGGAACGAACCCGATACGCGCGGTGTTGAATGGCAGAAGCTGACCCACAAGCGTGTTTTTGTCTCGGGTATCGGACAGATAATAGGCGCGCAGTGCGCCGCCGCTCTGCCGCTGCAGTGCATAGGCGTCATAGCCCTGGTCTCTTGCCCAGTCTTTGACCGCGCGAGAGTTGTCATGAACCTGACCTCCTGCAGGGAAATTTCGCATTTCGACAGGAATGCTGTCAGGCACGGATAGCCCCAGATCGAAAATGTCGCGGATGTGCAGGACAATGAAGGTATCTTTTGCACCCGCCAACACCTGCAATCTTGCAGATCCATAAATGTCCTCGGCCAGCAACGCGTCTGCGAAAGTAGCAAAGTCTTTACCTTCCTCCGAGGAAGCGGTGCCGTTTGAATGCCAGCGCACCTCAAGCTGTGCCACAGCCTCATCCCGCCCTGCCCATTGCGCCGGGATTCTCAGTGCCTCGTCCTCATCGGCAAGCGGGAACTCCGACTGGGTAAATTGCCTTAGCCGGGCGGACAGCGCGGGCATAGCCAGCACAGTACTATTCTCTGGCAAATATTTTCGTAACGCTGTCACCAGGGCCAGCTCCTCTACGCTGGAAATGTCTGAACGCAGGATCGGCTCGGCTACCTCACTCTGCCAGCCAACAATGAGATCACCCTGATCAGGCAAGTTCAGTACTTGCGCAATGGCGATCGGAGAGGCACGCTCTGCCACTCGCAGTTCTATCACTGCAGCGTTGGCCCCCGGGATCAGTGCGACCAGTTCACTGGTCGCATCGGAGGGTGTATCCGTGCCAGTTTCATAGGCATAGGGTGCAACCAGATCGGTGGCTGGAGCGAACAAGTGTTTTACTCCAAACACTGCGCCGGTGAGAACCATGGCCGCCATTCCCAGAGCCATTAAATATCTGGAGAACGGAATGCGTGTCATCGATTTACGCACTGAGAGCGGAATACGTGACATCATTTTGCGCCTTCAAGTTTCCTGATGCGCTCCTCAAGTGCCGCCTTCTCACGCAGCTGGGTAGCGCCGTCCTGGATCCGAGCTTTACTGCGAATCAACTTGCCCCAGCCATCGGTATAGGTGAATCCGCCGGGATTGGCATGGGCCAGCCCCTTGAAATGTTTCATGTTGTGCTGTTCCCACATTTCGGCGAACTCGAAATCCAGCGCGGTCGGGTTGTTCCCCTCACTCCAGAAAAGTGAAAAGAAACCGCCCGGCGTATCCTCGTCCGGTGCAGGCGGCGCGGGTCGGTTAGTGGTCTGACCGACAAGCAGTTGATCCTCGTAAAGCCCGTTCATGATGACTCGCGCTTCTTCCACGAGGCCGATACCCGCGATTGTGCCCTTGTCGATCACCTCTAGATAGCTGCGCGTAAACCGGTCAGAATGGCACTGGGTACAGGTCGTCACCCAAGCCTCCTTACGGCCCTTGAACCACTCGTGCTCCAGATTATCGGCAATCTCTGGCATCGGGTTGAAACCCCAGCGCACTTTCTGCACCAGGTTATGGCCGTAGGTTCCGTTGAATTCCATGTGGCAGGTCTGGCAGGTTGGTGCTGTCTGCCCACCTCGCTCGAACGCTTCGGCCAGGGGCAGTTCCCAATCCCACTTGTCACCGCTGGAGTTGTAGATAGCGCCATGCTTGGACAGCATGAAATTCTCGAATTCATTATGATCGACGCCGTTATGGCAAGTCGAGCAGGCCTCGGGCTTGCGTGCCTCGACGACTGAGAATTCGTGCCGCGTATGGCACGTATTGCAGGTACTCTGAGTAGTGTGGCACATGGTGCAACCTACTGAAACCTCACGTTCCTCCATGCCGGCCCAGATGGCTGTTTCGAAATTCGCAAGCATTGACAGCGCGTGTGATGGTCTGCCTGCAGGCCACTGATCCTGTGGCCACGTCTGCGTATCACGCTCTGACTCACGCTCGGCGAATTGTTTTACGTGGCACTGGCCGCAATCCCCGGCATCGGGTAACTTGAGGTCGGTCTTGTGGTTGCCGGTTTGCACGCCAACACCCATGTGACAATCGATGCAGCCAACCTCTTCAAGTTGGTCGCCTTTGGGCAGCAGTGACATGGATTGCAGATTGACCTCAACTTCCTTGATCATATCCTGCTTGTAAAAGCGCGAATCGGCCTCGGTCAGTTCGCGGATGGCGTCCAGATTGCTGTGCACGCTGCCCTGCCAGGAATGAACCCAGCCAGGTGTGACACCCTGATGGCATTCAACGCAATCACGGCGCGAGACTTCCAGATCAATATTGGGTGCCTCGTAGAACTGGCGCGGATTCAGGTACATGGAAAACGGGATCGGTTCCCAGAGATCGGCGAACTTGCCCTGACCGCCGCCTTGTGCCGGATCGCGGTATCTCTTCACGATTGCCTCATAGAGGACATTCGGCGCAGCATTGCGCTCCAGTCCCAGCGCCTCGAACAATTCGTCGGGTATCTCCGCCTGGGAGGCTGACGCCCACGCCAGAGCAATCAGACTCAGCGTAATTGCGACGCCACTGCGAAACCTCGAAATGATGCTCATGATCAATCCCCCGGTTCATGCTGGCACGATGACAGACAGTGCCATCATCCGTGGTGCTACGCTTTTTCCTTAGAGCCGCCTGCGCAGAAATCCTTGGGTCCGGCGATATCCTGCTAGTGTTCGTTACCTAGTGGTCCGTTCTTATGATATTTACGGGTTCAGAGCTTTCAAAATGCATTTTTCAGATTTTTCTTTAAGCTGCTTCGGCGATTGATAGTTTCCTGGTGGTGATCGGATGGGAATCCTGAATCTGTTCCTACCATTGATTTCATCAACAGCGAGCGTTAGATCCGCTATTTCCTTTTCCGAGAACTGGGCACTAACGTGCGCGAAGAGATCGTCCTCGATCGGTCCGTCTGCAATCAGCGTCACCGACTCTGGGGCGTCGCATGCTTGCGTTGGGACAACGTTTGGGTCAAGAGCTGTTCAAGCGTTTACCGCGTGCTTAGAAGAATAAGAATATCCGCAGGTACGTGGATAACGCATTTGCTCTGTCGACATGTTTCTGAGCTGATTTGCGATTTGTCAGTGACGCTACCGTTCAATTCCGCCGATCATGTTCTCGATATAGCACACCGAGACAGAGAATTGGAGGTTCTCGTTGCAAATAGTGATGTACGGAAAATGTGATTTACAGCATCTTTTCGTGATCAACCATCGATGCGGGAGAAAAGACTGCGGCCTTGTTGACATAACACCTTTAGGGGTTATAATATATAACACCGTATAGTGTTATGAGGAATCGAAAATGAAGTCTCAATTTTTCAGGGCGATACTCGTTGTCCCATTGGTCACCGTTCTTGCAGCTACCGGCCTAAGAGCAAGTGATGCCTCCATTGAAAATGTGCCGACCGATAAAATGGCGTGGGAAGTTACAGAAGAAGGTGTCGGATTCGCCCCACTGATCGGTGAGCGTTTCAACGAAGCCTACATGGCAATGGTTAAGCTGCCGGCCGGGTTAGTCAGTCCCGCTCATGTGAAAACAGCCAATATGTTTGGTGTGGTTATCTCGGGAACCATGACACATCTCGCAGTCGGTGCTGATCCATCTCTGGCAATCGCTCTTGCCCAGGGCGCGTTTTATAAAGTGTCCGCAGGTATTGCGCACGTCAGCAGGTGTATCTCTGATATTGACTGCGTTACATTTCTATATCAGGACGGGAAGTTTGACTTTGTCCCGGTAGAGCAATGAGTCGGAACCTGCAACCCTCATTTCGTGCACTGAGTGATCCCACGAGACGAGCAATTCTGGTGCAATTGTGCCAAGAGGAAATGACTATCACAGAGGTCGTCGACAAGTTTGATCTGACTCGGACCGCTGTCAGAAAACATCTAACGATCCTTGAAGAAGGTAACTTGATCTCGATAACCCCTAGAGGCAAAGAACGTGTAACCAAACTGAACCCCAAAGGCATCAAATTGACGTCTGACTGGTTTAAATACTTTGATCAATATTGGGACACTGCTCTGGATTCATTGAAAAATGCAATCGAGAATGAAAACCGAAAAAACCAACTGGGAAGAAAAACGAAATGAGTACAACCACAATCAATAAATCCATATTCTTGAACGCTCCAAGAGAAACTGTTTGGGCTTATCTCACTAAGAAAGACAAGCTTGGTGAGTGGTTTCATCCCGCTGACGCAGACCTTGCTGAAGGAAAGCCCTACGCGCTATTGGGAGACCCTGCAGACAGTAGTTCCAAAGTGTGCTGGGGTGAGGTTCTAAGTGCGCAAAAGCCTTCATTCTTGAGTTACACCTTTACCATCAAACCCATGGGTGGTGCCATGACGACAGTCAACTGGACATTGGAAGAGGCCGCCGGCGGGACTCG
>RCMY010004649.1_pt1 | contig 11812 bp, 11 predicted proteins | sample 2041341 | NCBI WGS metagenome assembly RCMY01 (sample SAMN09708234, study PRJNA481090) | Marine sediment metagenome, whole genome shotgun sequencing project.
GGGTCGGCGTCGGGGTCGGCGGCGGTGGGGGCGGCGGCGGGGGCGGGGGCTGGGGCGGCAACGATCCCTGTCCCTCGGGGTCGGCCGCGTCGCAGTCACCGCTCCAGAGGTAGTAGCTGTCCGGCCACATCGGTCCGAGCGTGCGGTTCGGGCCGCCGAGGCCCCAGTGCTGGATGCCGAAGTTGTTGGCCGTCGTGATGCCCACGGAAGTGGGCAGGTGCGCGCCACCCTCACCCTCGACGGTCAGGTCGACGTAGCCGCCCGGCGCGTAGTCGAACGCGGCAACCCCGCGGATCCCCGGCTCGACGGTCACGCCCTTCGTCGGGGTCGTGTCCTGGTACGGGTCGATGTGGCCGGACTTCCACGGCCTGACGTTCCACGACCCGATCTCGGTGTCCGCGAAGAACGCGCAGCCGTCGGCGTCGGTCAGGGCCACGCGGGTCCCGCCGGGACCGGTCGCCCAGACGAGCACGTTCGCGACCCCGACGCGCAGGTGGTCCTGCACGTTGACGAGGATCGATCCGTAGTCCTCGTCGTAGGTGCCCTCGTTCGGGGCGATCTGGGTCTCCGTGCGGACCGGCGGGCGGCCGCTGAGCTCGGGCCACGTGACGTCGACCGTCACCCTGAGGAAGGCGTTCGTGTCGGCTCCCGTGGTGACGCAGGCGCCGACCTCGTCGCCGAGCGTGACCCAGTCGACCGCCCGGGTGATCGTGTAGTCGTTGTTCGAGACGGTCTCGGTGAGGACCTCGGACGTTCCGGCCAGCGGCTCCAACGACTCGAAGGGGGTGATCCGCATGCGCTCGAGCTCGCGCGTGGCCAGGTTCGAGGCGACGGCCCGATCCGCGTTGTCACGCGTGATCCGCAGGGTCGCCACGGCGGTCGTGGCCAGCGCGGCGATGACGAGGGCAAGGATGACGGCGGCGACCATCATCTCGACAAGCGTGAACCCGCCGTCAGCGGTCAGGCGGTGCTGTCGGTGTCGTTCGAAGATGCGTCGCATGGGGATCCCGGAATGGTCGTCCTTGGAGACATCGGCACGCTCCGGCCCCGGCTTGAGGTGGTGTGCGATCCGCGTCTCACTTCAGGATCTGCTGGCCCTCGCACAGGGTGAACGCGTCGTCGCCGTAGAGGAGCGTCGCGCAGGACTGCTCCACGGAGAGCACCTGGTAGCTGACCGCGAAGGTCTGACCGGACTCGACGTCGTACGCAACGCCGTCGATCTCGACGATCGCGCGGTTCGCGCCGCTCTGGTCGTAGACGTCGATGAGACGGACGCTCTGGCCGTCGCAGGTGACGACGGCGCCCGACGTGCACGGGTCGTCCTCGGTCCCTGCCTGCGGGGTCGTACCCGGTGGGCTCGTCACCACCTCGACCGTCTGCGTCCGGACGGGGCTGAAGGGGTCGTTGCCCAGAAAGAACTGGGCGGTGGCCGCCGGGATGTCGACGAGAGTCGTCGTGGCGTCCGTTGGCGCGACCTCCGTCTGCGCAGCGAGCGGGAGCGAGCTCATGGCCGAGTCGGCCTGCGCTGCCTGGATCACCGTCGCGGTCGCCGCGGCGGCGAGGACGACGGACATCATCCTCGTCCGTCGACGCGGGGCGCGCTCAAGCTCATGGGTGAGGTTCATGGTGCGACCTCCGCTGACGCGTTGGTGTCCGAGCTGCCGTCGGGCAGCACTGGCATGACGCGGCGCTCCTGGGCAACGGCGGCGGCAGCAGCGGCGGCGGCCGGGCTGAGCTCGGTGTAGAACATGGTGATCCCCATGTCGATGCGAAGACGGGGATACGAGCGGGACGACATCACGAAGTAGTCCGTGACCATGGCGCGGGAGGTGATCCGTGGATCCTCGACCCGTCGCATGAAGTCGACGATCTGGAAGAAGCCTCCCTCGACGGCAACGGCCACCTGGATCTCCCGGAGCTCCGGAGCCATCGCGCTGAGGCGCCCCTTGTCAGGCAGCACCGACATGATCTCGACGCCCGAGGAGTCCGCGGCGTCCTGAAGCGCGCGGAGCGCCGCAGGCATGTCCGTTCCCTCCGGGATGATGGCGCTGGCGAGCGCCATCTCCGCCTCGATGTCCGGTGCCCGAGACCGCGCTGCTTCGAGGGTCCGGATGCGGTTCCTGACCGTGGTCTGCTGGTCGATCGCTTGCTCGGTCTCTTCCTGAGCGAGGGCGATCGCGTCGCGCTTGGGCGAGAGCAGGACGAACCAGAAGACGACCAGCAGGAGCGCCGTCACCAGCGCGATCAGGATGTACATCGCCTTTGATGATGAGATGTTCATCGCAGCTCTCCCGGAAGTCCGAGCCGGTAGCGGCCGGTGTAGGCGCCCTCGTCGATCGTGACCTTGATCTCGAAGATCGTGTACTCGTCGTCGATGACGCTGGACGTCAGCTTCGGGGTCATGAAGCTGGCGACCTTGTCGAGCCCGATCATCAGGCGTTCGATACCGGGCGCGAAGCCCGCCCGGGTCTCGCCGGTGATCACCAGGAAGGCAGGCTCGTCCGGGCTCTGGGTGTCGAAGGTGAGACGGTCGAGGCCTGCGTTCGTCGGGAGCACTGCCGCGAGGTCCTGGAGAACCCCGGCAGCCCCGATCTCGCGGGCGAGCGCGCCCTGGAGGACCTGGACGTTCGTCGAGAGGTTCTGCTCGAGCTGTCCGAACTCGAAGAGCCCGGACTCCTCACCGCGCAGGCGGTTCACCTCAGCCTGCTCGATGTCGCGCTCGCGCTCCGTCGCCACAAGCCGGTTCGACTCGCTCGCGAAGAACACGAGCATCGTCAGGACGAGCAGGACCGAGAGCGAGAGCTGTGCGATCACGTTGCGCTGACGCGCACGCGCCGCGGCGAGCTCGGGGGGAAGGAGGTCGATGCCGACCATGCCGGGGGTGCTCATGGGTTCGCTCCGAGCGCGAGACCGAACGCGGTCACGAGGACGGGCTCGATGGTCTCGAGCTGTTCGGGGGTGAAGACGCTGGACGCTGCGGGGATCCGGCTGAAGACGCCGGTCTTCGCGAGCGGGACCCGGAGCACGTCCGAGATCCCGGTCGAGACGCCGTCCATCATCGAGCCACCACCCGTCACGAGCAGCCGGTCGATGCGGGTGACCGACCGACGGGAGAAGAAGAAGTCGAGGGAGCCGCGGATCTCACGGATGAACGTGTCGGCTTCGTCGGCGACGAGTCGCTCCAGGTCCGTGCCGTTGCGGTTGCCGATGCCGGTGTCGTGCTTGAGCTTCTCGGCCTCCTCGAACGTGAGCTCGAGCTCCTCCGCGATGCGGTGGGTGATCTGGTCGCCGCCCATGGCCAGGAGCCGTACGAACTTCGGCTGCCCGTTCTGGTGAACGACCATGTTCGTCTGACCGGCGCCGATGTCGACGATGACCTCGGTGGCCTCCTCGGCGAACCGGGACTCGTCCTGCAGCGCACGGAGCACCGCGAAGCTGTTGAGGTCCAGCTTGACCGGCTGCACCCGGGCGCGGGCGAGCACGCCGAGCATCGCGTCGACGGCCTCGCGCTGCGCGGCGACGAGCAGGATGCGGACCATCCGGTCGCCCTCGGCGTTGGTGAACTCCTCGATGACGTGGAAGTCCAGCTGGGCGTCCTCCACGCTGATCGGGAGGTGCTCCTGGACCTGGAAGCTGATCCCCTGACGGAGCTCGTGCACGGGCTGCCACGGCAGGTCGATCTCGCGCACGATCACGCGTTGGTTGGCCATGCCGACGACGACGTCGCGGCCACGGATGCCCGTGTTGGCCAGCACTTCGCGGATCGCGCCGGCGACCTCCGCCGGGTCGAGGATCTCGCCGGCCTTGATGCAGCCGTTGCGCAGCTGCAGACCGCCGAAGTTCTTCGTGACCAGCTTGCCGCGGACACGGGTGAGCTCGACGACGTGGACGGAGCTCGTCCCGATGTCGAGGCCGATCGCGGATCGCCCCATGATCGTCCAACCTCTCGATGTGGTGTCGATGCCGCTCGTCGATGAGCAGCACTCTCACCAATCGTCGGCCGTCTTCACCACACCTTGAGCCCAGCGTGCGAGGTCACAGCCCGAGGCGAGCCTCAGCCCAGGCCGAGATCGGTGAGCCCGCCAGCATCGCCACGACGGCACCGATCGCCATGTACGGCCCGTACGGGATCTTGCTCGCGATCTTCGCCCTTCCGGAGCCGATCAGGACCATGGCGATCGCGAACGCGCTGAACGTCGTCGCGTAGAACCAGATGACGAGGTGCCAGCCGCCGAGCCACCCGATCGCGAGCCCCACGGAAGCCGCGAGCTTGATGTCGCCCATGCCCATGCCCATCCGGCCGCGGACGAGCCGGTAGCCCTCGGCCAGCGCGAGCATCCCGGCCGGCAGCGCGATCCCGGCGATGGCCGCCCTCCGGAGGCTGGACCAGTCCCCCTCGATGGCTGCCGCCCCGGCGAGGAGCACGAGGAGCACCGGCGCGAGCCGGTAGGTCAGGACGTTCGGGATCCGCTGGTGCTCCAGGTCGATGGCGGTGGCAACCACCAGCGCCCAGGAGAAGGCGAGCAGCGCCGGGAGGACCCAGCTCTCGCCGTGCACGAGGGTCACGGCGGCGAAGAGCAACGCCGTCGCGAGCTCGACCGCCGGGTAGCGACCCGAGATGGAGGCCCCACATGCTCGGCACTTCCCCCGCAGCCGCAGCCAGGAGATCACCGGGATGTTGTCGCTGGCGCCGATCTCCGCGTCGCACGTCGGGCACGCGGACCGTGACGGATGCATCACGGACCCACCGTCGGGCCACCGATGGATCGCCACGTTGGCGAACGAACCGACCAGCAGGCCGATCACGGTGGTCACGGGAAGCAGGATGGCGATGGTCACGGGTGGTCCTCGGGAGCGGCCGTGGGCTGTACGCAGTGTTGCCCGTCGGCCGACGTCGCGGGCTCGATCGGGGCGTTCGTCACACAACGAGCCGGGCGGCCCCAGAAGAGGCCGCCCGGTCGAGTGTGCGTGCGGAGATCAGGTGCAGTCGCCAGCAGCGGCTGCGGAGCTCAGGCTGCCCGCTGCCGAGTCGAAGACCCAGTAGTTGGCGGACTGGGTGTGCTTGCCGGAGATCTCGTAGGCGTTGGCCGTGCCGCCCGCCTCGTTCTTCAGGCAGATCTCGAGGGCCTGCATGCCGTCGGACGTCGACAGACCGTAGGTCGTGAGGTCGCCGGAGGTCGCGGTGTAGGCGGAGTTGTCGGTGAAGTAGGTCTCCATCGCGGTCTGGGCGTTGCGGACGTCGCTCTTGGCGGCGGCGTCGTACGCCTTCTCACGCTGGTTGAGGAAGACCGGGATGGCGATCGCGGCGAGGATGCCGATGATGATCACCACGACGAGGAGCTCGATCAGCGTGAATCCCTCTTCACGCTCGTCCAGCTGGCGGTACATCGTGCGCATTTCGTGCCCTTTCGAAGGCTCTTGCTGAGTTGGTGTTTCGCCAGTTCTGATGGTTCGTCCCTGGCGACACTCCGCGCCGTTGCACTGGCCCTCGCACATCCCCCGTGAGGGGGTCGTGCGCCGGCAGCCCGGCGAGCCTTCCCGAATGAGACCGATGATGGATGTCTCGGGTGAGGCTCCGTGGCGTTGCTCACTCGCCTCTCGACGAGCTCGCCCTTTCGGCGCGCGGTATGCGGTGTGTCACTCTCAGCGGTCGGCACAACTCGGGGGTGACTTGAGGATGTCGCTGCGATTCCTGTGCATAACCGGCCACCCGCGGGCGCTGGCCGCCCGTCTGGCCGATCGTGGCCCCGGGACCATCTCGTAACCTACGGTCCCGTAGGTTACGGTTTCTCCTGATCCCGCCACGGCCGACTCCACGAGACCGATGTGACCGCCAGCCCCACCACACTGACCGACCCGCTCCCAGACAGCGATCCCTCCCTGCCGGACGGCGTCCGCCTCGTCGAGGGACTCCGAGGCGTCCGGACGACCACGCGTCGCGAGCAACGCGCCCAGCGTGTCGGAGCGGTGGTCGTGTCGATCCTTCCGCTGCTCGGCCTCGCAACCGCGGTCGTGTCGCTCTGGGGATGGGGCATCAGCGGCCGTGATGTCGCGCTCATGGTCGGCTTCCACGTCTTCACGGTGCTGGGGATCACCGTCGGCTATCACCGGCTGTTCACCCACCAGGCCTTCCGTGCCCCCCGCGCCGTCCGCGTGGCGCTGGCCGTCGCCGGCACGATGGCAGCCCAGGGCAACGTCATCGGGTGGGTCGCCACACACCGCCGCCACCATGCCTACGCCGACCAGCCGGGTGACCCCCACTCCCCCCACCTCGCCGAGGCTCCGGGGATCCGCGGCCAGCTGCAGGGCCTGTGGCACGCCCACATCGGGTGGATCTACCGGGCGCAGGGAACGGTCGCGACGACCTGGGCTCCCGACCTGCTGGCCGACCCGGCGATCGTGCGCGTCGACGGCCTCTTCCCGCACCTCGTCGCGGTCTCGATCATCCTCCCCGGGATCCTGGGCGGCGTGCTCAGCGGCACCCTCGCGGGCGCGGTCACCGGGCTCGTCTGGGGCGGCTTCGTCCGGCTGTTCCTGGTCCACCACATGACGTGGTCGATCAACTCGATCTGCCACTTCTTCGGTCGTCGCCCGTTCGAGAGCCACGACGAGTCCACGAACAACTGGCCGCTCTCCATCGTCTCGCTCGGTGAGTCCTGGCACAACAACCACCACGCCTTCCCCGCCTCCGCGAAGCACGGGCTGCTCCGCGGACAGGTGGACCTGTCGTGGCTCTTCATCCGTACGCTCTCCGCGGTTCGGCTCGCCTCCGACATCAAGCTGCCGACCCCCGGTCAGCTCGCTCGCAAGCGGCGAGTCCAGGAGCAGACCGGATGACCAGACGGCGGATGAGCGCGGCAGAGCGCCGCGAACAGCTCGTCGACGTCGGTCGCGTGGTGTTCGCCGAGCGCGGGTTCGCCGCGACGTCCGTCGAGGAGATCGCCGATCGGGCCCACGTCTCGAAGCCGATCGTCTACGAGCACTTCGGCGGGAAGGACGGGCTGTACGCCGTGGTGGTCGACCGTGAGGTGCAGCAGCTGCTCGGCAGGCTCACCGAGGCGTTGCACATCCCCGGGACCCGGGAGGCCGTCGAAGCCACCGCAGGGGCGTTCCTGACGTACATCGAAGAGCGACCGGACGGCTTCCGGGTCCTGCTCCGCGATGCTCCCGCCGGAGGTCAGCCGGGACTTCCGACGGTGATCGGTGGCGCGGTCGCCCAGGCAGAGAACCTCCTCGCCGAACACCTCGAGCGACGCGGATACGACGAGGCGCTCGCGCCGCTGTACGCCCATGCGCTCACCGGCATGGTGGCGCTTGTCGGCCAGTGGTGGCTCGAGGATCGCACGATGCCCAAGGGGGCTGTCGCGGCGCACATCGTGAACCTGTGCTGGAACGGCCTGCGCCACCTGGACCGCGAGGTCTGACCGCGGTCACGCGGCAGCGAGCCGCGCGTCAGCCTTCACGACGAGGTCCGCCGTCAGCTGGGCGTCGACCGAGCCGACCCCCACGTGGACCAGGCCGACACCGACCGCGTCACGCCGCCAGAACACCATCTCGTAGACGACGGCGACGAAGCCCATCTGGCCGCGCATCTCCCACGCCGCAACGTCCTGCCCCGGGCTGCCCCGATCGATGCGCGCGATCGACCACGAACCCCCGTCCTCGTCGGTCCACGCGTCGCATCCGTCGGCCACCCGGACGAGCTCGCGGAGCTGCGCCGCCAAGGTCGCCTCGTCCGCGAGGGCCACGACCGAGTGCGCGACGTAGGGGCCGAAGTCGCCCTTGGAGAACATCCGCTCGCCCCGGGCGCGCACGTCGCCGCCAACCTCGATGAGCTGGCCGTCGCAGAGCTCGATCTCGCCCTCCCCGTCCCCGTCGGGGTCCCCGCCGTTCTGCTCCTGCGTCCTACGGCGCTCGTCGTCGCTCAGCTGGCGCCAGCCCGACGGCAGGTCCGATCGCTGCAGCAGCATGCGTTCGGCGTCAACGGGCGCAGCGGTCGGCTGAGCCGTCTCCGACGCGGTCGCCGCCGGGCTCGCTGACGCGGTCGGGGTCGCTGACGCGGTCGGGGTCGGGGTCGGGGTCTCGGTCGGAGTCGCGGTCGACGTCGCCGTCGGGACCGACGAGACGTCCGCGGAGCTGCTGCCCGACGGCGTCGGCGCCGACGCCTCCGCGTCTCCGGTCGGGAGCTGCGAGGCTCCGGGCGTGGCGGGAGCCGAGGCGGCGTCGGCCTGCGTTGGCGATGCCTGCGGAACGACCACGGGATCCGCGGCGCACGCACCCAGGACCAGCGCTGCAGCGAGCGCGGTGGCCAGACGATGGCGACTGATGGTGTGCAGGCAGTGATTCATGCACGCACCGTAGAACGCCGCGGGCCCGTCGCACGAAGCGACGGGCCCGACGACGGTTCGGGACCGATCAGCCGTCGACGAGGCTGATGATCTTGAAGATCGGCATGTACAGCGCGATGACCATGCCGCCCACCAGACCGCCGAGGACGGCGATCATCAGCGGCTCCATGAGCGCGGTCAGGGACTCGGTCTGGCTCGAGACCTCCTGGTCGTAGAACTCTGCGATCTTCTCCAGCATGGTGTCGATCGCGCCGGTCTCCTCACCGACCGCGATCATCTGGACCACCATCGGCGGGAAGATGGGGTGGTTCTTCAGCGGGCGGGCGATCGACTCACCCTCCGAAACCGCTTCCTGAACTTCCTTGAGCGCCGTGGCGATGGGCCCGTTGTCCACCGTGTCCGCGGTGATCTCGAGCGCCTGGAGGATGGGGACACCAGCACGCATGAGCGTGCCGAGGTTGCGGCTGAATCGCGTGATCGCGATCTTGTGGAAGAGCGATCCGAAGACCGGCAGCTTCAGCTTCATGCGGTCGAGCTGGTAGCGGCCCTTCTCGTTCTCGCGGACCTTCTTGAAGAGCTGCCACAAGGTGAACGGCATCACGAACGTGATCAGCCCGCCGACCGGCGACGTCAAGAACTGCGACAGCATCATCAGCACCCGCGTCGGCAGCGGCAGCTCCGCGTCGAACGACTCGAACATGCTGACGAACGTCGGGACGATGAAGACCAGCATGACGGCGGTCAGCAGGATCGCCAGGATGAACACGATGACGGGATAGGTGAGGGCTGCCTTGATCTTGCCCCTCAGCGCGAGGTCGGCCTCGAGCGTGTCAGCGATGCGCAGGAGCACTGCATCGAGCATTCCTGCGGTCTCACCCGCGCGGACCATGGCGATGTAGAGCTTCGGGAAGACCTTCTCCCGCGCGGCGAGCGACTGAGAGAGCGACTTGCCCACCTCGATGTCGCCCGCGATCTCGTTGATGACCTTCGACAGCGCCGGGTTCTCCGTCTGCTCTGCCAGGATCGACAGTGCGCGGAGCAATGACAGACCCGAGTTGATCATGGTCGCGAACTGGCGGCTGAAGATCGCCAGGTCCTTGCCCTTGACCTTGGGCCCGAAGCCGGGGATGTGGATCTCCCGGCTCAGCGCGTTGACCTCGACCTGCTCGATGCGGATGGGCGCGTAGCCCATCGATCGCAGCTTCGACGCGACGGCGCCCTGCGACTCGGCCTCGAGGGACCCGTTGATCAGCTTCCCGGCCTTGTCACGGACCTGGTAGTTGAACTGCGCGACGGCTGCGGCAGGCATGTGTGCTCCTTCTTCGGCACCCGTGGGGGCACCGTGGTTTCGTGTTCAGTCGCGGCGTCAGCGCCCGGCGAGCCGGTTGAACTCTTCGACGTTGTTGCACTTCTCGACCGCGGCGTCGTAGGTGACGATGCCCTTCTTCACGAGCAGGGCGAGCGACTGGTCCATCGCCATCATCCCGTGCTTCGCGCCCGCCTGGATCGATGAGTAGATCTGGTGGGTCTTTCCCTCACGGATCAGGTTCCGGATGCCCGACGTTGCGACCATGATCTCGGTGGCGACGGCGCGACCGTTGCCGTCGGCCTTCTTCAGCAGGGTCTGGCAGACGACGCCTTGCAGGGCGCCTGCGAGCTGGACGCGGATCTGCTCCTGCTGGTGCGGCGGGAAGACGTCGATCACGCGGTCGACGGTCTGCGGTGCGTCCTGGGTGTGCAAGGTCCCGAAGACGAGGTGGCCGGTCTCCGCGGCGGTCAACGCGATCTGGATGGTCTCCAGGTCACGCATCTCGCCGACGAGGATGACGTCCGGGTCCTGACGGAGCACATGCTTCAGGGCCTTGGTGAAGCTGTGCGTGTCTGCACCGACCTCACGCTGGTTGATCACGGCCTTCTTGTGGTCGTGCAGGAACTCGATCGGATCCTCGACGGTCATGATGTGGACCGGTCGGGTGCGGTTGATCATGTCGATGATGGAGGCGAGCGTCGTCGACTTCCCCGACCCGGTCGGGCCGGTCACGAGGACGAAGCCACGGGGCAGGTACGCGAAGTTCGAGATCTGGTCCGGCAGGCCGAGCTGCTCGAGCTGCAGGATCTCGAACGGGATGACACGCATCACCGAGCCGATGGTCTCGCGCTGGACGAAGACGTTCACCCGGAAGCGAGCGACGTTCGGCACGGAGTACGACATGTCGAGCTCGAGGCCGTTCTCGAACACCTCGCGCTGCTTCTGCGTCATGATCGCGTAGAGCAGCTTCTTGAGCTCGTCACCATCCATGACCGGGTACTTGGCCATGTGCTGGAGATCGCCGTTGACCCGGACGGCCGGGGGGATGCCGGCGGTCAGGTGGAGGTCGGATCCGCCCATCTCGACCATCTCGGCGAGGAGCTTGTCCAGGTCGACCTTCGTGGCTTCTTCCCCCTGCGTACGAGCAACGCCGAGAGCCGGCGATGGTGGCCTCTGCGGCGCCTCGCCAGCCGCGGGGCTGGCGGTCTCGGCCGTTCCCGGCGACAGCTGCGCGATCGCCTGCTGGAGCGGACGGCGACCGGCGAGCACGAGCTCGACGACGAAGCCGGTCGCCTGCTCGACGACGGCGCGTGCCTTGGCGTTGTTCGGGTCAGCGACCGCGACGACGATGCTCCGCCCGTCCAGACCGAAGCGCACCGGCATGGCGAGGTGCTGCTCCGCGAGGTGACGAGGGAGCAGCTGCACCGCGTCATGCTCGACCGTGTTCGGCCCGATCTCGACGAAGTCCATGTCGAACTGTGACGCGAGCACGCGGCCGAGGTCGGTCTCCGTCGCGAAGCCGAGCTCCAGCAGCGACCGCGCCGGGCTCGCCCCCTTCGCGCGGGCGTGCTCCTGCGCGGTGACCCACTGGTCACCGGTCATGACGCCCTGCTGGACGAGCATGTCTCCGAGGCTTGCGCTCATTCGGTGGTTCCTTGATCGGTTCTCAGACGACAACGCGCCCGACTTCTTCGATGGTCGTGCGGCCGAGGAGGACCTTGGCGAGCCCGTCGACGCGCAACGTCCGCATGCCCTGCGAGATGGCCATGCGCTTGATCTCGTCGCTCGATGCTCGTGCGACGCAGAGTCGTTCGATTTCTTCTGTCACCCGCATGACCTCATGGATCGCGAGCCGGCCCTTGTAACCGGTGTTGCTGCACGTCGAGCAGCCGATCGCGACCGGGATCTCCGGCCGTTCTTCCACCACGTCGTCCGGAAACCCCGCCTCCTTGAGGACCGCCGCGTCCGGACGGCGCATCTCGACGCACTTCGGACAGACCCGACGGGCCAGTCGCTGGGCGAGGATGCAGTCCGTGGCCGAGGACACCAGGAACGGCTCGATGCCCATCTCGGTGAGGCGGGTGAGCGCCGACGCGGCGTCGTTCGTGTGCAACGTCGAGAGCACGAGGTGACCGGTCAGCGCAGCTTCGATGCC
>RCMY010004650.1_pt1 | contig 11806 bp, 7 predicted proteins | sample 2041341 | NCBI WGS metagenome assembly RCMY01 (sample SAMN09708234, study PRJNA481090) | Marine sediment metagenome, whole genome shotgun sequencing project.
GCCCCCCCCCCCCCCCGCCGGCAGCTGTGCGTAGCGCTCTTCCCTGCGCCCCGTCGCCGCCGACTTGCGCGAGAGCGTCACGAGGCCGCTCTCCTTCTCGACCATGAGCGATACGGTATCTTCAAAGCCTGCCGTGAAGTGGATAGCCACGCCTTTGGCTTCGGTGAGATCGAGGTCTGCGCAGAGCTCGCCCGTCTCATACGACCAATCGCCCAGGCTCGTCTCCTCGCTCAGGACGCATTCCGGCATCGTGTGCGCGGCCTTGCGCAGAGCCGTGAGTTCGCGTGCTGGCGGCGTCACGAGCCTGTCCTTGCGGTAGTGCAGCTCGCGCGGCACCGTCATCTGGCACGACCAGCCGTCCGCCTGCTCCGGCATCGCGCTCTCCCACATCGCGAGCCAGCCGATCATCACGCAGCGGCCGTCCGGCGTTTGCGTGACCTGCGGCGCGTAGAAGTCGAAGCCGTGGTCGAGGATGTGGAAGGCATCGTGGTAGAAGATGCCCGACTCGTAGTCCATCTTGCCGAGCATCGAGACCGACTGATGCAGGTTGAGGTAGCGCTTGCCTTCCGGATTGACGCCCTGCGGCGAGAGGATCAGCGCCTCGTGGCCGTCGAACTCCGCGAAGTTCGGGCACTCCCACATGAAGCCCTGATTGCCGTGTGCCTTGGCCATGACGTGCTTGAACTGCCAGTTCTCGAGGTCCTCCGACTCGAAGACGAGCACCTGGCCCACCTCGTCTGCCGTCTGTGCGCCGACGACCGCGTAGTAGCGGCCCTCGTGCTGCCAGACCTTCGGATCGCGGAAGTGATGATCCTCACCCGTCGAGACGTTCTGCGGCAGCTTGATGACCGGATTCTTCTCCGACTTCTCGAAGTGGATGCCGTCGACGCTGACCGCGAGATTCTGCGTCTCGATGCGGTCCGGCTGGCCCGGCTTCTTCAGCAGGTCGACATGGCCTGTATAGAGCAGGTAGAGCTTGCCGTCCTTCTCGATGCCACTGCCCGTGAAGCAGCCATCTGCATCGTACGGATGATCCGGGAAGAGCGCGACCGGCTGACGCTGCCAGTGCACGAGATCCTTACTCGTCGCATGTGCCCAGTGCATCGGCCCCCATTTGGGCTCGTACGGGTAGTACTGATAGAAGAAATGGTACTGGTCGCCAAAGTAGGCAAAGCCATTCGGATCATTGCACCAGCCGACGCGCGGCGCGATGTGGAAGCGCGGATACCAGCGCTTGTTGACCTTGGACTCGTTGGCTGCGATAAACGCATCCGGCGTGAGCTCGTTCTGTTTGTCTGACATCATGTTCACCTCATATATCGAACCGATTCGATAACCTTATCTGAAAAATCGAAGCGTGGTTCTTCCAACTTTGCTGTATATCGAACCGCTTCGATACTTTTATTATAGACACTTCGCATCATCTTGTCAATTATTTTATCGTATTTATTTTTCTTGTCATTGTCATTTCATTTGTCTGAAAATATGCTCAGTTATCGAGCGAAACAAAAAAAGCCATTCCCCCGAGCAAACTGCTCGGAGGAATAGCCTTTCGTGCTTCGTGATTCAGTTATCCCGTCAGTTCTTCTGGTCCATGACGGCCATCGAGGCGACGATGTCGTTCTCGCCGGTCGACATGAGCTTGACGCCCTGGGTGTTGCGGCTGATGACGGAGATGTCGGAGATGTTCGTGCGGATGACGATGCCCTCCGTCGTGATGAGCATGAGCTCCTGGTCCGGGTGGACGACGCGCAGTCCGATGACATCGCCCGTCTTCTCCGTGACCTTGAGGTTGATGAGGCCCTTGCCGCCGCGGTTCTGGGTGCGGTACTCGCTCGTCTCCGTGCGCTTGCCGTAGCCCTCGGCCGTGACCGTCAGCACCTCGGCGTTCGGCGAGAGCGTATCCATGCCGATGACCTCATCGCCGTCGTTGAGGCTGATGCCCTTGACGCCGCGGGCCGCGCGGCCCATCGCGCGCACAGCTTCCTCGCCGAAGACGATGGCCATGCCCCACTTCGTGCCGAGGATCATATCGCGCTCACCGTCCGTGAACTTGACGCCGATGAGCTCGTCATCGTCGTCGAGGTTGATGGCATTGAGGCCGCCCTTGTGCAGGTTCTTGAACTCGACGAGGCTCGTCTTCTTGACGATGCCCTTCTTCGTCGCCATGAACAGGTAGGCATCCGGATTGAAGCCCTTGACCTGGATGACGGCCGTGATCTTCTCATCCTTCTCCAGCTGCAGCAGGTTGATGATGGCCGTGCCCTTCGCCGCGCGGCTTGCCTCCGCGATCTCGTACGCCTTGAGATGGTAGACGCGGCCGCGGTTCGTGAAGAACAGGATCGTGTGGTGCGTCGTCGTGATCAAGAGGTTCTCGACGAAATCCTTCTCCTTCGTCGGCATGCCCTTGATGCCCTTACCACCGCGATTCTGGCGGCGGTAGGTGTCGAGCGCCATGCGCTTGATGTAGTTGTTGTGCGTCAGCGTGATGACGACGTCTTCCTCGGCGATGAGGTCCTCGACGTCGATCTCGCTCGTGTCGACCGTCAGGCGCGTGCGGCGCGCATCGCCGAACTTCGCCTTGACTGCCTTGAGCTCGTCCTTGATGATGGCGAGGATGCGGCCCTCGTCCGCAAGGATGGCCTTGTACTCCTCGATGGCCTTCAGGACTTCCTGATACTCCTCCTCGATCTTCTCGCGCTCGAGGCCCGTCAGGCGCTGCAGGCGAAGGTCGAGGATGGCCTGAGCCTGCTTCTCAGAGAGCTTGAAGCCCGAAATCAGCGCTGCGCGCGCGATGTCAGCCGTGCGGCTCTCACGGATCGTCGTGATGACGGCATCGAGGTGGTCGAGCGCAATCGTCAAGCCCTCCAAGATGTGGGCGCGCGCCTCTGCCTTCTTGAGGTCGTAGCGCGTGCGCCGCGTGATGACATCTTCCTGATGCGCGATGTAGTAGTGCAGGACTTCCTTGAGGTTCAGGATCTTCGGCTTGCCGTCGACGAGCGCCAGCATGATGACGCCGAAGCTGTCCTGCAGCTGCGTGTGCTTGTAGAGCTGATTGAGGATGACGTTCGCGTTCGCGTCGCGGCGCAGGTCGATGACGATGCGCATGCCGCCGCGGTCCGACTCATCGTTGAGCGCCGTGATTCCCTCGATCTGCTTGTCGCGCACGAGCTGCGCGATCTTCTCGACGAGGCGCGCCTTGTTGACCTGATATGGCAGCTCCGTGACGATGATGCGCGGCTTGCCATTCGACAGCGTCTCGATGCGGGCATTCGCGCGCATCTTGATGACGCCGCGGCCCGTCGTGTACGCCTGGCGGATGCCGTCCTGACCGAGGATCAGGCCAGCCGTCGGGAAATCCGGTCCCTTGATGACCTTCATGAGGTCGTCGATCGTCGCATCCGGATGGTCTATGAGCATCAGCGTGCCGTCGATGACCTCGCACATGTTGTGCGGCGGGATGTTCGTCGCCATGCCGACCGCGATGCCCGACGTGCCGTTGACGAGCAGCTGCGGAAACTTCGCCGGCAGCACCTCCGGCTCCTTCAGCGACTCATCGTAGTTCGGCGCGAAATCGACCGTCTCCTTGTCGATGTCCTGCAGCATGAGCTCCGCGATCTTCGACATGCGGACCTCGGTGTAACGCATGGCAGCCGCCGGGTCGCCATCGACCGAACCGAAGTTGCCGTGACCATCCGCGAGCATGTAGCGCATGGAGAAATCCTGCGCCATGCGGACGATTGCATCGTAGACCGACGAATCACCGTGCGGATGATATTTACCGAGGACTTCACCGACGATACGGGCCGATTTCTTGTAGGGCTTGTTCGAGCCCATGCCCGCCTCCTGCATCGCGTAAAGGATGCGGCGGTGTACTGGTTTCAAGCCGTCCCGGACATCCGGCAGAGCACGCGCGACGATGACACTCATAGCGTAGTCGATGTACGAGTTCTTCATCTCGTGTTCCAGGTTGACCGGCACGATCTTTCCCTGACCAAAATCCACAATCTCACCTCAAAATCTCAAAACAAAAAACATGTATTCTAGCAAAATCATTTAGCATTTTATTATACCATTTTTCTAGGAGAAAGTCCATCAGAGCGCATGATACACGGGACTTTCAAGAGCTTCCCGGAAATAGCGAGGCCCATCGGTCAGTCACACCGATGGGCCTTTGTGTTTCATGATGTTGTCCGACATCACTCTATTAATATCCTAGGTTAATATGGATATTTCGTCAATATTTTACTTCAATACCTCCGAATAGATGTATCCCTCGCGCACGCCGGAATCGCTGTAGGTGATCTCCTTGCAGTGGAAGCGCGCGGCGAGCACCTCGGCGATGATGAGGCCGGGGATGACCGTGTGGATGCGGTCCGGCACCGTCTTCATCAGCATCGCCGTCATCGCCTCATTGATGCCGTGCTCGTCCGTGAAGCGCTCGATGAGCGCCTTGAGGCGGGCGGCTTCCATCTTCACATTGTCGAAGGGCTGCTCGTACAGCGCATTGTAGAGCGCCGCCGCGCCCTTGAACGTGCCGCCGATGCCCGCGATTGACGCCTCGCGGACGTCCGCGAAGGCCGTGGCCGCCCCGAGCGTCGCCTCCGCCTCCTCGCGCATCGCCTCGCACTCCGCCTTCGTCGGCAGCATGCCGTGCACGTACTTCGTGCGGAAGGCCAGCGAGCCGATTGGCAGGCTGATCTTCTGCTCGATCTTGCCCGCGCTGTAGGAGACGATCTCCGTGCTCGCGCCGCCGATATCGATGAGCAGGCCTGCGTCCTCATTGAGGTCGTGCGTCGCGCCGATGAAGTCGTACGTCGCCTCCTCATCACCCGTGATCACGCGGATTGGCAGCCCCGTGCGCCGCTCGATCTCGCCGACCGCCGCCGCGCTGTTCTTCGCATTGCGCAGCGCCGCCGTCGTGAACGCCACGACATGCGTGATGTTGAAGGCGAGCAGGAAGGCCCGGAACTCCTTGAGAATCTCTACCGCCTTATCGATGCCCTGCTGCTGCATGACGCCGTCCCTAAGATACGCCGCCAGCCCGACCGTGTGCTTCTTCTTCATGAGCATCTCGACATGCGTGCCTTCGATGCGATAAATCGCCATGCGGACCGTGTTCGATCCGATATCAATCATTCCGTATAACATACTGCTCCCCTCGGGCCTGCGCCCACTTCTCTCGAATCCGGATCCCCTCACGCAGCCTCAGCGCTTCAAGCCATTGCCCGTCAGCGGGATGACGACCTTGTAGTTGTCCGGCTTGCCGTTCTCGAAGAACTGCACCGCGCCCGCGAGCGCCGCCGCCGACGTCATCTCGACGTAGATGCCGCGATGGCTCAGGTATTTCTGCGCCTTGAGGATGTCCTTGTCCGGCACCGTGATGACATCGCCGCCCGAATCGCGGATGGCCTTTACCATCTCCTTGAGGCGCTTCGGCTTCGTGATGCGGATGCCCTCCGCGATCGTCGTGCGCTTCGGCGAAGCCGGCACCTCATGGTACGCCTCGTAGAGCGGCGCGCACTTCGACGACTGCACCGCGACAAAGTGCGGCAGCCGCCCGATCTCCATGAAGCCGAGGAACAGCCCGATGAGCATCGTGCCATTGCCGACCGGCATGAAGATGTAATCCGGCACATGGTGGCCGAGCTGGTCGTAGAGCTCATGTGCCATCGACTTGATGCCCTCGAAGAACAGCGGGTTGTAGACATGCGACGCGTAGTACGCATCGCCGAGGTTCTGCTTGACCGCCGCGCATGCCTTCATGCGGCCATTGGCCACCTTCACGATCTTCGCGCCGTACGCCTCGATCTGCTTGACCTTCTCCTGCGAGATGTCATCCGGCGTGTAGACCGTGCACTCCATGTCCGCAGCCGCCGCATACGCCGCCATCGAAGCGCCCGCATTGCCCGACGAGTCCAGCGCGATCTTCTTGATGCCGAGGTCGTGCAGCGCATTGATCATGCCGCAGGCCCCGCGGTCCTTGAACGACCCCGTCGGCAGTAGATGCTCCATCTTAAGCAGGAAGTCGAGCTTGCCGACCTGGAATGGTACGAGCGGCGTCACGAACTCGCCGAGCGAGATTGCGTGCTTCGCCACCGCCTCATTGGCGTCCTTGTGCAGGCGGAACATGCCGCCGCAGTCACATTTGTACGAATGCGTATTCAATGGGTATTCTTTCTTGCAGTCTTCACAGTAGAAGTACATGCGGATCGCTTCCTTTCCCTTGACGAACATGTACGATGAATTGACGTTCCACGTCCGGCCATTCGTCTTGCCTATACTTAGAGAGATTCGTCACGCGGGTCCCTTTCCCCTCTAAAATCTTGCGCATTTACCGAAAATCTTTGCCACAGCCCAGATCTCCCCCTGCCGCCCCTGCGGCCGCACAGCCCGCACCACCGGCCCCGCCACCACAAAATGACAAAATTTCAAACGACCTATTGAAATGCTCCCCCATTTGTTGTAATATAGTCATGGGAGACCTACTACATCTAGTATGTGGTAGGTGGCAGAAGGTATAGAGGCGGCAAAAGCGGGAACGTTCGGTTGTTCCCGCTTTTGTATTGCGCAAAAAGAAATACTTGTTTTCTTGACAATTTGTGATAAAATAAGATTGAAAGTGTAGATAAGCACAATAACACCAGTATTACAAAAAGGCACCTCCAAGGACGGTAACCCAGGAGGTGCCTTTTGGGCATCCGTTAGTTGGTGAGACTAAAAAGATGCTTGCGCTACTGGTGCCACAGTGGCTGCGGCTTACAGCCCCAGTAATTGCCAAATCAACATACCTGCAATAGATCCTGCGATACTGATCAGCAAATCACGCAAAATCGCCACTAGTGTAGTATTAAGCACAAGAACACCCTCCTTCCCGTGCCAGATTGGCGATGGTGAAGGCCGTGGCTTATCCAGTATAGCATAAAAGTGCTGGAACATCGAGGTCTTGGCAGAAAATATAATAGCAACAAAAAGTGGGAACACTCAAGCGTTCCCACTTTTATTCTTCAAGAAAGTATTCGCTTATTTTTCATCCCAGCTGATTTTATCATTGCTGACCAATGAAACATCATGTTGATTCTGTGTAATTCCACCAGAACCAGAACCTGAAGATGATGAATTTGCTTTACCAGTCTCATTGAATCCTTCATAAATATAGTGGCCCGTTTCGTGGAAACTAACTCTTTTAGCAACGACAGAACCTTGAAATGTACTACCGTTTAAATTCACGATAAACGAACTAGTAGGAGCATAGATAATGCCACGGAAATTATGTCCGTTCATATTTAGGTTTACATTTCCACTCTTAGCATATATAAATATAGGCCTTATGGTGTCACTTTCTAAGTTTATATTAGTAAGGTTATCAACTTCTACATATACTGGTATATCTCTATTAGTGCTCCCAAATGTATTGTTTAACAAATTTTTTCCATTAATGGTTAAATCTTGTCGATGAATGTAAATCACTGGATCATCAAGCCAACCAGCAATTGTTCCCCTTACTAAAGTGACACGGTTATCTGGAGCATCATATTTGCCAAATACTTTTTCTTTATCCGTAAAAGCTTTCGTTATCGCATTTTCATTATAATCAAATGTTCCAGAATGTATTGTATCCCAATACTCTCCCTGCTTCTTTTTCATAAGATCCGCTATAGTACTCTGCTTATCCTCTTTAGCCTTTTGAGTAAAAAACACCTTTTTCCCATCATAATATAGTCCCCTTGTATCATTCTTTGCATTATTATTTGTATATGTTATCTTTCCATCAAAAGTAGCATTAACATTATCTAGTATTGTTTTGACAGCATTATCGCCTTCTGATTTTATTTCTTTAGTTGAGTCAAAACTTTCCGAATAAATTGCCAAGGAATCCACGAGTGCATCACTATCTGTTTTATTTTCAGCCGATGGATTTATCTTAGCTGTAGCTACAGCAATCACATCTTGTGTATTGCCAATCCCTGGAAAATAAGAAAGAAAATATATGGGCACCGGTTTAGTCATTCTCACACCATAATAGGACGGCTTTTGAAGATTATCCACTTTAGGCTTATCCATATTGACATTAGCATCAGCCATACTTCCGCCACAATTTATATTAGCATTATCAACAGCAGCTTTATCTGCATTTTCTTTTGCTACTGACATATCCGAGCTATTTTCTGCCTTAAAATTATATGCACCTGCCAGCGCAGCAGCATCGGCCGCATTCTGCAGCTTCTGATGCTGCAGATAGAGGTTGCCAAAGTCAACGGCCATCCCCGTGAACGCGATAATAAAAGGCAGCAGAAAAGCCGTCAGTACCAGGATTGCCCCCTGCTGTCCTCTGCGATGTCCTCTCATTGCTGCGCCCTTCTTTCCTAAAACCGATTGTTCTCTTCTAGTATAGCAGTCCACCCGCCCCGCCGCAACGAAAAAAGGACTGCCTATCAAAGCAATCCTTCATCCGCCCGCCCAGAGCCGCGCCCTCTTCTCCCGCTCCGCTTCTCTCTGTCAGGAACAGAGCCAAGTATCCCCCGTGCATGGAACAGCTCGAACACCTCACCCGACAGCAGCAACCTGAAGTCTCAGATCAAGAGCCTGCATGAGCCTGACAAGAGTGTCGAGCTTCGGTGTCGTCTTCAGCGTTTCGATACGAGCTATCGAGGAATGCGGGAGACCGCATCGCTCTGCAAGCGCCCGCTGGCTGATTCCCAGCTCCTGCCTCCGTCGAATGATGGAAGAAACGATATCGCTTACTTCTTCGATTTCTTCCATGTTGCGGCGTTCTTTTTCATTGATTGCCTTTACGTGATTTTTATAGTCGTCCCAAGTTCTCATTTTCAATCTCCTTCATAATTCCTACCGATAGGATAGCATATAGGCTATCCTATCGCAAGCAACGTCCTGATTGCGCCAGACCTCTTCCCCCGCTCCGCGCTCCCCCTTCTCCCTGACGGGAGACGGCTAAGTTCGCACCAGCCTCATCGTCTACAAAGCCCAGCAGCGTCGCCTTCCCCGCGCACGGGGAAGGTGGCAGCCGGAGGCTGACGGATGAGGTCCATGGGCTCGCTTTGGTGCATTTCCCTCAGTACAATGCCATACCTTATCTTGACGGCCCTTCTCAGATGCCTTACAATGATAGAAAAGGCAGACCACGACGATGGTCGCTACAATCAGTCATTTTGATGGCGACTCAATAGGCTCCTGATGACCATCCGCTGCTACAGCAGTAGGATGGTTTTTCGTTTTGTCATGCGGCTCGCGGTTGGAGGGGTAAGATGCTAACAGAATTCGAAATAACGAACTTCAGAAAATTTTCACACTTAAAGGTAGCCGATCTCTCAAAGTTGAATTTATTCTTCGGTGTCAACAACGTCGGCAAGACATCCATGCTAGAAGCTGTCTTTCTCTATGCCTGCGGGGCCAATGTAAGACCATTCTTGAATTACATCCTGCCACATCGCATCAAAGAGAATAATAACTTCAAGATCAGCAGTCCCTATCAAGTGGCCGAGCTCGTGTTGAATACGTTTCATGACACGACCTCCGAGAACAGGATGCAATTTTCTTTTTCAGGCCAGATAAACGATGAACCCGTTGACGTCCATTACGCTTTTCGGCCCGATCAGATCTTCGCAAATCTGATTCCAAACGAGATGGGCATCTTCGAAGCCAGTGATCTAGGCCAGAAACAACCGGAACTGCACATCGAGATCCCGATGGGACCTCAGGGGCTGACCATCCCCATCCGCAAGGTTTCCCTGGGCAAGTGGACCGTCACGACCACAAAGAGTGCACCGATGACTTTTGCCATGGAATACCCGGATTTCTTCCAGACCTCCCTGCCAGAAAAGCCCTTAATCTCGGCCAAGATTGACGACATCCTCGCACACCAGAACGAGGTGGAAAACAAAAAAATATACGCCGCTCTATCGCGTCTGCGTCTGCTGGACAAGATTGTCAGTGAAATGAATCAGTCATTCGCAGGGCTTGGCCTGGATAGCATCGAGAACATTCCCTACCCGGATGGCTCCGAGGCGACGCTGAGCTGCCGCTTCCAGGATAAACGCATCCTGCCGCTCTACATGCTTGGTGACGGCGTGCGCCGCTGGTTCAATATTATCGGCAATATGGCCGTCTACCAGAGAGCCATCCATTGCATCGAGGAAATCGACGTGAACTTCCATCACGATTCACAGCGCGAACTCTCTCTCCAGCTTTACCAATATGCAAAAATGTTCCACAATCAGATCTTCACGACCTCCCATAGCGAGGAATTCCTGTACGCCTTCCTGACGGCAATACGCGATAAGGACGAAATGGAACATACAAGTGCACTGACAGATGAGATACGTGTCATAACCCTGCGCAATGTCGACCAAACAGTAAAAGCACGTACCCTGAACGGTACCGAAGCCTTAGAAGCACTGGACAACGGACTGGAGTTGCGAGTATGAACGTCATTATTTTATGTGAAGGCGAAACGGATCAGATCATCCTTAGCGAGTATTTTTGTCACATGTATGGTTTCCAGTACGTCAGGCAAAATAAGCGCGACAAGGGATTCCACTGGCCTACCGGCTGCCGATACATCCATAACGACATTTCACTCGATATCGTATATGTCGGCGGAAATCAGTTTTCCGAATTCATCGAGAAAATCTTGACCATTAATCGGATGAACAGCGGCTTCTCTTATTCTCATATTGCCGTCATCAGCGATCATGACAGTGACAAAGAAATCCAAGAGCGCTGGCGCAGCATAGCCGAGACCATTTCGACGGCTTGCCATTGTGACTTCCAGATTACAGAAAATCACTGGATTGAGCAGGTACAGCAATTAGATTTTGACGAATCCATCGCCGTACACTATCTCTTTCTGTCCATTCCGCTCGAAAGCGATGGAGCCTTAGAGACATTCCTGTTGAATGCTATAGAGAATGAACCGGGCAACGTCTTCTTATCCCAGCAATCCAAACAATTTGTCAAAGATATCATCGAAAAAAAGACCACACTCTCCGCAGAAGAATGCAATCCAAAGTACCTAGCGAAACGAAGGACGCAGATCAAGGCCCCTTTGGCTGTCTTCTTCGCCCTAGCATGGCCCGACCGTGCCTTTGCCGATGCCAAGGCATTGCTTCAGAAAGTCCCCTGGGCAAAGTACGAGCAGATACAGACATCCTTCCGCGCATTTGAGATTTTTAAAGTTGACCAATAAATCCAAAGTAACCCCAAAGACCTCTTCCTCCGCTCCGCGGTTTCCCTTCTCCCTGACGGAGACGGCCTGACAAAGCCTCAGCCTTGGTCCACGAGATCAAGGCTGATTTTGCATCCTTTGCGGATCTACTCGTACCATGACTAGTATTGCGGACTGTTTTCGAGTATAATAGAAGAGGATACGTCCGACGTTCAAAGAGACAACAATGAGTTGGGAGATGAAAACAGATGTGGAAGAAGAAAGGGCAGGGTATCGTTGAATATGCGTTGATACTGGCTTTCGTTGTAGGTATTGGGGGCGTGCTCTTTGCCAATGGGAACTTGGCAGACTCCATCCGCTCTGTTTTCAGCAATGTCAATGTCCAGCTTGCTCCGGCCACTTCAGCCAAGGAAATCATTGAACGGCTCAGGGATGGACGATATAAGGACTTGGCGAAGGAACTCACAGAGGACCCGGACAGTGGTAGGAAGGTCATTGCTTCGGATAGTGACGAGGGGAAAAAACTGGCTAAGAAGCTGAACATCCAAACTCCAGAGGGAGACGGATGGTTCGTAAATACCGTTCAGGGCGGGACCTATGTAGTTATCTATTATTCAGCAG
>RCMY010004651.1_pt1 | contig 11801 bp, 7 predicted proteins | sample 2041341 | NCBI WGS metagenome assembly RCMY01 (sample SAMN09708234, study PRJNA481090) | Marine sediment metagenome, whole genome shotgun sequencing project.
GACGACGATCTCCGGCAACGGCAACGGCCGCACGCGATTCGCGTGCGGCCGGCGTCGTGTGGTTCGGCTCCGCCGAAGAAGATGCCCAGCTCGCGCGCGGCGGACTCGGTCGAGTCGGAGCCGTGGACGAGGTTCTCGCCGATCTCGGTGGCGAAGGCTCCACGGATCGAACCTGCGCAGGCCTCGATCGGGTTCGTCGCGCCGATGATGTTGCGCATGCCCTTCACGGCGTCGGCGCCGTCAACCTGCATCGCGACCAGCGGGCCGGACGTGATGAAGTCGACGAGCTCTCCGAAGAACGGACGCTCGCGGTGCTCGCCGTAGTGCTCCTCGGCCTTCGCGCGCTCGAGGACGCGGAGGTCCATCTTCGCGATCGTGTAGCCCTTGTTCTCGATGCGCGAGATGATCTCGCCCATGAGGCCGCGGCTGACGCCGTCCGGCTTGATCAGGATGAGGGTGGACTCGTTCGCCATGGTGTGGCCTTCAGGGAAGTTGGGGTGAGGCGGCAAGGATGCCCGACGCGAGCGCCAGCACCCAACGTGTGAGCGGCCAGAGCCCGTCAGCTCTCGTCGGTGTCGAGACCGTTGAGGTCGATCGTGTCCGGGAGGCCAGTGGCCCGGTCGGAGTCGACGCGGTCGATCATCTCGTCGATCGCGATCGCGTAGTCGCCCGGGTGCTCTTCCTCGAGCTCCTCGTCGGTGATCACGTTCGGCTCGGCCTCGACGAACGGGACGAGCAGGTCGCGGGCGGCGCCGACGGTGTAGAGCGAGCCCGTCACCAGGACGAGGTCGTTGTCGCCGGCCAGACCGGTGGCGAGCTCCAGCGCTTCGGCGATGTCGGCGGACTGCTCCACGATGACGCCGGTCCCGGCCCAGACCTCCTGGCCGACATCCGCCAGACGGGCAGCCGACATCGCGCGGGGCGTGCGGGCCTGCGTCGTCACGACGTGGTTCGCGACGTCGCGGTAGGCGCCGAGGACACCGGCGACGTCCTTGTCCGCCATGACCCCGGCCACGAGGATCAGGTTGCGGTACGGCAGCGACTCCTTGATGGTCGCCGCGGCGGCCTGCGCCCCGTGGGGGTTGTGCGCCCCGTCGAGGACCACCTTCGGATTGCGGCTGATGACCTCGAGACGCCCCGGAACGGTCACGGAGCTGAACCCGGCGCGGATGAGGTCGTCGTCGAGCGCCGCGACGGTCGAGGTCGCGAGCGCGTCGAAGGCGGCCAGCGCGAGCGCGGCGTTCTCGGCCTGGTGGGCGCCGAACAGCGGGACGGGGACGTCGGTGATGAGCCGCTCCCCCAGCCGCAGGTCCACGACCTGACCTCCCACGCCCATGCGGACGTTGCTCGCGGCGAAGTCGATGCCGGCGACGCGGATCTCGGCGCCGTGGGCGTCGGCGACGGTGCGCAGATGGGCGAGCACGGCGTCGGTCTGGCGAGCGGTGACGACGACGGCGCCATCCTTGATGATCCCGGCCTTCTCGATGACGATCTCCTCGGGGGTGCCCCCGAGCTGCGAGTGGTCGACGTCGATCGGCGTGAACACGGCGACCTCGCCGCGGACGAGGTTCGTCGCGTCCCAGCGACCACCCATCCCGACCTCGAAGATCCCGATGTCGACGGGCAGGTCAGCGAACCACCAGGTCGCCATCGCCGTGAGCGCCTCGAAGTAGGTGACGCGGTCCGCTGGGTTCTCCGACTGCGCGTCGACCAGCTCCATCAGCGGAGCCATCTCCTCGTACACCTGCGCGAACGCGGACGGCGGGATCGGACGCCCCGCGACCTGCATCCGCTCGCGGACGGACTGCAGGTGCGGCGACATGTACGCGCCGGGCGCGACTCCGACCGCAGCGCACAACGTCGAGATCATCCGGGTGACCGACGTCTTCCCGTTGGTCCCGGTGATGTGCACCGACGGGTACGCGAGCTGCGGGTCGCCGAGAAGACCGAGCAGCATCGTGATGCGGTCGAGGTCCGGGATCATCCGACCCGGGCCGCGAGCGAGCAGCGCCTCGTGGGCGCGCTCGTAGTCCTGGACATCACCCACGTGGGAACCTTGCGTGAAGAGCGACGCGTCACGGTATCGCCGAACACCTGAGGCCCCGCGCTCCCACACCGCCGGGCACTGGAACCGGCTACGTGGTGATGACGAAGGTCGTCACGTTCTGCTCGGTCGGGACCGGACACGTCACGAGGAGCTCGCTGAGGTCGCGTTCGCGGTCGGCGGGAAGACACAGGCGTCGACGGAGGCCGTCGTGGCCGGCGAGCATCGGCTCGTGGGGACGGGTCCAGTCCTCGCGCGTGGCCGCGACCCCCATCTCGACGATGACGTCGGTGAGGAGGTCGGCGGTCGGTCCGGCGGGCGCGTCCCAGCCGTGCAGCGCCTGCCAGAGCGGGCGAAGCCAGTCGAGCGGATGCCGCGTCGTCAGCTCGATCACGACCAGGTCGCGTGCTGCGTCGACGAGGGCTCGGACGAACGGGACGATGTCCGCGACGTTGTAGGCGACGTGGTGGCACAGCACGAGGTCGTGGATCGCGACCTCGGCTGGCCAGATCGACTCGACCCGTGTCAACGGACGCCCTGCGGACGAGGCGCGCGTCTCGAACTCGTCGAGCAGCTCCGTGCTCGGGTCGAGGCCGGTGAAGCTGACACGCTCGCGCGCGAATCGCAGGGCAGCCGCGCCCGCCCCGCAGCCGACGTCGAGGATCGTCGCGCCGTCACGCACGACCGCCCGAGCCGCCGCATCGCTCGGCGTGTCCGGACGCGACGTCATCGCGTCGTCGGCGCGCCCCGAGAACAGGCCGGGAGCGAAGCCCCACGGGGACTCGTCGACGGCGTCGAGGATCTCCTGCGGGATCGCAAGGCCGTGCGCGAGCTCGGCCCAGCGTTCCGCGGAGGTCATCATCACATCGATCGCAGGGCGGTGATCTGCTCGTCGATCTCGACGCGACGACGCTGCCAGTCAGCGAGCTTCGCGCGCTCCTTGTCGACGACCGCCTCCGGGGCGTTCGCGACGAACCCGGCGTTGCCGAGCTTGCCCTCGAGCCGGCCGATCTCGCCGCCGGCCTTCTCGAGCTCCTTCGTCAGGCGCGCGACCTCTGCGTCGACGTCGATCAGGCCGGTGAGGTCGACCTGCGCGGTGCCGCCGGTGAACGGGATCGTGGAGCGCCCCGCCTCGTCGGTCAGCTCGGCGACGACCTCGATGCCGGACAACGTCGCCAGCCCCGCGACCATCGCGACGTTCGCCGCGATCACGTCGGCGTGCTCGCCGGTGACGACGACGTCGAAGCGCTTGGACGGGGAGATCGAGTTCTGCGAGCGGAAGCGGTTGAGCGCCCCCACGCATTCCTGAACCGCGGCGAAGCCCGCTTCCGCGTCGGCGTCCGTGGACGCGATCGACGTCGGCCATGACGCCAGCATCAGCGACGCCGTGCCGCCGGTCGAGCCGGTCAGCGCGCGCCACAGGGTCTCGGTGACGAACGGGATGAGCGGGTGCAGCGTCCGGAGCAGCTGGTCGAGCACCGTCGCGAGGACGCGCGTGGCGGCTTCGCGCGACGCGTCGTCGTCGCCGTACACGCGCGGCTTGATCGACTCGAGGTACCAGTCGGCGAGATCGTCCCATGCGAAGGCGCGCAGCGTCCGGCAGGCGGTCGCCCAGTCGAAGGCCTCACACGCGGCGTCGGTCGTGGCGAGGGTGTGCTCCCAGCGCGACAGGATCCAGCGGTCCTCGAGCGCGAGCTCGGACGCGGCTGGCAGCCCTGACGCGACGACGGCGGGAGCGTCGTCACCGATCACACCGAGGGCGAAGCGGACCATCGACCAGAGCTTGTTCGCGAAGCGCTTCTCGCCGTCGACCCAGTCGCGAGCGAGCGGGACGTCCGATCCGTTGGAGGAGGAGCGCAGCAGCGCGAAGCGCGTGGCGTCGGCGCCGAACTCGGCGATGAGGTCGAGCGGGTCGATGACGTTGCCGAACGACTTCGACATCTTCTTGCCGTTCTCGTCGCGGACGAGACCGTGGTTGTGCACCACCTCGAACGGCGAGACGTCGAGGAACCACTCGCTGATCATCAGCATGCGGCTGACCCAGAACGTGTTGATGTCGTAGCCGGTGACCAGGACCGAGGTCGGGAACCACTTCTCGAGATCCGGGGTCTTCTCCGGCCAGCCGAACACCACGAACGGCCAGAGCTGGGACGAGAACCAGGTGTCGAGGACGTCCTCGTCCTGGGTCCAACCCTCGCCGGGCGAGTCGGACTGGACCTTGATCTCACCGTCCGACGAGTACCACGCCGGGATGCGGTGGCCCCACCAGAGCTGGCGTGAGATGCACCAGTCGTGCAGGTTCTCGAGCCAGCCGACGAACGGCTTCGTGAAGCGCGGCGGCTCGAACCGGACGCGGCCCTGCTCGACGGAGTCCAGCGCCTTCTCGGCGAGCGGGGCGACCTTCACGAACCACTGGTCGCTGAGCATCGGCTCGATCGCGGCCTTGGAGCGCGACGAGTGCCCGACCTGGTGGACGTGCGGCTCGACCTTGACGAGCAGACCTGCGGCGTCCAGGTCGTCGCGGACCTTGCGGCGCGCGGCGAAGCGGTCGAGGCCGACGTAGCCCTCGCCACCGTTGGCGTTGATCGTCGCGTCGAGCTCCATGATGTTGATCATCGGGAGGTCGTGACGCTGGCCGATCGCGTAGTCGTTCGGGTCGTGGGCGGGCGTGATCTTGACGGCGCCCGAGCCGAACTCCGGGTCGACGTAGGAGTCGGCGATGACCGGGATGGTGCGGTCCTGGAAGGGGTGTCGGACCTCGCGGCCGATGATCTCGGCGTAGCGCTCGTCGTCCGGGTGCACGGCGATCGCGGTGTCGCCGAGCATCGTCTCGGCGCGGGTGGTCGCGACGACGATCCCGGAGGAGGCGTCGTCGGCGAAGGGGTAGCGGAACGACAGCAGCTCGCCCTGGACCTCCTCGTGCTCGACCTCGATGTCCGACAGCGCCGTGTTGAGCACCGGGTCCCAGTTGATGAGCCGGTTGCCGCGGTAGATCAGGCCCTGCTCGTAGAGGTCGATGAAGACCTTCTCGACCGCGACGTTGCGCGGCTCGTCGAAGGTGAACGCCTCGCGCTCCCAGTCACACGAGCAGCCGAGCTGCTTGAGCTGGTCGAGGATGACGCCGCCGGACTCCTCGCGCCACGACCACACGCGCTCGAGGAAGGCTTCGCGGCCGAGATCGTGTCGCGTCAGGCCCTCGGCGGCCAGCTGCTTCTCCACGACCATCTGGGTGGCGATGCCTGCGTGGTCCGTCCCCGGGACCCACACGGCGTTCTTGCCCTGCATGCGGGCACGTCGGACCAGGACGTCCTGGATCGTGTTGTCGAGCGCGTGCCCGACGTGCAGCGAACCGGTGACGTTCGGTGGCGGGATGACGATCGAGAACGGCTCACCCGGCGCGTCGGCCTCCGCGTGGAAGCAGCCCGACGACATCCAGTCGGCGTACAGCTCGGACTCGTGGGCGGACGGCTCGTAGGCCTTGGCCAGTTCAGTCACGTTGTCGGCTCGGTTCGAGGGCGCTGTTGGCCCGCGATCCTACGCGTTGGCGGTCTGCGGACGACGGTCGGTCCCGCCTGGCGTCGTCCGAGAGTCCGGCGCGGACGTGATGAGGTGAGCGAGCTGGGAGGCCGGGCTGGGCCGCGTGTGCAGGTAGCCCTGATAACGGTCGCATCCGAGACTGTCGAGGATGCCGCGCTCGTCCTCGTTCTCGACGCCCTCCGCGATCGCTTCCTTGCCGAGCGCGTGGGTCATCGCGATGATCGCGCCCACGAGCTTCTTGTGCTTGGCGTCCTTCGGCATCGGGGTGACGAACGCCCGGTCGATCTTCACGATGTCGATCGGCAGCGTCCGGAGGAGCGCGAGCGAGGAGTAGCCGGTGCCGAAGTCATCGACGGCCAGGCGAACCCCGAGGGCATCGAGGCGCCGCAGCGCCTCGTCGCCACCCTGGACCGTGTCGAGCAGGACCGACTCGGTGAGCTCCAGGACGAGCTGGCTCGGCTCGAGGCCCGTGTCGTGCAGGACGCCGGCGACGAGCGGAACGAAGTTGCGGTCACGCAGCTGCAGCGCCGAGACGTTCACCGACATCTGCAGCCGCAGGTCCGGACGCTCGGCGTGCCAGAGGGCGAGCTGATCCATGGATCGGATGAGCACGAGCGCGCCGAGATCAGCGATCATCCCGGTCTCCTCCGCGACCGGGATGAAGCGGTCGGGGGTGATGTTGCCCTTGGTCGCATGGGTCCAGCGCGCGAGCGCCTCGAACCCGGTGACCTCACCGGTCTTGAGCGTGACGTGCGGCTGGAAGTGCACGTCGATCTCGCCGGCCCGGATGGCGATCCGCAGGTCGCTCTCGAGCTCGAACCGGTCGCCGACGCTGCGCGCAAGGGAGTCGTCGAACGTCGTCGCCTGTCCACCGAGCGACTTGGACGCGTAGAGGGCAGCGTCCGCATCACGCAGCAGCTCGCTCGGCTTGGTGTGCGCGCTGTCGGTGAGCCGGATGCCGACGCTGATCCCGACGGCGACCTCGTGCTCGTCGATGCGGATCGGGGCGGACACCGCCTCGATGATCCGCTCCGCGATCACGGTCGCCTGCTCGGCACCCTCGAGCTCGGGGCAGAGCACGACGAACTCATCTCCACCGATGCGCCCGACGATGTCGCCGCCGCGGACCTGCTCGCGGATACGGTTCGCCACCTCGACGAGGAGCTTGTCGCCGACGTCGTGTCCGAGCGAGTCGTTGACGGCCTTGAAGCGATCCAGGTCGGCGTAGAGGACCCCGAGCAGCCGCGGCGCTCGCTCGAGCCGTGCGAGGCCGGCACGCAGGTGGTCGTCGAGGCTGTGCCGGTTGGCGAGCCCGGTCAACGGGTCGGTCAGCGCCAGCCGTTCCATGCGCTGCTCGTAGTTGCGGCGCAGCGTGTCGTCGCGGAACGAGACGAGGAACTCGGTCCGCGTGAGCGGGCGGGTCAGGACGTTGACGTCGGCCTCGACGGCGAAACGACGCCCACCGATCTCGAAGGACAGATGTCCCTCATGCTGCCACCAGGCCGTGAGGTCCGGGGCGGGCTCGCCGCCGACCTCGGGCTGCAGGAGCTCAACCATCGGGCGCCCGATGTAGGTCTGCTCGAGATCGCCGAGCAGCTCGCCGAAGCGCAAGCTCCCGAAGGTGACCCGCCCCCGGGCATCGACGCCGACCACGGGCTCGCCCGGCAGCAGGTTCAGCAGATCGCCGCGTCGTGCGGCTGCGAGTCCGATCCTCCGACGGAAGATGGCCGAGCCACCCGCCATCAGTCCTCCGGCGAGCATCCCGAGCGGCACGACGGGCAGCTCGTCGGGAGACTGGCGCCAGGCCCACACGGCCCACGCCAGGCACAGCACGAGCAGCCCGTGGCCAATCAGGGCTGCTGCGGACAACAACGGACGCCACCGTCGCGGGACGAGCGGGATGCGCTGGAGCGGGGAGGTGGCCATGCACTGGCCATCGACACGCTTGGCGCGATCCTGAAGCCGACGCGCGCGGACTTGAGGCAGCCGCAAGGTGCGCGTCGTCTCAGCGGCGTCGTCCGGCCATCGCGACGCCCGTCGCAAGCATCGCGAGAGCCGCCAGCCCCCCACCGGTGGCCGGGAGCGGCGCTGGTGAGGGCTCCGGGGTCGGCTCGGGCTCCGGGGCAGGCTTCGGGGCTGACAACGGCAGCACCGGCAGCGTGAACCGCGTCGCGGGCCCCGTCGCGAACGTGATGACGTCCGCGACACGCGAGTTGTAGTAGGCCGCGTCGGTCGTCGCGAGGACGAGCCGGGCGAGGTGCCCGGCCTCGAACTGGTGGGCGAGCCCGACCAGCCGGAAGGTCACCTCCGTGCCGACGACGGACGCCGGGATCCGCACCGGCGCAACCATCCGTCGGATCAAGGTGGTCGAACCGTCCGGGGCGACGTCGTAGAGCTTCGCGAAGAACCGCGCGTCGAGACCGAGCACCGAGGAGACGGTCGTCGTGACCTCGGGCATCCCGACGAGGACGGTGTCGTCGACGAACGGTGGCGTGTCGAAGCTCACGTGCTGACCGTCGATCTCGGTCGGGGCCACGTTCGCGAACGGCTGGCCGGGCGCCTGGAAGTTCGACGTCTCCGAGTAGGCAGCCGGGACGCCGCCTGCCGGGTTCAGCACCTGCAGTGCGCCGGTCGTCGCTGACTCCGGCGACACGAGACCGGAGGGGTCGAGCGCCAAGGTGAGGACCTCGATCCCCGGCACGGGGAAGTCCGCAGCAACGCCGTACGCCTCGGACGCGCTCCCACCGTTCGTCGCGGGGTCGTAGTCGACCCAGTCGCGGAAGTACGCGAACGGCGGACCGACGTCGACCGTGACGTCGCCGCGAACCCAGCGGTCGAACCATGCCAGCGTCCGGCGCGGCAGGTACGCGGTCGAGAACTCGGCCTGTGACTCGGGCGAGTCGTCGAACACGCCGTTGTAGGCCTCGCCGTCGCCGGGCCTGGGCAGGTAGCCACCGTGTCCGGACGAGTGCCAGATCATCGCGGCCGGGACGCCTCGGTCACGCAGCCCTCGGTACGTCGCGGTCGCGTCGATCGTGTTGAAGATGGTGTCGGGCTGGCCCTGGAGCAGCAGCGTGGGAGCCGTGACGTCGTCGATGAAGGACGACACCGACGACGTGTCCGTCAACGCGCGCATGTCCGCGTTCGAGTCGCCGGTGGCGGTCAGGCCCAGGAAGATCTCGCAGACCTGCGGGATGAACCCGCTGCACGGAACCGCACCCGGGAACAGCGTCTGCTGGGTGATCGGGTCACAGCCACCGTTGCCGAGGGCGGGCTGGGCCGTGCCGAACCCGAACAGCGCCGTCGTCCACTCCTGCTTGAAGACGCCTTGGACGATCTGTGTCAGGTCCCACGGATCCGAGGTGTCGACGACCCAGTTGTTCGGGACGAGCGAGTAGCCGAGCCGGTTCCACGTCCGGCCGACGGCGAGCGCATCGAGCCGCGGATCCGTCGCCGCGACGACACCCTGCTGGCCGCCGCCGTACGAACCACCGACCATGCCGACCCGCGGGTCGTTCGGTGCCTCCTGCGCGACTTCCGGTCGCCCGGCGAGCATGTCGATGACCGCACGGGCGCTCTTGACGTCGTGGACGAGGTTGTTGAGCCCGATGCATCCGGTCGAGTCGCCGAAGCCCTGCGAGTCATAGCTGGCCACGACGTAGCCGTGTGAGGCGAAGTACGCGGAGTTCGCGAGCTGCTCGTTGGACTCCTTGCTGTTGCCGAAGCCGTGCGTGGTGAGCAGCGACGGCATCTGGTTGGTCGACGACGCCCCGTCGGGGACGTACAGGTTCACCGAGATGTCGACCGTGAACTCGTCGTCCGGCCCGTTGACCACCGGGACAACCACCGGCTCGATCGTCCACGTGAACGGACCGACCCCGCCGGGCGCCTCACCGGTCGACATGGTCTGGGCGGTGGCCGTGCTGACGCCGAGCGACGTCGCGATGGCGATCGCCGCGAGGAACGCGGTGAGCTGTTGACGGGCGTGTCTCATCGGGCGTCGCCTCTGCGTTCTTTGCGGATCACGAACTTGAGGCCGGACCAGGTCTCGTCGATCGCGCACACCTTCACGTCGACGAGGAGCCCGTCGGGGAGGAACCACTCGCGGAGCCGGTCCTCGGTGATGTCGGTCGGGACCGAGCTCGCCCGCTTCGGCCACGCGATCCAGAGCATCCCGGCGTCGGTGATGCGGTCCTGGAGCTGGCGCACTCGTGCTCGGAGCGCCGTTGACGAGATGTGAAAGGTGACCGCCACGTCGAGATCGCTGGCGAGCCGCGTCAGGAGCTGGACCTCGTTCGCCGTCACGGGCGCGTCGGCGGCGAACACCAACGATCGCGCGGCGGCGCCCTCGAGGTGGCCGTTGGTGTCCAGGAACACCCGGTCCCCGGCGCGGACGCCGAGCTTCTTCGCCAGCGGTGTGCCGGAGTATCCCGCCATCGTCATGCCTCCCCGGGCAGCCACATCTTCAGGATCGCCGCCGCCTGTGGGCTGTTGGCCTCGTGCTCCGCCCACTCCAGCGGCGTCGCGTTGAACGCTCCGTCACGGATGGTCGGGTCAGCGCCCCGCGCGAGCAGCAGCCGCAGAACCCGAAGCTGTCCGTACTGGGCTGCGAGGTGCATCGCGACCGCAGCTTCCCCGTGCCCGATCCCGCCGAAGTCATGGCGGAGATCGGGATCGGCGCCGTGGTCGAGCAGCCACTCTGCTGCCTCCACCTGATCGGCGTAGACCGCCCAGAGCAACGACGTGCCGCGGTACGGGTTCGCGTTGACGTCGGCCCCGTGCGCGACCAGCCAGGCCATCGCGTCGCGCTGGCCGTTGCGCGCGGCGTACGTCAGCGCGAGGTCGAGCGTGTGCTGCGGCTCGAGCGGGCGCGCGAGCTCGCCGAACGCTTCGAGCGGACGAAAGCAGAACGGGTCGATCGGCCGCGCGGAGACCTGCAGCCGGCCCTCCTCGTCGACGAAGCGTTCGAGATCGTCGCCGAGCCCCGCCGCTGTGCGCAGATCATCGGGGAGCGCGCCGCCGGTTGCATGCGCGAGCCGCTTGGCAAGCGTGGTGTTGGCGTAGAAGAGCGCCGTCACCAACGGGGTGCCGTGCACCTGACCGAGCAGCCCACCGACCATGAGTCGCCGGAGGGACTCCGGTTCGCCGCGCGAGAGCTCCCGGACTCGATCGATCAGCAGCTCGACGACGTCGGTCGCCCCGCAGAGCACGGCCGCCTGCATCGGGGTGGTCCCGTGCCCGTCGCCGCGGGTGGGGTCAGCGCCCGCATCGACGAGAACACCGAGGCATGCCAGATGCTCGTCGCTCAGGGGACCCTGCCCGTCGCCGCGCGTGTGCAGCGCGATCTGGACTGCCGCCGTCATCACCGCATGATCACCGTCAGACCGAAGGACCGTGGGATCCTTCGCGATCGCCAGCTGCAGCGCGGCCGCATCGCCCGCCATCAGGGCTTCCCACATGCCTCGCCACCGTTCCGGTCAGAAGACGCTCACCCTATGGGCCATGCCGCTTCAGGGGCGACGCAGCCGGGCAGCGAGGGCGAGGGTCGCCAGCGCGGCCAGCGCAGCGCCCCCGCCGGTGGCAGGGAGCGGCTCAGGTGACGGATCGGTGGTCGTGGTCGGCTCGACGGTGGGGGCCGGGGCCGGTTCGGTCGCGGCGGCGTTTCGGTGGGCCAGGATCTGGTGGAGCACCTGGCCGCCTGCGACGGTCACGCCGTAGTGGCTGAGGCCGTACAGGTGCGGGTTGGCCTCGGTGGCCGTGGGCAGGACCGCGCCGAAGGCCGCGATGACGCCGTCGCCGTGCGGCAGATCCCCGAGGGCGGAGACGGTGACGGTGATCCCGTCGTTGCCCGCGCCGCGCACGGTGCCAGCGGTCGTCCCGCCCGCGGCCTCCCACGCGGACTGCTCGATGCCGAAGTGCGGGGCGGAGTCATCCGCGAGGAAGCCCAGAGGAACCTCGTAGTAGGTCTGGCTCGCGATGCCCTCGACCTTGGCCTCCCACGGGTGCTCGAAGGCCCCGAAGTCGATGTGGCCGGCGTTGGTCAGGATCCGGTGGGAGTCGCCGGGCTCGAAGATCTCGAGGTCGACCAGCAGCGGGACCGCGCCGTCGGTGAGGACGAGCTGTCCTCCGCCACGGGCGAACGCGTCGAGCGCGGTGGCGAGCGCGGAGGCCGGATACGCGCGGCCCTGCGGATCGACCGGCTCGATGTCGTCGGCCAGGA
>RCMY010004652.1_pt1 | contig 11801 bp, 5 predicted proteins | sample 2041341 | NCBI WGS metagenome assembly RCMY01 (sample SAMN09708234, study PRJNA481090) | Marine sediment metagenome, whole genome shotgun sequencing project.
CGAGATTTTCCGCGCCGGCATCAACTCGGTCGCGCGCGGCCAGTGGGAGGCGGCGGACGCCATCGGCATGACCAGCGCGCAGGCGTTTGCCTATATCATCATCCCGCAATCGGTGCGCTTCATGCTGCCACCCCTGACCGGCGAGGCGGTGCATCTGATCAAATCATCGGCCATCGTCAGCGTGATCGCTGTGGCCGAGCTGACGACAGTGGGCCGCAATATAATCTCAGATACTTACATGAGTTTTGAGATCTGGTTTACCATTGCCGCCGTATACCTTGCTCTAACCCTCGTTCTGTCCTTCGGCGTTTCGGCGCTGGAGCGGCGGTTTAATCCTAACTGAACGGATCTCAGGAGATTTCCCATATGTCGACCACCCGTAGAAAGGCCCTGCTGCTGGGCCTGGCCTTTGCCGCGACCACCAGCACCATCGCACAGCCCGCGCTGGCACAATCAGCCACACAATCGCTGTCGCAAGAATCCGTGATCGAGACGATCAAGCAAGACGGCGTTCTGCGCATCGGCCTGTCGGTATTCACCCCTTGGTCCATGCGCGACATAAATGGCGAGCTGATCGGCTTCGAGCTGGACGTAGGTCGCGCCCTGGCCGAGGATATGGGCGTCGATGTCGAGTTCATTCCGACCGCATGGGATGGCATCATCCCGCAGCTGGTGTCGGGCAATTTCGACGTCATTATTTCCGGCATGTCGGTCACGCCCGAGCGGAACCTGACGGTCAATTTCAGTGACCCCTACGCGTTTTCCGGCCAGACCATTCTGGCGAACAAGCCGATGACCGACGGCTTTGCGCTGGAGGATTATAACAGCCCCGACGTGATCTTCTCGGCCCGCCGCGGCGCCACCCCCGCCACAGTCATCGCCGCGCTCTTCCCCGAGGCCAAGCTGCTGCTGTTCGACGAAGAAGCCGCCGCCGTCCAGGAGGTGCTGAACGGCAACGCCCACGCCACCATGTTCGCCGAACCTGCTCCGTCGATCGAGGCGCGCCGCTATCCTGAGAAGCTGCACGTGCCGTTCGATAGGACATTCCTTGCCACTGGCGAAGGCTTTGCGCTGCGCAAGGGCGATATCGATGCGCTGAATTTTTTCAACAACTGGATCGCCACACGCACGGCTTCGGGTTGGTTGAAAGAGCGGAACGATTATTGGTTCAAGGGCGACGACTGGCAGTCTGAAATCGCTCAATAAGGACTGACGGACGTGCCCTCGATCCTGCGAAAATTGCGCTGGCCTGACCTTCTGATCCTTGCCGTGATTGCGGCGGGGGTCGGCTATGTTGCGCTCACGATCGAGGGCACGCTCAGCTACGAATGGCGCTGGCATCTGATCCCCGACTATGTCCTGCGCTGGCGCGAGGATCGGGGGGAATGGTTTGCAAACCTGCTGCTTCAGGGGCTGTTCACCACCATCCGCATCAGCATCTATGCCAGCATTCTGGCGCTGGGCTTGGGCGTTCTGCTGGGCATCGCGCGCTGCGCCCAAAACCTGACAGTGCGTATGTTGGCGCGCACCTATATGGAGCTGCTGCGCAATATCCCGCCCGTCGTCATCATCTTCATCTTCTTCTTTTTCCTGTCCCAACAACTGATCGACGCGCTGGATCTGAACACTTGGGCGCGGGGCATCGCGCGCGGCGATAACGCCGCGATCTGGGATTTCTTCTTCGGCGATATGCGCCGGTTTCCCTCGCTGATTTCAGGCGTCATCGTTCTGGCCCTGTTCGAAAGCGCGTTTGTCGGTGAAATCGTCCGCGCCGGGATTCAGTCCACGCCCAAAGGCCAACGCGAGGCGGCGCGCGCCATCGGCATGGGGCCGGTGCAGGAAATGCGCTATATCGTCTTGCCGCAGGCCATGCGCAAAGTGACGCCCCCCATGGCGAACCAGTTCATCAGCCTGATCAAAGACAGTTCGATCATCTCGCTGATTTCGGTGCAGGATCTGACTTACAAAACGGTTGAACTGGTGGCGTCGACCCGCCTGATATTCGAGGCATGGATTACGACGGCGGCGCTTTATTTCTTGCTGTGTTTTGGGCTGTCCTTGTTGTTCAGGCGGCTTGAGCGCAAACTTTAAACCACAGTCTAATCCAGTGCGACATGTCGTTTTGGCTGAAGTGCGCCAGAATTAACTGCTGACCTGAACGCCATGTCGCCGCGATTATCTGCCTCTGTTGAAGTCATACGACAAGCTTCATGTATATGTTGATTGTGTCGCGCTGAATAATTGTCATGCGTATGAAGATGCGTTGACATTTCGTACCATCTTTGACTGCTCGTCCGCGTTATGTGTATAAGATGTGGTGTTCCAGCAAAATGAAGCTTCAATATAATTTGGGAAATAAATTTCACTTCCTGATCGATAGTGAAAAATCCGACCCCACCCGGCAGATCATGCTTTCATTGGGCGCGCTGGCCATAGATTGCGGCACGAGCACTTTGTTCCTCATTGGCTTTCGGGGTTGGTAGCCGGAGTCCGGAACGCTGGTTTCAGGACATTTCATTGGAAACGGCCGTGTGTACCGAGGGCCGTGTATAACGCCCAAAGCACCGGACGGTGCGGGCGACTGGATTGCTGTAACGTATTCGCCTAAATCTATCACTGTACGAATGGATGATTTCGCCTGCTCGCCGGTTTTCCACGGTCGCGGCCTTGTTTCGAACAGCCTGCTGCTGATCGACCGGGTTCTTCGGGCAACTGGGACTTTCGCGGTCAACAGATCATCGATGGCCAGTTACTTCTTCCAAGAAAACGGCTTTTCAGCCCAACTATCGACATTTGAAACGCTGATTCAAGGTATTCGGCTTGCCCCTGCAGGGACGTCTGTGTCGGTGAAGCGCAAAATTAAGTTAACCGCCCAGAAAGTCGATACAAGCATGGTATCGCACGATGAATACTGGGCCCTTCTGGAGCGCGGCGCCGCCGAGATTGCGGAAAACGTACAGGCCGCGATCGACAGCTTTCCAGACGCAATCGCAGCTCTGACCGGAGGCCGGGACAGCCGTATCGTCTATGGCGCCATCCTTGCGGCTGGTCGGCAGGATGACGTGCGATTCACCACGTTGGACATAGGGCGCGATCTGGAGATTGCCCAAGGGTTGCTGGGTCACTTTGGCGGCCGGTTCAGTCGCGACGTCGCGGTGATAGACGAGGGGTTCAGGACCGTGCGTCTTACCTCTCTGGATGATTCACTAGATACTCAGATCAGTCATTGCTACTTTTCAAATCACAATATTCATCGGATTGACTACCCGGCGAGATATGAGGCAGGTTGTCCATTTACGTTGCTTGGCGGCGGCAGCGGCGAAGTTTACCGGTCATTCTACGGCACCGCAGTGCGTAAAGTGTTGGCCTGCAGCCAAGGCGAAACTGCCGATGATCTGGCCATGCTCAAAAAGTGGATCGCCAGCGCGGCGGAAAATAGCAAAGCGGATACTGACCTCCTTAAGCCAGCGCTTGAAGATACATTCACGCATCTAGCTGGGCACGGGGTATCGCAGGCTTTCGCCAGCCACTATCTGAATTTTCGGAATAAATACCATTTTGGCAACAAACTGCAACGCGCATTCAAAACAGATTTCATGCCGTTGCAATCACGGACTTTGTTGAATTTGTCGCGCCGTGTTCCTGCAGAAATTTTGGACCATGGCCATATTCTCAGCGATCTGACCGAACAGTTTTCAGCCGACCTTGCCCGGTTCGAGTATGACAAGCCCAATGCGCCAGATCGCCCGAAGCATCCATTTGCCCGCAGGTCGGCGACCCCGCGCGATGAAATTGCGTGCAACAGTGCCTCTTACTTGGGGTCGCCAGTGCAAAAGCCAGTCGAAGACCAAACGATGCCATCGTATTCCACCCCTTACAAGATGCACAAACATATTTTAGATCATGGTACATCCCTTGTAGCGTCGCTGGAGCAGCGAGACCTTCTGGGCCTCCCGCCAGAATATCTACAGGGAAAAATGACGTGGTTGTTCAACAAGAAGAGTCCGGGTCTGGCCAAATGGTATTCATATGTTCGCATGCTGGATCATTTCCGCGATTCTTAACTGATTGCATGATTCCAGCGCGGTTATTAGCCCGAGGCGCCATGCCCGGCTAACGCCGACCTGCGCGGTATGCTAGCTGGGTGCTCGACCCACCAAGCGAGGTGTGGACAGGAAACTGACCTCTGATATGCTCTAAAATTTTACCGACGATCGGGTTTGAGCTAGCAGATAATTCTGGCCGATTCTGATATAGCTGGTTGATGGAAATTGCACCTTTCCCTGATAATGATATAGAACTGACGTGAATTTCTGCGCGCCGTGCTAAATATCACGGTGTCGCAAAAAATCAGACGGAAGCCTTACAAATGAAAGCGTTTCGCCAAGTTGCCCTGTCGATCGCGGTTCTGGCCGCAGGATTGTACGTATGGATCGCGTATGTCCCGGCGGCGCGGCCCCTGCTTGACCGGACCGGGCTGCTGGATCTTCTGGGTATCGAAGCGGCGGCGCCGCAGGACGCCGGACAGAGCAACGGCTGGTCCGGGGGCGGTGCATCGCGTGTGATCACCGCAACGGTTGGCGAACAGGCACTTGCGGATCGCATCAATGCGCTGGGCGATGGCCGGGCGCGCCGGTCGGTCAACGTTCGTTCGAATGCCGTGGGGACGATCACCGATATGGCGTTGGTCGCGGGCAGTTATGTCGAGAAGGGCACGGTCGTCGTCCAGCTTGAGGATGAGGCCGAAAGAATCGCGCTGGAACAGGCGCAAATCCAGTTGGAGAATGCCCGCACCGACGCCGAACGCGTTCGGCGGTTGGAGGCGACAGGCGCCGTGGCCGAAGTCCGTCTGCGCGAATTCGAACTGGCGCTGCGCAGTGCCGAACTGGCCGTGCGGCAAGCCGAATTTGATCTGTCCCAACGTCATGTTGTAGCGCCAATATCGGGCTGGATCGGGATCATCGATCTGGAACAAGGCGACCGCGTCAATGCGCAGGATCTTCTGGTCAACATCACAGATCGGTCCGATATCCTGATCGATTTTCGCGTGCCCGAACGTGTGGTCGGCAAAATTGCTACGGGCCAGCAGATCGACGTGACGCCGCTAGGCGGGCCGGATATGGCCCTGATCGGAGAGATCGCCGCGATTGATGCGGTCGTGGACCGGGCCAGCCGAACCTTGCTGGTGCAGGGGCGCGTGGCCAATAAGGACGATCTGCTGCGCGCCGGGATGGCGTTTTCCGTCAGCATGTCTTTCCCCGGCGATACGCTGCTGTCGATCCCCCCGCTGGCCGTGCAATGGTCCAGCGATGGCCCGTTCGTCTGGGCTGTGCGCGATGGCAAGGTGGCGCAGGTCGCGGTGTCCATCTCGCAGCGCGAAAGCGATGCCGTTCTTGTAACGTCTGATGATCTCAAGGTGGGTGAAACGGTCGTTACCGAAGGCGTTCAGACGCTGCGCGATGGCGCCGAGGTCAGCATGATGTCAGGCGACGAGGCTGTGTCGGACCTGACCGCCCCAGATCAGAAAGCGGCGTTGTGAGCATGCCATCCTCGCCCGGCACGGCGCTGTTTGTGCGGCGGCCAATTCTGGCCTTCGTGCTGAATGCGCTGATCGTTCTGGCGGGTGTCGCGGCGCTCTTTGGGGCGGAAATTCGCGAATTGCCCAATGTGGACCGGCCTGTGGTCACGATCACCACCCGCTTTGCGGGCGCCTCGCCTGAATCGGTCGATCAGGAACTGACCGGACGGATCGAGGGCGCAGTAGGCCGGGTGACAGGCGTGCGCAGCATTTCGTCAAATTCGCGCTTTGGCCGCAGCCGCGTCACCGCCGAATTCAACGACAACGTCGATATCGACGTGGCCGCGACGGACGTGCGCGATGCCGTGGCCCGGATCGTGAATGACCTGCCCGAGGATGCGGACCGGCCCGAAATCGTCAAGGCGGACGCGAATGCCCAGCCGGTGATGCGCATCGCCGTGACATCGGTGTCACGTTCGCCGCAAGAGTTGACCGCGATCGTGCAGGACCGCGTCGAAGACCGGCTGATTTCCGTCGATGGCGTTGCCGATCTACAGATCTACGGCGCCCGCGAGCCGATCTTTCGCGTTGATATCAACCAGCTGGCACTGGCCAGCCGGGGGCTGACATTGGGCGACGTGCAGCGCACTTTGTCCGACGTCGCGCTTGATACGCCTGCCGGCGATCTGGCCGGGACGCGCCAATCGATCAACGTGCGCACCACCGCAAACGTTGTAACACCCGAGGCGTTCGAGGCGCTGGAAATCAAGCCAAATGTCAGGATCGGTGACATCGCCAAAGTCACGCTGGGACCGGCCCCCGGCGAGACGATCCTGCGCGCCAACGGCCAGCAGGGGGTCGGCATGGGCGTCATCCGGCAGGCCACGTCGAACACGCTGGAAATTTCGGCTAATGTGCGCGCCGTGGTGGCCGAATTGAACCGCACCCTGCCCGAAGATGTCAGCGTCTTCGTCACCTCCGACGATGCGACGTTCATTTCAGGCTCGATTGAGGAGGTGCTGAAAACGCTCGGGTTCGCCATTGCCATCGTGGTGGCCGTCATCTTTCTTTTCCTGCGCGATGTCCGCGCGACGCTGATTCCGGCGCTAACATTGCCGGTGGCGCTGGTGGGCACGCTGGCGGCGATTTATCTGGTCGGATTTTCGATCAATATCCTGACGCTGCTGGCGCTGGTACTGGCGACCGGAATGGTGGTGGACGATGCGATCGTGGTTCTGGAAAATATCGTGCGGCAGCGTGCGGCGGGCATGGGCCCGCGAGCGGCCGCCGTGCATGGAACGGCGCAGGTATTCTTTGCTGTGGTCACGACCACCGCGACGCTGGCTGCCGTTTTCGTGCCGCTGTCATTTCTGCCGGGACAGGCGGGCGGGCTGTTCCGGGAGTTCGGTTTCACGCTGGCGATGGCGGTCCTGCTATCTTCGGTCGTGGCGCTCAGCCTGTGCCCGGTTATGGCCAGCCGCCTGCTGACCAAACCACCCCAGAAGGACGCGCGCGGTCCGATGATCTGGCTGGGAAATCGCCTGATGCGGCTGTACGAGGCTACCCTGCGCGGCGCGCTGGCAATGCCATTTGTTATCGTGCTGATTGCTGTGTTCGTGGCGGCAACGGCGGCGCTGATGGCAGGGGGTATCCGGCAGGAACTGACCCCCGCCGAGGACCGCGCCGTCGCCCTGCTCAGCATCACCGCCCCGCAAGGCGTATCGCTGGAATACACCCAATCCAAGATGCAGGAAATCGAGGATATGGTCGCGCCCATTCTGGAAAAGGGCGACATGACCTATATCTTTGCTTTTAGCGGCTTTGGTGCGGATAATCGCGGTTTCATGGTGTTTACGCTGGCCAAATGGGAGGATCGCGAGCGCAGCCAGCAGGATATCGTGGCCGAGATGAACGACAAGCTGGGCAATATCATCGGCGTGCGGGCCTTCGCCATCCAGCCCAATTCGCTGGGTATTCGGGGGGCCGGCCGGGGGCTGGCCTTTGCCATCACCGGCGATAGTTACGACCAATTATCCAGCGTGGCCGAACAGATGGTGGACCGCCTGCGCGAGATCCCCGGCATGGGCAAGGTTCAGCTGGAATATGAACGCACCCAGCCGCAACTGTTCGTGCAGATCGACCGGGCACTGGCCGCCGATCTGGGCATAGACATCACCGGACTGGGGCAGGCATTGCAGGCGGTTCTGGACGGTCGCAAGGTCGCGTCGGTTTTCGTCGAGGACAAAAGCTATGACGTGCAGATGCTGTCCACCTCCAACCCGATCAACGATCCCGGCGATCTGGAGAACGTTTTCGTCAAGGCTGGCAATGGGATGATGGTCCCTATGGCCAGTTTCGTTACGCTCCAGGAACGCGCCGTCGCGCCGGAACTGGACCGCGAAGGGCAAAACCGTTCGGTGGAACTGACGGCAGGGCTGACACCTGATCTGTCATTGGGTGACGCGCTGGCGCAGGTTCTGGACATTGGCGATGACATTCTGGCCGACGAAAACCGCATCGTGCCTTTGGCCGAGGCCGCGACGCTGGACCAGACCAATTCGGGCATCATGGTGACGTTTGGCTTTGCCATTCTCATCGTGTTTCTGGTGCTGGCCGCCCAATTCGAAAGCTTTATTTCCGCCGTCGTGGTGATGGCGACCGTGCCACTGGGGCTGGCCTGCGCGGTGTTTGCATTGTTGCTGACCGGGCAAAGCCTGAACGTCTACAGCCAGATCGGATTGGTCATGTTGATCGGCATCATGGCGAAAAACGGGATTCTGATCGTCGAATTTGCCAACCAGCTGCGCGACAAGGGGGCGACCGTGCATGACGCGATCATGGACGCGTCCACCATCCGGCTGCGCCCGGTAATGATGACGATGACCTCGACCGTGCTGGGCGGTGTGCCGCTGGTGCTGTCCTCCGGCGCCGGCGCCGAGGCGCGCGAGGCCTTGGGCTGGGTGATCGTCGGCGGGCTGGGATTGGCCACGCTTTCGACACTGTATCTGACGCCGGTGGCGTATCTGCTACTGGCCCGTTTTTCGACCCCCAAGGCCAAGGAGGAGGCACGCCTGCAAGTGGAACTGCAAGCGGCGCAAGCGCAGAATATCTGACTGTGCGCGGCAACGCACCCACCGGATGTGGCGACGAAAATGCGTAGGTGCGGCCACGGTGCGGCCAGCCTTAACCCCTGCGGGGCCTTGCCTATAGCGACCCCGCGAATTGAGGTATCAGCTAAGGTGCGACCGCGAAGACCTGCCGCAGGTTGGCGTGGATCCGGATCAGTGCGGCATAAGGCGCCCATCGCAGAAATCTGGCGTCCCATGCGGGACAAGTCTGTGGCTTTGGCGGTGGCAAACCAAGGACTGAAACATTGAGCTTACGACAAGGCCGATTGCCGCCTTCATTCGCAACAGAGCACGGTTTGCCGGACCATGGCCTGAGCAACGATTGGTTTTGATCGCGATCAGAACCGCGGCCTGTTCGGCCGTGGCCGCGCGTAAGGGGTGGTCGCCGAAACGGATACAGCGCCAGAGCGATGTGTAGGCGCGTGTGACCCCCCGACATAAGATCAGGCTGCTTGTCAAAACCGCACATTGCATGAATTCAGGCTACCGTCGCCCCTTCCTTTTGGGTCAAATACTACCTGATGGCACGATCAACCCCTGCCCCGAATGACGGCACGAACGCAACATCAGTCACATGGCAAAAAGCGCATATATCGGGATAAGCGCAGACCTCGCCCATCTTGGCCACATCAACATCGTCTAGAATTCCGCAGCGCAATGCGATCGACTTTTTGTTTCGGGGGTCCGCTGGGCCACGCACCGATGCGAGGCCTTGGTGTTTCAAGGAACTACGCGGCGCGCGTGAAAATCTGGTGCGCCCCAAATGGGCCGCCACCTACGCTGAGGGCATTCAGAACGTCGCCGCGTTTCTCAAGGATCAACTTAAAAGAATACACGCTTTTTCCAGCGATCTTGATCAATATCGCCGCACTCCTGTAGAATTTTTCAAGCTGGCGAAGTGCGCGATAGGCCGGATCGCATTCGAGGATTTCGGGCTGTCACAACAGACGCGGAACATTCTGATCAGAGATCTTGGCCTAATCGCAGACGCGCATGATCGGAGCGGATACTGCGTCCCTGCGCAGTCGCAGAAAAACGTCTGTCTTCACGAAACCTCTGAATTTCCGGAGGGGACAAGCACAAGCGCGGCTGAACTGGCCGAGTTACTGGCTGTGCTGGATCGGCCAAAATGACGGCGCCGCCATCGCCGCGGTGCATGACGCGATCCGTCCCAAACGTTTTCTGGGCCGCAAAGCCGGATCATTATACGATTGCTCAACAATCTGACGTCGCGTAATCTGGCCGAAACGTAATTTTGCCCCAGTTTTAACGAGAGACAGCAATGACAACATATACACTCAATGGGCTGCTAGCCTTTTTCGACGCCAATGACGACACTCAGTCGCTCAGTTCCTCCACGTTGGAGGTGGTTGTAATGGATTACTACGGCAGCGACGCCTCGTTGCGGTACAGTGTGATTGGTGTGCCCAACAGTGGCGACGGTGGCCTGCCCGATGTCGATATCAATATCGGTGGCGAATACAATTCCCGGCTGAACGGTTTGGATATAGATGGTGATCTAGAAGAGTCGCTGGGCTACGTCACCCACCCTGGTGGCACCAGCATCGTTCTGAGCTTAAATTTCGAAACGACCTTCGGCTTCGCCTCCCACTTTTTTGCGATCGGCGGCGCGCCATTGCCTGATTTTCTGGCGATGCCAAATCCGATAGCGGCCTTCGACGCGTTTGACAGCCAGATCATAGATAAGGGCGTGGCTGGCGGCGCATTCGCGCCCGGCGCCCGTATCCCGTTAAGCGGACTGGCGAATACCATCGTGTCAGAGGATGATCTGCTTGTCTTCAACGGTACGGACTACATGCTGTTGGGCGGCCCCGGAAATGACACGATCGACGCGAGCGATGGCAGCGATTTCTTCATGGTATTGAATGGCGCAGAAGGCGACGACCTGATCCTTGCCGGCGACATGGAGCAGTACATCGCTGCGGGCACAGGCAATGATACCATCGATTTCGCCGGTGTTCAGCAGGGCTGGGTGGATGTAGAGCACTGGGATCTGGACGCGGGGATCGATGTTACAATCGACAGCGCCACCAATTCGGGCTTCATCGACAAGGGCGCCAATGGCACCACTACGCTGGTTAATGTAAACAATCCTATTCTGTCGGGTTTGGTTGATGGCGGGCTGGCCGTCGAAGGCACTAATTTCGACGACACATTTAACATTTCCCAGAATATCGGCTGGGCTTCTATCGCTCCAGGGGGCGGTGATGATGTCATCACCGTTGGCGCGGGCAATTACGGACTGCGCCTAGATTACCGCTGGACTGGCAATGTCGTGGCCAACCTGCAAACGGGCATCGTCAGTGACGATGGCATTGGTGGGGTGGACATAATTAACGGCGCTGGCGCCCCGAGCGAAATTCAGACCGGCGGCGGAAATGACAGCATCATCGGTAGCGACCGTGACGACAGTTTCATCCTGGGCTCCGGCAACGACACGGTGGATGGCGGTGCGGGCTTTGACCGCCTGCGCTATGACCGTTACGGCGTCGAAGGGGTAACAGTTGATCTGACAGCGGGTACGGCGACGGGCGTTTGGGAAAGTATGGCCTTTTCCCACAATATTACCGGCATCGAACACGTGCGTGGCTCGCGCGATTTCGGCGACAGCATTACCGGATCGAATGCTGCCGATGAGCGATTTCAGGGACGCGGCGGCAACGATACGTTGATCGGCATGGGCGGCGACGACACGCTGGAGGGTGATGGCGGCAACGATTCTCTGATCGGCGGCGCCGGGGACGACAGGCTGTATGGCGGGTCGGGCTATGACACGGTCGAGGGCGGCGCCGGCACCGACACGATTGTGTTCGGGTATGACTATGCCGCGCCGGGCGGCGGCACCAATGTCAGCGTTTCGGACTTGCCGGGCGGCCTTGTGGTCTATGCATTTGGCGAAGAAGACGCTGTTAAAAACGATGTCGAATTCTTTGAGTTCGCCGATCAGACGCTGACCTATGCGCAGGTGGCTGGCGTCCCCACCGGCCCGACCATCAACGGCGACGAAACCTCGCAGACGATTTACGGCACGGCTTTGTCCGAGCGGATCAACGGCCTTGGTGGCAACGACTGGATCGTTCCGGGGCGCGGCAATGATACGGTTGATGGCGGCGCGGGCCAGGATATGGTGTCTT
>RCMY010004969.1_pt1 | contig 11801 bp, 13 predicted proteins | sample 2041341 | NCBI WGS metagenome assembly RCMY01 (sample SAMN09708234, study PRJNA481090) | Marine sediment metagenome, whole genome shotgun sequencing project.
TACGCATATTAAAAAACCGGCAAAGGGCCGGTTTTTTAGTATGGCGCGCCCGGAGAGATTCGAACTCCCGACCCTCTGGTTCGTAGCCAGTTATAGCAGTGTTATTTTTCAGGTACTTAGAGGTGTTTTTTTACGGAAAGTTGGCTTTTGATGCCTAGTTAAATCAATGGCCTAGAATTTTTTTACGGACGTTCTTATGACTCTAACGCCGACAGTGAGGTTTGATGCAGTAAGCGGTACGAATACAGCACAGTCTTTCTCAACCCTTAGCCCCGAAAACACGTGTAGCCCATTCCATTAGCACATGCGGAGATGTCCAGCATTGCCTTTGGTTACTAAACCAGCGAGCGCGTACGTTAATGTCGATTTTCGTCTTCACCTCTTAAGAATGTTCGCGAATATCGCTTATCAGAAGCGTCCCATAGCTGCGACCTTATTAAGCCTAGGGCTTTATGTCCAATGTATTGCACGAAGAACGCCCGATATTTCTGTAATTGTCGTGCCCCTCAAAGGAAACGCCTGGTTTTGGTTTGAACTAATACTTACAGGCCGACCTCGGCCAGGCTATGCAAATTTCCGTAAAGAACTTTCTTCAGTAGTAGTTAGAATATATTCTTACTATGCGTCTACAGAGTCTCGCGAAGCTGCGCATTTTGCGTGGCGAGGAACTGTATCAAGTTGCGTCGATCGTTTGGTGTAGCAGTTTAATGAGTTAGTAGAGTCGTGGGGCTTGTACTTGATGATCTGGAACGACTGGTAAGACGTTCTTTATTATTTTCTGTAATCGAAGGATGCATTCAAAAATGTGTCACTCTAAACTTTAGCCAAAGGTTTGCGTTGCGTCCAGAGACATCTATCGTCTGCAGTCGGCCCGACAAGCGATATAGTATCGACCATTGTAGAGCGACTCGATAGGAGTTTCGTTGCATTATGAACGATGGCTCTGGCTGTTCTAATCGCTCGAATTCTTTAGAACAAAATAGAATTAGAAAGTATTTTTAGTTCCATAGAAGAATACAGAGCGTTCTTTCAATTACGCAAGTAAATAATTTTCTTTTACAGCGGACCTTAAAGAAACTATAGTGTCTAACTAAGTGTAAAATAACTTGTAAAGGTTGGAAGGTTTATATAGATGTCAGGGCGATACATTAAACAACCTCTAATTTACGCCACTGCGCGTATAAAAATGGCTCCGATACCCTCGCTAACTGGAGATCAGACGGCGCAATTAGAGCAGGCGATGCTCAAATGCGGATTTGTCCAAAAAAAGGAGACTGAAGTAAATCAGGTGGCTCTAGAGGTGGCAGGAAATGGCATTCCTGCCTCCAAAGTTGAAAAGCACCTCAAGCGAGGATTTTTCAGCTTGGATAGCAAAGAAGCATTTATAATCGATAAAGATTGTTTGGAACTTCGGACTTCAAACTACTCAAGATATGGTGCCTTTTGTGAGAAATTTGATCTCGCGATCACAATGCTAACAGAAGCTGTCGATCCATTGAAATTATTGCCTGTTCAAGAGTTGGTGTTAAGTTATGCAGATTTCATTGCGCCACTCCCGGGTAGAATACTGGCAGAGTATTTTTCAAAATCAAACGGTATGTTGCCACTTTCCTTAGTTAACTCCGAGGAAAGCGATTTGCAGCGTGTAGGTCTTTTACAAGTAACGAGAGTGGTCGAGGCGGATAAACGCATTTTTGTTTCTCTGGAAGAATTACCTACGGTAGAAGGAGCGCCAATCCGATGGCTGCCGAAAAATATGGAAGAACCTGATCTTCAGTTTGGGATGCCGCTAACCATTCGAGATGAATGGAGAAATTTGGAATCAACTCACTATGCTATATTAACCACCCAAGCATCATGCTTGATAAAGGCATCATTGGGTGAATTAAACTTTCAACATGCGAGTCAACCTATTCATAATTTGACCCGCCAAACTTTTGAAAATTTGATCAATAGCGAAGTTTGTAACGAAGATTGGGAATACACTGAATAACAATATCTCTCAAGGGGCAAAGCATGCAATTAGCTGAAAATCAAGATTCTTATGCAACCAATGCGCCTTGTTACCGAGAGCCGGAATCCTATATTGTTGAACAAGCCGAGCGTGAAGTAACTGGTGATGTTCTAGCAGTTCCTGTTTTGCGTAGTTTGGACGATTTTAGTCTTTTGGAATTTTACTTAGACGATGGAGACCAATACCAGCTTCGCCCTAATGAATGCAATGTTGAAATATTCCAGACGGCGCAAAGAATATTATCTGTTTCTGTTAAAGATATGGTTGAGAAAATAAGAGTCGTATTTGGCTTGAATAATAGTCAAGTCGCTTCGCTTGTTAATGTTTCGAGACCTTCATTGTACAACCACATCAATAATAAAGAATCTCCTGTCTCTATAAAGAACTATCAGGCAGTATATGATTTAGCCATTTCTGTTGAGTCGGCAACTTCTGGTTGCGCCCTTAAACAAGGCCTGAAATCAATTTTAGTTGACGGGAAGACACTATTGGCATATCTCAAAGAAAGCCCTCTGGATGCCGAAAAAATACTGGCAGTTAGCGGCGTTGTTGCAGACAAATTACAGCAGTTCGATTCGACGAATAGAAGCCCCTCTATCGAACAAGAGCGGAAAGCATCCAAGGCATATACCAAAGCTGGCTAACTAAAGGTTGGGAAGGTTGACTCATCTTATCGAAAAAGGAATAGTGCAAGGAGCATTGATTTCATGTGTTGACGATTCGCTTTCTCAAGAAATAAAGAATGAAATACGCGATTCCAGAGCGATACGTAATAAGAGAAATGCGCCTATAGAGGAGGAGCATTTGTTAGTTGTGTTATCACAAAATTGCGATATTGATCAGTCTAATGACCACTTTATAGAAGTCCTTTCCATCAAAAAACTGCCAGACAAAAAAGTCGCATTGCAGCAGCAGGAAAATCGCAATTATCGAAAACTGCAATTACCTTATCGTGATGCACATTGGTCTTTAGAAGCAGACCTTATCAGCGTGTTCCCGAAAGATACATTATTGCAAGCTCTAGATAATATACAGGTCGAGGGTTGTTTGGGGGAGCGAGAAATTGAAATCATGGTTGACTGGCGTGTCAGTCGCTACAATCGCATTCCGTTCCCACATGGATTTAACGAGCATTTTCTTAATAATTATTTAAAAAACGAAGATAATGGTTTGGCGCAATTTTTACGAGAGAAGCAGCCGCCAATCATTGACCTCTTTGCGTATGTGGATCCAAACGATGATGACAATGCGTCCTCCTATAATGTGTCTGTTACCGCTGTAGTCTCCCACGACTGTTCTGATGAAGACGCGGAAATAATAAGGGGCGAAATTGAAAAGCACTGTCAAAACGTGAACGCTGCTAGCAGTTGTTTGAACATGATTCAACTTACTGATGATTCTATTGTTACAGATGTACCCCTCGATTTTGTCTTGAGCACGTCAGACTTTTCTTTAAAAGATCAGATATCGCTAAGACGTCTTACTCTTGACTATTTATGCTACTAAAAATCGATATTATCGAGACAAATAGATGTGACTCCCTACCTTTCTTTGCCAAAACTTATATCCGATAGAGACCGATCAGAACCGTTCGAGCGAAACTGATAATTAAAGCCTAACCAGTTGGACATAGATTAAGCCGCCGATCCATTATTATGCAAACCTTCACCGCATTGGGCTAGCACTTCAAAATTACAGGCGCCGCCCAAATTAGTTGGTCACTACTCTCTGTAGTTGAGTCACGCAATTATGCAAGTGCCACTTAACCTAATAATCCGACGCTGGCTCGTTGGCATGTGAGTAGCTTCAAGCTTACTAGTGTGGGCGCCTGCAAAAGATAGCTGAAAGGCGTGTGTGATAGCTCTCACGCAGCAAAAGCTATTCCACTACAAGCATGCCGCCCCAAGTGACGATAAAACGTTGCAGCTTTCACGGGGCAATTGAAATAGAAGCGAGCAAAGTTTCGCGGCACTTGGTGGGAATTCAGCGTTTCCATATAGCCATGGCCTGCCCATTCATCCGGCGGGATATTATCGCGGCACCAGCCATACATCTGGTTCAGGCGTTTGCCTAATCCGGCACAGATCACTTCAATGCCCACTTTGTACTGGAAGTGTTTTTCAGCGGTGTCCCGAAAGCTGGTTGATTTTCGTAGAGCCATGATTTGTTCTGAAGCAATATTGCCACGGGCGCCCCGGCGCATTCGTTTTCTTATTCGGCCATAATACCATTCGCTGCGTTTTTGCACAGTATCTCTAGTGGTTAGCGTCGGCATTTGTGTCTGCATTTTTATCGCCAGCAATCGCTATACCATTGATTCTAGACATTAGTCTCGGCAGTTCGCCAATAGCAGCGCTCAGTGCATCTTCGGTGGCTCGAAAACGCGACATAAGGTCGGCTTGTGGGCTACGAACAATTTCGCTCTGCAATTCGTGCCATTCTTCCGCAAATTTATTTATATTGCGGGTTAGTGTCGCATTACAAGGCCAGAGCTTTTTCCGGTATTGCTTGCTATACAACGTAACCCATCTATCGCTTTTTTCTATCTCGCCCCGTAACTGTGACTTATTGTTCTTATAATTAGTCCGTAGCCACACAAGAGCCTCTGCCTGTTCTTCGAGCGCTTCCTGTAGCTCGGCGAGCGTGTCGGTGCGACGCCCTCTTATCTCCTGTTGTCTATCGTGGGCAAATTGCGATTCGCGTGCCTTTGCATCATGCTCAAGCTGTTTTTCCATGCGACGCCCTTGAATAAACAGAGTGGTCCAGCCGCCAATCAAGCTAAACACGCCAGCTAGAATTGCGCCGATGATTACGCCCCCGATTTGTGAGTCCCAATTAAAACCCATATTGGTTTTTCCGGCAAAAGCAAATTCGTTTAAACAATCTTTTCGTGTTCACCAACTGGCTACGGCTCAACTTTGTTGCGAGCATTACTGATGGCCTGGTCAATGGGTGTCACTATCAGAGGTGTTGCCAGTGAGAATTCAAATAGCGCAATGAGGGCTTTCGTATCCGCTTCATGGTCTAACCACTGCGCTATACCGTCTCGATCATAGTAACACCGGCATACGGTTATGCAGCCATTCAAAATTCTGCGCCGCTTCGGTCGTTAACGATGCTACAGGAATAAAGCTGTTCGACCTCCCACTCCCAGAACTCTCATACCTAGGCGAATGCCAAGGCGCTGTCTTGCTGCTCAATCAAATACTGCTGCTTGCCAGCATCCGTTTTCTGCCGTTCAGTAAAACTGCTAACCGCAATCACCGCGCACTTATGTTTGAACGGACCACGTAACGCACGACTTTTTCTCAACCTTTCGCTGCGGGCATTGAACATTACATATTTCTGGCTTGGACCATCCGACCAACCAGGCACCAGCCACCAGCCACCAGCCACCAGCGCATTTGCGTGAGCGCGCGTTTGCCGTCCAGTTCATGAATGACCGGCACGCGGTCGATGGGGGCGATGCTGTAGCGAGGCTTCGGCAATGGACCGATATCTATTTCCAGCGTTTTTAGTAACTCTTGCATTAAGAGACTATCGGTGATGTTAAATCTGTTACACATATAATCTAATTCCGGTATCGCGTCAAAAACAACTTAAAAGTTGCGAATCAAAGCCCCCTACCCTTATTGCCAACCGATGGTTGCTTTCTCCTGCCCTCCACCGCCGAAAACTCATTAACAAGAGGTGCTTTTTAGAGTCCGATTAAGTATGCTTGAGTATACCAAACAACGCTAGAATACCTAGATATCGGTTTGCGTTGCCAGCCAAATCAACACAACAATTGCCTAACAATTAGCCGATAGAGTATCTGCGGGGGAATTCCATGGTTCAAATTCAATTCGTGGAAATGTCACCGAAAAAGGATATTAACAATCCTGACGAGCCACCCCCTACAGTTCGCCAGTACATCGAAGACGATTCAAAACTTAGCGATATTGCTAAAGCTCTCAATGCCGAATTAAGCTTACTTATCTCGCATGAAAAGGAATACTTCGAAACTAAAAACATGGTGGTTGTGTTTTCAGCAATAGATCTTGCGCATAGGTTTCGACTACTTGCGCCTGAATGGGTGTCCGAAGCTCTCAGCCCGGGCATTGACCAAATGTTCCGACAAGAAAAAGTAAGCGTCCTGCCCAAATTATGGGGGCTTACTCAGAAGAAACTAGGCAGTCTCATTACAAAAGACCGAACCTGGAATGACGTCCGCGTTATGCAATTTTTTGCTGAGGTTTGTAAGTTTCCTCGAAAGGAAGCGGCTGTCATTACCGCAGCCCATGTAATGTCCAATCCAGTTGAGGGGGCACGAAGAGTGGTTTCCCCTGGCACACTTTTGAAAGACTACGCCAATCTCAAACCGACCAAACTATCGCCAGATGATGCCGAATTTTACCGAATCGGAAACAAGGCTCGTTTCGACTTGATTGACAGTATTAATCCAGCGCGCTTATCCGATCCTCAGGGGTTGATAAGCAATTTCAATGCATTTAAAAAACGTTTTATTGCCTTTCAAAAACTCGAAGAAGATGTTCATAGCTTAACGTCGCAGAAGCATTAGCGGTTTAGCTGTAAAACTCCTATAACGAATTCCCTACCACGTCAATTACTACAAACCGGCTAGTTTCGAGTAATTCGATAACTGGAATGTTTTGCAATTACTCGAAACGGGTCCGTTTCGAGTAACTCACTATCCGAAAAATCTAACTATAGTTCGTTTCGTCAATCAGCAGCACTGAGGAGCGATAGCGATATGTCACATCAAACTAATAACCTCTTAACTACGCAACAAGCAGCTGAGCGCCTGCACCTGGCAGTTCAAACGCTTAGAAGCAGTCGCTCTACTGGCGTGCTCTGCAATAGACCGGCTCCGCAATTTATCAGGCGCGGGCGCAAGGTATTTTACCTCGCAGATTCATTGTCAGAGTGGGAGGCGCTTGATGTGCCACTGAGGCATGCGAATGAACTTGAATTGACGTTGTAACGAGATTCTACTGGAACACTTATCGAGGAAACGAAAAATGACAAAACAAAGAAACCGCCGCGCTGAAACGCGGCGAAAAAATCATACAAAACGCACCAAAAATAGTACGTCGAGTAATAGTCAAAAACAAGAAAAAGCAAAGGTCGTTGAGCGTATTGTTCAAGGCTATAAACTCGCGCTAACTACCGGTATGCCGATTAATAAATTTAACGCGGGCGATAACCCTTTTGAAAATCTTAAAGCAGCGCTAAAAATTTTACGGGAACAGGGGTATCCCGTCAGACTCAATCAAACTTCACTCACGGACCCTCGCGACGGCACTAGGTTCGTAGACCTTCACCTTGAGCCAATATTCAACGATGGACGCAACCGTGGGTAGTTCAGGTGCGAGACTTCCAGATTGGGGGCTGCCGGTCCAGGCTGACAATATCCCCGCCGACCTTAAAAAGCTTGACTGCTGGCTATCGTGGCAAGCAATTGACGAATCGGACGACAAAGTTGCTAAGTGGCCGTTTGGTCGTTCTGGGAGGAAGGGGTGGAAGTATCCTGAGAATTTTTTGACGTTTGACGAGGCGTTGCAGAAATACGAGATGGAGCGTGATAACGGAATTGGATTTGCGCAACTAAAGAAAAACAATTTGGTATTTATCGACGTAGACAATTGTTTTGAGCGAGACCAGTTGAAGCCATGCGCTGAGCCGTTAATCGAACTTACCGGTTACGTCGAACGATCGCCAAGCGGTAAAGGGCTACGCATAGTCGGCAAATACACTGAAGGGATTCGCAAGAATGATGTTTGCAATAAACCACTGGGTTATGGTGCGAGTATAGAAGTCTATTTCGGAGGAGAAGCGGAAGCGAACCGCTTCCTTACACTTACCGGCGCTATCTACCGAGGGCTAAACACGCTGACCGAAATCAATGTGGGAAAATTTCGTGCGCTGGTTGAACCACTTCAGTCAAAAACTATCGCAACTTTGCAAACCTCATGCCCGCCGCTGCTCACACCTAAAAAAGTAATCGAAGAATTGCCGCTAAATCGCCTTTCACAGCGGGTTATCTCGGGTGACTACCGACCTCTGATTGGAGAGCGCTCTAGCGCGCTGTTTTCGATAGTCATGTCAACGTTAGAGCACTTGCCTCCCATAGAGGCGTTCTACGCGCTAGCGTATAACGATAATGTGCGTTCAATCGCGGAAGAAAAGCGCGGCGATAACGCTGAGAGAGGGTTGGAGTTTTTATGGCAGGAAGTTAACCGCTGCAAACATCTGGGTGTAGACAAAGTTACGACACCACTGCCGGCTAGATATTTTAATTTTGTTCTCGCGGCAGATTTAGTGAGTAACGCAAAAGCGCCAAAATGGTTGATAAAAGGTTTTCTGGAGGAAGGCATTCTTTGCTTGCTGTTCGGTGATCCAGGCGCGGGTAAAAGCTTGCTAGCGCTACATTGGGGGCTTTGTGTGGCTACTGGTCAAGCGTGGAACAGTCATAAGGTAAAGGCCGGAATCGTAATAATTTTGGCAGCAGAAGGACAAAGCGGAACCGGGCTTAGATTGCACGCTCTATCAATAGTGGAGGAATTGAAGCTCAACAACTACCCGTTATACATCTCTCACCAGATTGCCCAATTATGCAATGAAGAAAGTGCGAAGGAGTTGTCCAGCGCAATTGAGCAACTTGCTGAAAAACACGGAGCTCCAAAGCTAGTAATTATCGACACGTTGGCGCGCCATTTTGGGGGCGATGAAAACAGTACACAAGATATGAACAAGTTCATTGCTCATATTACGACCCATGTTCAGCAAAAATTCGGCACCGCTATTCTGATTGTTCATCATTCAGGGCACGCCGATAAGACGCGGGCTCGCGGCGCGATGGCACTTAAGGCCGCCGTCGATACCGAGTTTCGCTTAACCAAAAAAGAGACAACGAGCCGCGTTGAAATGCACTGTACAAAGCTCAAGGATGGAGCGCCACCGGAGGAGAGCGTTTTTAAGTTTTTGCCGGTACCGCTGCCCATCTTTGACGAGGACGGAGAACAATGCGTCAGCCCGGTGCTGGAACTCACTGACGAAAAAACATCACCGGTGAGGCGCAAAAAGCCGAAAGGAACAAATCAACTAAGGGCCTACGAGGTTTTAAAATCCCTGGACCAAAAACTTAATGACGAAGATTTCGGATCAATGCCGCGTAAACCAGTTGCAGATCTGGATTGGCGTCAGCAACTACGCGAAGACGGTATGGATCGGCGGCGCATAGATGAAGGTATCGAAGGATTGGAAAAAAATGGTTATATCGAGCGTAAAAATGAGAATGTCACACTTACCCAGGCTTGAATTCGTTTTCAATTTAGTCCGAATGTTGTCCGAATGCTGTCCGAATTGTCCGAATGGGGTTGTCCGAATTGTCCGGTTTCCTTTAAGGAACCGGACAACAACTGGAAAACGGACAACTCGACAATTTTTTTTAAATCCCCCCGGTGGGTTCAGCGCGCGCCGCCCCCCACCGGTGGATCAATAACCCGGCGTTTTGCCGATTCATAGGGGAAATGCTATGAGCACACCACTTCGAATGAGTGATGGTGCATACGGTAATAGGAGATTAGGTGTAATCGAGCCAACCTCGTCGCTTAATGTTTCGATTCGCGAGATTCCACCAGAAAAAACGCTCCCCAATGACTGGAAATTGAAGCGGCTGCGAATTCCGACTGATCCTAAAGACGATCAAATAGCCAGCATTCGCAAAGCTGCAATTGCGCGAACGCCACGTACGAAAAAGATTCGGAAGGAACCCCAACATATCCGCAAGCTCTTGCCTGAGTATCACGAATTGGTAGACGAGGGCTATCGCTACGCCGATGCCGACAGCATGTATACCCAAGGAGGCCGTCTTTATGTGGCAATCGAGTTAGAGATTCCCGACCCGATATTGGAGAAGTTACAGATCGAAGCAGCGAATGAGGCTGAGGCGGAATATAGGGCCGATTGTGAAACGAAAGAATGCAAGCGGCGAGTCGATCTCGCGGCAGTCGCTAAGCGCCTGGCGGTGATACGTGAGCGTCAGTAACTAGAGAACGACGTGTTGAAGGCAGCGAAGGACTTATAACCCTGACCGAGGACTCCGCGCGCTAGATCTGCATAGCGCGGAATCGCGGTGGCGCAATGTTACGGGTCCTTCCTAGTCATAATCGGCCACCGTGGGGGGCGCTGAGCGCGGCTTCCCAAAAATTTTCTGGTTATAATGTGTACCCAGACAATTTGGCGACGTAATCGACGATTTTATCGGTATTTATCGACAGTTTTTGACTTGAGAGTTCGTGGATTACTTAAACTCACTTCGTCGAGTGGGCCGCGAGCTGAGAAAAGTTGGACGAAACGATTTTGGTTACAGTTGATACCGCAAATTACATCAGGGTATATTATGAACAGCTTGCTTTCTGATCAAGAATTGCGCGACTGGCTTGGTTATGAGCGACCGTCCGACGTAGAAAAATTCTTACGAGAACACAGCATTAAATACTGGCGAACTCGCGGAGGGAAAATAGTGACGACACTAGAAAACGTGCAAAGGTCTTTAGCGCTGAGCAACCGCGAGCAAATGGTGAGATTCCCGAATGGGCAGAAAATCAAATCCTGAAAACCGCTGGCTTAAAGAAGCCGGACTTAAGCATGTCACGATTTCTCGAGGGCGGTTTGTTTATCGGCCATATTTAGGTAAGGGTAAATTGGGCAAAGAGATTCCCATGCTACCGGTAGGAGCATCACGCCGCGACATCATCCAGCGATACGAAGAAATTACAGAGGTAAAGGAAGACACACTGAATTGGTTGCTGACCATTTATAAAGAACGTGCGAAAGCACCTAAGAATCTGAAAAACTATGAGCACATGCAAGCCAAGCTTATTGCAGATATTGGTGATGTGAAGCTTCGAATGCTTGACCACCGTTCGATACAGGATTATCTCGATTACATGCTAAAAGATAGTCGCGGCATTGCAGGCAACAGAAATGTTGAGCACTTGCGCGCGGCGTGGAATTGGGGCTTGAACCGCTTTGATCAAGTACCACCGAAAAACCCATGCCTTGGTGTCGATTTCAACGACGAAGCGCCCCGCACTCGCTTGATCGAACAGCACGAATACGATGCAGTTTACCAAGTGGCGCGGGCACAACGACTCCCTTACCTGGCAGTACTCATGGAGCTTTCCTATCTCTGCCGTATGCGCGCCATAGAAGCGCGCAATTTGCTACGCTCGGATATTACGGAAAGTGGTGTCCTGGTACGGCGTGCCAAGGGCTCGAAAGACGAGATTACTTTATGGTCCGAGCGATTGCGTAGCGCGGTGGCATTGGCGGAGTCGATCAATCACGATGTGATTTCGCCTTACTTGCTATGCAATAAAGACGGCAAGCCTATCACCGATGATCAACGTAAGGCAGCATGGGATCGCGCATTGCGTAAGACGGGCTACAGGGTGATGGAAAACGGCAAAGTGACGCGTCCAGCAGAGTTCACTTTCCACGATATTAAGGCCATGGGCGTAACCCATCATCCAGAGAAAGCTAGCGGTCACAAGACGAGGAAAATGGAAGCGATATATGATCGCTTGCCTACTGAAACGGCATCAACCAGGTGAAAGATCCTGGTTTTTTTACGGACGTTTTTACGGAAATCTGCGAATGTTAGTGGGCTATGTCGCTACAGCCCTTGAATAGTGGCGCGCCCGGAGAGATTCGAACTCCCGACCCTCTGGTTCGTAGCCAGATACTCTATCCAACTGAGCTACGGGCGCGTCAAGGTGGC
>RCMY010004653.1_pt1 | contig 11800 bp, 9 predicted proteins | sample 2041341 | NCBI WGS metagenome assembly RCMY01 (sample SAMN09708234, study PRJNA481090) | Marine sediment metagenome, whole genome shotgun sequencing project.
AGCACCCGACGTACCGTCGATGCCCGACCGGTTCCGACGCCGACGAGAATGCCAGCCGCACCGGTGCGCATCAGGTGGAGCGCCGCAGAATAGCTCGCACAATCTCCCACGATCACGGGTACTTCGAGCCGCCGGATGAACGTTTTGAGGTTGAGCGGCTCGGCCTCGTGATTCGACAGGTGTTCGGCAGAGATCACGGGTTGCTGGATGACCAACAGCCCCAACTCAGCCCGAAGGATCACGTCGATGTGATCGGCGGCTCGTTGTGGGCTGATCGCCGCGCAACTGACGACGTCGGCATCGTTGACCTCAGAGATTCGCTGCAGCAAGAGATCGGGATCGATCGGACGTTCGTACAACGCCTGCATGCGCTCCATCGAGGCGTCGTTGTCGAGCTCACTGATCTCGACGAGGATCTCGTCGGCGTTCTCGTATCGAGTCCACAACCCCTCGAGGTTGAGAACCCCGACACCACCTTGGCGACCGATCTCGATGGCACTCGACGGGCTGACAACCGAATCCATCGCAGACGCCATGAACGGAAGATCGAAACGGTAGGCGTCGATCTCCCACGTGAGGTCGATGTCCTCGGGATCGCGGGTACGGCGCGAGGGGACAATCGTGATGTCATCGAATCCGTATGCGCGCCGTGCGGTCTTACCCTTGCCGATATCGATCTCTGCCACGAATGACCCTCACTTCAGGAAACCGTCAGACTACCGCCCTCCGGCTAGCCCTACCCCCAGACACCGGGTCGCACCATTTCCCCCCTGGCGCATCATTGCGACGATGATCTCGTGATCGACAACTCCCTGACCCTGCTACTGCTCGACAGACACACCATTACCGGCACCACACTGCTGGCCATCGTTCTGGCAGCATTGATGATGATGGACCTGATGTTCGATCGGCCTGCGCCGACACCAGAGGACGAGCAGTGAAGTCATTCTCGATGTCTCGATTCCTGCGAGCGTCGACCTTCGGCATCATCGGGTTTCCGGTGGCGATTCTCTGGCTGATCATCTTCAGCCCACTCTTGAGCGTCTCTGGGTCATTGCTGATCATCGGAGTCGGATTCCCGCTGCTGGCGCTCACACTGCGAGCAGCTGGTGTGGCGACGATTTTGGAACGGTGGTTGCTGATCGAAATTCTGGGTGTCGAGATCGAACGGCCAGTCCGACTCGTCAGAGGCCCCGGACTCCTGGGCCTCATCATCGATCCGCTGCGTGATGGCAGCCTCTGGCGCGACCTCGCCTACGTTGGCTTGCGTACAATCGTGGGCCCCTTGGCATTCATCCTGGTCGCCGGCACATGGCTGTTCCCTCCGTTTGCTTTCAGCACCCTTATCTGGGGCTGGTTCGCCGGTTGGGGCTTCATTGACGTGGTCACGATTGTTCTCGGTGGACTCTTCGTCCTGATTGCCGCGCCGTTCCTCGTCCATGGAGCAGCCCAATTGCAGATCGCAATGGCCGAAAGCCTGCTGGGTCCGGGGCAGCGCCAGCTGCTCGAACGGGTCTCGACTGCACAGCGCACTCGTGACCTCTCGGTCGACGCTGCCGAAGCCGAACGGCGGCGGATCGAACGCGACCTGCACGACGGCGCACAGGCGCGGTTGGCCACCGTGGCTCTGGATCTCGGTCGAGCGAAACGAAAGCTCGAGAAGGCCGGGGGTGACAGCGAGATCGAAGCGATCATCGACGCAGCGCACACCGATGCGAAGGCGGCAATCGTCGAACTTCGCGACCTTGCTCGTGGTATTCATCCGGCTGTTCTGACCGATCGCGGCCTCGATGCCGCGCTCAGCGAGGTCGCCGCGAGATGTACGGTCCCCGTCCATCTCGATGTGCAACTTCTCGCACGTCCTCCTGCGCACATCGAGAGCACGGCATACTTTGCCGTGAGTGAGCTGTTGGCAAACGTGAGCAAACACAGTCAAGCCCAGAACGCGTGGGTGACCGTACGAAACGACGCGTCTCATCTGCGGATCGATGTGAGCGACGACGGGTTGGGTGGGGTCGATCGTGCGTTGGGCACGGGGCTCGACGGCCTGCACGATCGCGTGGCCAGTATCGATGGTTTGCTCTCCGTGCACAGCCCCCTCGGTGCAGGGACCACCGTCCTCGTCGAGATCCCGCTCACCCGGCAGGTCGAACGATGAGGGTGCTGATCGTCGAAGACTCGGTCCTGCTTCGAGCCGGTCTCGGTCGACTGCTCGAAGACGAAGGAATCGAAGTCGTGGGCGAGGCAGGTGATGCCGAGGGTTTTCTGTCCGAGTGGGAACGCACCAGACCTGATCTGACCATCGCCGACGTTCGGATGCCACCCACCCACACCGACGAAGGGATCCGAGCCTCGGTGCATCTGCGGACCCAACATCCGGACGCCAAGATCATCGTGCTTTCGCAATATGTGGAAGAGCGATACGCCAAGGAGTTGCTCGCCGATGGCAACGGTGGGGTCGGCTACCTTTTGAAAGAACGAATCGCCGATGTCGGCGAATTCGTCGAGGCGGTCGAACGCGTCGCCGCCGGCGGGACGGCGCTCGATCCAGAAGTGGTCGCCCAACTCTTTGCACGTCGACGCAATCCTGTCGATGCACTCACGCCCCGAGAGAGCGAGGTGCTCTCATTGATGGCGCAAGGCTTCACCAACGCTGCCATCGCCGCACAACTCGTGGTGAGCGCAGGTGCGATCGAGAAACACACGTCCTCGATCTTCTCGAAGCTCGCACTCGAGCCGAGTTCGACCGATCACCGCCGCGTCCGCGCGGTGCTGCAATGGTTAGACGCCGATGCAGGTCGCTTCTAGGCGAGTTCGGCGAGAAGATCGTAGACCGCGTCAATGTGGCGCTGTTCGGTGCGCACGGCGCCGATGGCCAAACGCAACACGATCTGATCGTTCAGCTTGGTGTGCGTCAAGTACGCCCGTCCGCCGCTGTTGATTGCATCACGGATGCGCTCGTTGTCGGCATCACCGCCCGTGTGTCTGAAGGTGACGAGCGACAGAGGCGTCGGTGCCACGATCTCGTAGTTGGGATGTGCAGCGATCTTGGCCTCGAAATCCTTGGCCATCTCGACATGGCTCCGCACGAATGAAGCCAGTCCTTCGGCCCCATGACTCCTGATGACGAACCACAATTTGAGTGCACGGAACCGTCGACCGAGCGGAATCTGCCAGTCCCGGTAGTCGACGACGGCACCCGCATCGCTTGCGGCGTTGCGGAGGTACTCGGGAAGCACGCTCAATGCCGAGATCATCGGCCCACGATCGGCGATGTAGAACATCGAACAGTCGAAGTTCGTGAGCAGCCACTTGTGCGGATTGAACGTGTAGCTGTCGGCCCGTTCGAGTCCGGCGTTCACGAATCGGAACTCGGGTGCAACCGCTGCGGCACCGGCGAATGCGCCATCGACGTGCAACCAGACACCGAACTCCTTGCAGATGTCGGCGATCGCATCGGCTGGGTCGAACGCAGTGGACGAGGTCGATCCGGCCGTCGCCTGGACGAAGAAGGGTCGACGATCTTCGGCGATGTCATCGAGTATCGCCGCTCGGAGGGCCGCTGGATCCATCCCGTAGTCATCGCCACTGGGAATCGATCGCACCTGACCTTCCATCAATCCGGCGATCTTGCAACCCTTCAGCATCGACGAGTGGGCGTGTTCGGACGCGTACGCCACCAACTCGTTCGGACGCCATTGTCCGGCGACCCGTTCTCGAGCCGACAAAATGGCCACGAGCGCGCCCGACGATGCGGAATCTTGGATCGTGCCACCTCCGGCCCCAGACGACCTGAATCGCTCGGGCAGACCGCACAGGTCGAGCATCCAGTCCATCACGTGAGTTTCGAGCTCGGTGCATGCCGGAGAGGTCGCCCACAACATGCCCTGCACGCCGAGACCCGCCGAGAGCAGCTCACCGAGAACCGACGGCGGCGAGGCGTTGGCGGGGAAGTACGCGAAGAAGTTCGGCGATTGCCAGTGGGTGATCCCTGGCATGATCAGCTCGTCGACGTCGGACATGATGTCGGCCCACGGCTCGCCGGTCTCTGGAGCCTTCGCCGGAAGCGATGCCCGGATGCTGCCCGGTTCGACCTGACTGAGCACCGGTCGGTCCTCAACGGTGTCCCAGTAGTCGGCGATCCAATCGATCATGTCGTGGCCGGCCTGCCGGAAGTCGTCGTTGCTCATGGGCGGGTCGTAGGTCATCGGGCTGAGGTTACTGTGCGACCTCGGCGGCGCTTACTTCGAGCAAGTTGTGGAGCATCAGAGCGGTCGCACCCCACACCGTGTCGCCGACGAGATCGAAGTAGTGCATGGTGCGCCACTGGCCATCCCAGAACCATTCTTCTTGGCGGTACACGTTAGGCGAAAGCAGTTCGAGCAACGGCACGTGCAATATCGCCTCGACCTCATCTGGCGATGGCACCAAGAGTGGAGGCTCATCGAGGCGCGCAACAATGGGCTGAACCAGCGAAAAGCTCGCTCCAGTGACGAATCGATCGAGCTCGCCAACCCGTCGTGGCAGCGCCGGGTCGAGCGCCACCTCCTCGTGTGCCTCGCGAGTTGCCGTGTGCCACAGCGACGTATCGGTGTTGTCACAAGCACCACCGGGAAACGACACTTCTCCCGCATGTTTGCGCATGTGTTGTGGCCGTCGAGTGAGAATCGTCGTCGCACCCTCGGCGCCGTCGTACAACGCCACGAGAACCGCCGAACGACGCCCTTGAGTTCTGGGTCGCTCGACCGCCGGACCACGCACGATCTCCGATGGCGTGTAACCAGCGAGTCGACGTGCAACAACATCGGTCGAGAGGCGACCCGACGACCCGGCCCACGGCGCGGTCCCGCCGCGTCGCCACTGCTCCGGACGAGGAATCGTTTGCGGTCCACCGCGCCCCGACATGTTCAAGTGGGCCGCGCTGTCTGTCTCAACAGCATGCGTAGCGGGGGCGGCCGTTCGTCCATCGATCAAAGTTTACCGACGTCAGCGAAGCGTCGGTCCGTGCTCCATCTCTCGAGCCGTTCGCTCCTGCATCGCCGCTCGGAGTGCCGCAGTCGTCGGGCCGGCATCGAATCGACGTTCTCCGACTGCGCTGACCGGCACGGTTGGTCGGAACGTTGACAGCGTGAAAAATTCGCTGGCGGCCTCCAACCGTTCGAGGCCTACCTCGACTTCACGAATCTCGATTCCAACGTCAGCGGCTGAGTCGAACGCGAGGTGTCGGGTGATCGAGTCCAAGATGCCGAGGGAAATCGCCGGCGTCTCGCACCACGACCGTCCGTCTTCGTTGACGACCCAACCAACGCTGAATGTCGATCCTTCGAGGATCCGCCCCGATCGACCGAGCAGCAATGCATCACCAAATCCGGCGAGCTTCGCTGTACGAACAGCTCCGAAGTTGTTGGCGTACGAAAGCGTCTTCGCGCCGACCAGCTCCCACTCGGCACCATCTGAGTGCCACGGCGCAGGCACTGGCAAGAGCGTGATTTCCGCCGTCTGGTCCGGCGCCGACTCTGACGTCACCACGACCCGTGGAGTTCCCGTGAACTGGTCATCACCCGCCGACACCAGAATTTTCACCATCGCATGGTCATGGTTCGATGCAGCGCGCGTGGCCCACTCGGCAAGGATCGTCCGGTCTGGCAAATCGATGCCTAGCATCGACGCGCTCGCCGTCAATCGAGCGAGGTGAAGGTCGATGCGAAAACAGCGCCCACCGATGCCTCGTAGCACTTCATAGACGCCGAACCCTCGAAAGTACCCGAGGTCCGAAACAGGGATCGAGGCCGTTGCGGGATCGACGTCGACGCCGTCGATCAAGACACTGCTGAAACCGGTCATCGGCCCCGCCGTTCCATGTGGAGTCCATCACCGATGAGCGACAACTTCGGTCCACGTTTGGGCGCGCTGCCCGATGACTTCGCCAGGCGAACGACGCGCCAGCGATGGCCCTTCCACGGTTCGAGTAGTTCGAGCATGCGTTCGTCATCTCCACGTTCTTCGCCAGCGAGGTGCCAGGCGATCGTATTCGGGACGTGATAGTCACCGACGGGCACCGCATCGGCATCGCCCAGCGCCGTTGCACTGACCATGGCCGACGTCCACGGGCCAATTCCGCGGATCTGCTCGAGTCGAGCTCGGACCTCGGCGGCTGGACGCTCCTCGATGTTGCGCAGTCGCGTCATCTCTCGGGCCACTCGGAGCAAGATTTCGGCACGCTTGCGCTCGACACCGACCGGATGAAGATCTGCGTAGCCGAGCTCGGCGAACTGCTCGGGCGAAGGCAGCACACGGCCACCGTGCGGCCCCGGTGCTGGCTCACCAAAGCGATAGCCGATCTGGCGCAGAGACTTGTACGCGTTCTTTGCTTGCACCTTCTGGCCCAGCACACCACCGACGAGCGAGTCCCACACACGGTCGGTTCGAGAGAGCAGGAACGGGTGAGCACGCCATCGGTCGGCAAGTTTCCCTGCGGGCGGAACGAAACCTGCCAGATCGTCATCTGCACCGAGCAGTTTCGGTGCTTGAGCCATCATCCAGTCGGCGCCTGGCCCCCATGCCTCTGCGGCCACGGTCGACGGAGATGCTCGTCTCAAATGCAGCGAGCCGACACCATCGGGCGTTCTCGTGTTCCAACGCGATTCTGTTGGCCCGATCATTACCGGATCCTTGCTTCCGCGAACCGTCGAAGCCAGCTCGACCCACTGCGGGATCTCGATCACGTGGGGAGCCATCAGGCGATCGTACCCACACACCTTCTCCTGGACCCTCTCGAGAGAGACCGACCCGATTCAGCCATGTGTGAGAGACTCCCCGCTATGAACGGCGACGCTCATTCACGGTGGGAACGGGCATTTACGAGCCTTCGCCACGAGTGGCGCGAGGCTCCATGGTTCGTGGTGTTGATGATCGCCGTGACCGCGTTCGTCGGACCTGGCCTGCTTTGGGCCCTCTGGACAGCACTCTCGACCTGGATCTGATCCGCAACGAATCTGTGCAGCGCGAGATGCCAATCTGACACCTAGCACTGCACAGATTCGGATAGTTCAGAGAAAACGAGCAAGGCCCGGTGTCGAAACACCGGACCCTGCAACAAACTTCTTTGACTAGCGCCTCCGGCGTTCGGCCTCCGTGGCGACTAACCCGTTCACCGCCTCCGGCGCTCGGCCTGCGTGGCCAGAACGCTCCCCGAAGGGGACGAACGATGATTTGTGCGATGCGCCGATAATCGCGGCGGAGCCGCCGGCGCATCGCACCAAATCACATCATGCCGCCCATACCGCCCATGCCGCCCATGTCAGGCATGCCGCCGCCAGCGCCTTCAGGCTCTGGCTTGTCGGCAATAAGCACCTCGGTGGTCAGGAGCAGTGCGGCGATCGATGCAGCGTTTTGCAACGCTGCGCGGGTCACCTTGGCAGGATCGATCACGCCAGCAGCGATGAGATCGACGATCTCGCCGGTTGCCGCGTTGAGACCCATCGAGCCTTTGGCTTCTTCGATTCGCTGCACCCAGACGGCACCGTTGAGACCGGCGTTGTCGGCAATGAGCTTGGCCGGAGCGTCGAGGCATGCCAGCACGATCTTCGCACCGGTCCGCTCGTCGTCGGTAAGGCTCTTCTTGCGGGTGATCAGTTCAACAGCAGACTTGCAACGCACGAGAGCGGTACCGCCACCGGCGACCACGCCTTCTTCGATTGCTGCACGAGTAGCAGACAACGCATCTTCGATGCGGTGCTTCTTCTCTTTGAGCTCGACCTCGGTAGCTGCGCCAACCTGAACGAGAGCAACACCACCGGCGAGCTTGGCGAGACGCTCTTGCAGCTTCTCACGATCCCAATCCGAATCGGTGTCGTCAATCTCGCGCTGGATCTGTGCAACACGTCCGGCAACCTCATCGCTGGAGCCTGCGCCCTCGACGATTGTGGTGTTGTCCTTGGTGATGACGATCTTGCGTGCCTGACCGAGCATGTCGAGCGTGACGTTGTCGAGCTTGAGCCCGACCTCTTCAGCGATGACCTGGCCACCGGTGAGGATCGCCATGTCGGTGAGCATTGCCTTGCGGCGCTCGCCGAAGCCCGGAGCCTTGACGGCAACGGAGTTGAACGTTCCGCGAATCTTGTTGACCACGAGCGTTGCAAGGGCTTCGCCCTCGACATCCTCGGAGAGGATGAGGAGTGGCTTGCCAGCCTGCATGACCTTCTCGAGGACAGGAAGGAGATCCTGAACCGAGCTGATCTTGCCCTGGTTGAACAGGATGTAGGCGTCTTCGAGGATGGCCTCTTGGCGCTCTGCGTCGGTGACGAAGTACGGGGAGAGGTAACCCTTGTCGAACTGCATGCCCTCGACGAAGTCGAGCTCCATGCCGAACGTGTTGGACTCTTCAACCGTGACGACGCCGTCCTTGCCGACCTTGTCGATCGCATCGGCAATGATCTTGCCGACGGTCTCGTCAGCGGCCGAGATCGAAGCGACCTGAGCGATTTTGCTCTTCGAGTCGTCGACCTGCACAGCCTGCTCAGCGATTGCTTCGACAGCAGCTGCGACAGCCCGCTCGATGCCACGCTTGAGCCCCATTGGGTTCGCGCCGGCGGCCACGTTGCGGAGGCCTTCCTTTACGAGCGCCTGTGCGAGCACGGTTGCGGTGGTGGTTCCATCGCCAGCGACGTCATTAGTCTTGGTTGCGACCTCTTTGACGAGCTGCGCTCCCATGTTCTCGTAGGGATCTTCGAGCTCGATTTCGCGAGCGATCGAAACACCATCGTTGGTGATCGTCGGAGCGCCGAACTTCTTGTCGAGAACGACGTTGCGACCCTTCGGGCCGAGCGTCACCTTCACGGCGTCAGCGAGCTTGTTCACGCCTGCTTCGAGGCCACGACGCGCGTCTTCATGAAATTTGAGTTGTTTTGCCATGTTGTTGGTCCTTCAGATCACTTGACGATCGCGAGCACGTCGCGAGCGTTGAGAATGAGCAGGTCTTCGCCGGACGAGTGGATCTCGGTCCCGCCGTACTTGGAGTAGACAACGACGTCACCGACGCTGACATCCATCGGGATGACGTCGCCGGTCTGATCGGAACGTTTTCCTGGGCCGGCAGCAAGGACTTCACCTTGCTGGGGCTTCTCAGTAGCCGAATCAGGGATGACCAGACCACTTGCGGTTGTCTGTTCCGGTGCTGCCGGACGAACCACGATGCGGTCCTCGAGTGGCTGCAGATTCATTCACGCCTCCTATGGCGATAGTGCAGTTTGCTTGGTTGAATCGACCGAATCCGTGCGTTAGCACTCTGACCCGGCGACTGCTAACGATAGGCAGGTGGCCCCCCATCCGCAACCTGAATTCGGGGTTGTCTGACTCCACCGCCCACGGCTCAGGTCGCCAGAGCACTTTCCGTACGACAGACTCTCGTCTTGTGAAGGCACCGCCACCCGAAAAACTCTTTCCCATCGGTGCCTCGATCACCGTCGACGAGCTGTCGGCGACCCCCTACGCAACCCTGGCGCGACTACGCGAGAGCGAACCCGTGTCGTGGGTTCCTGCGATGAGCGCATGGTTCGTGACGCGTCGCGACCTGGCCATCGACGTCATGCGCGACCCCGGACAATTCACCGTCGATGACCCACGCTTCACGACGGCGCAGGTGCTCGGAACCTCGATGTTGTCACTCGACGGCGACGACCATGCCCGGCACCGCAACGCATTCAGCGCACCTTTTCGACCCAAGTTTCTGCGCGAGGAGCTCGAGGCTCGCATCACCACCGCTGCCCGTGACTTGGTCGGACGCACCATGGCGAACCCGCACCCCGAGCTTCGGACGGGGGTCGCAGGTCCCTTGGCGGTTCGGACAATCCTCGATCTCCTCGGCATGGACGACGTCGACCCCGCCGGCGTACTCGGCTGGTACGGCGCCTTCAGCGATGCGATCGTGACGCTCACGGTTGGCGGCGCTATTCCACCCGCGGTGTCCGAGACCGTGGGGGATCTCTATCGGTACGTCGGCAACGCCATGGATGGCGACGCGTCGTTGATCCGTCAGCTCGTCGACGACGGCCTCTTGCGACGTGAGGAGATTCCCGCGGCGGTGGCGGTCGTGATGTTCGGCGCGATCGAGACGTCGGAAGGTATGACGGCGAATGCTTTTCTGCATCTGCTCCAGCGGCCTGAGGCCTTCAGTCGGCTCCGATCCGATCGATCACTCATCGCCACGGCCATCGACGAGTCGTTGCGGCTCGAGCCAGCAGCTGCCGTCATCGACCGCTACACCACTCGCGAGGTTGAGCTCGGCGGGGTGGCCATTCCGAAACGAAGTCTGGTGACCGTGTCACTCCTCGGCGCCAACCGCGACCCAGACGTCTTCGACCGGCCCGACGAGTTCGACCTCGACCGCCCGAACCTGGCCCAGCACGTCACCTTCGCCCAAGGCCCCCATACGTGTCTCGGACTTCACGTCGCTCGAGCCGAGACACACGCAGCGATCAGTGCTGCGCTCGACTGGGAGGAGGAAGCCGGGCGCGAACTTTCGCTGAACGCCGAACAATCCTCGGCTCCCACCGGCCTCGTCTTCCGCAAACCCCGAGCGGTCGTCGCTCGCGCAGAAGGAATTGTTCAGCTGTAGGTGGGAAGTCGGAGGCTCGAACTGGCACCTTGGTCGAGTGCGGCGGGGCCATCACTGTGCAGCCGCCACCACCCGGCGGCGGCAACCATTGCCGCATTGTCGGTGCACATCGTTCGGCTCGGAATGAACGCCTCGATCCCATCTTCAATCGCCAGATCGAGGGTCCGCTCGCGCAACGACGAATTTGCGGCAACCCCGCCAGCGAGACACAGACCCCTCGCATCGAACTCGTGCACGGCTCGACGTGCCTTCGTCAACAGCACATCGACCACGGCTTCCTGAAACGACGCGGCGACATCTACATCATTGGTGCTGGGGTTCTTACGGACATAGTTCACCACCGACGTCTTGAGACCCGAGAACGAAAAGTCATACCCGTCGTTGACGATGGCGCGGGGAAAGGCCACAGCCTCTCGGTCGCCTTCCATTGCCATCTTGTCGATGATGGGGCCACCTGGATATCCGAGTCCGAGGTAACGGGCGACCTTGTCGAACGCCTCGCCCGCTGCGTCGTCGAGGGTCTGCCCCAGCAGTCGATACTTTCCGTGGCCTTCCATGAGGACGAGCATCGTGTGGCCCCCCGAGACGAGCAGCACCACGACGGGAAACTCGAGGTCGGGTTCTTCGAGAAACGAGGCATACAGATGTGCTTCGAGATGGTTGACCGCAACGAACGGCTTGTCCCAGACGAGCGCCAGCGACTTCGCGGCGGAAACTCCGATGAGTAGCGAACCAACGAGCCCAGGGCCAACCGTGCAGGCGATCGCCGTGAGGTCATCGGGTTCGATGCCAGCTTCGACCATCGCCTGGGCGATCACCGGGGTCATCATTTCGACGTGCGCCCGGCTGGCGATCTCGGGAACAACGCCGCCGTACCGAGCGTGGATGTCGATCTGACTCGAAACCACATTGGACAAAACATCGCGGCCATCACCGACCACCGCTGCTGCGGTCTCGTCGCAACTTGTCTCGATTCCCAATATTAATTGGGCGTCGCCTGCCAGCCTTCGGCTTCGGCGAGCCGCTTCCGCATCGGTCTCCACCCCTACAGAGTCGCTCACGCTGTCCACTCCCCAGCCGGCTTCGCCTTCACGCTCACTCCACATGATCATGGCGTCCTCGCCGTCGTCGGCGTAATAACCGGGTCGAATCCCTGCCGACACCATGCCGTGTTTTTCGTACAAC
>RCMY010005689.1_pt1 | contig 11800 bp, 10 predicted proteins | sample 2041341 | NCBI WGS metagenome assembly RCMY01 (sample SAMN09708234, study PRJNA481090) | Marine sediment metagenome, whole genome shotgun sequencing project.
CACCCTTTGCCGTGGCTACCCCAAGCCGAAGCGCTGGGCTGGAGCGCCAACAGCCAAGGGCTTTACGCCTCTGGGGAAATCAGCCCATCGCCGCTGTTCTACCTCAACCCCTGACGACCACTTCCAGGAAGCCCCAGCCAAGACAGCCATGGGCTGCCATGGCCTGTCCGCCTGGCCGGCGCCGCTGACCACAGGGGTATTCACTGAGAGGCGGCATCGCTCCTCGGGTTCGCCAGACCGTCGCCCCGGCGAAACCCGGGGCCCATTTTGACGTGGCCTGTTGTTTCCAATGGATACGAGCTTTTGGATCCCAACTTTCGCCGGGATGGCGAAATCGATTGCCCAAGGGTTGATTCGGGATTCCGGGATCTTGCCGATCTCCGTGATCCATTACCCCCACGCACCAATCCAACTGTCGACGCATCTTGTCAATATGATATCAATCTGATATCTTTATCTCACGGCATTCCAGCCGAGAATTCCAGCCCTGCCATGAGAGACCTGCCATGAAAGAGAATCCGATCCGCTCCCTGCCCGGCATCCCGATGCTGCTGGCCGTCCTGCTGGCACTGCTGGCCGCCGTCTACCTGTTCGTTTCAGGTGGCCAGGGCCACAACATCCCCGTGGTCATCGCCGGCATTGTCCTGGCCCTGCTGGGCTTGTTCAGCTTGATCGGCCTGTACATGGTCGAACCCAACCAGTCCGCCGTGGTCAGCCTGTTTGGCAAGTACATCGGCACGGTCAAGGAAAATGGCCTGCGTTGGAACAATCCCTTCTACGGCAAGCGCAAGGTCTCGCTGCGCGTGCGCAATTTCGAAAGCGGCAAGCTCAAGGTCAACGAGCTCGACGGCAGCCCGATCGAGATCGCCGCGGTGATCGTCTGGCAGGTCAACGACTCGGCCGAAGCGGTCTACAACGTCGACGACTACGAGAGCTTCGTGCACATCCAGTCCGAGTCTGCGATCCGCGCGATGGCCACCACCTATCCCTACGATCAGCACGAGGAAGGCCAGGTCTCGCTGCGCAGCCATCCCGATGAGATCAGTGAGCGGCTGAAGCATCACCTCGACGAACGCCTGACCCAGGCCGGCGTGACTGTGATCGACGCACGCATCAGCCACCTGGCCTACTCGCCCGAGATCGCCAACGCGATGCTGCAACGACAGCAGGCCAACGCCATCGTCGCCGCTCGCACCCGTATCGTCTTCGGCGCGGTCAGCATGGTCGAAATGGCCCTGGCCGAATTGAAGAAGTCCGGCATCATCGAGCTGGATGAAGAGCGCAAGGCCAACATGGTCAGCAACCTGCTGGTGGTGTTGTGCTCGGATCGCGCCACGCAACCGGTAGTCAATACCGGGACTGCTTGATATAGGAGCGGCTTCAGCCGCGAGCTCTTGATTCTGGTTCCCGCTTTTGTAGGAGCGACGTAAGTCGCGACCCTGAAAACCGTGACATCTGATCGCGACTTACGTCGCTCCTACAAAAGCACGATTACCAAGCACACCCAAAACCAAGAGCTCGCGGCTGAAGCCGCTCCTACAACAGCCCGTCCTTCGAGGAGATACGCCATGGACGCACAAACTTATTCCTCCGGCGCCGTCGTGCTTGTGGCGGTGCTGACGATCCTGCCACTGATGATGTATCTGCGCCGTCGCCACAACTCCAATCGCAAGCCGGTTTTCCTGGCTTTGGGCAGCATCTCGCTGGTCTTGTTGGGTGTCGGCGTGGCACTGGCGACAACCTACGGCACACCCTGACTGGCGCACGACGCCACTGATGCAATGAACGAAAAGAAAAAATCCTACCCGCTGCGCATCAACGCCGACGTGCTGCAAGCGATGCAACGTTGGAGCGACGACGACCTGCGCTCGCTCAATGCGCAGATCGAGTACGTACTGCGCGACGCGATGCGCAAGGCGGGGCGGTTATCGAAAAGCAAGGACCCCAAACAAGAGGATGACACCCCATGAGCGGACGTTGGCAACATAAAGTGATCGAGATCAAATACGCACTGTTCGGCGGCAAGACCACGGAGCGCGTGCAATCTGAACTCGACAAGATGGGCGCCCAAGGATGGGAACTGGTCACGGTAGTGCAAGCGAGTTCCGCGGATTCGATCCGTATGTTCTTCAAGAAGGAGGCATGACATGAAAACACTCAAGATCGCCTGCGGCGCGTTGTTGCTGTCGCTGTGCGCAATGCTGCCAGCCCTGGCTGCGGACTCCGTGCCTGACTCCACGCAGCCCCACACGCCCGAGGCCACCGCCACCCAGCTGCTCGACCATCTTGACGCCGGCGACTACGCCGCCGCAGAAGCCATGTTTGGCGAGAAGATGGCCGCCGCCGTCCCCGAGGACAAACTCAAAGCCGTCTGGGAGTCACTTCCCACCCAGGCCGGCACCGCCAAGGGGCGCGGTGACGCGCAAACCCAGGCCCAGGGTGATGTGCAGATGGTCGTGATTCCACTGCACTACGAAAATGCCGAGCTGGTCGCCAAGTTTGCCATCGGCAGCGACGGCAAGATCGAAGGCTTCCTGATCCAGCCCGCCCAGGCACCGGCTGCCCCGCCGCCCGCGGCCGACGCGAATTACGAAGAGAGCGAGATCAACGTCGGCCAAGGCGACACCGCACTGCCCGGCACGCTGGCCATGCCCAAGGGTGATGCACCTGCCGCCGGATTCCCCGCTGTCGTGCTGGTGCAGGGCTCGGGTCCGCAAGATCGCGACGAGACGATCGGCCCCAACCGTCCCTTCCTGGATATTGCTCGCGGCCTGGCGGCACAGGGCGTCGCCGTGCTGCGTTACGACAAACGCACCAAGGCACGGCCGCAGGACTATGCCGTCGATGGCAAGTTCGCAGGCAACCTCACCATCGATACCGAAACCACCGACGACGCGGTTGCCGCACTGCAGACCCTCAAGGCGCAGCCCGGCATTGATGGCAAGCGCCTGTTCGTGCTCGGCCACAGCCAGGGCGGGATGATGGCGCCGCGCATCGCAGCGCATTCGGCCAAGGTCGGCACACCCGTCGACGGACTGATCCTGATGGCGGCACCTGCGCGCAATCTGATGGACATCCTGATCGAGCAGAACCGACGCCTGGCCGTGCTTGACGACCAGCACACCAGTGACGAAGAAGCCGCCGCGATTGCCAAACTGGTCGCACAGGTCAAGGCAATACGCTCCGAAGGTGATGTCGCACCGGAGGATTCCCCAATGCAGCAGCCCGCTGACTACTGGCGTAGCACGGATGCCGTCGACCCCGTCGCCGAAGCCCAGGCCGACGACCTGCCGATGCTGGTCCTGCAAGGCGCGCGCGATATCCAGGTGGTCGATGCCGACTGGCAGGCGTGGAAGGGTGGCTTCCATGACAACACCAAGGTCACCTTCAAGCTGTACCCCGCACTCAACCACCTGGGCATTGCCGGCGAAGGCGAAGGCTCACTGGCCGAATACAGCACCCCGGGGCATGTCGATACGCAGCTGATCGACGATGTTGCTGGCTGGATCGACGCGCACTGAACCGGGAACAGACAGATGGCACACCGAGATTCCCTCACCGACCCGCGCCTGCAACTGGAGCCGGCCAGTGGCCGCGCCCGTTTCTGGTTGTTCCTGCTGAGCGTCGTGCTGCCAGTGGGATTCACCACGATTGCGATGGCGTTCGCAGGCAACGGGAATTCCGTGGAGCGGTTCCTCGCTGACAGCATGATCCCCACACGCTTGCTCGGTCCGCTACTGGTCACCGCTTTCACCGGCGTCCTCTGGCTGGTACTCGACTGGGCGATGCGTCGGCATCGGTTGTCACTGGACGCTGGCGCCTTGACCGTCACCACAAGCTTCTACAAGGATCGGGTCGCCCTGTCCGACCTGCAGTTGGACCAGGCCCGGGTCATCGACATCGACGAGCATCCGGAACGCAAGCCGATGCTTAAAAGCAATGGCTACTCGCTACCCGGTTTCAATAGTGGCTGGTTCCGGTCACGCAAGTTCAAGAAACTTTTCGTCGCCACGGCCGGCGGCAAGCGGCTGCTTTGGTTGCCGACTACGCGTGGCCATACCCTTCTGTTGCAGCCGCGCAATCCGAAAGCACTGCTGGACCGCCTGCGCGAGTTGAATGAGCTGCACATGCATTTGTAGGAGCGGCGCCCTTGTAGGAGCGACGTAAGTCGCGATCAGGTGTCCCGGAAAGCTATCGCGACTTACGTCGCTCCTACACATGCCCAGAGCAAGATCAAGAGCTCGCAGCTGAAGCCGCTCCTACAACGGCCCGCCTTACATTCAGCCGACGGCCACGGATAATGACGCCACCCCCCACCCCGGTTAACCTGCCCCCATGCGCCCGGCTGCCAACATCCTGACCAACACCGACCGGATCGAGCTCTGGCCCGCGCACCTGTTACGGGCACGCAGCAACCGCGACGCTCGCGTAATCTCGCGCGCACGGTATGTGTTGCGTCGAAAGCGCGACGGCAAGTATCTCGCCGCGGTCCTGACCGAAGGCCTGCTGCCGCTGGTCCCTAACCTGGGCCACGAGCCGGGCATCGACGCGGCCGAAGACGCCCTCGACGCCATGCCCCTGCTCCGGCGACCCGGCATCGAGCGCGTCGGCAACCTACCTCTCGAACGCCTGCACGACCGACTCGCCGCACTTGACCTGGATGCCGACGAATACGCCACGCGCACCGGCCTGGACCTGGTCCCCGAACCCGATTGGCTCGCCTTCGCCGGTTTCGACCGCTACCGTCGCCCACTGTGGCTGCACGTCGACGCCGCGCACGCCTGGACGCACCTGCGCGATACCGCGCTGCGCGACGACGTGGTGCTGGACGCGATCTCCGGTTACCGCAGCCACGACTACCAACTGGGCATCTTCGAACGCAAGCTTGTGCGGGGGCAGAGCGTCGACGACATCCTTACCGTCAACGCAGCGCCCGGTTTCAGCGAGCATCATTCCGGTCTCGCTTTGGATATCGGCACCGCGGACGAGCCGCCCGCTGAGGAGTCGTTTGAAAGCACGCCCGCCTTCGCATGGCTGCGCGACAACGCTGCCAGCCATGGTTTCACGATGAGTTACCCGCGTGACAATCCCCATGAGATCGTCTACGAGCCCTGGCATTGGGCTTTCCAACTGCGCTGAGCCGGCGACACAGCTCGCATCCACCACATTGTCATCCTGAGCGCCACCCATCACTTGTCATCTGTCATCCTGGGCGTAGCGAAGGATCTGCTTTCGGCAAGTGCCTGAAAAACAACAACAGATCCTTCGCTGCGCTCAGGATGACAATGGGGGAGCGTGCAATGATCCACTTCGCCGCCATCACCCCGTACACGATGCCCTAGAATCGAGACTGCATTCCAGCAGTCCCGATGAGCCAGAACACCCCATGACCGACGACCCCGTCCGCCCCGTCTTCCACGGTTTCGAACAGATTCCCCTGCGCGAGTACGCCGAGCGCGCCTACCTCGACTATTCGATGTACGTCGTGCTGGACCGCGCCCTGCCCTTCATCGGCGACGGTCTAAAGCCGGTGCAGCGACGCATCATCTATGCGATGAGCGAGCTGGGCCTGCAATCCGGCGCAAAACCAAAGAAGTCCGCGCGCACCATCGGCGACGTGATCGGCAAGTACCACCCGCACGGCGATAGCGCCTGTTACGAGGCGATGGTGCTGATGGCGCAATCGTTCTCGTACCGGTATCCACTGGTCGACGGCCAGGGCAACTTCGGTTCCAGCGACGACCCCAAGTCGTTCGCGGCGATGCGTTACACCGAATCCAAGCTGACGCCCATCGCAGAAGTCCTGCTCGGCGAACTCGCCCATGGCACCGTCGACTGGGTGCCCAATTTCGATGGCACGATGGAAGAGCCGTCATGGATGCCAGCGCGTTTGCCGCACCTGCTGCTCAACGGCACTACCGGGATCGCGGTGGGCATGGCCACCGACGTGCCGCCGCACAACCTCAACGAAGTCGTCAGTGCCTGCGTGCGCCTGCTCGAAGACCCCGACGCCACCACGCGCGACCTGTGCGAACACGTTCGCGGCCCGGACTATCCGACCGAGGCCGAAATCATCACCCCGGCCGCCGACCTGCGTGCGATCTATGAAACCGGACACGGCAGCGTGCGTGCCCGCGCGACGTTCGCCAAGGAAGGCCAGAATATCGTCGTCACCGCACTGCCTCACCAGGTATCGCCGAGCAAGGTGATCGAACAGATCGCTGCGCAGATGCGCGCCAAGAAGTTGCCATGGCTGGAGGACCTGCGCGACGAATCCGACCACGAAAACCCGACTCGCATCGTGATGATCCCGCGCTCCAACCGGGTCGATGTCGAGCAGCTGATGGGTCATTTGTTTGCGACCACCGACCTGGAAAAGAGTTATCGGGTCAACATGAACGTCATCGGCCTGGATGGCCGTCCGCAGGTCAAGCCGCTCAAGCCTCTGCTGGCCGAATGGCTGTTGTTCCGCAGCGATACCGTCACCCGCCGACTGCAGCATCGACTCGAAAAAGTAGAACGCCGCCTGCACCTGCTCGACGGCCTGCTGGTCGCTTTCCTCAACCTCGACGAAGTCATCCGCATCATCCGCACCGAGGATGAACCGCGCACGGTGCTGATGAAGCGTTTTGATCTGGACGAAGACCAGACCGACTACATCCTGGAAACCCGCCTGCGGCAACTGGCGCGGCTGGAGGAAATGAAGATCCGCGGCGAGCAGGACGACCTGGACAGCGAGCGCGACAAGCTGATCACCACGCTGGGCAGCAAGGCAAAACTCAAGAAGCTGATCAAGGATGAATTGCTGGCGGACGCGAAAAAATACGGTGATGCCCGTCGCTCGCCGCTGGTTGCCCGTGATGCCGCGCAGGCGATGGACGAAACCGAGCTGGTTCCCAGCGAGCCGATGACCGTCGTCTTGAGCGAGAAAGGCTGGGTACGTGCCGCCAAGGGCCACGATGTCGATGGCGCTGGCCTGTCGTATCGGGACGGCGATGCATTGCGCGCTTCAGTCAAGGGGCGCAGTACGCAGCAGGTCGCTTTCCTCGACTCCAAGGGCCGCAGTTATTCGACGCTCACGCATACGCTGCCATCGGCACGTGGTAACGGCGAGCCACTGACCGGCCGTTTCTCGCCTGCACCGGGCGCTGCATTTGAAGCAGTGACCACTGGCGACAATGACACCCGGCTCGTACTTGCTTCTTCGCTCGGCTACGGCTTTGTCACCCGATTCGAAAACATGATCGGGCGACAGAAGGCCGGCAAGGCGATGCTGTCCGTGCCCGCCGGCTCGCGCGTCCTGCAACCAGCCATCGTCGGCGACATCGACAATGGCTTGCTGGTCGCCGCCACCAGCGCCGGCCACCTGCTTGCCTTCCCCGTAGCCGAGCTACCGGAACTGGACAAGGGCAAGGGCAACAAACTGATTGAAATCCCCAAGGCCAAACGCGGCACCGAACGCGTAGTCGCCGTCGCCGTGGTCGCGCCTGGCGGCGCCCTGCAGGTGCAGTCAGGGCAGCGCACGATGACGTTGTCGTTCAAGGATCTCGACGGCTACGTTGGTGCGCGTGCGAGTCGTGGTGGGTTATTGCCGCGAGGGTGGCAAAAGGTCGATGATCTTTCTGTTGAGTAGCAAGCGTGTCTTACAGCGCGCGGCGGCGCGTTGGATGGCTGGACAAGCTTATGCAGTCGCGGCGCGGCAGAAAGTCGATGGACTATCCGTTGAGTGATGGTCAAGGTCACGAATACTGCTTCACGAACATGGTGCTGTTGCAGGAGCGGCTTCAGCCGCGAGCTCTTGCTTGGGTTTTGTTCTGGTCGTGGCTGTTGTAGGAGCGACGTAAGTCGCGATCAATTCTTTCCCGAAGCCCTTATCGCGACTTACGTCGCTCCTACAAGAGTCAAAACAAGATCAAAAGCTCGCGACTGAAGCCGCCGTTACAAAAAAGGCACATACAAAAGGGGCACATGATGGATCCCGACTTCTGGCACCAGCGCTGGCAGGACAACCGCATCGGTTTCCACCAGGACCGCGTCACGCCCCTGCTTGAAAAGCATTGGCCATCGCTTGGCCTGCCAACAGACACCAGGGTCTTCGTACCGCTCGCAGGAAAATCGCTAGACCTGCAATGGCTCGCATCGCGTGGCCATCACGTTCTAGGTGTCGAACTTTCGCAACGCGCCATCGAACAGTTCTTCGCCGAGCACGACCTCACGCCAACGATCCGCGACATGCCCCATGGCCGCCATTACATCGCCAAACGCGCTGGTGCCGGCGACATCGAGCTGATCTGCGGCGACGTGTTCAACCTCGATGCCAACACGCTCTCCAAGTGCCATGCCGTCTTCGACCGTGCCGCCCTGATCGCCCTGCCACCCCCATTGCGGCAGCGCTATGCCAACGAGGTCTACGCCAAGCTCCCGCCCGGCTGCCGTGGGTTGCTGATTACGCTGGATTACCCACAACAGGAGAAGCAAGGCCCGCCATTCTCCGTGCCTGATGAAGAAGTCCGCGTCCTGTATGGCCGAGACTGGACGGTTACCGGGTTGGATCGTCTGGACATCCTCACCCGAGAGCCCAGGTTTTCCGCCGAGGGCGTTACGGCACTGCATACCACGGCATATCGCTTGCAACGTCACGACACCTGACCGGCAAAGGATCAACCCGTATCTGCTGTAAGAGCAGCTTTAGCCGCGACCCGTGATCTTGGCTTTCAGCTGTTGGTTTTTGTAGGAGCGCTCCATGCTGTTTTAAGGCAAGGGGCGCTCCTACAACAGCCAAAGCAACATCAAGGGCTCGCGGTTGAAGCCGCTCCCAAACAAGACGTTTGGTATAAGGCGTCCAGGGCCTACTGCTCAATCGCCTGTCGATGCACACCTGCCACTGCCCGGCCCGACGGATCCGCCATCGTTGCAAAGGCGGCATCCCACTCGACCGCCACCGCCGACGAACACGCGATCGACTTGCCACCAGGTACGGTGCGGGCACAGGCATCACCGGGGAAGACGTCTTCGAACAGGCAACGATAGAGATATGCCTCCTTTGTCTGTGGCGGGTTGATCGGAAAGCGCTGCGCGGCGTCGATAAATCCTGCGTCACCGACCTGCGATTCTGCATGCGCGCGCAGGCCATCAATCCAGCCATAACCAACGCCGTCACTGAACTGCTCCTTCTGGCGCCATAGGATCTCATCGGGCAGGACGCCGTCGAAGGCTTCGCGCAGGATCGCCTTTTCGATGCGTTGTGTGCCGTCGGCCCGCGTGCCGATCATCTTGTGGACGGCATCCATGCGCATCGCTACGTCCATGAATTCGACGTCCAGGAACGGCACCCGCGCCTCGACGCCCCAGGCCATCATCGACTTGTTGGCGCGCAGGCAGTCGTAGTTGTGCAACGCATCCAGTTTGCGCACCAGCTCTTCATGGAACGCACGCGCATCAGGTGCCTTGTGGAAGTACAGATATCCGCCAAACAGCTCGTCACTGCCTTCGCCAGACAGCACCATCTTGACGCCCATTGCCTTGATCCGACGCGCCAGCAAGTACATCGGGATGGACGCGCGGATCGTGGTGACGTCATACGTTTCGATATGGCGGATGACCTCGGGCAGTGCATCGAGGCCTTCCTCGAAGGTGTACTTGAACCCATGGTGCACGGTGCCCAATGCATCGGCCGCGATTTGTGCGGCGGCAAGGTCCGGCGAGCCTTCCAGTCCGATGGCAAAGGAATGCAAGCGCGGCCACCAGGCCTCGGCACTGTCGTCGGTCTCCACCCGTTTGCGCGCGAAACGGGCCGCACAGGCGGCAACCAGCGAGGAATCCAACCCGCCCGAAAGCAATACCCCGTAAGGCACATCGCTCATCAGTTGCCGATGCACCGCCTGCTCGAAGCTTTCGCGCAGCGCCAATTTGTCGGCTGACAGACCCTTCACCGCGTCGTAGTCGCGCCACGCGCGGCGATACCACTGCGTCAGTTTGCCGGTTGCGCTGTCGTAGCAATGACCGGGCGGAAATGAGGACATGTCATCGCAGACACCCACCAGCGCCTTCATCTCCGAGGCGACCCAAGTGCGACCATCGGCATCATGTCCCCAGTACAACGGGCACACGCCCATGGGGTCGCGGGCGATCAGGAAACGTCGTGCTTCACGATCCCACAGCGCGAACGCAAAGATGCCATTGAGTCGCCCCAGCCAGGTGGCCGGCGCATCGCCATCGTGCGTCATATCCTCCAAGTACAGCGCATTGATGACTTCGCAGTCCGAGCCGGTGCCGTAGGTATACGGCGCGGTCAGGCTGCGCTCCAGTTCTCGGTGGTTGTAGATCTCGCCGTTGACCGCGAGCACCAGGTTGCCGTCGACGGACCGGATCGGTTGCGCGCCACCGGCGGGGTCGACGATGGCCAGCCGCTCGTGTACCAGCAGTGCTGCCGACTCGGCATGCACGCCGCTCCAATCCGGGCCACGATGGCGTTGCCGCGCCGACAAGGACAGCGCCAGTGGACGCAATGGCATGAGGTCCGCATTGGGGCGCAGGTCGAAGGCGCCGAGGATCGAGCACATGGATGGTCCTTTACTGGGTTGGATGAGGCGGGGTTGATGGCCCAGGAACGAAAAAGGCCCGCACGTTGCAGTGCGGGCCTTCGGTCGATTTGCGTGTGTTGCGCGCGCTAATCGCCGACCCGCGGGGGGCTGGCGTTATTGCGATTGTTATTGATGGCAGTGGTGCGCATGGAGCGACTGTATGTCGTCACCGGAGGCTTGGCAAGCACTGGGCATGCTCTTTGTAGGAGCGGCTTCAGCCGCGAGCTCTTGATCTGGCTTTGGCTTTGGCTCTTGTAGGAGCGACGTGAGTCGCGATGCTTTCGCCCATACCCTGGTCGCGACTCACGTCGCTCCTACAAAAGCCGGAGCAAGAGCTCGCGGCTGAAGCCGCTCCTACAAAGACAGCAGTTAGGTTAGGAGGCGCTCAACAAGACGCTGGTAGAGGTTGGGCAGCGCTTCCAGATCGGCGACAGCCACATGCTCGTCGACCTTGTGAATGCTGGCGTTGACCGGGCCTACTTCGATGCATTGCGCACCCAGCGGGGCAATGAAACGGGCATCGGAGGTGCCGCCGCCGGTGCTTTCTTCCGGCCGCGCACCAGAAAATTCGGCCAACACGTCACATGCCGCTTCACGCAACTTGCCTTCTGGCGTATGGAACGGCTCGCCGCTACGGTGCCAGTGGATCGTGTAGTCCAGTGCGTGCGATGCGAGAATGGCCTCGCACTCGGCTTCGAGTCCTGCAGCCTGCCAGGTCGGGTTGTAGCGCAGGTTGAACACGACCTGCAGTTCGCCCGGGATGACGTTGCTGGCGCCGGTGCCGGCGTGGATGTTGCTCACTTGCAGGCTGGTCGGCGGGAAGGATTCGAAGCCGTCATCCCAACGACGCGCGACGAGTTCTGCCAGTGCGGCACACGCCTGGTGGATCGGATTGCGTGCCTTGTCGGGATAGGCGACATGTCCCTGGACGCCCTGAATGGTCAGTGTCGCTGTCAGGCTGCCGCGTCGACCGACGCGCAACAGGTCGCCAAGTTTAGACTTTGCCGAAGGCTCGCCGGTGATGCACCAGTCGATCCGTTGGCCGCGCTCGCGAAAGATATCCGCGACTCGGCGCACACCGTCAATGGCGTCGCCCTCCTCGTCCGAAGTCAGCAGCAGCGCCACGGTGCCCACATGATCCGGATGCTTTGCGACGAAGCGCTCCAACGCTACGACGAAAGCGGCGACGCTGCCTTTCATGTCTGCCGCGCCGCGAC
>RCMY010007846.1_pt1 | contig 11800 bp, 9 predicted proteins | sample 2041341 | NCBI WGS metagenome assembly RCMY01 (sample SAMN09708234, study PRJNA481090) | Marine sediment metagenome, whole genome shotgun sequencing project.
GCTTGCCCTTGCGGCCACACGCATTGGCGCAATCGAACACCGAATAATGCCCGGTTTCCAAGAACGGCGCGCCTTCCAGCGTCATGGTGCCGCAAATATGCTCGTTCGCGGCCTCAACTTGCGCCTTGGTAAACCCAAGATGGCGCAGCAAGTCAAAGGTTGGATCGGCCAGCTTTTCGGCTGGAATGCCCAGCGTGCCTTTGCAGAAATCCTCGCCCAGCGTCCATTGGTTGAACACAAAGCGAATATCAAACGCCGAGGCCAACGCGCCTTCAACCTTTTCAATCTCACGCGGGCCAAAGCCGTGACCGACCAGCGATGAGTTATTGATACCGGGGCAATTGCCCATCGACCCGTGACCCACGGCATAGGCCACAATCTCTGCAATCTGCGCCGACCCATAGCCCAGCTTTTCCAATGCCGCAGGCACGGATTGGTTGATGATCTTGAAATACCCGCCACCCGCCAGCTTTTTGAACTTTACCAGCGCAAAGTCAGGCTCAATCCCTGTGGTGTCACAATCCATGACCAAACCGATGGTCCCGGTGGGTGCAATCACAGTGGTCTGCGCGTTGCGGAAACCGTGAACCTCACCCAAGGCCAGTGCCTCATCCCAGGCGCCTTTTGCAAGGGAAACAAGGGTTTCATCGGGGCAGTTCACCTGATCCAACGCAACCGGATCAACGTTCACGCCCACATAGTCACCCGACGCATGGGCCGCCGCACGGTGGTTGCGGATAACCCGCAGCATGTGTTCGCGGTTACGCTCGTACCCCGAAAACGCCCCCAATTCACCCGCCATTTCGGCCGATGTGGTATAGGAAACGCCCGTCATCAACGCAGTCAAAGCACCACACAAAGCGCGGCCCTCATCCGAGTCGTACCCAAAGCCCATATTCATCAGCAAGCCGCCGATATTGGCATAGCCCAGACCCAGCGTGCGGAAATCATACGACCGCTGCGCGATTTCTTGGGACGGGAACTGCGCCATCATCACCGACACTTCCAGCGTGACCGTCCACAAACGGGTCGCATGGATATAGGCCGCACTATCAAACGTGCCGTCATTATAGAAGGTCAGCAGGTTCATCGAGGCCAGGTTACAGGCGGTATCGTCCAGAAACATATATTCCGAACACGGGTTCGACCCACGGATCGCCCCATCTTCGGGGCAAGTGTGCCACGCGTTAACCGAATCGTGGAACTGAATGCCCGGATCGGCGCAGGCCCATGCGGCATGACCAACCTGCGCCCACAAATCCCGTGCTTTCAACGTCTTGGACACCGATCCATCCTTGCGGTTGATCAGCTCCCAATTCCCATCGTCCTTGATCGCCTGCAAAAACGCGTCCGTTACACGGATAGAGTTGTTCGAGTTCTGGCCCGAAACGCTTGAATACGCCTCAGAATCCCAATCCGTATCATAGGTCGGGAATTCAATGCTGGTATGGCCTTGCTTGGCATAGTCCAGCACGCGCTTGATATACGTCTCAGGGATCGCGACCTTTTTCGCATCCTTGATTGCGGTTTTCAAACCAGCGTTCGCGCTCGGCTCATAGGCCCCCTCTGCCGACCCATCAAACGCCTTGATCGCCGCAAAAATCGCGTTCAGCTTTTGCTCGTGCATCTTGGAACCGGCGACGATCGACGCCACCTTTTGCTCTTCGATCACCTTCCAATTGATGAAATCTTCAATATCGGGGTGGTCCGCATCGACAATCACCATCTTGGCCGCGCGGCGTGTCGTGCCACCCGATTTAATCGCGCCCGCTGCACGGTCACCGATTTTCAAGAACCCCATCAAACCAGATGATTTACCACCGCCCGACAGCTTTTCCCCTGCCCCACGCAGGCTGGAAAAGTTCGTGCCTGTGCCCGACCCATACTTAAACAGCCGCGCCTCACGCACCCACAGGTCCATGATCCCGCCATCACCAACCAAGTCATCCTTGACCGATTGGATAAAGCACGCATGCGGCTGCGGATGCTCATAGGCGCTGGCCGATTTGGTCAATTCGCCCGTCTGGTAGTCTACATAATAGTGACCCTGCGACGGCCCATCGATGCCATACGCCCAATGCAGGCCGGTGTTAAACCACTGCGGGCTGTTCGGCGCGGCCATCTGATTGGCGAGCATGAACCGCATTTCGTCAAAATAGGCGCGCGCATCACCCTCGGTGGTGAAATACCCACCCTTCCAACCCCAATAGGTCCACGCCCCCGCCAAACGGTCGAACACCTGCTTGGCTGAGGTTTCGCCGACAATCCGTTGATCTTGCGGCAATTTCTCCAAAGCGGCCTCATCGGGGACTGACCGCCACAGGAATTCGGGCATGCCCTTTTCCTTGACCTTCTTCAGCCGCGCCGGAACGCCTGCTTTGCGGAAATACTTTTGCGCCAAAACGTCCGAAGCCACTTGGCTCCAGCCCGTAGGCACTTCTACCGCGTCATTGCGAAAGACAATCTTACCGTCTGGATTGCGAATTTCTGATACCGTGGTGGTAAAATCCATCGCGCCATAGGCACCCGTGGCTTCCGCCGTGAATTTCCGCTCGATTTTCATACTGCCCCGACTCCGACTTGTTGCAAGCGTCCAGCGCTTGATTGTTTCGATCAAAGACAAGCCTGCCCCCCACGCTTTACCTTGCAGGAAAAGCGTGCCAACCCCGGTTGGGGCGCAGGGCACCGTGGATGGTGCCGTATGGCAAATTGTCTCTCTGCGCTACCACATCTAGTGTCTGCGATCAGCGCTCGGTCAAATTGTCGTAGTTTCTCGCTTGTGGCAACGGCGAAATGACAATTTTCCACAGATAAATTCGACCCTGTGGGCAGATTTTGTGTTGCATTATGTTTTTCGGCAGCAACGGCAAAAACCGCCACCGCTCAGGGAATTTTACAAACAGACCTATCCACATGCGCGGAAACCCGCCAAACCCTTTAGTTTCAGCATATTTACCACCCATAGCTCACTTTTCGCCTTAATGGCGTTCCAGCCACTATATCTTGTGGTCGGACAGAATCGGCATATTTGCGTTGCGCCGTTAACGAATTCGACTGTGGCGCAGGGGTTACGGTCACGCATAAGTTTTTCCCAACCCCCCTGATTCCAATTTGCACAGAATCTCGGCGCGCTCCGCCAATCGGCACCCAAGCACGATCAAATCTGCGCAGATCTTTCAAAACTTCCCCTTGCCCGATGGGTTTCGGCCCGCCACGCTGGAACCAGTCGGGGCAAAGCCTCCGTATCTCAACAGGGTATATAATCATGAGTCTCGTATCCACACTCGCCAAAGTTGCCATCGGCGTCGCCATTGCAAAAGGCGTCAGTCATGTCTCCAAAAGTGCAGGCCAAGGGTCCGCGCGCGGTACAGCTCCAAGACAATCAGGCGGTCTGGCCGATATGATGGGCGACCTTTTGGGCGCCGGACCGGGCAAAACCGCAAGCGCAGGCAACAGCACCGGCGGGCTTGGCGGTTTGCTGGACCAGCTGGCCAATCAAAACAATGCCAAGCGCCCAACCACCAACAGCAGCGCCCCGCCGTCCGGGATTGAAGATATGCTTGGCAACCTTACGGGTGGCGGCGCTGGCGGTTTGGGCGGTTTACTCGGCGGCCTGACCGGCGCATCGCGCAAGCCGACTGGTACAGGTGCAAGTGCGGGCGGGCTTGGTGATATGCTCGGCGGCCTTTTGGGGGGTGCAGCCGCAGGCAGCGCTGGCACAGGTGGTATTGGTGGCTTGGGCGGCATGCTCGGTGACCTACTTGCAGGCAAGCAACCGGCCCAAGCCCCTAACGCGCACCAAGAGGTTGCAGCAGCCCTCATGCTCAAGGCGATGGTTCAAGCGGCCAAGTCGGACGGCAAACTGGACGCATCCGAAAAGCAAAAGCTGATGCAAAATCTGGGCGAGGCTGACCCGAAAGAGATTGCCTTTGTGAATGACCTTTTGGCCCAACCCGTTGATATTGACGCGCTGGTCAATGCCACTCCGCGCGGGTTGGAAGAACAGGTGTACCTGATGTCTCTCATGGCCATCGACCTCGACAGCCAGCCCGAGGCGCAGTATCTGCACCAACTCGCCACAGCCCTTGGCCTTGACCAAGCATCGGTCAACCAGATCCATGATCAGGCCGGCGCGCAGCGGCTTTACAGCTAAATCACCAAAAACGGGGGGCAAATCGCCCCCCAAGGTCCACCCCCCAGCCGACGCTTCTTGAAAATACCGCCCTTCGCCCTCACATATCTGCACAACAGGTTAGGTATAGGAGCAAAGCATGGGTCTGATTTCCACATTGTCAAAGGTCGCCTTGGGCGTCGTCATCGCCAAAGGCGTGGACCATGTGTCGCGCAACGGCATGCCCAAACTGGGCGCAGGCGGCATCGGCGGCATGTTGCAAAACCTTGGCGGCACCTCGCGCGCAAACCCAGACTCCCGTGCGCCGCATACCGGCACTCTTGGTGGCTTGCTCTCCAAGGCAGGCAGCAGTGGCTTTGGCGCAGGGCTTGGCGGTTTGCTGGGCAAGCCTGACGCAACCCCTGCCCCTGCCGGCCTGAACCCGGTCTTCAACACAGCCATCGTCGGCACTGAAATCGCGGAACCCACCCGCGACCAAGAACTCGCCGCAGCCCTCATGCTGCGCGCAATGGTGCAGGCCGCCATGGCCGACGGCACGCTGGATGAAGGCGAGCGCGCCAAGCTGATGCAGCATATGGACACCGCCACCGATGAAGAAATCGCCTTTGTGTCCAACCTGATGGACCAACCCGTCGATGTCACGGCCCTTGCCGCCGATGTCCCTGATGGGATGGAGGAACAGATCTACCTGATTTCCCTCATGGCCATTGACCTCGACAGCCGCGCCGAGGCGCAATACCTCCACAGCCTTGCCACCGCCCTTGGCCTTGCGCAACCCGTGGTCAACGACATCCACGCGCAGGCCGGTGTACCCGCCCTTTACGCATAAAACCCCCTCCACCCTTTTTATGACAAAAAGGGTGGAGCATCCGCGCCATTCTGCGTAAATGGTCCGAACATAATCGTCACAACGGGGCGCGGCCACGCATGACCAAAGACATCATCGCTCGCTGCGAGGCCTTGGGCCTGCGCATGACCGAACAGCGCCGCATCGTCGCCCGCGTGATCGGTGCCGCCGACGATCACCCCGATGTTGAGGAGCTGTATGCCCGCGCCTCGGCCATTGACCCGCGCATTTCCATCGCAACCGTCTACCGCTCGGTCAAACTGTTTGAGGAATCGGGCATCCTCGAACGCCTCGAATTCGGCGATGGTCGCGCGCGCTATGAAGACGCCGAGCGCGACCACCACGACCACCTGATCGACATGAACTCCGGCGAAGTCATCGAATTCGTCGACCCCGAGATTGAGGCGCTGCAAGACCGCATCGCCGCCCGCCTTGGCTACAGCCTCAAAGGCCACAGGCTGGAACTCTACGGCGTACCGCTCAAAAAGCCAAAGCCGTGACCAGCACCGATACCGACAACACCCGCGCCAGCCTGCTGATGCTTGGCTCAATGGCGGCTTTCGCATTCGAAGACGTCTTTCTAAAACGCGCCGCCACCGCCTTGCACCCCGGCCAAGTTATCACAATGATCGGCCTTGCAGGTGCGCTATGCTTTTGGGCCGTGGCCCGCGCCCAAGGCCAACCCATCCTCACCCGCCGCGCGCTCACCGGGGCAGCCCTCATCCGCTCGCTGTCTGAGGCGGGGGCCAGCATGCTTTACATCACCGCCCTCGCCCTTCTCCCCCTCTCCACCAACGCGGCCCTCCTCCAAGCCTCCCCCCTCGTCGTCACCATGGGGGCGGCCTTGTTCCTGCACGAACCCGTGGGTTGGCGCCGCTGGTCGGCCATCCTCACCGGCTTTCTCGGCGTCCTGATCATCTTGCGCCCCGGCACAGATGGCTTCCAAGCCGCAGGCCTGCTTACGGTCGCTTGCGTCTTCATCCTTGCCGCCCGCGACCTGTCCACCCGGATGATGCCACGCGACATCGGCACCTTCCAACTCACCACCTGGGCCTATCTCGCCCTCATCCCCGCAGGCCTGCTCCTTATGGCCTTCAGCCAAACCGCCCCCGCCGCAATCGACCCCAGCCAATGGGCCGACCTCATCGGCGCGCTGATCACCGGGCTTTTCGGCTATTGGGCCGTCACCGCCGCGATGCGCGTGGGTGAAGTCTCCTTCGTTGCCCCCTTCCGCTACTCCCGCCTTGTCTTCGCCGCTATCCTCGCCGCGATCTTCTTTGGCGAACGCCCCGATATCTGGATGCTTACCGGCGCCACCCTGATCATCGGCTCCGGCCTTTATACCTTTGCCCGCGAACGCCACCTGCGCCGCATCCGCCACAGAACCCTTCCCAAAGGGCCTATCGCAAGGTAAACCCCCTCCTAACCCAACCTCCTCATAACCCAAACGCTTACGGAGTTGCCCATGTCCACCATCATCGATATCCACGCCCGCGAAATCCTTGACAGCCGGGGCAACCCCACGGTTGAGGTTGATGTTCATCTGGAGTCCGGCGTGATGGGCCGCGCCGCCGTCCCCTCAGGTGCCTCGACCGGCGCACATGAGGCGGTGGAGCGGCGCGATGGCGACAAATCCCGCTACATGGGCAAAGGCGTGCTAGAGGCCGTGGCCGCCGTAAACGGCGAGCTGGCCGAGGAACTGGTCGGTTTTGACGCGATGGAACAAGTCGCGATTGACCGCACCATGATCGAACTTGACGGCACCCCAAACAAGGCCCGCCTGGGCGCAAACGCCATCCTTGGCATCTCGCTGGCCGTGGCCAAAGCGGCAGCCGAGGCTTCTGGCCAGCCGCTCTTTCGCTATGTCGGCGGCACCTCTGCGCGCATCCTGCCTGTGCCGATGATGAACATCATCAACGGCGGCGAACATGCCGACAACCCGATTGATATCCAAGAATTCATGATCATGCCCGTGGCCGCCGAAAACATCCGCGACGCCGTGCGCATGGGGTCCGAAGTGTTCCACACGCTGAAAAAGGAACTCTCGAACGCGGGCCTTTCCACCGGCATCGGTGATGAAGGCGGCTTCGCACCAAATCTCAGCTCCACCCGCGACGCGATTGATTTCATTCTGAAATCCATTGAAAAGGCAGGCTACCGCCCCGGTGAGGATATATTCCTCGCCCTCGACTGTGCCTCGACCGAATATTTCAAAGGCGGCAAGTATGAGATGAAGGGCGAAGGCAAGTCCCTCACCTCTGCCGAAAATGTCGACTACCTCGCAGCCCTGTGCGATGCCTATCCGATCATCTCGATTGAGGATGGCATGGCCGAGGATGACTGGGCCGGCTGGAAGCTTTTGACCGAAAAACTGGGCAGCAAAATCCAGCTTGTCGGCGACGATCTGTTCGTGACCAACCCGGCCCGTCTGGCCCAAGGCATCGCCCAAGGCAGTGCCAACTCAATGCTGGTCAAGGTCAACCAAATCGGCACGCTGACCGAAACCTTGGCAGCCGTTGAAATGGCCCACCGCGCAGGCTTTACCAATGTCATGTCGCACCGCTCTGGCGAAACCGAGGATGCGACGATCGCCGACCTTGCGGTCGCCACCAATTGCGGCCAAATCAAAACCGGCAGCCTCGCCCGTTCCGACCGGTTGGCCAAATACAACCAATTGATCCGTATCGAAGAAATGCTTGGCGAAACTGCCGAATTCGCAGGCCGCTCGATAATGAAACGCTAAATCACCCGTCTTGGCGGGCCAACCAGCGCCCGCCAAGGCCGCTCCTTTTTCTGTTGATAAATATCCTCGCCGAAGGCTCCGCACTCGGCTCCAAGCGCAGGCTCGCCCAAAAAAGAAGCCCCACCATACCCACAGCCGATCAAATCATCACCGCCCTGAACCTCACCCCCCATCCCAAAGGTGGCTGGTACCGCAAAACATGGGCCGCCCAAGACCCTACCAAAACTCCCACAATTCGCTCTTCAGGCACTTGCATCTCTTTCTTGCTCAGATCCGGTCAAGCCGGCCATTGGCACCGCGTCGATGCCACCGAAATCTGGCTCTATCACACAGGCGCGCCCTTGATCCTGTCGCGCGCCGCAACTGACATCGGCCGCGCCACGGAAACCTTGCTCGGCCCAGACATCCTCGCAGGCCAATCCCCACACCTCATCGTCGCGCCAAACCATTGACAGGCCGCCAGAACCCAGGGGCGACTAGACGCTGGTCAGCTGCCCCGTCAGCCCCGGCTTTCAATTTGACCACTTTGAACTCGCCCCAAAAGACTTTGATATTTCACTTTAAGATCACCATGCAATAATTTGATAAATATATAAAAAAACCATATAGAATCCAAGAACCAATGTACCCGTTACAAGTTTGATCTGGCACCCTACGCCCGACAGCGCTAAGCGGGTTCCATGACCATCAGCACCCCCACACCCAAGAATGAAGACAGCCTTTCCGGCTTTTTCTACGCGCTCTCTGCCTATGTGCTTTGGGGGTTCTTACCGCTTTACATGAAGGCCCTCGCCCATGTGCCACCAACCGAGGTGATCGCCCACCGCGTGCTCTGGTCCTTGCCCATCGCCGCCGTGGTCCTGCTCGCCCAAGGCCGCACCGCTGACCTCAAACGTGCCTTGCGCACGCCATCGATGCTTGGCATGGCCGCCGTGGCCGCCATCCTGATCTCGGTCAACTGGGGCTTTTAATCTGGGCCATCGGGGCCGGCCACGCGCTGGATGCGGCATTGGGTTATTACATCAACCCGTTGTTCAGCATCCTTCTGGGCGCGTTTTTGCTGCAAGAACGCCTCTCGCGCTTGCAAAAAGTCGCAGTGGCCCTTGCGGCATTTGCGGTCATCATCCTGACCATCGGCGCAGGCCGCCTGCCCGTGGTCGCCCTCGCCCTCACCTTATCTTGGGGCTTTTACGCCTACCTCAAAAAGCAACTCCCCATCGGTCCAAACCAAGGCTTCACGCTAGAGGTCATCCTGCTCACCCCTTTCGCTTTGGGCTATGTCATCTACGTCCAAGCCACCGGCACCGGCCATTTCTTCCAAGGCACTCCCTCGGACACATGGCTCCTCCTCGGCTGCGGCGTGGTTACCGCAATCCCCTTGATGCTTTATGCCAATGGCGCGAAATTGCTGCGCCTGTCGACCATCGGCATCATGCAATATATCGCACCGACCATGATCTTCCTGACAGCCGTGTTCATCTTTCATGAACCCTTCGGCACCCCAAGGATGATCGCCTTCCCGATGATCTGGGCCGCCCTCGTCCTCTATTCCATCGCGATGTTTCGGGGTCGCGCGCGCCCCGCGCCGAAAACCCTTTAGGGCCTGCTGATCTGCCCGCCACCAATCGCCGCCCGCACCCCTGTGGTACCGGGGCAAGAGGTCGGGAGTCCCATCGCCACCCGCACCGCCAAATAGGCAAACGCCTGCGCTTCCAGCATATCGCCGTCCAGCCCCACGGCCTCGACCGGGACCACCTCACAGCCCATCAAATTGGCCAGCATCGCCATCATCACCGCGTTATGCCGCCCGCCCCCGGTTACCAACAACCGCGCCACGGGGGCAGGGAAATGCTCGGCCCCCTTGGCCACCGCCGCCGCCGCCGCTGCGGTCAAGGTGGCCGCCGCATCGGCATCGGACAGCCCCGCCACCGCCCTCACCAACCCCGCAAAATCATTACGGTCCAACGATTTCGGCGGCATTTTGTAAAAATACGGGTGTGCCAAAAACTGCGCCACGATACCTGCGTCCGGCACACCAGCCCCCGCCAGCGCGCCCCCCTCATCGCGCGCAAGGCCCAAGCGCGCCATCACCAAATCATTGATCGGCGCATTGGCAGGCCCGGTGTCAAAGGCCAAACACGCCCCCGCCTCCTCGGGCGCATGATGGCGCGGGTCAACCCATGTCAGGTTCCCCACCCCGCCCAAATTCAAAAACGCCACGGGGGCATCGGCGCCAATCCACTTGGCACAGGCAAAATGGAAAAACGGCGCCAAGGGCGCACCCTGCCCGCCCATTTCCACATCCGCCGTGCGAAAATCCCACACCACAGGCAGGCCCAGCACCTCGGCCAACACCGCCCCCGACCCGCATTGATGCGTCCCGCGCCCGCCCGGATCATGCGCCAAAGTTTGCCCGTGAAACCCGACAATCTCGGCCCCGTCAAACAGCCCCAAAATGGTGGCATGCGTGGCCTCAACCACCTCGGCCACCGCTTCCACGGCCCCGTCGCCCGGCCACAGACCCAGCCCTGAACGCATCACATCGCGCTGCGCCTCGGTGTATTCGCGGTAGGCGGTGTTGCCGAATTCCAAGATCCGGTGCCCATCCGTCAGCACCATCGCCGCATCCACCCCGTCCAGCGACGTCCCCGACATCGCCCCCAACGCCCACACTGGTCCTGCCTTCAGCATCAAAGCCCCCTTTGACGGCACCCCGCCGCCCCGCTATACGCGCATCAGTTATAGTATAAAGCACGAGATCCCCATGACCTACCATGCAAAATCAGACTTCATGCGCGTGATGATGGAGCGCGGCTTTTTGGCCGATTGCACCGATTACCAAGCGTTGGACGAGGCGTTAGTCAAAGGCATCGTGCCAACCTATATCGGCTATGACGCCACCGCAAAATCCTTGCATGTCGGGCATTTGCTCAACATCATGATGCTGCGCTGGCTGCAAAAGACTGGCCATAAACCGATCACTCTGATGGGCGGCGGCACCACCAAAGTTGGTGACCCGTCTTTCCGCGCCGATGAACGGCCTTTGCTGTCACCTGCGCAGATCAATGAAAACATTGACGGCATGCAGCAGGTTTTCGCCAAATACCTCGCGTATGGTGACGGCCCGACCGATGCCATCATGCTTAACAATGCCGAATGGCTGGACAATCTGAACTACCTCGATTTCCTGCGCGATATCGGGCGGCATTTTTCCATCAACCGCATGCTGTCGTTTGAAAGCGTGAAATCCCGGCTGGACCGCGAGCAATCGCTGTCCTTCCTCGAATTCAACTACATGATCCTGCAAGCTTATGATTTCCTTGAAATAAACCGCCGCTATGGTTGCCTGTTGCAGATGGGCGGCAGCGACCAATGGGGCAATATCATCAACGGTATTGACCTTACACGCCGCGTTTTGGACGAACAAATTTTTGGCCTCACCTCTCCGTTGCTGACCACCTCGGACGGCAAGAAAATGGGTAAAAGCCAAGGAGGGGCGATGTGGCTGAACGCCGATATGCTCTCGTCTTATGAGTTTTGGCAGTTTTGGCGCAACACGACCGACGCCGATGTCGGCCGCTTCCTTAAACTCTATACCGAATTGTCGGTCGAGGAATGCGACCGCCTCGCAGCCCTTGAAGGATCCGACATCAACGCCGCCAAAATCATCCTCGCCAATGAGGTCACAACCCTATGCCACGGTGCCGAGGCCGCCGTTGCCGCCGAGGCCACCGCCCGCGAGGTGTTTGAAAAAGGCGGCACAGGCGATGATCTGCCAACCTTTAGCGTGACTGCGGCAGAGCTGGCCGATGGCGTGTCTGTCTCGTCCCTCTTCGTCAAATCCGGGCTTGCGAAATCGGGTAAAGACGCCAAGCGCCTGATCACTGAGGGTGGCGCGCGCCTGAATGATGAGCCGGTTATCGAAGGCCAGATGATCAGCGCCGCCGACCTTGCCCAGCCGGTCAAACTGACCGCAGGCCGCAAACGCCATGCGCTGATTGTTTTGGGCTAAGGCCGGGGGGCGCTGCCCCGCAGTTTTAAACAGAAGGCCGGGGGGCGCTGCCCCCCGGAGCCCCCC
>RCMY010004654.1_pt1 | contig 11799 bp, 6 predicted proteins | sample 2041341 | NCBI WGS metagenome assembly RCMY01 (sample SAMN09708234, study PRJNA481090) | Marine sediment metagenome, whole genome shotgun sequencing project.
CGTCGTTCCGAAGTGGGCATGAAATCCTGCATGACGATCTTTGAATCACTCCGGAATGACCACGACACCCAGCGCACGCTGATCGGCATCCTCACCGATACAACGGGCGACAGCGCGGGTCGCAACGAAATCTGGGCGAAGCTCAAAACCGAACTCACTGCTCATGCCGGCGCTGAGGAGCGGTATTTCTATGTTCCGCTGATGGAGCACGATCTCACACAGGACGCCGCACGACACTCGGTGGCTGAGCACAAGGAACTCGACGACTTCGTCGAGCAGCTCGACGGCTACGACATGAGCGGGTCGCAGTGGATTCAGACTGCGAAGGAACTCGAGGAGCGCCTGCTCCATCACCTCGAAGAAGAGGAAAAGGAAGTGTTTCCCGTCGCCGGCAAGGCGCTCGGTGACGACGAGAAGGCCTCGTTGGCAACGGACTACGACGCCGACATGGAACGCCGCCGCAACAGCGACGCATGAACTTCGGATTCGATGATTGAACTCGTCGAATCGGGGTACGAGTGAATCACACCCGCACAACACCAAGCCAGATGAAAGGAATATCATGAGTGGAGAAGCAGACAAGATCAGCGGCCGCATGAAGCAGGCCGCCGGAGACCTCACCGACAACGAGGACCTCAAGAACGAAGGCAAGAAGGACGAGGCTGCTGGCAAAGTCAAAGACTTTGTCGACGACGCCAAGGACAAGGCGAACGATGCAGTCGACTCCATCAAGAATGCGTTGAACTGATGTTGGCCGGAGGAGGCATTCTCGTCACCATCTTGGTGATCCTCGCGATCATCTACTTTGCCAAGCGGGTCTGACCGCAGGCTCAACATCAAAGGCAACACGGAGAACCCCGGGCGCCCAGGGCCCGGGGTTCTCTCGTTTTCGGGTTTCGATTTCCGACAGTAGGGCACCGTCCCGCATGCGAATAGATCTCCTTGGCTCAGCCGGAACAGACGACACCGGAGCGACCGACGTCTCTGGCAATGTGTCTGCTGAGTCGAAAGACATCATCGAAGGCGTGCTCGAGGCCCTCCCCCGGATCGGCATCGGACTGTTGATCGCCATCGTCTCGATCGTCGTCGCCAAGGGGCTCCGGAAATTTCTCCGTCCTCGCCTCACCGAGCGTCGAACCGAAAGCTTCGGGAAGGTGATCTCCAACATGATCGCGTGGACGATCATGTTTGTCGGCGTGGTCATCGGATTCACCGCAATCTTCCCGTCGATCCAACCGGTCGACCTCATCGCTGGGCTCGGCATCTTCTCGATCGCCATCGGCTTTGCTTTCCAGGACATTCTGTCCAACCTGTTGGCGGGGATTCTGCTGCTCATTCGTGAGCCGTTCCAGGGCGGCGACCAGATCGAAGTGAGCGGCCAGCGCGGCACCGTGCAAGGAATCACCATCCGCGAGACCCAGATCAAGACGTTCGACGGCGAGAAGATCATCATCCCCAACGCCGAGGTGTACCAGAGTGTGATTCGGGTCCAGACCGCCTACGGACCGAAGCGCACCGCAATCACCATCGGCCTGGACGACTGGGCCGACCTCGATCGAGCTGCCGACGTCTGCACCGAGGCAACCCGAGGTGTCGACGGCGTCCATGCTGACCCGGCCCCGCAGGCATTCTTCTTCGAGTTCGGCGACAGCACGACGAATATGGAACTGCGCTACTGGACCGACCCCGAGCAGGCTGATGTGCGGCGTGTGCAGGACGGCGTTGTCCGGGCTGTGGGCAAGGCGCTCAAGGAAGCCGGCATTCCGATGCCGTCCCCGATCCGAGAGATCGATGCCCGCCAGAGCGTTGTTGACCTCGTCACCAACCAGATCGGCGGAGATTCTGGCGGCTGACGATCTGCGTGGCGCTGCGTTCCGCCTGGTACACAGTCGCCATGGCCGAACTCCCCGACTGCCCAATCTGCACGATGCCCGACCCGTTGACGTCTGACGACGGCTTCGAGTGCGCAACCTGCGGCCATGAATGGCTCGCCGTTGCCGACGATGGTCTCAGCGACATCCGCGACGCCAACGGCAACTTGCTGGCGGACGGTGACGCCGTCACGATCATCAAGGACCTGAAGACCGACGGCAAGGCCGGCGGAGTGAAATCAGGAACGAAGATCAAGTCGATTCGTCTCGTCCCCGGCGATCACGAGATCGATGCGAAGGTCGATGGACGCCAACTGCTGATCAAAGCAGCGTTCGTCAAGAAGGCCTAGCTGTACTCGGCCGTCACAACTCGATCAGGAGAGCGTGTTCGCGTGACGTAACGGCTCCACGCTGCAGTCCACATCGATCCCCTGTTCAGCCGCCTCGTAGTGCTCGATCTTTCGATCGAGTACTGCGAGTACATCCGTCAACTCCTCGATCGCTGAGGCAACGGTGGCACGGTGGTCCTCGATGAAGCGACGGCGGTCGGCAACCGTGCCCTCGCCTTGGCGGACCATGTCGGTGTATCGGGCAATGTGCTGCATCGACATGCCCGTTGCTCGCAGGCGCCGGACAAAGGTGATCCAGCCGAGGTCGTCAGCGCTGTAGTTGCGCTGACCGCCTGCGGTGCGATTGATCGACGGCATCACGCCGGCGCGTTCGTAGTACCGAAGCGTGTCGGCGGCGACACCAGTCGCGGAGCTCGCTTCGGCGATGGAATGCCCCGAAAGGGGCTGAGTCCGTGAGACGGTTTCGGTGACTGTCACAGTCCTCACCTTAGAGGCTTGACTTGGAGCGCGCTCCAAGGTGTTGAGTGGTGGTCATGACCAACGAGACCACCAAGCAGCCAGACGAGACTCAGATGACCGCCGCCCCGCTCGGGAGAACTGGGCCGATCGTGTCGCGTCTCGGTCTCGGCACCATGACGTTCGGTGTCGAGACGAACGAGACCGAGGCCTTCACCCAGCTCGACTCGTTCGTGCAGGCGGGTGGCACGCTGATCGACACCGCCGATGTGTACGCCGAGGGCGAGTCGGAACGGATCGTCGGTCGCTGGCTGGCTGACCGGAACCCTGATCATGTCGTGGTTGCGACCAAGGGCCGATTCGCCCCGCCGTCCGGGGCGTCGCGACGGAGCATCGTCCGCAGCGTCGACGCCAGCCTCGATCGCCTCGGTGTCGACGCTATTGATCTGTATCTCATCCACGGCTGGGATCAGCACACGCCTGTCACCGACACGCTCGACACACTTGCCGGCCTGGTGCGTGCGGGCAAGATCCACTCGATCGGATGGTCCAACGTGACCGGCTGGCAGCTCGCTCAAATTCTGACGGAAAGCCGACACGGCGGGCTCATCGCGCCCTGCGTGGTTCAGCCGCAGTACAACCTGCTGGATCGCGGCATCGAAGTCGAGGTGCTCCCGTGCTGCCTCGACCAGGACGTCGCCGTCACACCGTGGTCTCCGCTCGGTGGCGGCTGGTTGACCGGCAAGTACTCCCGCGACGATCAGCCGACCGGTGTCTCACGGCTCGGCGAGGACCCGAGCCGCGGCGTGGAGGCTTACGACGAGCGCAACAACGAGCGGACATGGCGGATCCTCGACGTCGTCCGGGAAATCGCGAGCCGTCATCAGCGGCCGATGGCGCACGTCGCGATTGCTTGGCTGCTCGCCCGACCTGCGGTGGCATCGGTCTTGCTCGGCGCCCGCACGACGGAGCAGCTCGATGGCAACCTCGGTGCAGCCAGCTACACACTGACCGACGGCGAGATGGCCGAACTCACCGCCGTCTCAGCACCGGGCTTGCCGCCGTACCCGTACGCAATGATCGAAGAGTTCTGCGACGTCCCCCATTGGCGCAGGCTCGGTACCGCGGCACGATGACCCGCCGCGGTCTCCGCGCTGACTGCAGGCGGCGGCGTCTACTGCGAACGCACGTGAGTTTCGATACCGGTGAGTCGGGCGACGATGTCGCCATCGGCGGAGCGAATCTCGACATCGCAGACGACCATGTGGGCCGTGATCCGACGGCCGGTCAGCGTCATGGAGTGCTGTCCGAACGTCGGCTCAGAGAAGAGCTCAATCTTCCCGACACCCGTCGGCAACGACGGGAGACTCAGCTGACGCTCCGTCCAGAGCAATGCGAGTTGCAGCGCCCCGTCGAGCAGTGCGGGGTCTGAGAACCACACCTCGTTCGGCCACCCGACGGCCCGCACACCCCAGCAGCTCGCCTCGATGCCCTGCTCAGACACGCCCACGATCTCTTCGATCACGCGGAACGCCGGGCCGTGGAACAGCACGTCACCGAAGTAGATCTCCGACGACCACGGTTCCAGCTCGGCCTCGATCCGCTCGATAGGTTGGGCAGCGATCGGCGCAGTGGCCGACAGGTGCGCAGTACACCGGTAGTGGGCTCGACCGGTTACAGCGTTCGTGAGCTGCAACGTCAACTGCTGGCCATCGCCCCGCACCTCCGAGCTGGTCACTGCTGCGATGACATCGAGGCTGGCGCCACCGAAGTACTCCTCGGCCACCAGACCGCTGAGGACGCGCAGATCGGTCAGATCGATGAGGTGCAGCGCCGGTGAGTGTGCCGCAGCGAGTCGAGCGAACCACTCGATGACGAAGACGACCGGAACGACCGGAACGCCGTTGACGGCATGGTCGATCAGCTGAGGATGGTGCGCGAGGTCGACACTGATCAACAGCTCCGACACGCCGGCCGGCGGCCCCGCCTGGACGTCGGGAACGGGGACAGGAACGCTGACCGCGGGTTCGGCGAGCGCTCCTGCGTTGTTGGGGGCTCCCGCCACCAGACGCATCCCCATGTTCGACACCTCGTAGATGCGCAGGCCATCGACCCACAGCGAACCGGCCCCGATCACGAACGGCCCGACCTCGTCAACGCCGACCTCGGTGACCTCCATCACGGTGGTGATCATCGTGTTCTTCGGGGTGACCTGGCCGCGGTACTTCCAGGCCATCGGCGCACCGAGCAGCATCGGCTCGAATCGTGCATCGGCGATGTCTGCGTCCATTCCCGTGTCCAGCATGAAGTATTGCAAGAGCTGGAGGAGCGCTTCGACACCGAGCGAGCCTGGCTGCACCGGATCCTGGAAGAAGTGCGCCTTGAAGAACCATTCCGAGACGTCCACGTCCTTCTCCCCCACGAGGACGCCGAGGCCCGCATCACCCCGAGCTGCAACATGGGCGACACGGTCGAGCATCAGCAGCATCTCGTTGGCGAGCCGGGCAGTTCCTGAACAGAGCGCTGCGGGACGTGTCGAGAGGTCGGTCTTTGCCGGCGCATGCGTTGCGATCAGGTCGGCCAGGGCCTGGTGATCGCTGGTCACTGGCAAGCCGACCTGATCCTCGAATGCCGCTGGCGGGAAGAAACCGAAGACGGTTTCCATCGTGTACACGACTCGGTCACCAATTGAGCAGACAACCTCGAAGCCTTCGACGATCATGCCGCCGGCACGCGAGACACTCGTGAGCTTGACGTGTGTCGACAGCGTTCCTGAAGTTCGCGTGAGCTCGTCGATGACCGTGCCGGTGCCGTCGAGGTTGCGGAACAGCAAGTCCTCGTCGATGTTGTTCGCTGAGCCGACTGCAGAGGCGACCCAGCCGCATGGTTGCAGCGCCGCTTCGAGCAGCACGGCGAACGGCATGGTCTCTGCGCCGTTCTCGTCGAAGTACCAGGCGTCGTCAGGAATGTCGTACTCGCAGACGATTTCCAGGCCGGCTTTGCAGTCGTCGAGGTCGCCGTCGATCTCGGTGATGCGACTGATGAAGTGATACGGCTCGCCGGGCAACCGCGGGGATCTGCGGGTCTCGTCGAACGCCTCGTACATCGCCCCAAATGCGTCGGACGGCTTGCCCCACGCACATGAAATCATGGCCTTCCAATCGAAAGAGAAACCCTCTGCGTCAGTGGCGACAGCGACCGGTTCGACCACGTTCTGCCAGATCTCGGGCATCGAGGTGAGTGGCCACCCGGGAACGAGTTCGACGCCGAGACGGTGCGCGTGGAAGGCGGCTTTGCCATCGACGAAGCCGAGGACATCACAGATGAGGGTCGGGTGCGGGCCGTCCCACACCTCTTCGATGTAGAGCTCATAGGCGACGCGTTCGGTCTGCGGGTTGATCTCGCCGCGGCACTTCAGTTCGAACGGTTGCTCCGGCAGCGGTTGGAAGCGCCAGCCGTCGACACGGGCGGTGTGGCCAAGCGCTGCAAGGTAGAACGACATTGCTTCGATACAAGCTTCGACCATGAAGTTGCCCGGCATGCACGGGTCATTCTTGAAGTGCCCGTCGAAGAACCACTCATCGTCGGCAATGGACGCCTCGCAGCGCATGAAGCCACGACCCCACGGCCCACCGGTCGGGTCGAAGCTGGTGATCTCGTCGATGAAGAGTTGGTCGCCAGCTTGAATCTTGGGGGTGCGGGTGTGTGTCTCGGTCCACTCGTAACCAGGCCCGAAGCACTCCAGGACGCGCCCTTCGCTGAATGCTCTGACCTCGTCGGCGGTGAACGTCGACTTCGTGCAGGCGATGGCCGGTGCGTCGACGCGGGCGTCGGCGTGCAGGTCGGCCGCGCCTGATTCGGGGGTCCAGAGCGCGCCGAGCGCGTCAGCCAGTTCTTGTGCATTGAAGAAGCCAGCTTGGGCATCGCGAACGGTCAGGCGTGGCTCGCCATCGACCATGCAGTCGTATTCGAAGAAGAACAGGCGGATGTCACCGTGCTTGGCATGACCGGTGATCCGGATCCCGTACTCGAGTGTGTCACCGACCGTCGGAAGATCACCGTGATAGGTCATCGTGCAACCGAGCAGGCGGTAGGACCGCTCACCCTTGTTGAGCAGATCGATGCCCATGTAGCTGATCAGCATCAGGTCGGCCTGACCTGATTCGATCATGAACCCAGCCGGCATGTAGCCGCCATTCAGGTACCACGCACCCGGCTCGATGTCGGTTTCGGTCCAGATCGTCCCGACGCCGAGTACACCAGCGTCGGCGACCATGCCGGTCACCCGATCGGCGAGGAGCAGTGGCGGCTCCGGCATGCGGCACTGCACGTCGTACTCGTCTTGCGCGGCAAAGAGCGTTCCGAACAGTTCCGAGATCCGTCCAGACGAATGGATCTCGAGCTGTGCCTTGTCCCACTTCGGACCGGGGTGCGTTTCAACCGTCACCGCTGGTGTCGGCGGCTCGGGAACGGGCGGTGCTGGCGGTGTCGGTCGTGTCGGTCGAGCGGCTGCCTCACCCAAATCCTGCGCTGGCTTCCCGCCCCGCGGGATCTCACCGCAGGATTTTGGCTGAGGGGACACTGGCTGAGGGAGAACTGGCTGGGGAGGCGCTGCGCTGGCGTGCGAGAGCAAGTCGAGTGAACTGGATCGGGCGGCGAGGAACTGTTCGTGGATTGCAGCTTGCTGCGCCACAAAACTCTGATGCATGGCGGCCATCGCCGTGATCTGTTCCTGCATCACGTCAGCTGCTCCCGCTGCTGGCGAGCGCCCGGGTGCTGCGCCCACGAGGTGGGCAACGGGCAGCGCAGCTGCTGCGTACACCGACTGCTCGATCGACGCGACTGGCTCGAGCGCCTCAGTCGTGGGAACTGCTGCGGCTGCGCTGTCTGTGACTGGGCTACCTGTGGCGGCGGGTTCGCGCTCGACCACCGAGTCGAACACTGACGGCAAGGGAGGTGCCGGGGGCATGGTCTGGTGGGCGACCACGGGTTGCGGAATCCGTCGGACGGGTGCCAGGTGGGCCGGAAACGACATGACCGGCCCATCGGCAGCAGCACGCGGAGGTGCATGCCGACTCAGCCTGGCGGTGAGTGCCTGGTGGTCGACATCGACACCGACCGCAACCAATGCGGCACACACATCGAAGAGCTGTTCGATGTTGCTGTCACGACGATCGAGGTGCAGGGCGAGCACATCGTCACCCAGGATCGCGCGGATGAAATTGGTGCAGGCGCCAGCAGGACCGTGCTCGACGAAGATGCGAACACCGTCGTCGTAGGCAGACCGGATTGTGGCCGGGAAGTCAACGGTCGTCTCCGCTTGCTTCGTGATTGCCGCGGCGCAGTTCTCGGTGCTGACGTCGTAGGAACCGCTGACCCCGTTGGAGTAGAACCGGACCCCGGGCACCGGTGTCACGTTCCGGGTGTGCACGTCGAGCCACGGCTGGTGGAACTCTGCGGCAACTTCTGGCACGTGGCAGGCGAGGTTGTAGCCGACCGGCAGGCACCGTTGCGCTCCGAAGACATCGACGATTCGATTGCACGCATCGACATCGCCCGCGATCACGAGGTCGCGTTCGGTGTTGATCAACATGAGGTGGACGTGCTGCTCGTCGGCGATTGCGGCACGCACGTCGTCGATCGGTGCGAGCACGTTCCAGACCGCCCAGTCGGCGCTGTCCACGTTCCATGCCCGGGCAACAGCGTCGAACTCGACAGCGATCTCGGTGGTGAGCATGCCCGACTCGTCGATCTCGCGGCGCATCGCGTCCATGTCATTCCACACGCCGAACGCGTAGAGCACATTGCTCTCGCCCGATGAGTAGCCGATCGCCGCCTGCGGCTTCAGGCCGAGCAGACCCAGGGTGATCTCGGCGTGCGCCTGGCTGAGGAGCGCGGTGCCCCACAGGTAATCCGCAGGCAGCGGCACGTGATCTGGATCGTTGACCCAGCTCGAGATCTGGCCGAGCGGGAAGTTCGTCGAGATCGGCGTGATCGATTCGGGCATCGCCCGGAACAGTTGGGCGCCCATGCCGTTGTATGCCGCTCCCCCGGCGGTGAACACGAAACCCATGTCGCCTTCGATCGGCGCACTCGCGAAGTGCACACCGGTACCTGCGGGTTTGCCCTGCGTGATGTGCTGCTCGGCGCGGGCTGCCCGGTCGGCGAATTGGTCGGCACCATCAGCCACGACCACGAGCCGCGCCGGACCGTCTACAGACTCGCGCCGTGCGGTCAGGGCCTCGAGAACCGCGGCCGCATTCTGCCCGGAGTAGATGTGGAGCCGGGGTGGCGTCGTCCGGCTGGGTGCGAGGTGGTGCGTTGCTTCGGCGACCAGGACCGACCGCGGCACGGTGCCGTCCATGGCGTTGGTCTCGACCGACGCGGTTCGTGGCCCTGCGCCCTCGGGGAGACCGCCGCCCTGCTCGGGGTTCGAGGCGATCAAGGGGACGTCGCCGATCGACACCCGGTGGTGCAAGACGATTGCTGCTGCTGCCACATGCAACAAGCCCGAAGCAGCGTGAGCGTGTCCGAACAGATTGGCGATCGATCGGGCATCGGCACCCAATCCCAGACGGATATCACTGATCGAAGTGGGGGCGGCGGCGGCGCCATGCTCGTCGGACGGCGGATCGCAAATGAGTGCGTAGACGGTGTCGCCGTCACGTTCGGCGTCGTCGAGCCGCTTCAGCACGAGCATGACTGCGCCATCTCCGGGAACGCGCCGGTCCTCGGGCAGAACGGTGGCCGCCGCGACGTGGACGGGGTCGCACGCCAAGTCAACGGCGCCAACGAGCGCTGCATCGATGTCGCCGGAGCGGAGTGTGCGCGCCGCGATCCGGAGTGCGTCGAGTCCGCTGTGTTCCTCGCCGCTGACGGTGAAGCTGGGCCCGGCCACGTCGTACTGGCTGTTCAATCGGTTGGCGACCAGGTTCGGCATCGTGCCGAGCACGCCAGCCGCGGTGAGCGGCGGACCAACAAGGTCACGGGATGCGGTCAGCGACTGAGCTGTGCCGGCGTGCTGCGCTGCAAGCCGCCAGCGGGTGCCGAACCGGGCAGCTTCCGGGTCGGTTCCCATCCCGACGTAGATGCCGGTGGTGTCGGTGGGAAGGCTTCCGGAGTCGGCCAATGCCTCGTCGGTGACCTGCAGCATTGCGAGTTGCTGGCTGAGCGCAGCCTTGAGATCGTTCGGGGGGAACTTCTGCGCGGCGAGCTGCAGTTCGATGTCGGCGAGCCGCCCGGTGCCCTCAGCATCAAGGCACGGCGTGTTGGTGAGCAGGGCGTCACGGAAAGCCGGCAGCCCGATTGCGCTTGCCGCGGCGACGCCAATGCCGACGATGGCGATCGGCTTTGGCGGCACAGCACTGGCTGACCCAGCCGGTGTCGCGGCCCTCGCGATGAGCTCTGCTGCGGCTGCCGGTTCCTCGAGGAGAAGGTGGGCATTGTTGCCTCCGAATCCGAAGGCGGACACTCCGGCGCGGAGCACGCCGTCGGAAATGTCGCCGCGGTCCCACGGCTCGGCGGCACCGAGAACGCGGAAGGGCGAATCGTCGAGCGCCTGGAGTTGCTTGTCGACGTGCAGCGTCGGGGGTCGCACCTCGTGGCGCATTGCCTCGATGACCTTGATGACCCCGGCAACGCCGGCCGCAGTGATGAGGTGCCCGGTGTTCGACTTCAACGAGCCAATCGGGAGGTCAGCGCAGTCCCCGTAGACACGAGTGCTCGACTCGATCTCGGTGGCGTCACCGACGCTGGTTCCGGTTGCATGGCATTCGAGCAGCGAGATGTCGTTCGGTGTGATCCCAGCAACGTCGAACGCCGTCTGCATGGCTCGAACCTGGCCGTCAACCGACGGGGCGAGCATGCCTCGGCCGCGCCCGTCGTTGGACAGACCGACGCCACGAATGATGCCGTGGATCGTGTCGCCGTCGCGGACCGCATCGTCGAGCCGGCGGAGCACGACGAAGCCACAGCCCTCGGCGGGGACGAGACCGTTTGCGTCGGGGTGGAACGGTCGCGACTGACCGGTCGGGCTGAGCGCATTGAGCGCGGTGAAGCCCTCGTGGATGAACAGGTCGTCGGCGCAGTTCACAGCGCCAGCCAGCATGAGGTCGGCGTCGCCATCGTGCAGGCGATCGCACGCCAGCTTGATGGCATAGAGGCTGCTGGCGCACGCCGCGTCCAAGGCCAGTGCACCAACCCCGAGGTCGAGCGCCCGTTCCAGCATGAGCGCCGGGAGCCCGGACATGAACCGGTTGCGAGCGTCGCCAGCTTCGACATCGTCCGTGTCGAACGAGCCGTCGCCGAGATGGACGGCCTGAGCGAACGCGGCCATGCTCGCCGACGGAAACGACAGATTGCCGAAGACGGCGCCGAAACGTGCCGCATTGTTGTCGGCGTAGCCAGCATCGCGGAGTGCTTCGCGTGCCGTGTGGAAGGTCCACTGGAAGACCGGGTCGAGGCCGGTGATCTCATCAGCAGGGAGTCCGAAGCCGGTGGCGTCGAACACGTCGTCGAAGCCGGAGACATACCCGCCGCGATCGGACCAGGTCCGGTCAGTGCTGTCGTCGCCCGGATCACACAACACGTCAGCTGGCGCAATGCCCCAGCGATCGGCGGGAACAGTCGAGGTCAGGTCGGTGCCTGCCACCACGCGGTCCCAGAGTTCTCCAGGCGACAGCGCGCCGGGCAGCACGCAGGCGCGGCCGACAATGGCGATCGGTGGGAATGTACTCACCGTTCGACTCGAGTCAGGCATCGACTCGCTGGGCGGCGCCAGCGTCGGGCGCCAGTACGCCGCCGCCCAGGACGATCTCGACCTGGTCGGTCTGCGGGCTCGACAGCTCATCGACGAGCATGCGCGCCCCGACATCGAGGTCAATCAGCTCGACGCCCATCGATTCGAAGTGCGTCTTGAGTGCCGGCGTCACCATGCCGCCCGCCCACGGGCCCCATCCGAGCGACTTCACGACGCAGCTCTCGCCGCGGCGTGCGCGCTCATGAGTGGCGACCTTGTTGAGGACGTCGTTGGCCATGGCGTAGTCGGCTTGGCCGACGTTGCCGGTCCGCGCTGCGACCGACGAGAACAGGCACAGCACCGCAAGCTGATCGGCAGCGGTGGC
>RCMY010004655.1_pt1 | contig 11799 bp, 16 predicted proteins | sample 2041341 | NCBI WGS metagenome assembly RCMY01 (sample SAMN09708234, study PRJNA481090) | Marine sediment metagenome, whole genome shotgun sequencing project.
CCAGTCGGGCAGCGTGCGCAGCACCGCAAAAGACGGGGTCGAGCCGATGGCCTTCATCCGGTTTTCTTGCGATACCACATGGCAGCGCCCGCAATGGAGCAGCGACAGAACCTTGCCCGCCACGGCATTGCCCTCGAACACAAGCGCGACTGCGGCCACGTCCTCTGCCTCGGGCAGGGAAAAGGGCACGCGTCCGGCGATCTCATAGCTGGTCAATGTGCGCTGTCCGATCTCGGAGGTCAGCCAATCAGCAAAGCGCGCCGCCCCGGCATGGTCGCCGCGCAGGCGCATCCGCCATGTCGCGCCCTCACCGATAAAGACTGCGCGCCCCTCGGCGTTACCAAGCGCCATTTCGGCCTCGGGGTCCTCGGTCACGATCTCAATCCGCACGCCGGTTTTCAGCGAAAAGCGCGGTCGCAGATAATCCAGCAACCCGCTGGCGATCAGGGCCTCGGGCGCGCTCAGGCGAAACAGGCGCTCGTCGGCTGTCGCGCTGATGGGCAACAGCACCGTCAGACAAAATACAATCATCCGCAGCACGCGTTTGGGGCTCGGGTTCCATCCTTGCATGGCCCACGTTAGAAACAGCCGCATGTCTGCGTCAACCATCTTGAACACGAAAGGAAAGACACATGAGCGAAGATTTCAACATGTCGATGCGCAAATTCCTCAAGCAGGTCGGCGTGACCTCGCAACAGGCCATCGAAGAGGGGATGCGTCAGGCGGGCGACACCTCGGGGCGCGACTTCAGTGCCAAAGTGGTTCTGACCGTCGAGGGTCTCGATATCGAACATGTGGTGACTGGCACAATCAAGGGGCAAGACTGACGTGGCCATTACCCGCGACGGCGTTCTGAACGCATTGAAACAAATCACCGATCCGGTCAGCGGCTCTGATATCGTTTCGGCCGGGGTCACCCGCGGGCTGAATGTCGAGGGCGCGACGGTGCGCTTTGTGCTTGAAATCGACCCCGCCAAGGCCGACGCCTATGGCCCGGTGCGCGACGCCGCCGAGGCCGCGGTGCGCGCCCTTGACGGGGTGCAGGAGGTGTCGGTTGTCCTGACCGGGCATTCCGCCAAGGCGCCGCCCGACCTCAAAGCAGGCCGCAAGGCAGAGCCGAAAGGCCCCGAAAAAGTGCCCGGCGTCAATCACCTGATCGCCATTGCCAGCGGCAAGGGCGGTGTCGGCAAATCCACCGTAGCCGCCAATCTGGCCTGTGCCTTGGCGGCCGAGGGCCGTCGCGTTGGCCTGCTCGATGCCGATGTGTACGGGCCAAGCCAGCCGCGCATGCTTGGGATCTCGGGGCGCCCCGCAAGCCCGGATGGCAAGACCATCCTGCCGATGCGCAATCACGGCGTTACCATGATGTCGATGGGCCTGATGACCAATGAAGGTCAGGCCGTCGTGTGGCGTGGTCCGATGCTGATGGGCGCGCTGCAACAGATGCTGATGCAGGTCCAGTGGGGCGCTTTGGATGTGCTTTTGGTCGATCTGCCGCCGGGCACCGGTGATGTGCAGATGACCCTGGCGCAAAAGGCTCAGGTGGATGGCGCGATTATCGTCTCGACGCCGCAGGACATCGCCCTGTTGGATGCGCGCAAGGGCATCGACATGTTCAACCAGCTGCATGTGCCGGTGCTGGGCATGATCGAAAACATGTCGACGCATATCTGCTCCAATTGCGGGCATGAAGAGCATATGTTTGGCCATGGCGGTGTTGCCGCCGAGGCCAAAAAGCTGGGCGTGCCGTTGATGGCGGAAATTCCGCTGCATATGGATATCCGGCTGGCGGCGGATGGCGGCGCACCGATCGTAGTGTCCAAACCCGATAGCCCGCAGGCGCAGGCGTTCCGCGATATCGCGCGGCAACTGATCGAGGCTGGCGTCGCATGAACACGCCCGCCTTTCCTCCGCTCATGTCAGGGCTGGCGGTGAGTGGGGCCACCGACCCGTTCGAGAAAGCCTGCGCCATGGCCAGCCTTGGCTGTGACGCGGGGCTGATCGTGCATAACATAACCGCCAACCAGCTTTTGGCCGCGCTGGTCATGGCCCCCGAGGTGGCGCTGGAAGAGGCAATGGCGATGTTGCCGGCCTGTGGCGTGGGCTTTCAGAACGCGCTTGGCGCTCTGGCCCCGCCAGAGGTCGCCGTGCATCTGGAATGGGCGGGCGGTATCCGCATCAATGGCGCCGCCTGCGGGCATTTGCGCGTCGCGGCTGGCGGCTCTGACCCGGCGGCCCTGCCCGGCTGGCTTGTGGTCGGGCTTGACCTGCCGCTGATGCAGATCAACGAGCGCCCCGGTGACCGACCGGACCAGACCGCGCTTTATGACGAAGGCTGCGCCGAGGTTGATCCTGTCGCCCTGTTGGAAAGCTGGGCGCGTCACACGCTTGTCTGGATCACCCGCTGGGAAGAAGACGGCGGCAAGGACCTGCATTCTGAATGGCGTCCGCTTGCCCATGACATGGGCGAGGATGTGCGCCAGAACGGCATGGCTGGCAAATTCCTCGGCGTCGATGATCGCTTTGGCATGCTGTTGCGCGACACTGAAACCACTCACCTTATCCCCCTCAGCACCTTGTTGGAGACACCGCAATGAAACTTGCCCGTGCCATCCATTTCGACGAAAGCGATCAACGCGTCTATCACAGCCCGGCGCGCACCGGTGAATGGTGTGTGCCCGGCGGGTTCGAGTTTTCAAACTGGAGCGAGGCCGACCTGACCGGCAAGGCGCGACAGGCCTTTGCCAATGGCTGGCTTGGGGTGGAAACCTTTGGCCGGGTGACCTTTGTCGCCGTGACCCAGGTCGAGCAGGCCGAGATTGATGCATTGGCGCGCGCATTGGCGCAGCATTTCGTCGATGTCTACGGCGCCCCGGACGCCGACGCGGCGCTGCCGGTGGCCCGCGAAGAAATCAAACAGATGGTCGAGCTGTGCGAGGATCACGCCGCCAACACCCTGTTGACGGTGGCGCGCGATCTGACCGATGCCGGGGTGCGCGAAACCTTTCGCGTGATCGAGCCGCAGGATGCGGGGATCGAGCAATTCGCGATCCACGGCGCGCTTGACGAATAGCTTAAGCGGCGACGGCGCTTAGTCGCTGTCGCCTTTCTTGTGCACACGGGACTCGCGATAGTCGTTAATCCGCGCCTCAAGGCGATCGGCATAGGCGGCGCGGTCGCTGTCGCTCATTGCCGCAAGATGCTCAAGCAACAGGCGCTGACCCAGTTCCAGGCGATCACGAAAGCCCTCGCGCTGTTGGCTCATGCGCTCTGCCACCGTCTCGGGGTCAAACGGCACCGCGCGCAGATCCGCCACAAGCGCATCAAACCCCGCGCTTTGCGTTGCGCGGGTGCGCCCCCCGTCGCGATAGGCGCTGCGCATCTTCTGCCCGATCTCGCGGCGATCCTTGTCGCTGAGGGCACGGGTCAGAGGCCCGCCCGCCATATCAAGCCGCGAGGGGTGGTGCCCGCCATGGGTGCCGCCATGGCGCAAGGCCCAACTGCCGATTACCCCGACCACCAAAAGGTTGAGCGCCAGCGACGTCACCAAAAGACCCCGCACCCAAGGGCTTAGCCGGGTCACGGGTTTGTCGCCCCCGTCGTTGTTGTTCTGCATCACCATCAGAAATTCCCCCCGGCAAGGTCAAACGCCAATTCTGGCGTAACATCAATAAGATAGGTGCTATCGCTTGCGCTGTCCAAAAGCCCTTCGGGCAGGCTCACGCCAAGCCAGACCCCGGCCATCGCCGCCGTGGCAAGCCCGGTCACTGCGGGCCAGCCGCCAAGCAGGCGGTAGAGCTGTGCCGAGAGACTGGCGCGCCGGGGCCTTTGTGGCGCGGGCGTTTGGGCACGGGCCGCAACGGCCTGCGCATCTGCGTCGATCCGGGTCATGAGGGCCACGGACGGCTCTGCGGCATGCGCGCGCGCGGCGTCGAAAAACACCTCAAGCCCTGACATATCGTCTTTATCGCTCATCGCCATATCCCAGCTCCTCTTGTCGCCCAGAAAGGGCCGCCGTCAGCGCGCGTTTGCCACGCGCCGTCAGGCTTTCCACCGCTTCGGTGGTGATTTCCATAATTTCGGCAATCTCGGGGTTTGCCAGCCCCTCGATATGACGCAGCACGACCGCCTGTCGCTGCCGGTCCGGCAGCTGATCAAGGGCGGCTTGCAACGCCTCTGCGCGGGCCTCGTCCTGCATTTGCTCGACCGCACTTGCGCGGCCGTCTTCAGGCTCGGGGATACTCTCAAGCGCCACCCCGCGTGCGCGGCGGCGCAGATCAATGCACAGGTTCGCCACCACCCGGTACAGCCAGGTCGACGCCTTGGCCTCACCCTGACGCCAGTCGGGGGCAACCTTCCAAAGGCGCAACATCGCCTCTTGGGTGATATCCTCGGCCTCGGCATGGTTGCCAAGCAAGCGATAGGCATGCGCCATGACACGCGGCGTGAGACGTCCCGTCAAACAGCGCGCCGCCGTCGTGTCACCATTGGCGAATAAGACCAACAAAACCTCGTCGGATTCATCACTCATGGCGTCCAGCGGCATGTCCATATTCCATAAGCTTTATACTGCACGTGGGGCGGCTCGACCACAAGGCCGACAGCGAACTGCCGCTGTCGGCACAGGGCTTCAATCAAAGATCAGTGGTGATCATGGTGGTGGTGATCGTCATGATGATGGTGTCCACCGTCCTGATCACAACCATAGCCATGGCCGTTATTCCGCCCCTGTTTGTTGCCGCCATACATCTTGTGATGCTCGCCACGCATTTTGTCATGCATGCCTGCGCCGCCCTGCTTACGGTCGCCGCGATTCATTTTGCGGATATCGGCAAATTCCTCGGCAGAAATTGCGCCATCACCATCGCTGTCGTGCATTTCAAACATGCGGCCCATTTGTTTGGGCTGCATCTCTTCCATGGAAATCTTGCCATCTTTGTCGGTATCACGCACCTGCATCATCATCTTTACCCTTGCCGCCATCCGTTCGGCCATGCGGGCCTGCATCCGGGCGGTCATTTCCTCGGCCGAGATCGCACCGTCACCATCGGTATCGGCTGCCATGAAACGGTCTTGTGCACGGGTCTGCATTTCTTCCTGCGTTACCTTGCCGTCACCGTCTGCATCCAACTCTTCAAAATCAAAGCCGGGGCCTTGGCGCATGCCGCCTTGTCCCATTTGCTGTGCAATCGCAGACGTCGATATCACCGCAACTACAGCAGCAATTATGCCTGAAGCCAAAATCGGTCTTTTCATTTTTTCTCTCCATCAAGGTGATCATGTGTAGGCCTAAAGAACCGGGCCGGTATCGGCTGTTCCTGAAGACTGATACGGGGGGCATTGTCGTTTCCGTCGCGCCACATGACTCTTTTTTGTCGGCGCAGCGCTAAACCTGCCCGCGGTTTGCGCGTCGGCTTTGCGACATGGCGACGCAAGGGTGCCCTGCCCCCTTTATTCCGGGCGCAAACTACATCAGTTTGCCCGGATCAATTTCGGGGATCAACATGACCTATCAGACCGCCATCAGCACCGAACGCGCCCTTTGGCCCGCGCTCCGCAGAGGCTTTCGCCGGAAATGCCCGAATTGCGGCAATGGTCCGTTGCTCAAGAGCTATCTCAAGGTGCGCGACACCTGTACGGTCTGCCGCGAAGACTATAGCCATAACCGCGCCGATGATGGGCCCGCCTACCTCACGATCCTGATCGTGGGTCACCTGATGGCGCCGCTTTTGCATATCACCTTTGTGCAATTTCGCCCCGAGCCGCTTGTGCTGTTCACCATATTCGCTATTGGCACGGTCACCCTGTCGCTTTATCTTTTGCCGCGACTGAAAGGGGCGATTGTTGCCTTCCAATGGGCCCGTCTGATGCATGGGTTCGGGGGAGATTACTGACCCTTTGCCGTTGAAAGGGCCAGTATGAATAGCCAGACCCCGGATAAATCCGCCATTCGCAACGCCGCAACCGTGATTGCCCTGCGTGATCGCATGGGCGATCCGCATGTTCTTATGGGACAGCGCGGCGCGCAGGCGGCGTTTATGCCCAACAAGTTCGTCTTTCCCGGTGGGGCAGTCGATGCCGCCGATGCCGCCGTGCCGCTGGCGCGCGCCCTGCCCGCGATCTGCGCCGAGCGTCTGTTGGAAGATAGCGCAGAGGACCTTGCCCATGCGCTTGCCGCTGCCGCCATTCGCGAGCTCTGGGAAGAAACCGGCCTGATCCTGGGACAGCCCGGCGACTGGCAGGGCGAAGTGCCCGCCGATTGGGCCGGGTTCGCCGCGCACGGTCATGTGCCGGTGGCGCATCCGCTGCAATTCGTGTTTCGCGCCATCACCCCGCCGGGGCGCCCGCGCCGGTTTGATGCGCGGTTTTTTCTGGTCGATGCCGATGAGATTGCCGGTGATCTTGATGATTTCTCCGAGGCCTGCGACGAGCTTTCGCACCTGCAATGGGTGCCGCTTAGCGATGCGCGCCATTTCGATCTGCCCTTCATCACCGAGGTGGTACTGGCCGAGGTTGCTGCCCGCGCTCATGATCCCACGCCACCAAAATCGGTGCCGTTTTTCCGCAATGATGATGAAGAAAGCCTGTTTCTGCGGCTTAGCGGAACGCGACCACCGCAATAACCGAGAGGGTGACAAGCGCGATGCCAGCCGCCTCGCGCCGGGTGGTTTTCTCGCCAAAGAACAGCACCGAGGCGGCGAGCGAAAAGATCACCTCGACCTGTCCTACGGCGAACACATAGGCCGCGTTTTCAAGGGTGAAGGCGGTGAACCACAACAAGCTTCCGGCCATGCCCGCAAGGCCGATCCAGACCGCACTGCGCCAGGCTCCGGCCACGCGCGAGACCTGCCCCGGTTCGCGCCACATCAACCACGCGCCAAGCGCAAAGGTCTGCGCCAGCGTCACAACCGCCAGCGTCACACCGGCGCGCAACAGCGGGTCTTCGCTGGCGATCTCAAGCGTGGCGCCACGATAGCCCACCGCCGAAACGGCGAAAAATGCGCCCGAGGCCAGCCCCAGAAACGCCGCACGGTTCGCAATCCGGCGCAGCCAGCGCCCCTCAAGCCCGGGTGCATCCGACAAGATCAAAACGCCAACAAGGCCCAGTACAATTGCGCCAAGGCCAAGCGTTGAAATGCGGTCACCAAGCACCACCAGACCGACCAGAGCGGTCTGGACCACTTCGGTTTTCTTGAAAGTGATCCCAACCGCAAAGTTGCGCTCGGCAAAAAGCGCCACAACGCACCATGTGGCCAGGATCTGCGTCACTCCGCCAGTCATCGCATAAAGCCAGAAACGCGCTGAGAATTCCGGCAAAGCCGTGCCAGTCAGCGCCAGATAACCAAGGGTCAGGGCCACCACAAAGGGCGCCGAATAGAAAAACCGCGCCAGCGTCGCGCCGCCCGGCGTGAGCGCGCCCATGCTCAGACGTTTTTGCAGCATGAACCGCAACGTCTGAAACGCTGCTGCCGCTACGGAAAGAATGATCCAGGCTTCCATCAGCTTGTCTTGCCCCGGATTTTCCGCAATGACCAGCGTCTAAGATTTTTCGCAGAAAAATCGTATTTAAAATATTCTGCGAATATTTTTGCCCAGCGTCACCCGCGGCGCCATGGCCAGAACGGATGCGGCACCGAGTCTTTGGCGCGCCAGAAATGGCGACGGAAAATCTCAGCGTAAGAGCGATAGACATAGCCATCATTACGCGCCAGGTACTGCGCCCGGTTCTGGGCATATAGGTTCGGTAATCTGTACCAGGCCACCAATGGATGCGTGTGATGCACCACATGCAGGTTGTTGTTCAGAAAGATCAGCGCCAGCGGCCCGCGATCCTCGACAATCACCGTACGCGCACTGGCGCGCTCAACGGCGCAATGTTCCAGAAAGGTGCGTATTTTCAGGATCGACAGGCCCAGATAGGCAGCACCCAGATAGGCCCAGAGCGGCATGGCCGACGCGGTGACCCATAAAAGCACCAGAGCCATCGCCGGTATATGCCAGAGCCAACCGCGCAGAACCGCACCATTCCCGGCCCGGATCGCGCGCCAATCTGACGCCACGAACGACACCTGCCCGACCAGCGGCCCAACAATCATCCGCCCCGCCAGCGTGTTGTTGAACCGCAACACCACCTGCACCCATCGCGGCAGTCTCTGCCATAGAGCGGGGTCGAGATAGTTTGTTTCCGGATCATCATAAGGGTCGGTCAACACCGCATCGCGGTGATGCGCCAGATGGGTGTCACGAAACCGCCGATAGGGGATCAGCAAGCCCAAGGCGGGAAAGACAAGCGCCTCATTCACGCGACGCGCCCGAAAGGGATGGCCGTGTAGCACCTCATGGCTCAGCGAAGAATGAAGCGCGATGCAAAGCCCGCTTAGCCCCACCCCAAGCGGCAGCCAAAGCGCCACCGCCCATGTGGTGCCAATCGCCCAGCCCCCATAGCACAGCACCAGCAAGGCCAGTGTCGGCCATTCCACCGCGTCGCGTCGCGCCTTACCCAAAACAGCGGCCCCAGCGGATACGGGTCCAGATACGCTCGTAAAGGAAATAGGTGCTTAGGCCGATTGCGGCATTGATCATGGCCATCATACCCCCGGCCATGAACGAGCCTGTGAATATCACCCCAACAAGGGCCATCACAGCCAAGCCGATTACATTCCAGATCACTGCCTTTACAATCGTGCGCATCCGCGTTTCCATGAGGGGCCCTTTCCTTTTCAAACTCTGCGCTGAAACTGTTCCTATTTGGTAAAACTGACCATTTCAGATATGGTTAACAAATCTCTGCATTTGTGATTTAAGTCACCACATGAATGAAAAAATCGACAAACGCCTACGCGCCGATCTGTTTCGCACCCGTCTGGGCGAGGCAATGCGCCTGCGCCAGACCAACCAAAGCGTGCTTGCCCGCGCCATCGGGGTTGATCGCTCGACGATCTCGCAATTGCTCAAGGGGCCGTCGGCGCGGCTTCCCAATGCTCAGGTGGTCGGGGAATGCGCGAGCGCGCTTGGTGTCTCGGCGGATTGGCTTTTGGGGCTCACTGACCGGCCAGAGACCACCGCCGATATGCTGGCCAACACGCTATCGCTGACCGAGGCGCCGCGCGCGCTTGTCGATGAGCAGATATTTCAGTGGCACAAAGAGGCCGCCGGCTATAAAATCCGCCACGTGCCTGCCGGCCTGCCCGATATGCTCAAGACCCGCGCCATGCTGGAATGGGAATATGCGCCGCATCTGGGGCGCAGCACCGATCAGGCGATTGGCGCCTCAGAGGACCGGATGGCCTGGATGCGCGCCGCGCGCTCGGATTACGAGATTGCCCTGCCGATCCATGAGCTTGAAAGCTTTGCCCGCGCCGAAGGCTATTACCGCGATCTGCCGCTGGATTTACGGCGCGCACAGCTTGATCACCTGATCACCGTCACGACCCAGCTTTACCCAAGCCTGCGGCTCTATCTTTTTGACGCACGCAGGGTCTATTCGGCGCCGGTCACCATTCTGGGGCCGCTTCTGGCGGTGATCTATATCGGGCGCAATTACATGGTGTTTCGCGATACCGAACGGGTGCAGGCGCTGACGCTGCATTTCGACCACCTGTTGCGCGAGGCCGACATCAGCGCCCGCGCCCTGCCCGAGCGGCTTGCGGCCCTGCGCGAGGCCCTTGATTAACTGCGCTGCAACCGCACCGGAATTTCGCGCGCCAGCCGCAACAGATGCGCCATATAGGGCTTGTCGGCATCATCCTCGCGGATCGCGGCGTAAAGGCGTTTGGTCACGCCCGCCTTGGTCAGGGGCCGGGTCACGTAATCGGTGCTGGTCTTGACCTCGCGCACCACCCAATCGGGCAGCACCGCAACCCCGCGATTGGACGCCACCAGCAACAGGATCACCGCTGTGAGTTCGACCTGACGAATGCTGCGCGGTTCGACCTTGGCAGGGGTCAGAAGCTCTGTGAACACATCAAGGCGCGAGCGATCCACCGGATAGGTGATCAGAACCTCGTCGCGAAAATCAGCCGCCTCGACATAGTCCTTCTGCGCCAGCGGATGTTGGCTTGAGGCCACAAAAACCGGCTCGTAATCAAACAGCGGCTTAAAGATGATCCCCGGAAGGTCCTCGGGATCGGACGAGACCACAAGATCAACCTCTTCTTTTTGCAGCGCAGGAAGCGCGTCAAACGCAAGGCCGGGGCGGATGTCGACATCAACCTCGCCCCAAGTCTTGCGAAACGCCTCAAGCACCGGAAAGAGCCATTCAAAACAGGCATGACATTCAATCGCGATATGAAGCCGCCCGGCGCTGCCTTCGCGCAGACTGTCAAATTCGGCCTCAAGCGCCTCCATCTCGGGCAGGATCCTTTCGGCCACCCGCAACAGGCGATGCCCCGCCGCCGATAGGCGTAACGGCTTGGAACGACGCACAAAAAGCTCTACCCCGGCCTGATCTTCCAGCCCCTTGATCTGATGGCTCAGCGCCGATTGGGTGATGTGCAGCTGATCTGCCGCCTTGGCCAAACCACCGGCCTGATGAATGGCGCGGATGGTTTTGAGATGCCGAAACTCGATATGCATATATTAGCGAACCTCATTCAAACCATGAATTTTATGAAGTTGTCTCACAAAGCGCATCCTGCAACAAGAGGACAACAGGAAAACCCCGAGTAGGATTATAACAATGAAAACGCCCCGGATTTCGTTTGAATTCTTCCCCCCCAAGTCGCTCGAGGCTTCTTTTCGCCTGTGGGACACGGTCCAGACGCTGGCCCCGCTTGAGCCGCGCTTTGTCTCGGTGACCTACGGGGCCGGCGGCACCACCCGCGAGTTGACCCGCGACGCGGTTGGCACGCTGCACAAGGCCACCAGCCTTAATGTGGCGGCGCATCTGACCTGCGTTGACGCAAGCCGCGAGGAAACGCTTGAAATCGCGGATCAGTTTGCCGCCGCAGGCGTGACCGAGATTGTCGCCCTGCGTGGCGACCCGCCCAAGGGCTCGGACGGTTTTACCGCGCACCCGCAAGGGTTCAGCAATAGCTGCGAGCTGATTTCGGCGCTGGCCGACACCGGTAAATTCAACATCCGCGTTGGCGCCTACCCCGAAAAACACCCCGAGGCCGCCAGCCAAAAAGCCGATATCGACTGGCTCAAGCGCAAGATTGATGCCGGTGCCAGCGAAGCGATCACCCAGTTTTTCTTTGAAGCCGATACGTTTTTCCGCTTCCGCGATGCCTGTGCAAAGGCGGGTATCAACGCGCCTATCATCCCCGGCATTCTACCGATTGAAAACTGGACCGGGACGCGCAAATTTGCCCTCGCCTGTGGCACACAGGTACCGGCATGGCTTGATGATGCGTTTGACAAGGCCATTCGCGACGACCGCCACGACCTTCTGGCCACAGCGCTTGCGACCGAGCTTTGCAGCGACCTGATCGAGGGCGGGGTGGAAGACCTGCATTTCTATACGCTCAACCGCCCGGAACTGACACGCGATGTGTGTCATGCGCTGGGTGTGGTTCCGCAAGCGTCGCTGGAACACGTGGCCTAAGGCCTGCTATCCCCCGCGCGGCGGAGCCCGGTGCGGGGGTTTCTATTCCCGACAAAATCACTTGGACGGCGGAGCGTGAATGGGATACCCAATCACCAGACGCGTAATGTCGGGATAATTTATGCCACGCCTATCAGCCAAGTTTTTGGGGGCCGGTGCCATCACCGTGGCCCTGATCTGTGCCCTGCCCTATCTGGGTGTGCTTTTGGCCGCAGGTGCGGGATCGTTCGACACGCTGGCACATCTGATGGACA
>RCMY010004656.1_pt1 | contig 11799 bp, 10 predicted proteins | sample 2041341 | NCBI WGS metagenome assembly RCMY01 (sample SAMN09708234, study PRJNA481090) | Marine sediment metagenome, whole genome shotgun sequencing project.
AGGATGCGCGGTAGCTCTAGTCTACTTGCTACCAAGCATATCGGGTAAAAATTACCCAAATCCCTTTGCGAAATCCGGATAGACCCTTTAAAACTCCTTTTTCTTAGCCAACGAATCCGAGCGTCACAACCGGCGCGAAGCCACCATAGATCATTCGCTTGCCGTCGAATGGCATGGGATTCTTTTCCGGGTCAAAACGATCGTCGGTTTTCATGAGATCTTCCATTCGACCCATGGCCGCGTCGCGCGTTGCCTTGTCTGGCCATTCGACCCAGGAAAAGACGACCGATTCATCGTCCTGCGCCTGCACCGCCTTGCGGAAATCCGTCAGCTTTCCATCGGCCACGTCATCACCCCAGCATTCCAGAATGCGGATCGCGCCCAGTTCCAAGAACAAACTGTCAGCCTTGTTGGCGTGCTCGATAAATTGCTGTTTATTACTCGTCGGAACCGCGATAACAAAACCGTCGATATAGCTCATTTTCTTTCTCCTCTTGTGCTTGATTTATTTGCGGCCATCGCACAATCCGACCATCTGACAAGAGCGAAACACTGAACTTCGCTGCCAGCGCCGAGTTGGAACTCACTCATCGTTGATCTCGGGTTCAACGAGTCTGGCAAGCTGCAGCCGTGACTCTTGCCAGCCGAGATTTTGGCTGTCAATACGCGGTGTAAGCGGACCGTGTTTGTAGACATTTCAATCTTCCTTTCGGTTCTGTGGATTAAGCGGCTTCCCGTGGGGCGCTGTTGTCAGGTTTCACTGCGGAACCGATCATTCTTGCAACGGCGGGCCGGTAAACTCCGTTTCGATGATAAAGTCCACAGCGTCGAAGACGCCCATACTGGTGCCTTCAGGCGGCAGTCCGTTGCTTAGCTTAAAGTCAGAGCGCTGCAATGATCCATGCGCGGAAAATCCAGCACGCGCCTGCGGGTCAAAACCGGCAAGGCCACGATAGCCGCCGTTGAAGGTCACATCGAGTACCACAGGACGTGTTACACCCCTGAAGGTTAAATCGCCGGTTACGCGTGCGGAGGTGTCGCCCGTTTTTTTGACGCCGGTCGATCGATACGTCATCACGGGATACTTTTGTGCGTCTAGCCAGTCTGGACCGAGCAGTTCATCGAGAAACCCCTCCGGAGGGGACGGTAAGACTAACGAGGCCACCTCTATCGTTGCGGTCAAAACCGCCTCGGTAAACTGGTCGGGATCAAAATTCAGTGCCGCGTCAAAGCGCGAAAACGAGGCGGTATAGAACGAAAAGCCAAGGTGGCTTACCCGAAAGACAACCGTGGAGTGCGATTTATCGAGCGTATACTCGCCCGCCGGCACGCCGGTCCCGGCATCTTGCCCGAGAGCAGAGGCTGACGGGAAGGTAAGCAACACGCTCCACGCCAGGGCAAAGAAAAGGGGGCTATGTTTGGCGAACATCATTAGATCTCCTGGTGTTTCGCAAATAGCAATTCGACGTAACGGCGCAGATGATCCACGCTCTCGGCCGCTATCGTGGCACCGCCGCTGGCTTTGGCGAGGATAAAAGCGCCTTGCAAGACAGCCTGGGTATGCAGTGCGAGACTCCTGGCAGTCCAATCAGCATCGATGCCATGCTGTTGCGTGGCGTGCTGGTGATACGGTGCGCCGGCAAGCAGCGCACCCGTCTCCGTCGACCAGTAGTCGGCGGCCGCGATGGCGAGGTCTTCTTTGCTTTTGAAGTGATGAAAAAAACTGCCCTTCGTCATGGATTGAATAAATCGGCTAAGTTCTGCAATAAAGGCCTCCGAAGAGGCCCTCCCTTCTTACATAACCTGTAATTCTCTGTCGGTTTACGAATAAAACTTAGAAGTGGTAAGTCACCCCAACCGTACCCAGACTCAGATCCTCCGCGCCGCTATACAAGGCTTCAGCAGCGGGCGTACCCTCTACATCGACGCTATATTGTTCCCACTTGCCATAGATGATTAGCCGGGTACCAAAATACTGCTCAGCCACAAAACCAACACGTTCGAGCTCAGAGCCAGACACACCTGCTGCAGCGCCGTATTGGTCGTTGTAGATACCATACTCTACGTACAACGCTGTATCGCCTATGTCGCTCCAGGCTGTCTTAATACCGCCCTTGAGATAGTAGGCATCGGTCTCATCGCCCGAACCTGCAATAGTCGAACCGCTGGCTTCCTCTAATTGATAGGAGATCACGCCAAACAAGCCAGTCCCGGTATCCATCAAACCGCCCTGTACCTGGAAGGTATCGGTACCCGAGTCCGCACCGACATTGGTGCCTCCATTTGCGTTATACGAATAGCCTATATTCAGATTGGCTTTCAAGCTGCCCAATTCACCAGCATATTTGAGCGCGATATCGTAAATGTCGTCGTTGGCATAACCGATGGCGATGCTAACGGGACCAAATGCGGGTAGATCGTAGCGAACGCCATTGCGGTAGATGCCGTTGCAGTCAATACCAATACCCAGACCGGGTGTGCCGAGGCATTGAGCAAAAGACCCCCACGTTGTATCGGCTACGGTGGCGTCTACACCACGAATAAAGAAGCCATTGGCGCGGAACAACGGAGAGATACCAGACCAGATAGTCACTGAAGGGTCCGCAAGCACAGCAATGTTATCGGTAGGCATGCTCTGCAGGCCAAGGGTAATCTTACCCCAGCTGCCACCAATATTTACGCTGCTACCCAACAGACCAATATCGCCACCGTTGAAGGTGTCGAGATTATCCTGATTGGCGAACAGCAGCGGCGTGGTTTGACCGCCACCGGCAAAGTTTGGTGTTCCGGAAAACGGTTCGACAATCACTTCAAATCCGGCAGTCAGGCCCGTTTTTGGCGGCTTGAAAGAGCCGGAAAGTGTAATACGGCTACCCAGTGTCGTACCGTTATCTGAGAGCTGTACAACATCGGTACCCTCGCTATCGTCATAATATGACAATCCTTCGTTGATCCAGCCTGAAATTTTCCACGTGGCTTCCGCCTCTTCCTCGGCCGTTACCACCGGTGAAATGCAATACACTATCGCCGCAGCGACTGCCCAGGTCAAATTCAATTTATCAGTTTTCATTTTTATTGCCCCTCACAAAGTAGTTTAAAATTATGAGCAAGCTTGCACCGCACTCCTATTGCTCCTTATGCGTGTTTCTTTGATACTTTAGTACGAGTGGATTTAGTAGAAACAGCTACGACTAAAGGCGGATTTTAAGGCCCACCCACGCCCCTCGTTCTGCACCAACACCGAGAAAGATGGGTCTGTCATCTTGCAGCTCGATGATTTCACCCGGGTTCTCGCCGAGCAGTCCAAAATTCTCGTAGTTTTTATCGAACAAATTTGTGACGCGAGCAAACGCTGAAATACGCTCACTGAAATTGTAAGCAGCCCGTAGGTTAACCAGCGAGTAACCGCCAACTTTAGCTAGCTGGTTCGACTCATCGCCTCTAAGCACCTGATTGGAGTTATAGATTAATTCACCGCCCAGGTTGAAGCCGGCCGCGAAACTATAATCAACGCCGACTTTAAGCGTATGTTCGGGTATGCCGGGAATGCGGTCACCGTTGTTAACTGCGATTTCGCCCTCGTCGTTCGCGAAATCGTGCTGCGGGCTAAGCGCCATGAAATCGTCCTCAAAAGTTGCCTCAATATAGCTGTAGGCGACAGACCAATTGAGTTTTCCAAAGGCACCGGCAAGCGCGGATTCGAATCCACGGCGTTTTGTCTGGTCAACGTTTGCAAACAGACCGGTGGAGCGTCCGGTGGTTTGAAATAAAATATCGTCTTCATTAGTTGTATGGAAAAAACCAAGTCTATAGTTGCTAGCATTGACGACACCACGCACCCCTAGCTCATAACTCTTCGCCACGACATCATCCAATGGCGGATCGGCTAAAAATGCGTTCGGCAAGCGGCACTCGAAGTCGATAGCGTCCGGATCTTCGCCGTCTTCGATGGCAAACTCCCGGGCGACTTCAAACACACCCTCATTACAGGCAAGTTCTATGGGCGTGGGCGCTCGATTGGATTCGCTGTAAGAAGCGTAAAAATTTATGTGCTGAGCTGGCGTAAAAGTCACGCCAACCGAAGGGTTGAAGCGCGAGAAATTATGATCGCCATTTAATTCAGGCTGCTCGCGCGACTGATCGCGTAAGCTGACATCGGTGTAATTATAGCGACCGGCGAAGGTCAGTCTGAGCGCATTGGTTAATGACCAGGTATCCGTAAAGTAAATGCTTGAGGTTGCTGTTTCCGTACGCACGTTGGTGGCCGCCTCGTCCACGAACGTGCTCAAGCCGAGACCTTGCGTACTACGGGTAAGCGGGTCAAGCTCGGCGAGTTCTACAATCGAGTTAAACGTTGATTCGCCATTGAAGTAGCTAAACCCTGCGGTGAACCGGTTACCACGACCAAACAGATCCTGCAGAAAGGTCACCTGTCCGTCGATACTATAGCTCTGCTGTTTGCGCGTACTTTGATTGTTAATAGCTGCATCGCTGATTTTGCCGCTGCCGGAAAGCTCGTCAACAACATCCTCAAGTTCAAAGTCCTCAGAGTCGACTCCAGCCAGCGTGGCCTGCGTTTCAATAAGTTCTTGCAAATCGTCAAAGCTGGTGACCCCAGGATTGTTCGCTGCACAGATGTCGTCGAGCTCAATGCCGAGCTCATCTGCAAGTGCAGCTTCAATATCATCGGACCCTTCGAGCAGGGCCGTTGCGCCACCGGAGAAGTTGCATTGTTCGAATTCAGACCCATCCCCATTGAACGCATCGGTTTCGTTATTGCGATAAAAGGCGGTACCCGCCACTTGCACTTTGTCATTTACAAAATGACTCGCATCGAATACGAATTGAACCATGTCGTTTTCGGTAATATCGGGGGCGGTGAACACCGCTTTACGATCGCTCTCAATCAGGCCGACTGGTAAAGAACCGTTACCGATAAGCTCGCTGTCTCCATACTGCATAGACAAATTCGCTGCAGACCGGTCAGCATCGCGCCAGCTGATACTGCCGTAGGCATTCAGCGCATCGGATTCGGATAAATCCCGCCAGCCGTCTTCATCGAAATAGCTAACATTGATGTAGTATCCCCAGGTGTCGTTATTGCCACCGCTTTCAATATTGCCGGCGATGCGGTTCCAGGAGCCAGCATTAACTTCTGCCTGCTGCCCCTGGAAGTTGAAACCATCTTTCATCTCGATCGACAGGGCGCCACCCAATGTATTCAGCCCAAATAATGGATTTGCACCACTTATCAAACTAATGCTGTTGATCGCTGACTCCGGCAAGAGATCCCAGTTTACGGTATCGCCAAGCGGCTCATTGATACGCGCACCGTTTTGGTAAACAGAAATACCCTGCGCCAGACCAAGCAGCGGAGAGGCAGTGAAACCGCGGAACTGTACATCGGGTTGTAATGGGTTGCTCTGTGCCGAATTGATACTAACACTACCGAAATTCGCATTCATGTAGTCCGTTAAATCAAGGCTTTGTGCCCGCTCAAGCGCATCCGCATCGGCTGTTTGCACAGCAAACGGCATATAGTTCACATTCAGTTTTGCTGCACCGCCTGGGGTCGTGCCGACAACTACCACTTCCTCATCGAACCCCGCTCCTTCAGCGCCTGCATTCGCCGCAAAAATAACAGTGCCGGCGGCGACGGCGCAGTAGTGCATGACTGCCTGCACAGAGACGAAGCGTAATTGTTTATTCACATTAGAACCTTGCTTCAGCGCTGCTTTCAACTTCTTGTGCCTGCATTTTTCCATGGGGGTCATGTAGTATCGTTAGCAGGCGGTCTATTGCGCTGCAATCTCCTTGTTGCGCTTGTTGAATCGCATTATCTATCAGGTGATTGCGTAAAATGAATTTGGGGTTTAACTTTCGCATCCTATTTTGCATCGAGTGCAAGTCGCTGTCACTGTTCGCAATCAAGCCTTGATAATGCTGTAGCCAGGCATCGATAGCTGCATAATCGTCAAACATCGCATGCAGTGGCGTGTTCGCCTCTCCCGGTTGGTATGCGCACAGCAGACGGAAAAAATTCGTATAGTCGACTGCATGCTGCTGCATCAATGGCAATAGCTCGCTCAACAACTGCCGACCTGCCTGTGTGTTTGCCACACCCAGCTTGGCGCACATCCGTTGACAATAGTTTTCCTGATAGCAGTTTTCGTAACGGTCAAGGATCGCCCTAAAAGCCCGCGGCTCGCCCAGCGGCAGCATGGCCATCCCCAGATGTTGTAAATTGCGATAGCCGATCCAGGGTTGCAGGTTAAAGGCGTAACGGCCTTCGTCGTCAGCCTTGTTAGCGACAAATTCGGCATCGTAAGCTTCCAGAAACGCATACGTGCCGTAGTCCAGCGTCAGGCCCAAAATGGACATATTGTCTGTGTTCATCACGCCGTGAACAAAACCTGCCGCCATCCACTGGGCGATCAATCCAGCGGTAGCCCCAGCCGCGTATTCAAACAGGGCCAAATAAGGTTGCTGCTGCTCGAGGAAATGCGGCAGATATTGCTGCAAAACGTAGTCCGCGAATATTTTAAGCTCACACTCCCCCAAGCCGTAGCGGCAGTACTGAAAATGCCCGAAGCGGATATGGCTGGGCGCCAGTCGCGCCAGTAGTGCGGCGCTCTCCGGCCGGGATCGTATAATGGGCTGGTCGCTACCAATAATGCACAAAGCGCGGCTGCCCGGAATACCCAGACCTGCCAGCGCTTCTCCCGCAAGATATTCTCGTATGGTGGAACTCAGCCCTGCGCGCCCGTCGCCCATGCGCGCATACGGCGTTGGCCCGGCCCCTTTGAGTACCAGATCCCATTTATTACCGTCGCGGCTACGCACTTCTCCCAGCAGCAATGCACGCCCATCGCCTAACTGCGGCATATACGAGCCAAACTGATGCCCCGCATACACGGTGGCTACTGGATCGCTTCCCGGTAACAAGGTTCTGCCCGAGAAACAGTCGACCAGCATATCGCGCTGTGCTTGATTCGAGTCGAGATCGATAAGCGCGGCGACGCGTGGGTTAAAGTGCAACAGCCGGGGATTACGCACCGCTTGTGGCATCACTCTGGAATAAAACTGCTCGGGTAAGCGCTGAAAGGTGTTGTCGAAAGCAAGAGTTTCCAGACTAGCCATTTGGTTTCCTGCTGAGACACGGATAGATTGACCGCGATTGTTCACAACGGCGAATACACCGTCTACTGCCCAACAGTATCAGTCTTTGTACGACTAAAGTAGCGGCCAATCACTGCGCAAGGTGTAATTGCCGATCTGCCTTCAGCGGGTATAAGCTGGTGATGTGTTTGCAGCCTGCTAATTATGCGCATTAAACTTTCTGCTCTGTTCCTCACACTGCTTGTGCTGCTGTTTCCGTGGCAAACGGTTGCAGCGAATGCTGAGCGCGATATGCTAATAAAACAACTGTTCCCAAAAGCTACCGTCATCGGCGAAAAGGAAAAAGACTTCCCGGTGTGGCCGATCTATCAACTCAACGAGCTGATTGGCTATGCGTTTGAATCCAACGATCATGTAAACCTGACCGGGTTCTCCGGCGAGCGCATCAATCTCCTGATTGGCATGGATACTGACGGCGTTGTCAGTGGCGTGCGCGTGCTGTACCACCATGAGCCCATATTTTTGCACGGTCTCGGCCCTCCTCCCCTGCTCGAATTTCTGGATCAGTACGCCAATATATCGCTCGCCAAGCGTATTATCGTCGGTGGTGCCAGGAAAACAGCAGCGGCCACAGAGGCTGATGCTACGGTGTATTTGGATGGCGTTACCAAGGCAACGGTATCAGTGATCGTGATCAACGATACCATCCTCGCTTCGGCGCTTGAAGTGGCGCGGCGCAAGCTGTCGGAGTTCGCGCAACGCGCCCCGACCCGTATTAAAGTCGATTATTTTGAGCCGCTTGATTGGTCACAGTTGCTGGAAAAGGGTTTGGTCAAATCCTGGCGCGTCGACCGGCAACAGGTCGAAACCGCGTTGGGGTCTTCGTTGGCGGATTACCCTGAAGAAGACATCACCATCACCGGCACGGACGACTATATCAAGCTTTACTATGCCTATTTGAACGCGCCCAGCATTGGTGCCAACCTGCTCGGAGAGACCGAATACCAACGCATGCTGTCGCGCCTGCAACCCGAAGAGCATGCGCTTGTCGTCATGTCCGAAGGGTTTTACTCTCATATCGGACCAGATTTCAAACCCGGCACGGTACCCGCTCGCATCAGTCTGGTACAAAATGGACTGCCGATCACGATACGGGACATGAACTTTTACGACGCCGCCGCTATAAGCCTGGCCGCCGGGGTACCCGTCATAGACAATATGCGCCTGTTTCGGATTCGGCCGCAAACCGGATTCGACCCAAGTGCACCGATGGAATTGCATCTCACCGTTGAACTTGCCAAAAATCACCTGGTAAGCGACAGCGCGACTTTTAGCGACAGCTATTCCCTGCCAACCAATTTATTTGAAATACAGGAAGTCGAAAACGCCGTTAAACCGCAGCCAATCTGGCTGACTATTTGGGCAAGCCGGCTGGTGGAAATTGCCGTGCTGATTGTTAGCTTAATAGTTTTGACTGGCGTTTTTCTAAAGCAACACACACTCACCCGCCATGCACGGCTATTCCACCGCTTTCGCTGGGCCTTCCTGCTGTTTACTCTGCTGTTCATAGGCATTTACGCGCAGGGACAACTGTCGGTGGTCAATATATTTACCGTGTTGCTGCAAACGTTCAAAGGCTTCGATATAGGCGTATTTTTGCTTGACCCCGTTATTTTCATCCTCTGGATTTACACGGTTATCAGCCTTATTCTTTGGGGGCGGGGTTTATTTTGCGGCTGGCTTTGTCCGTTCGGCGCGTTGCAGGAAATGGTCGGGTGGGTTGCGAAAAAATTACGGATCAAGCAGCTCAATGTTCCATCCCGTTTGCACCAGCAGCTGCAGTTGTTGAAGTATGTTATTTTGCTCGTGTTGGTTGGCACCGCGTTCTATTCGCTGTCGGCCGCGGAAAAAATGGCGGAAGTGGAACCTTTTAAAACGGCGATAACCCTGCTATTCGTTCGCCACTGGCCGTTTGTCGTTTACGCCGTGCTGATTCTGGCTATCGGCTTGTTCGTGCATAAATTTTACTGTCGCTATCTCTGCCCGCTGGGTGCGGGTTTGGCCGTACTCGGCCGCCTGCGCCGCTTCGAGTGGTTAACGCGGAGGGCGGAATGCGGCACACCGTGTCAGATGTGCCGACATCGATGCGGAATCGGTGCCATTAAGAAAAGCGGTATAATCGATTACGATGAGTGCATTCAGTGTCTTGAATGCATCGTTATAATCCATGATCCCCGCCAGTGTGCGGCGGCTGTGGTTGCCGAAAGACAATCATCTGCCGCTGCGGCAACCCCGGCGGTCTTGTAATGGCCGCAATCCCCACAGAAAACCTGAAGGAGAAACGCAATGCCAAAGTATGTTATTGAGAGAAATATTCCCGGCGCGGGCAAACTGACCGCAGAGGAATTGCAAGGTATATCGCAGACGTCTTGTGGCGTACTCAGCGAGATGGGACCACAGATTCAGTGGCTGAACAGCTTTGTAACGGATGACAAAGTGTATTGTGTCTATATTGCGCCGAATGAGCAGATGATTCGCGATCACGCACAAGCCGGCGGCTTTCCGGCGGATAGTGTTGCCGAGGTCAAAGCGGTGATCGATCCGACGACGGCCGAATCCACGGCTTGAGATTTTAGTGTGGTGTAACCACGGTTAATTCGCTAGCAGGCGGTCGCTACTCTGGCTGCACAGTCTGATTGATTTTTATCGCCAGCTTTGCAACGCCTTTTTGAGTGACTTGCTGCGCATCGCCTTTTACTTCGATGGTGTAGTTGCCGGCGGGCTTCCGAGTATTGCAGTTTATCAAATGCGTTTTTAAGTAAGCGAAAAGAAAGCTTGGTTTGTGCAGGCGCCCCACCGTGATCCAGTCGGCGCCGTGCTGCTTGCACAGCTCGGCCGCCACGTCGGCATGATCGAAAAGATAGCCTACTGATAGGTCCGCTGCTTCCTGAGTATCAGCAGCAATGGAAATAATCTGGTAGCCGTATTTTTTCTTCAGCTCGTTGCGAAGTAGTGGCGCAATGGATGCGGTACGTTCCAGCTCTGCTGCCGTAGCCGGTATTAGCGTTAAATCCTTTAGTTCGAAATTCAGAACTGCTATTCGCACCTCAGCCTGTACTGGGGGTACGGATAATAAAAACGTTAACAACAAGTTCCTGTAACTTGATGTATATTTTCGTCGCTGCATTTTAGTAACACGTGGCCGGCCTTTCATAGACTATTGGTTAACGAGAGGCCAGCTTTGCGAATATTCGCGTCCCTGCGAGTCTTTGACCTCTGCCAACAACGTGCCCTGCTTTTCAGGTTTGAAATTGAAACCAATCGACGGATTTTCACTAATGGATATACCACCGACGAACGCAATGACTATATCGTTATCGAAAGAAATCTGGAACTCGTTAACATAATCGGCCGGAATCCAATGGCGGCTTAGCTGGTCGATCTGTAAACCGCTGTAATTGGGATGACTAATCAGCAACTGCATTTGCACCAAATTGTCGTGTTTCTGTTGCCGCAGTTTCATTCTGCCTCGCCGTTTTATGGCCTCCTCGTCGTTACTGCCTGCCGGTGCCGAGCAGCCGCCCGAGGCTTTCACAAAGTTCGCCGCCATATGTAGTTTGCCATCGGAAGTCTCGGCAATGGCACGCACGTCGCTATACGCATTGACTCTGATTCTGGTGGACAGACTCGCCAGGCCATTGTGCTGCGACAGGGTGAAAACCCCGACCACGGGCGAAGGATTATTATCCACCACCAGATAGATTTTACTGATGTACATGTCTGCGGTTTGCTTAATATTCGCTTCGACGCTGATTGGCACGATGGCGGCATTTTCTGCCCGTTTTGGCGTGACCAGGCTAATGGTATCGTCGCTAAGGATTTCCCTATCGGCCGCAAACAGATTAGCTCTGATAATCGGCCAGTTGTCGCGTGTCGATTGTTGCGCGCAAGCGTCACTCACATGCAGCCCCGAAACACACAGGATGGCAGCACCGAGGGTGAGCGTTATTTGCCGCGAGACATTGCCTGATTTCATGCTATTCCCATTCCAATTCGGTGTAGGCTGCAATTACATTGCGTTTGTGATATTCATCGAACAATCTCCACTGCGATGCCTTGTCAGCCAGTAAGGTATTGCTGGCGGTGTCAAGGTCCATCTGCTCGTCGATTGCGACTCGTACCTCAGCCTGGAGATCACTCAAATAGCGCATCATTTTGCTTAGTGCCGCTTTATCTTTTTGCACTGGGCCGTGGCCCGGGACCAGCAACGAAAAATCCATATTTTGTATGTCGGCCAACACGGCCAGCCAACCGGACACACTGCCATCGATTACCGGGCAGTGCTCAACAAACACAAGGTCACCCGTGATTAATGTTGCGGTATTGATATCGTATACCATTAAATCGTGATTGGTATGCGCCCGTTGTACAGCGGTCAATTGTAAGGGTCTATCCCCCAAATTGATCGTTTCAGTTTTGTCGATTAAACGCGTCGCCTCGACAATTTCGGAACCGGCAAACTCCGCGGTTTGCATTCGAGACTGATAGTAGTTGCCTTTAACGGCTAATTCTGGCGGGTAATTTTTGTGCGCGACGAATTCTGGCGCATCGGCAACGAAAGCCTGATTACCAAAAATATGATCCAAATGGACGTGGGTGTTGATCACATATTTTATCGGT
>RCMY010004657.1_pt1 | contig 11793 bp, 8 predicted proteins | sample 2041341 | NCBI WGS metagenome assembly RCMY01 (sample SAMN09708234, study PRJNA481090) | Marine sediment metagenome, whole genome shotgun sequencing project.
CGACGTCGGTCTCGCCATCGATGGCGGTTCTGGTCACCGGTTCAAGCTCGAGCGAGCCGCTCACGAAGCGCACACCGACAACGGCGTCGCCCACTGCCGGAGAGACTGTGATGCGATGGGCGCCGGGCTCCATGAGGAATCGGTTGCGACCGCTGCACGGCTCCGCCGTCGCCAAGCCGTTACCGGCCGGCCGGATCAGCATCGGCACGGGTTCGTTGTCGATCTCGACGATGGGGAGGCAGCGAGTGGCCGTTGCATCGGTGATGATCGTGAGGTCGAGCCGGTGGGCATCTTCCCGCCAGGTCACGATGTCCGCGGTGACTGGCTGCTCGCTTGGCTGGTCTGGGCCGAGCAGGAACAGTGCGGGTACATCGTCCGGCAGTGCGGCTCCGAATTCGGCAATTCCCGCCGGGAACCGGCTCACCGTTCGTGTCGGGTCGGCCCCATCGAGATCGAGCCGCACGTCGGCAACACCAACAGATGCGAGGCCCGGTGCGAACGATTCGATCTCGATGGAGAGCTCGTTGAGAACCGCAGGACCGAGGGTGATGAGGTCACCAGAGCGATCGATGTCGACAGGGACACCGTCAACGCTGATCGTCACGCCGCCAAGTCGCAGGTCGTCGTCCACCAAGACGATCTCGACCCCGTTGACGCTCGCCGGCTGATCGAAGTCGATCGACAGTTGCTGAGGCGAAGCCTGGGCGAGACGAGGAACGAGCCATGCCGTGGACGAGTTGCCGTCAACCGCATGGAGTGGCTGGTTCTCGAGACCGAGAAGCCATCGATCGACCGAGCTGGTCACAGACGCTCCGTCGAGTCCGACCGTGGTGAGCTCGCCTGGCCCGCCAAGGCCGAGCCAGTTGTTGGCCTCAGCCGGTTCGAGAGCTGGAGCGAATCGATAGCCGTAGTACTCGATGCGCCGATCCAGCGGCCGAGTCGTGCCAGTGACTGCGACGAGGGCCACGTCGTCGAGCTGGCTGTCCTGAGGCTCGATTGTCGAGACGAACCTCGTGAGGTGTCCGCCGTCGAGAAGGCCATGCTCGGCCAGTCGGACGAGCGCCATCCCAGTTCCGTCGACGACGATCGTTCGAGGAGCGCCTTCGTCTGGCAGCAGCATCGGGACCGGCGGCGTGGCGAAATTGATTCGATAGATCTCGATCGGCGAAAGCGCCAATTCGGTCTCGTCTGGGGCCAAGGGGTTGACGACGAACAATCCAGGCGTGCCGTGGCGCCCGACAAGGGTCAGGTCTGGATCGGCTCGTAAGGCAGCGAAGTCCTTCGGCCGCGCCAGGCCCTGAAGATCCCACGCAAGGTCGTTCCGGATCAGGAGGTGCGTGATGCCGAGCCGACGAGCGATCGGCGCCAGCGTTCCCGGCTGGTAAGTGGCGGAAGCGAGCTCACGATTCAAGGCGTCGATCAGGTCGGCTGCGAGCGGTGTACTGAGTGGGAGGGTCGTTGATACGACGGGGGAAGGCACGAGTACGTCGACCAGATCGTCGCCGATTGTTCCCCAGCGATACCCGTTGTTCGTCGATCCGGGAATGACGAGGACCCGCCCGTCGGCCTCGGCTGCCAGTTGGGCTGCGGCGTCGCTCCAGTAGTCGGGTATGGCCGAGACAGACAGACCGTCGTCGTACATCGGCGTGCTCCAGAACGGAGCGAAGATCGTGGCGAAGATCGTGGCACCAGCCAGTGCGGTCGCCAGAGTGGCGCCGCGGCGCCACCGAGAACCGAGTCGCCGGATCGCACCTGCGAGATCGTGCATCGCCCACGCTGCGAGCAACGCTGTACCCATAGCGAGGATGACGCCAGCCTTGTGTGTGCTTCGAAAGGCAAGCGCTGCGTCGCTCGTGGAGAAGAGTTCGAGAAGCGCACGGCCCCACGGAGTTGGGCTGGCTGTTGGAAACGGTCCGACCATGAGCACAACGCCGAGCAATACCCAGGCGAGGGCGAGAAGGCGCGTCCTGCTCGGCCGCCGGCCGAGCCCAGCGACACCGGCCGCCAGGGGAAGGATGGTGGCCATGACCACCCAACCATTTGTGACAAACAGGCTCAGGTGATCCCGGAACGTCGTGGGTGTGAGCCTGAAATAGAGCAGCCAGAACCCGGCCCCCCGGATCGACTCGGCGAAGGACGAGGCTGAGGCAACGGCCTCGACCGATTCGGTCTCACTGAGGCGGTGAGCCAGCGCTGCAGACCCGATCGTCGTCTTGGCCAACATCGCCGCGCTCGCGAGCATCGTGAGTGCGAGGGCTGCGGCGGCGAACGTCAAGAGTCGGCGACGAGTGTCCGGGCGAAGCACCAGCCTTGTGACAACGATTGACGCCGCCGGAAGGCAGGCAAGAATCAAGCCAGGAGGGTCGGCGTTGCCGACGAGGAAGAGAACAACTGCGACCACGCCCGCCCATCGCAGCGGATGCTGACGTGATGCTTTGAGCGCGGCGACCGCCAGCCACGGAGCCGCCGCATAGCTGGTGTAGAGGGGGATCGGTAGAAGGTAGAGCGAGCTTGCTGGCCCGAACGTGTAGAGGAGGGCGGCGAGCATGGGTGCGAATGCGCGCTGCGGGTCAAGTGCCTTCGCCAAGACCAGCATCCCGACAGCGGCCAGGGCGAGGAGCGATCCATGGATGAGTCGCTGCAGCAACCACGGCGCAACGCCGAGTCCGTCGAGCGCGCTCGACATGAAAGTGAGAAACGGCCAGAACTCTTCCGCCGGCCGGCCGAGACCCCGCGTCGAGTCCCACCCGACGAACATTCGATCGAGGCGCGCCGATGGCGCGAATGTGAGCTCGAATCGGCTGTCGGCGACGTAGCGATTCGGCAGGCTCAGCAGCGGCGAGACGAACGCGAGCGCGCTCACGAGCATTCCTTGCACTCCAATTCGTCGCCCTATCTCAGAAGACGACGGATCGGGCCCGGGCGCGGCTGAGGGCTGCAGCGGTATCGATGGCAGCACGCGGCCGTTCGGAGCCGGCCCGGGGCTGGCCCGGTTCGGCAATACCAGCCGGTCAGCCACGCGCGATGCAGGCGCCTCGACCAACTGGTGCAGTACGGCGGCGCCTGCGAGTGTGCCAACCAGGGCAATCGGCGCGATGAGGCCAAGCGGGGTGGCCGGGAAGTACTCGATCAGTTCGTCGGTGATCACGGGATGCACCAGGTAGATGCCGTAGGAAATCGAGCCGAGCCCTTGCAGCGGTCGCGATGCAAAGAACCGCCTGGCGCGACCGAGATTGGCGCCAGGCAACACAACAGCGGCAACGAGCAGGAAGCTCATCAGGCCCTGCAACAGAAATTGGGAGTGGGCTTGGAAGCTGGTCGGCGCAACAAAGCCACCAGGAAGGCCGAGCTGGGCGACCGACCAATACGACAAGATTCCCAGGCTGGTGAGGAACCATGGATTGGCAGCGAGTTGTCTTGCCGCCAGCTCAGGTGGGCGGGCCGACCAGTACGAACCGAGCACGGCGAGCACAAGGCCGGCTGCGAACCAGTCGAAGTATGCGGGCAGCCACAACAATCGGCCGCTGGATGGCGTTCCGACGGCCCAGACCCTGAACACGATTGCACTTCCGGCCAGCAGCGAAAGGCCGAGGATTTGGATCTGGGTTCGCTCGATCAAGTTGCGACCGCGGCCGGCACGTCGAATGGGAGCCGCGATGAAGGGCAGTGCGATCGAGAACCACAACTCGATGCACAACGACCAGGCAACGAACGGTGGCAGAAATACCAGGCTGCCTCGGAAGTTTTGTACAAGAAGGTATGACGTGAGGTATCCACCGAGTCCGATTGGATTGTCTGGCTCGGTCACGATGAAGTGGATCGTCAGAATCACCCAATAGAGAGGCAGGATCCGGGCCAAGCGCCGGATAATGAACCGCCAGGTGACGACCGGCGTGTGATCGAGCAGCGCCCAGTTGGCGAAAGGGCGGTAAACCAAGAAGCCGGACAGCACGAAGAACAGCGAGACCGCAGCGTTGCCGAGTGGCACCGTCAAGCGGCCGAGCAAGCCATCGGGCGGCTCGATGGATGCAAGGTGGAATGCAAACACTGCCAGGGCAGCGATGGCTCGGTAGCCGGCGAGCTCGGGGATCCAGGTCGAGCGTTGTGAACTGGTGCCTGGTTGTGAACTGTTGGCTGTCATGGTGAGCGGAACGAGGTCATGCTCCGGGAACAGCGGATTCAATCGCGAAGAACTCGTCGAAGGATGCAACCGCACCGGGGGTGGCGAGGACACCCGCAACTGTGGCCGGTTGGAAGGTCGGGTCGACCGTGCGCACCACTGGCAGGCCGTTCACGAACACTTGGATCTCGGGCCCCTGTGCCTGGACTGCCAGCCGTGTCCCTGAATCGGTGCCCGTGAGCCCAGTCGGCCAGCTCTGCACCGCTTCACCGTTGACTGTCAACACGAGGTTCCACGTCGCAAACTCCGGTGCGGCGACAACCGACCAGTGGTTGTTGAAGTCAACGAAGCGGAACAGCAGACCAGAGCCGGGGGTGACGTTGCCAACGACGAGGCCGACCGACACGTCTGACCACCCCGGGTCAGTCACCGCAATCGACGTCTCGTCGCCGCCCGTCGACTCGAGATTGCCGTCGGTGATGAGGAGCTCGGTGCCGAGAACACTCCAGACAGGGCTCGCTTCTTGGTCAGTCTCGAGCGGGCCGTTCGGCCGGTCGAAGTCGTCGAAGATTCGTTCGACGGAGACGGGAGTGGCCGCCGCTACAGCGCTGTTCTGTTCGTCCTCGGCCTTGGTCGATGCATACCAGCCAAACCAGATGAGTGCGCCGGCGCCCAGAAGACCGACGGCCAACAATCTTGTTCCGATGCGGCCAGGTGCGTGTGGGTCCACTGCAGGGGCGGCGTCAGACATGGGCGTAGCCTTCCTTACCCCGCGAGCGGCGCCGATCGACGAGTAGGAGAGCGATCACCGATCCTGTGGCCTGGGCGAGAACCCACCCCCAGGTCGCTCCCCACACTGGCGAGTTCTTGGCCTGCCAGATCGTGACGGTGAGCGCAATCGTTGCGACGAGCCAGGTGATTCCGACGGTCAACCGATGGTCGTTGGCAAGCCGTGTTTCGGTCAGCGCGATGCTGGTGAGGCCGAAACACAGGGTCGCTACAAAGAGCCAGGGGAGGATGCCAGCCAACTCTTCATAGGCGGGCCCGAGTCGGCGAAGGACGACCTCGCCGATCGCCTGACTCGTGATCCAGCCGATGATGCCGACGGCGATGTTCGTGAACAAAGTGAGACGGATACGGCGTGCTCGGTCGTCGCCGAAGAGGCTGGTTTCCGACAAGAGCACCTGGCTGAGCGTGTGCGGAACGAGTGTTGCCATGACGCCAATGCCCCACACGAGGTAGAAGGCGGCATTGAGTGAGCTGCTGACGTGGCGAGCGACCACGAGGGGTATTGCGTGATAGGGCAGGTGGGTTGCAAGGGCGCTGAGGTGCTGGGTCGTGAGAAAGATTCGATGCTCTGCAGCGAGGGCGCCGGATCGAGCAATGTCGCCGCGGCGGGCAAGAACTACGACGGCGAGCACGCCTGAGGCTGCGATTGGCGCCGCCGCCGATATCACGAGCCAAGTTGCTCGATCGTCGAGCGGCGAAATGAAGAGAAGCGGAAGGCGTATCGCTGCGGGGATGGCGGACCGTGCGAACAGAGCCTTCCATCGCCGAAGGGAGATGAGCCGCGCATCGATGCCGAGCGTCAACGCTGATCCGGTCGCCAGCGCAGCGATGAGTAGGCCGACGAGAGGGCCAGACACTCCCGAGAGCGACGACCACTGCTGGCCGGCAACGACGGGGGACACGGCGGCGAGAAGGAACGCGCCGAGAGCGACAAGACTCAGGGTCGCGCCGGCAATGCCGGGAGCATCTGCGTTGCCCCCCGTTCGGTTGAGCAAGATCGGGGCACCGAGCGCCGTCATCGCGACGACCAGCTGGACGACGGTGAACCAGGCTGCAGCCCGTCCGACATCAGCAGCTTGCGGCGAAGTCTGGGCAGCAATCACCCAGAAGAGGAACCCACTGAGTGCGGTGGTTGCGACGGCTCCGAGCGACCAGAGCGAGCCTCTTCCGAGATCGCCAAGGTTACCCGAGGCGGGTGTTGGCGATTCCCCCGAATCGACGAAGTCCTCCAGCGGGGGACGATGGGTCGTTGCGTCTTCCCCCTCGGCGATGCCGGTCAAGATCGAGACGTTACCGGTTGGTAACTCTCGAGTCCATGGGTTGTCTTGCCGGGAGTGTCGCGTTCGGCGAGCGTGATCAGACGGAGCGAGCGGAGCGCTTGGCCTCGAACATCCGATGATCGGCGCGTTTAACGACCTCGATGAGGCTCTCGGCCGGGCCAGCGGTCGCCAACCCGACGCTTAACGAGAGCGTGCAACCGTCAGTTGCGTGGTCGTTGTCGAGTTGGACTGCACCGCGTATGCGATCAGCCACGGCGGCGGCACCGGGGGCGTCGGTGTCGTAGAGCAAAATGGCGAACTCGTCACCGCCCACGCGGGCAGCAAGATCCGAGGTCCGAACAACCGACTCGAGCACCCTCGATGCCCTCTGCAACAACGCGTCCCCAGCTGCATGACCGAGGCTGTCGTTCACGGGCTTGAGGCGGTCGAGATCGGCGTAGAGGACGGTCACTGTCTCGTTCCTTTGCTGGCCGAGGGCGAGCATCCGCGTGCCGACATCGAGGAAACCTCGTCGATTTGCCATGCCCGTGAGCGCGTCGCCGTTGGCCAACCCGACCTGACCAATCTCGGTCTCGACCAGATCAGCCAGATCGCGCAAGAACCGAAGCTCATCGACCTTCATGGTCCTGGGCTTCGTGTCGATGATGCACAGAGTGCCGAGGCGGCGGCCACGCGGTGAGCTGATCGGAGCGCCCGCATAGAAACGGATGAACGGATCGCCGACGACCAAAGGGTTGTCGCTGAATCGGTCATCTCTCGGTGCGTCCTCGATCACGAGGGCCTGGCTGTCGAGGATTGCATGGGCGCAGAACGCATCACACCGAGGTGTTTCGGATGCCTCCAGACCCTGGCGCGAGGCAAACCATTGACGATTCTCGTCGACCAGGGAGACCAGTGCGATCGGCACGTCGAACAGGCGGCTGGCCAGTCGCGTCACGCGATCGAAGCGTTCATTCGGGTCGCGGTCGAGCAGGCCGAGGCTGAAGAGATCCAGCAGACGGGCCGGTTCGTCGGCCGGGAGCGGTGCTTCCATCGTGAGTCAATCTCGGCAGTCCGAAGGCGACTATGAGGTGCGCTGCCTTCGTCAGTCAGCCTTGATGGGGTTTCGAGTCCGGCCCAGTGGGAACAACTCTGCCGACGCGGCCGCTTCGGCCAGCGAAACGAGGAGCTGCAAGATGTTGATTTGGTCCGGGCCGAGCGTGCCCATTCTCGGTGCTGAAGGCACTTCGTCAGACGGAATCATTGACTCCTTCCTTGACTCGGCACCGCGATACGCCGTCGGCATCGGGCTCGTCATCGTCAGCTGGCTTGCCGCAAGGCTGGTCAGACGTATCATGCAGCCGCGTCTGGCGAGTCGCCGGACCGACAGCTTCGGACGCGTCGTGTCGAAGCTGATTGGCTACGGAATCATCTTCGCCGGCGTATTGGTGGCAGCAGTGGTCGTCTTCCCCGAGTTCAACCCGGTTGATGTCCTGGCCGGGCTCGGGATCTTCTCGATCGCGATCGGCTTCGCGTTCCAAGACATCTTGTCCAACTTGCTGGCCGGGATCCTCCTGCTGATTCGAGAGCCATTCCACTCGGGTGATGAGATCGAGGTCAGCGGACAACGCGGCACGGTGGAACGCATCACGATCAGGGAAACCCAGCTCAGGACCTACGACGGCGAGAAGGTGCTGATCCCGAACGCCGAGGTGTATCAGAACGTGATTCGAGTGCAGACCGCGTACGGGCCGAAGCGCACCGCTCTCGCCATCGGCTTGGATGATTGGGAGGATCTGGACCGTGCCGCGGATGTGGTGCTCGAGGCCATCCGAGGCATCGACGGCGTCGCCGACGAACCGGCACCGCAGGCCTACTTCACTCACTTTGCCGACAGCACCACGAACATGGATCTTCGATACTGGACCGAATCCAAGCAGTCTGAAGTGCGCCGAGTTCAGGATCAAGCGATCCGCAAGGTCGGCAAGGCGCTCAAGGACGCTGGTATCGCGATGCCGTCGCCGATCCGAGAACTCGATGTTCGCTCGTCAGTCGAGGCGCTCGTAGCTGGTTTGAAGACATCGCCCGACGAGGCTGAAAAGTAGCCGTAGGCTCGGGGGCCCACAAGGAGCCAGAATGAGCGCAACGACACCAGGTGACCGAAGCATGAACGTCTCCATCGTTGGCGGCCATGGCTCGATTGCACGAATCCTCACTCGGAAGCTTGTGTCCAGCGGTCATACGGTTCGAGGCCTCGTCCGCAACCAAGACCACTTCGATGATCTCCGCAAGGACGGCGCCGAACCAGTCTTGTGTGATTTGGAGGCGGTTGGCAGCGACGAGATGGACGTTGCGCTGAGATCGAGCTCCGTGGTTGTCTTTGCTGCCGGCGCGGGCCCGGGTAGTGGGCCAGAACGCAAGCGGACCCTCGACCGAGATGGCGCGATCGAGTCGGTGCGATCAGCTGTTCGAGTTGGCGCTGACCGTTTCGTGATCATCAGCTCGATGGGGGCCGACGATCCGCCCACCGATGACAAGACCTTCAGTGTGTACTTGCGGGCCAAGGCGGCCGCCGACCAGGCCGCGCGTGATGCTGACATCGATACCACGATCATCCGCCCCGGAGGTCTGACTGACGCTGATCCAACCGGATTCGTCGTCCTCGCTGAATCAACGGGTAGGGGAGAGGTGTCTCGAGCCGATGTCGCGGCAGTCATTGCTGAGCTGATCGATACCGATCGTGGCCGAAACAGCACCTTCGAATTGATCGAGGGCGACATGCCTGTTGCTCTCGCAGTATCAACGCTCGGCTGACGAGCCGGCGGCCCACATGGGCGGCCGCTCTCACGACGAGGCTTTGCGGACCTCGACCCATTCGTCGATCTGTTCCCAGATGTGAAAGAGCATCTCCGCCCGGTGCTCGTCGTCCGATGGGACTCTGCTTGCTGGGAGGACCTCCCAACCGAGTTGCACGACCTTGTGGTCTGGAATGGCCGTCCAGAGATCGGCGATCGTGGCGATTTGGTCCAGGCCGGTATGGGCGACGAAGACGAGGTCAGCAGTCGGGCTCGCGGACATCGCTGCGAGCGACCCAGCAGGTCTCGGTGGAAGCACGTTCCGCAGCGCCTCAGCTCGCTTGGCTGCGACGTCGTGTCCTCCCTTTCGCAGCCGATCGATCGCCTTGAGCCTTCGCTCCTCTGTGAAGTTGCCGCCCTCGGGGAAGATCACGAAGGCGTCCTCGTTGGTCATTCCGCTCGCGAGGTCGGCGATGGCGTCGACCGCCGTGCTGCTGCCGGTCGGGTTCATCGATATGAACCGGTTGGGGAGACGATTGAGCAGGATGTCGAGGGCGGGATCGAACTGCAGGGAGTCTTTGGCAACGATGCGAGGACGCCGCCCCTTCCATGACATCACCTGATGCAGAAGAAGCAGCGAGTCAGCCGGACCGGCGTGGCGGCTCATCACGATCAACGGATGCTCCGTCGTTGACTCGTCCCCGTCGTCTGACGGCAGCTGGGGACCGGCGCTGGTGATCTCCAGCGTGAACAGCCTGGTCGCTGCCATGACCAGGATGCGGAGCGCCAACTTGAAAAGTCGGTAGTGATACCCGATGAAGCGCTCCGTCGTTTGTTTCCAACCAAACCCGGAGGCGATCCAGAGCAACAAAGCGATCGAGGTGACAGCTGCTTCAACGGCGAGGTAGCAGGTGGCGAGCCCGAGGCTGCGCACGGCGCGGAGCTTCCCTGGCAGCCGATACGAGATCAGGAACGCCGCTATCAACAGGAGCGGGACCGTCGACAGGTAGACGACGACAGCGAGCACCGGCAGCGGCCAGAGGATGAAGCGCCTCACCCATCGCGGTGGGAGCGTCAAGAGAGATTCTCGAGGTACTCGTGGCTGGCCTGGCGAGAGAGCGCGATGCGGCGTTCGACATCGTCGGCCCCACCCTGTCGGTATTGGCGAAGATCCTTGAACGACTTGGGATCGCCAGTCGGGAGGACGTGAACGTTGATGTCATCTGGCAGCGACCGGAGGGACTCAGCGAATCGGTGACGTCGGGAGATCTCGAATGCGACCATCGCCACTTCCCAAGGCTTGGTCGGAGCGATCAGCGGTTCTTCGATACGGCCGACCTGGAGGACATAAATCGTGGTGGCGCCCAGGTTGATCGCCCGGTCGAGCGGGATCGAAGCCACAAGGCCACCGTCGAGAAAGTGTTCGCCATCGATCTCGACTGGCGCGAGCAGCCCAGGCACAGCCGAGGACGCCATGATCGCGTCCACAAGAGGGCCCTCGCTGAAGTAGTGAACAGTTGCTTGTTCGATGCTCGCGGCGACGCACTCGAACGGGACGGCCAAGTCTTCGATGCGCTCCACCGGCAGCACGTCGGTCAGCAACTTCCGGAGCTGGGCATTGTCGTGGAGATGCGTTCCGGTACGAGCGAGGGTCTTGACCTGGTCGAGAAGCGATCCGCCAAAGAAGCCGGATCGGTCGAGGCTGGTCCAGAGTTCACGCAACCGATCCACGGTGGCGAGCGTGGGATCGGCAGCGATCATCGCGCCGTTGATCGCGCCAATCGATGTACCAACAACGAGGTCAGGGCGGATGTCGAAGTCGAGCAATGCGCCCAACATGCCGACCTCGTGGGCACCGAGTTGTCCACCGCCGCCGAGGACGAATGCTGCCGACGTTCTCATCCGACCTTCATAGCCGCTTTCCGCAGCAGCCCATCTGTGTGTAAGACAGTCAGCCGAGGCTGATTGTGCCGGACGATCCCGCAGAGGTGTCCTTGCCAACGGCTCGGGCCGCTTTGACTGCGAGCGCTTGAAGCTTGCCCGCAGGGGCATCCCAGTACTCAGCCGTCGTTGGCACGAGTTGGAGAAGCCGCACATCGGCGTCGTCGATCCGGTTCTTGGTGTCGCTGGCTTGGCGGTACCGGTCCACCCGAGCGATGTCTTCGGCCAGGCGGGCGTGACCGGCGACTGAGACCCATGTCCGATCATCGTCGTCGGTGTAGCCGAGGTTGATCGACTCGTCAGCAGACAACCCCGCAACCCATTCCGCCCGTGCGCTCACGATGAACCAAAAGTGACCGGCATCGTCGATCTCTTGTGTCTTGACTGGTCTGCTGTGCAACTCCCCTGAAGGAGCGAGGGTGGTCAGCATGGCCACTCGGTGATCGGCGACCAGGTTGCGAAGCATGATGATGTCGTCTGCGGTGCTCATGTGGGTGCTGTTCCCCCGGACGTAGCCGATCAAACGTGTTTCATGACGACGATCAGCACGGAGCGTTCAGCTGCCGCCGTCGCCGAGAAGGTCGGGCAGGCGCCCGATGACAATGGCGGCGGCGAGCCCGACGACAAGCAACTGCGCCAGGAAGAGATCGACGGTCTGGCCTCCATCGGTCTCGAGCGCGGTTCGAGCATCCCCAACGTCGGTTGAGAGCTGATCGAGGTCGTCTGAGGACGCTCGGAGTTCTGTCGCCACCGTTCGGAGATCCGATGCGAGCGTCGCTGTCTCGGGACCGAAAGCAGCCGCCTCGAGGGCCAGATCGTCGAGCGAGATCTCGGCTGCTTCGAGATCGAGTAGCAACTGCTCGAGCTCGAGGTTCGTATCTATTCCAGC
>RCMY010004658.1_pt1 | contig 11792 bp, 9 predicted proteins | sample 2041341 | NCBI WGS metagenome assembly RCMY01 (sample SAMN09708234, study PRJNA481090) | Marine sediment metagenome, whole genome shotgun sequencing project.
CTTTCAGCAATTGAAGGGCTACTCCATCATCCGTTGACCGATAGCGGACTCGCTAAATTTTTATCGGATGCAAAATCAATGAATACATAAATCATGGATAACAAAAAACTAAACGATTTGATTCCGCAGACCAGGCGCGATATTTTACGGATGGTTCACAAGGTAAACTCGGGTCATCCCGGTGCTTCTTTGGGCTGTACCGAATTTTTCTTGACCCTCTATCACGAAATCATGGAACTAAAACCCGGGTTTGATATGGACGGTATTGGGGAAGACCTGTTCTTTCTTTCCAACGGTCATATCTCTCCTGTTTTCTACAGCACACTCGCTAGGCGCGGATATTTTCCCATAGAAGAATTAAGCACCTTTCGGCTTATCGGCTCAAGGCTACAGGGGCATCCGGCTACCCACGAAGGTTTACCGGGTATTCGGGTAGCTTCGGGATCTTTGGGGCAAGGGATGTCGGTCGCCATCGGGGCTGCACTTGCCAAAAAACTTAACGGTGACGATCATCTGGTCTATAGCCTACATGGCGATGGAGAATTACAGGAAGGTCAAAATTGGGAAGCCATCATGTATGCTGCCGGAAACAAAGTGGACAACCTGATTTCGACTGTGGACTATAACGGACAACAGATCGATGGTGCCACAGAAGACGTACTTCCCATGGGGAATCTAAAGCACAAATTCGAGGCTTTCGGATGGGATGTGCTAGAAGTGAAGGAAGGAAATGACATAGCGGCCGTCATTAAAGGTTTGAACGAAGCAAAATCACGAACCGGAAAAGGAAAGCCTGTTTGCATATTGCTACATACGGTGATGGGCCACGGCGTCGATTTTATGATGCATACCCATGCGTGGCACGGCAAGGCCCCAAATGACGACCAATTGAAAGATGCACTCGCGCAGAACCCTGAAACATTGGGAGATTATTAAAGGCACAAATTTTAGATGTTGAATAACGCGGCAAAAAAAGAAACAATAAATGAAGAAATATACATACACTGAAAAAAAGGACACAAGAAGCGGTTTCGGAGCCGGACTTACAGAACTCGGCAGAACGAATCCGAATGTCGTTGCCCTTTGTGCCGATTTGGTCGGATCCTTGAAAATGCAGGATTTTATCGATGAAAATCCTGAGCGTTTTTTTCAAATCGGTATTGCGGAGGCCAACATGATGGGCATCGCTGCCGGACTAACCATTGGTGGAAAAATTCCCTTTACGGGAACTTTTGCCAATTTTTCTACAGGTCGTGTCTACGACCAGATCAGGCAGTCCATCGCCTACTCCGATAAAAACGTAAAAATTTGTGCTTCGCATGCCGGAGTGACCTTAGGGGAAGACGGAGCAACACATCAGATTCTCGAAGACTTGGGTATGATGAAAATGTTACCTGGAATGACCGTTATAAATCCGTGCGACTATAACCAAACCAAAGCAGCTACCATTGCAATTGCAGAACATAAAGGTCCTGTTTACTTGCGTTTTGGAAGACCGGTCATCCCAATTTTTACTCCTGCGGACCAAAAATTTGAAATCGGTAAGGCGGTGCTGTTCAATGAAGGTAATGACGTTACCATTATTGCCACAGGGCATTTGGTCTGGGAAGCGATACAAGCTGGTGAAGAATTAGAGAAAAAAGGAATTTCCGCAGAAATCATCAACATACACACCATCAAACCCTTAGATGAAGCAGCTATTCTAAAATCTATAGAAAAAACGGGCTGCGTTGTTACTTGTGAAGAACATAATTACTTGGGAGGTTTGGGCGAAAGTGTTTCCCGTGTTTTGGCCTTGAACCACCCCGCACCCCAGGAGTTTGTGGCTACACAGGACACTTTTGGTGAAAGCGGCACGCCGGAACAGTTGATGGATAAATATGGGCTCAATGCCGAAGCTATAGTCACGGCCGCGCAAAAAGTTATTGAACGTAAAAAGGCTGTAACCAAATTCTAAATATTCGATATGAATTTTAAAGTCTTGCTGATTTTTTGTGCAGTTGTTAACTTTTGCTTTTCACAAGAAGTCAAAATTGATCAATCAACCTTATTAAAAAGATACACAGGCGACTGGGTCAGTACGGTATCCCCGGATACGAACAAAGTAGGAACGCATCCGCAGATAAAAATGGTGAATGTCCCAAAAATGGGAGGGAATTCTATTCAAGTGGAAGTATTTCAATTACGGGATGGAATTTATACTTCTATTTTGCTAGAATTAATAAGTTACGATGTCACCACCGATCAAATAGTGGCATTAGGTCAAAATGAAAAAGGGGAATGTTTTACCGGTGCTGGCCGCTTTTCGGACAAAAACAACTGGACAATGAAAGACCTCGATTTTCGAGGCAACCCTGTACAAACGGTCACCTTTAAATTTTTATCCGACACCGAAGTATATCTAGAAGGTATTGATTCTAAGGGTGAAATCCTCTGGAGGATGCGGTATATAAAAATCCTTTGATTGCAGAGTTTGAAGTTCTTATTTTCTGTAGTCTCGTATAAGGACCTTTTATACACCATAATTTTGGATTAACGAACAGTTCGAAACGTGGGAAGTTTACACCCTCGCCTAGGAAAAGCTACAAAAGAATTGACTAATCTTGAGCTGAATAAGATGGCCGCATATTAACCCGTAACCTGAAAAGTTGTAGTCTATATTCTTTAAAGTTCAAATAAACGATGAATTATAAAGTGGTATCACTAGATTTCGAGAAAGAAAATAATAAGGTAAGTTAATCCAAAAAAAAGAAGGAAGTTTTTCTTGAATCGTTGATAATTGGTATTATCATCATATGTGTGTTAAGCCAGCTTTTAAAAAAAGCCACTTGTTTTTAATAGAGATAATGGATAAAAATCGAGGAAATTAATTAGAATGATTCTCAAAAAAGCACGCTGAAAGCACGCTGACAAAGAAAAAAGGCAGTCACATTTTCATGTAACTGCCTGACTTTAAAGCTCCTCCTCTTGGGCTCGAACCAAGGACCCTCTGATTAACAGCCCAAAATACGATGTTTTCATTAAGTTACTTTTAGCTTCTTATAGTCTGATTGTCAATATTTTATGAATTTTTATTTTGCATTTGGTTTTATAGTTTTTACATTTATTAGCCCATTTGTTGTCCCTATGTTGTCCCCAATATTATCACATGCAACCAGTAAGGGCAAGGTCTAACAATTTAAACAATGTAAAAGTTGTCCCCAAATGTATAAAAAATGATTACACTCAAGATTGTTCTCAAAAAAAAGTTGCTATCGGATGGAACATATCCGGTTTGTTTGCGCGTCACAAAAGAAAGACAATGTAGACATTATAAAACACCGTTCGGAGCAAAGTTGAGCGAATGGATAGAACCAACAGGCAATTTCAACAAAAGAAATTATAACAGCGTACAATATAACCGACTACTTGTCAAGTTCAAGGAAAGAGCCTACAAAATCATAACAGATTTAGAAATTGAAAATCCGGATTATTCACTACAGGATTTCGACAGGAGCTATAGAATCACTTTCAATCCTGTTAAAAATGACGTTTTTGTATTTTTTGATGAGATTATAAAAGAAATGACTTATGCCGGCCGTATTGGAAATGCAAAGTCCTATAAAGATGCCAAAACCTCGGTTCAAATATATCATAGGTTCAAAAACCTTAATTTTAGGGAAATAAATCCAGCTTTTTTGAGTAAATATGATGCCTTTCTGCGGTCAAGAGGTGGTACCGATGGGGGCATCGGTGTAAAAATGCGGGCCATTAGGGCGTTATTTAACAAAGCTATAGAACGCGGGGTCATTAAGGAAAGTCTCTATCCATTCAAAACCTATAAAATATCGAACCTAAGGGGCAAAGGTTTTAAGCGGGCACTGGATTTTGAGGAAATTATGCGCATCATAAATATAGACCTGACAGACCATCCGCACCTAATACATACCAAAAGGTATTTTGTTTTTAATTTCTATACTAGGGGCATGAACTTTACGGACATGATATGCTTGGAATGGAGAGATGTTGAATCTAATGTTATCTATTACATCAGGGCAAAAACCAAAGGAAACTTTTCCATAGCTATTATGCCTCCCGTACAAAAGATTCTGGATTATTATAGGGTTCATGGTTATGGCAACAAATATGTTTTTCCATTGTTGTTTCGTGAGGATTATACCCCGACACAATTGGCCGATAGAAAACACAAAATGTTGGGGATCTATAATAAAGAGCTCAAGGAGTTGGCCAAACTATGTGAAATTACCAAAAACGTCAGTAGTTATGTAGCCCGGCATAGCTTTGCGAATTGTCTGAAACAAAAAGGTGTGGCAACGGATGATATCAGTGAATCTTTAGGGCATCAAAACCTAACAGTTACCCAGGCTTATTTGAAAGAATTGGATACCCAGATTGTAGATAAGGCTCTTGAAGTGTTATTGTAGTTATTATCTAACTTGATTCCATTATTTGAACAACTGCAATTTATCACAACGGTTTCAGTAATGGCAAATGGGATCATGCAATGCCCAAAAGTGCTACCTCTTGATGAATCCATTTTTTCCTTCTTCCCTCTATCCACAAAAAAGTGCCCGTTAGGGGACAAGTTTCTGTTTCAGAAATTAAATTTTAAATGATTTTGGTTCGTTAAAGCGAACGACAAGTTTTATTAAGGTCGGGAAATGGAATTGAAAATTAAAAAGTAAATTTGAAGATGGAACAAGATATCAGATGGGAACAACGATTTTCCAACTTTGAGAAAGCATTACACAAACTTACACAAGCCGTTGAATACATCAGACATAACTTATTGGTTGAGGACGAACCTATTGATGACGGTGATTCGAGCTATGTGCTGGATGAAATAATCAAAGAAGGGTTAATACAGCGATTTGAATATACCCATGAACTGGCTTGGAATGTTATGAAAGATTATGCTGCTTACCAAGGCAATACTAGTATTGGAGGCAGTAGAGATGCGACAAGAGAAGCTTTTCAGCTACACTTGGTTTCCGACGGGCAGGTGTGGATGGATATGATCGGAAGTCGAAACAAAACTTCGCACACATACAATGAAGAAACAGCGGATGAGATTTATTCTAAAATACTGAATGAATATTATCCTGCTTTTTTAGATTTTCTAAAGATCATGGAAGCTAAAAGAAGCGGAGAACAGGGTAAAATCTTATAAGATGGAGAATTCAGGTTTAACAAAGAGAGATATTGACCGCATAAAGGCAGTTTTCTCAAAATATAAACAAATAGAAAAAGTTTTGATTTATGGATCAAGGGCGAAAGGCAATTATAAGCCTGCATCGGATATTGATCTTACTTTAATAGGAAAAAACATTGATTTAAGTTTACAACTGAAAATTGAATTTGATTTGGATGATTTAATGTTGCCTTACAAATTCGATATTTCCATTTATGATAAAATAACAAACCCCGAATTCATTGACCATATAATCAGAGTGGGGAAAGAGTTTTACAAAAGAAAGAGCAACGAAGACACGGCAATACATAGGGTGTCTGGCGTATGAACAACTTTAACTTGTCCTGCAATTTATCCGATATTACGCTTTTTCCCTATGGACCAACTGTTTAACGGCATCTTTAAAAAAATACCCACTGGTTTTTTTATTTCCCTTGTATTCCAAATAACGATCTAACTTTTTTACATCCGACAATATTGTTCTTTCCGATACATTAAAAATCTCTTGCAATTCAATCGATTTAATGCCAGGAGTAGCATACGTTTTGGTGATAAGTGCGATTAATCGATTTTTCACTCCCTCAGTCACTCCCTTAATAGCTCCTTCAATTGCTCCCTCAACGGCTCCTTCATTTACATTGGTAGAAATAACCGCAGTTAAATAGCCCGGCATAGCTTTGCCAATTGTCTAAAGCAAAAAGTAATTGCTACAGATGTCATTAGTGACTCTTTAGGGCATCAAAATCTCACAGTTACCCAGGCTTATCTGAAAGAATTGGATACCCAGATTGTAGATAAGGCTCTTGAGGTTTTATTATAGCGCTAAATCAAAAATATCTTAGTTAAAATGAGAGAAAGTTATCTTATTTTAATACCATCCTCGGAAATTTACTAAACTTGAACCTTTCAGATTATATAAAAGAACGCTTATCGTTAGAAGAGTATTAATTTTCTAGAGCTGATTTGGAAAGAAGCAGTCCCAAAAACAAAACAGCCGACACCAAGTTGTTGAATCTACAACCTGAGGTGCCGACTGGTTTTAATTCAATCATAAGGCCCAAGGCCCTTCTTCATCTCCTACTAAATCTTTTACCACCAATAAACCATCAGTAGTAAAGAACAACATACGCTGTATCGCATTTCCGTTGATATTTATTTTACAGGCGGCCTCTACACTGCCCCTTAATTCACTCACATTGGTTTCTGGTTCCCAACAATTAAAATCGGCAAAGCCCATTGTTCCATCTGGAACCGTAATGTACCTTGGGTTATAGTAGTTTCTTCTGCTATACGTTGCGCCGTTGGTCTCATATGAGTAATAATAGCTAGATGTCACTTCACCTGTTATTATATAGGGAATAATGGAGGCCCCTTTATACTTACCTACTGCTTGGACATACAAATCCCTTCTTACAGCAGCTTTGACCCCCTTACTGTATAATGGGAACGACACACAGTTTGCAGTCCTTCCTTCCGCCCCTACTAGTGAACCGTTAACAAACTCGTCAGGTTCGCCATTTGACCCTGAGAAATTATCATTAACAACCCATTTCCTATTGGTGCCATTTTGTTGTATAAAGTTGCCTATGGATGTGGTGGGGGTTCCGGTTATAGCTCCACTATCATAGTCGATAACTTCATACTGCGTACCCTGTTCGTTGAAAATATATATATTATCCAAAAACTGCCTTAATGCGGCACCTACTTTATCAAAAGATGTTGCACCTAGAGGACCATTTTCATCTTTTATGCCATAGGGTTCAGAGACTTCACCATTGGACGCGTTGAATATAACATATTGGGTCCCTGCCCCATTAAATATTGCGGTATATTCATTTTTTATCTGGGTTGCAGCTCCAATACCGTCATCAAAAAGATCTACAAGGTTACTATAGGTCACAGGAGGCAGCACTCCTTTTAACTCACATTCCACAATCTCCATTTCGGTAGATATGTTGGTGCCCACTTGTTTGGATGGGTCTTCCAAAGAGTAGATTTCGTACGACAAAGGCAATGCTGTAGCTATATTTGTATCAGTAGAGAGCATAGTGGCCAAAGCCTCTACATTGGTCTCGCCAATACTGGCAAAGGTATTTTTAGAGTCACCACCATAGGCGATTACCTTTATTTTTAAATTCTCCATTTTTTTCATGGTATTAACCTCTAGTTCACCATCAATTTTGTTTTTAAAACCATCATAAGAAGCAGTAATCTCCGTATTCATTGCCTGTAGCGAAGATGTTGATTCTATCAACATGTAAAAAATACGGCCGTAAGTCACTTTCTTAATATAAGTTGCCGGGTTGTCGGCCTGTATATATTTTTCCAAATCTTCCGGGGTTACGCTTTTATCAAAAACATCGGCATAACCCGTAGGGAAATCATAACTTACGTCATAGTAGGTCTGATTTAATTTTACCAAAACTCTATTGTATTTTTTATCAGTACTAAATGAAAGCTTACCTTTTGCCTTTACCCCATAACCCTCGTAAGAAAGCCCCATATTTAAAGCAACCTGTTCTTCAGAGAACACATTTTCATAGGTGAAATCAAAATTTGCCGGTAGTACCTCGCCATCTGGTTTACCTGCAATGATATTATTCATGGCCTGCCTCACTTTTGATTCGCTCATTTCATCTATATCTTGACGAGCTGCCAGGTTTCCATCATTAAGAGAATAAGAGATGGCACCTCCTGCCCTTTTTAAGGGGATTGCCTGCGGTTTTACATTGTTTATGGTCTTACCTTGCAGTAAAGCTCCAGGATAAATTTCACTGGCCGCACCACCAAGTGTTTGAAAATCACCTGTACCATCTGTAACACTAACTGTTCTGGATCTACAAATAAACCTTTTGGTTTCGGTTGCACTTCCACCACCTTCAGTATAATCTTCCGGGTAACCCTCCCCTTCCTCTAAGGTCTCGTCAAGTCTTGATTCTGGCACATCTTCGAAATCCCCTCCCTTGCCTACCACGCTATCAAAAGTTAAATTCGTTGAGGTCGGCCCATCATCTTCTTTTGAAGCAGGATTATCATCCTTACTACATCCAAGTGCTATTGCAAAAAGAATACAGAGATACACGAGTCTTTTTAAAATGAATTGTTTTGTTTTCATAATTTCTTTGAGTTTTAAGATTCAACACTCCAAAACTAGATATGAAATTTGTACTCAACTAATTTTTGGCATGGACAAAGTATGGACAGGCAGTATAGATTTTAACATTTTTAAACATGGACAACCTCTTTTCTGAAAAAAGACAAAAACTCTCGGAAGTCAATAAGACTTAGGCCGGGAAAGAATTTGTAATTGGATTATTCGTCGAATTGACATGGACAATCTTAGGACAAGTAGCTACCAACCATTCAATTGACCATTTCTAGACTGTATAGAATTATGTACCTTGGTCATGAAGCTTGATTAAGGAAAAACATCACCTAGAATTTTGAAACATCATGAAATCCATTTCCAAACTATTTCTATTCATTGGTTTTTGTCTTTGTATCAATCTACATTCACAAGAATATAAGAACCTTGATAGTTTAATTACAAAATATAAAAATCATGTTATTGATACGGCCAAGGTAACCTTAGGTTCGCTCATCTATCAGAATCTAAGCTTTACAAATCCTGAAGAATCCTATAAATATGCTCATGAAATGGTTAATATTTCTGAACAAATTAACTACGAAACGGGTATAGCCTTGGGATATAACAATTTGAGTTTTTACTTTTTAAATAAAGATCGATTAGATTCCGCGCTTTACTATAAAAAAGCATCGTTAGATATCGTAACCAGGTTGCAAAATATAGGAGGTATTCTGACCGTGAACATGGGTCTTGCTGTATTGTATAACAAGAAAAATGATTTTAACAAGGCGGAAGAATATTTAAACAGCAATATTGCAATTTTTGAAAATAGGGATACGATTAAGAATGCGAGGGAAATTGACTTTAAATATATAGGATCGACCTATCATGCACTTGCAAATATCGATATAAGGAGGGGGCTAAATAATTTGGCATTGAAGAATGAGCTTAGGTCATTAGAGTTATATAAAGAAAGGGCAAAAGACCCATTATTTGAGGCGGATTCATATTTTGTATTAGGTCAAACAGAGATGGACCTGCAAAACTATAAACAAAGCTTTGTTTACCTTGAACAAGCCTTAAAAGTCTATACCGACTTTAAAGATTTACTTTGGGAAAGTGATGTTTTAAAAGTTATTGGAGAAAATTTGATATTGCAAAATAAGCCAGAGGAGGCCTTGAAATATCTTTTACGCTGTATTAAAATTGCTAATGAAAATCAATTTCAACTAACAGAAGCAATTGCTTACACCATGTTAGGCAATGCTTATAGTGAATTAAATCGTAATTCGGAAGCGTTACAAAGTCTACATAAATCGGTTGAGATATATGGCAAAATGGAAAATCCTACAGAAATCAATAAGACATACACCAGTCTCGGTATTTTTTACAATAAACTGAATCAACCTAAAAGTGCACTTACATATTTTAAAAAAGCTATTGTAATTTCAGATAGTATTGGAGCAATACCCCAAGTTTCAGAGGCCTATTTTCATCGGTCACAGTCTTTTCAAAAATTAAATGAATACGAAAGAGCCTTGGAAGACTTTAAATTATATAGCAGTTTAAAAGACAGCATATTTACAATTAAAAAGTCGCAGCAAATTGAAGAAATGCGAACCATTCACGAAACTGAAAAAAAGGAAGTGGAAATTGCCTTGCAACAAAAAGAGATAAATACCCTAAATGAAAAAGCAAGAGCTGACAGACTAAAGAAAGGTCTATATTCAGGAGGCATGGTCTCGGTCTTGGCATTATCCGGGCTTTTGGTCTTTGGCTTTCGACAACGGATTAAAAAGAACAAAATAGCCCGGGAAAAACAAGAAGAAATCTACAAACAAGAAATAGCTCATAAAAAGAAAGAACTCACCTCACAAACGCTTCATTTGGTGCAAAAAAACACCTTTATCCAAGAGCTGATGGAAAACTTAGAGAATGTCAAAAACTCCCCCGATAAGTTCAAGACAGAGTTTAGGCGCATAGTAATGCTACTTAAAAAAGAGAATGCCTCGGACAAGGACTGGGAAGTTTTTAAAACCTATTTCTCAGAGGTTCACAATGACTTTGACCAAAAGCTTAAAACCCTTTGTAGCGATATTTCTGAAAAGGAAATCCGTTTGTCCGCCTTTTTACGAATGAATTTGACCACTAAAGAAATTGCAGCGATCTTAAATGTGCAGCCAGATAGTATTTTAAAATCTAAATACCGCCTTAAAAAGAAACTAAACCTAGATAAAGACACCGATTTAACCAGTTTCTTAAATACCATATAAGAAACAATCTTTTCATCAAGGGGCTTGATACAATCAATATAAAGTCTAATCCTTTTCTGTATTTAAATGTTTCCCGTAAAACGAAGGTGGCCGTTGCAGAAGTGCTCTTTGCGTAAGATATCGACCCGAGTAGACTGTTTTTACGGAGCCTTAAAGAGAACGGGGCTTGATTGGATTTGCCGGAGAAAAATGGCCAGGCAGCCTTGGAAGGCATCCATAATCGTCTTGAAAATGCCAATGGAGGGTCTCCTTCCCCTTTTCTTAAGGTACATTTTTAGATTGAAGGCGATTGCGGCCATGAGCATGACCTTATGTGCACCGGACTTGCCCAATACGCCTATTTTTCTTAGACCGTAGAACTGGGTCAAACTACCGAATACGGGCTCCACCGTACTTTGTCTCAGCTTTTTCATCTGTGTGCCCCTGTCACTATGTTGTCGGGCGTAGGCCCTCAGGTATTGTTCGTCATAAATCGTTCTGGTGATTTTTTTGGATTTTGTATTCGGCGCACATTGTGATTTCATGGGGCAGGCCTTGCAGTCCTTCGGTGCTGCCCAGTAGCTTTTCAGTACGCTACCGTCCCGGTTGGTATAGAATCCCTTGAAAGGCAGGGGCCTGTTCATCGGGCAACTGTATTCGTCCTTTTCCTTGTTGTAGGGAAAACCTTCTATCTCAGGTTTGTATTTCCCGAAAACGGGTATCCATCCGGTAACCTTCCGTTGTTCGAGAAAATCGTAATTGGACCCGTTGGAATAACCTGCGTCCGCCAAGAGATCCGTCATTGTGAGCTCGTTTTTCCTTAAACGGTTCTGGACCTGCAGGCTGATATCGGTCAGGTACTGGCTGTCCCTGCCATCGGCAAAGTCCGCCTTGGATGTGGGAGATGACCCCTTCCGCGGTATCCACCGCCATACTGCAATGGTAGTTCAGCTTTCTGGCCTTGCCCGGCTTGACCGATATACGGGCATCCGGATCACGGGGGCTGTAGTGCGTCTTGTTGCTTAGCAGGCGTGCTTTTTTATGGGTCGCACCGGCAGGCCGTACCGGACTTTCCTGTAAATTCCGGTGGTGTTTCTCCGTGCGCTTGAGCTCATGTTCGGGAGCGGAGATTTGTACGTGGGATATGGTCCCCCCGTGCTTTTTAGTAGTTTCCCCGTTCTCTTCCGACACTTTCTTCAAGTGGCTCTCCATCGGGGCGGCAGGCATTTTCGGCACTACGCTTTCCATGGACGCGTTCGCC
>RCMY010004659.1_pt1 | contig 11792 bp, 9 predicted proteins | sample 2041341 | NCBI WGS metagenome assembly RCMY01 (sample SAMN09708234, study PRJNA481090) | Marine sediment metagenome, whole genome shotgun sequencing project.
CATTCGTTCCGACTGTGCTGTGTTGCGATATTGATTCAAACAGGCTTTGTATCCATTCAGCTCCACCAGATGAGTTCGAAGTCCAGGACTTGATAAGTGCATCTGGTGAAAAGCGCTCCATATCACCCGTCATTTTTTTCTCTATCTGCGCAAGCCATATTTCCTGCAATGGCTTTACATCTGGAAGGCCCATCATGTCCCTCGCTTCTTGCGCGGTACAGTCTATATCGATTGTGATTTTCATGTGTTACATCTCTCAGGTTCAGGTGTTCAACTGCTCGGGGCTGGAGTCATTCATTTTATACCAGTGTACAAAAGCGGGCACAAAAACTACTCATTCATGTACAGCTGTGTTATCCAAAGTGGCAAGCAAAGCACCGAAATTCAAGTCCTGCGTCAACACAATCAAGCCGTTAGATAATGCATAGCTCGCGAGTACGGAAACAGCAACACCAATGCCACTAACCTCTGACCAGTGAACTGCCTCGACACCCGCTTCCACCGGTGAAGATTTCCAGCGTGTCGACAAAGTAAGTGTCGATCAGAATATTCATTCTGTCGCCAGCACCATTTCTCGCTCCTGCGACAACCATGACGCGTACTGAAGCGGTGTATCAGCCGTTTGATTGCTGTCTGACTCTGTGCTCATGGTTTATTCGCTCCTAAAGAAGTCTCTCCCCCGGGCTCCTACAGAGTAATGCGAGTTCCTGCTCCGTGTCGAGCTGATTGTTTGGCTACAGGTCACAACATGACCACACAACACCAGATAGCTCACGCAAATTTCATGAAAGCAGGTATTCAGCGAGGATTCTCCGCTACCCATGTACAACGGCACTTAACCGTGCACAACTGATCCACGCAATATTCACGCAGGGAACTCAAGCCATATAGAGCTCAATAAGTGTCCATGATTGTGCAGTGAAAACGCGAAATCGATAGTAGATGCTCCGCTTCCAGGAACTTGCGTGCCAAGACTTCGTCCAGTTGAGATACCTTCTGCGCGTTGTTTATCCATTGGAAAAATTCTCTCCGGTATAGGTGTTGATGATCCTGAAATCTGTCAGAGCTGGCACGCCGGCTTTTCTGACTAGGCGCTGTGGATTGTGCTCAATATCGGCATAGAGACCAACATCCACTGGCAGTCTATTCAGACTGTCGGGAGGCGTGGCGTTTTCGGAGAGTCGGACACCGCCGATGGACCTGTTCGCCCGAGGCATCCCTTGAGCGCTGGCTTCGAAAGGCTGCGTCGTGAGACGCGGCAGGGTTCGACTTGCCAAAGGAGTCGGGTAGAAGCCAAATCGTGAGAAATGGAACAGAATCTCAGACGCTTCACCGGAAATTCAGGCACCACTGATAATCGCAAAAGTCCATCAGTATCCTGCAATACTCCCGCGGGAGTGTTTCCAGTTGTGTTGCCATAGTGAGCCAGTTGGTGTTCAACTTATTCTGAAAGCAACTACTGCCCCTTTATTGTAGCGTCAACCCAACTTGAAAAGTCGGAAACGTTTGCCAGTATCTGAAGCGCAGGGCAATCACTGGTTCCTGATATGAGCACGGCGGCCAGCTCGAGACGGTCGTTGTTGTCTACGGTAAACGCTGGCGTTCCTGAGTCGCCCTGAGTCAGGCACTGTTCGTCGTCAGCAATGTAGGTATGAGAATTGGCTTCCAGCAAGACCAATGGATGACGAACGCCACCAGCCATTGCTAAGGTAAACAGTGATGTAGCTATCCGGCTGTCTGGCGCCAGAGTTGCTGCTTGTTGTTTAAATTTTTCAGTAAACGATGCTGGCTGCAGGCAATGGGTGCGTTCCTCAAACTGCAGCAGAGCAATGTCATGATCAGTGTGCTTGTTAACCCTCTCCAGCCGTCGAGCCAGCAACACAGGTTCTTTACTATTCTGTGTGCACAGAACTGAAATAGATTGGGTGCCAGGTTCGATGCAGTGGGCCGCCGTCATCATCCATTTGGGGTTCAGCAAGGTTCCTGTGCAATTCATGTTTTTTGAATCGCCTCTCGTATTCGTTGCAATTGAGAATGTGACAATTTGTGATGCCAACAAGGTGTCAGGATCACCGGCTTTCAACGGCGACCCTGAAACCAGCACAATCATCAAAATTGCACTTTGGCACAACAGCTTGCTTATCGATTGCAACATGAATACGTTGCTCTGGTGTGACATGTGGCTAATCAAGTAACACGCTGTGCAATATCTGCCATCGAATTAAACACGCACGTCACTAGAAAACGACGCCGTTGATGAAATCAAAAAATTGCGGCGTTATTCGACGTGCAAAGTTGGGTCTGGAGCCGACGCACCATGCCCCACATGTCTCTTCAGCGGAGGTTACGGCAAAAACGTACGGTCGATTGTTACGGTAGTAGTACAAGCCCGAACCACTGTCCCCCGGGTTGAGATCCGAGGACATCTTGATTTGTCGATTCCAGTTGTCACCATCAAGCTTACTGAATTCACCGACTGACATACGACCATCGCCGTACAATGTGTCACCGTTGCAATTGAACGGGCTATGGCTGTAACTGCAGCCAGGATAACCGCGACGGTACTTGCTGCCGTTGCCATCCAGATAGCTCTTGTTTCTGGCGCCCCAGCCCATGCCGCTGGGTGAGCTTGCACCCGCATCAGGGCTTGCTATGACAAGAGCGATATCATTCTTGATGCAGTTTGATCCATTCCAGTTGCCTTCACAATTATTATTGATGTATCCAGGATAGTAACCGAAGGCATAAGGTGTCCATCTTCCCCAGGTTGGTGATGTGGAGCCGTCCTTGCGTGGCTCGATTTTGGAGAAATTGAAGCTGTTGTCATCTCTGAAAATACAATGTGCTGCAGTGATTGCCACCATGCGTGTACTGGAGGCTGTCAGTACCGTTGCGCTGCATCCACCATAATTCGCAAGGTTCTGATAGATACTATTAGTATCACTGTAACCATTAGCAATACCACGTCGTGTTCGACTGTCATGCATGTTGCTCCAGGATTTCTCACGTGCATCTTCCAGTCGAACCTCTATGTCGCTGGCCGGCTTTCCGCCTGCTGAATTCTCATCTTCGGATTCTGATATCAACCGAGAAAAACCTGCCAGATCACTTTGCTTTGCGTTGTAACTAAAGGTGCGATTCGAATTGATATCGAAGAATTCGAACTTTGCAATGCCTTCCAGTTGTTCGGCAGGCCGCAGCGTTTCTTGTTTGGTGGGTTCTCTTTCTCGATCATCTCTGGCGGTGGGTAAAACGTTCTGTTTTTCAGTGTCTACTGGATCGCGTTTATCTCGCTCTATTTCTTCAAATTTTCCGAACTCGCTGATCCATTTCAGGTTCTCCCAATCCTCACCAAATAGTTTTAAATCCCGAGCATCGTCCGGAATATTCTCCTGCGCTATGGCAGACGTGGCGACATTGAGGCTAATGGCGAAAGCGATGGCTGTTCCATAAAAACGTGAAGTAGCTGGTTTGCCGGAATTCAATGGCATTCTTCTAAAAATCATATGGGTATCTCCTGAAAATTAGCGTGATGATGGAGTCATGTCCATCGGCGTTGATCATAGAGTCGACACAGAAGAAATTTATGGTAGTAATCCCATAATGTCCTTAAACTAGTCTTTTGGTTTGCTGTGTTCCTAGTCTACGGTTTAGTGCGTGGAGTGTCGCTGTTGTAATTCGCTGTTGTTTGGCTTTCTCGAATGGCCACAAGGTGTTTGAACTGTAGAAAATAATGCAACATCTGACGTATTGACGCTCACAGATATTCCGCAGCAGCGCGTCGTCTGGGATACGCCTCAACGAAAACGCTATTCTGGGAACCCTACGACCAGCCATATAGTAATCCAATAGTTGTAGACATCCTTGAGACTGATGCGGTTTTGGCTCAATGTGTACCTGTTGAAAATCTGGCTTGGCACCCGTGTTGAGCTATGTACTTGATCTCGTTTCTGGGTGAGTGCCTGCACGATAATCGATGGGACATCTTTCACGTCAACGGTGTCAGTTGATTACCCAGCCATGTTGGTCACCGCAGGAGGTAGTGAATACTGTATCCGTGTACTTGGATATGTTGACACTGGAACCGTCTGGTCAAAGTTCTGAAAAGGCGGCGTAACTCACAGCCCGCTGACGCACGATAGTACTAGACAACCGGTCTGTGCCGTCTATACAGAAGGTCATGCAAACGCCTATCGACTTCAGCACACTCACCTCAGCGCAGAAAGTTGCGTTGATCGTGCAGCTGTTGGAGCAGGTCAACGCACTCACCCAACAGGTTCAGGAGTTGCAAGCTCAGCTGAAGAAGACCGCTCATCCTGAATACATCGTGAATCATGCGCCTGAAGCCTGCACGAACTGTGGACTGGACTCGAGCGCGGCACTGGTACTCGACCTTGAGGCGCGCCAGGTATTCGATTCACCGCCGTTCAAGATAGAGGCGACCGAACATCGCGCACAGATCAAGTCGTGCCCGTGTTGCCAGAGCCGCAATAAGGCCGTCTTTCCAGAGCACGTCAACCAGCCGGTGCAATATGGCACCGAGGTTCAGTGCGTGGTGACCTATCTGAGTCAGTATCAAATGCTTCCCTACGCACGACTCAAGGAGGCGATGGCTGATCTGTTCCAGGTCCACCTCAGCGAGGGAACCGTGAGCAACATCCTGCGCCGCGCATACCAGCATCTAGACGTGTTCGATACCTGGTCCAGAGCCATGGTCATCGCCAGCAAGGTGGCCTACTTTGACGATAGCGGCCTTCGAGTAGGCAAGCAGCTGCAGTGGTTGCATGTGGCCGCCACCGAGCACGTCACCTACTACCGTCGGCATGTCAAGCGCAGGCATGAAGCGATGATGGCGATGGGCATTCTTGATGGGTTCAAGGGATACGCCGTGCACGACTGCTGGGCCAGCTACTTCCGCTTCACCATCCTTCATGTGCTGTGCGGTGCCCACTTTCTGCGTGAGCTGATCCATGCCCATGAGCAGCATCAATAGACATTGGCCAAGAAGTTGAGCACCTGCCTGCTGGACGCCAAGAAGGAAGCCGACGAGGCCCGGGCCAACGCAGCGTTGATGCTCGAAGGCTCCCGCATCAGCCACTACGATCGACGCTACAGTCGGATACTGCGCGAAGGGCGTGCCGAGCTACCGGAGGTGCCGATACCAACCACAAAGAAACGCGGGCGAGCTAAGCAACACAAGGTGAAGAACCTGCACGACCGGCTGCTCAAATACAAGGCGGAAACGCTCGCGTTCCTCTATGATCTGACGCTGCCATTTGACAATAATCTGGCCGAGCGGGATGTTCGAATGATCAAGGCCAAGCTGAAGATGTCTGGCTGTTTTCGCTCCGAGGAAGGCGCTGACATCATCTGCCGGATTCGTGGCTACATTTCCACGGCGAAAAAACAGGGCCGAAATGTTCTTGATTCCCTGCAAGACAGCTTCCAGGGTCAGCCCTTCCATCCAGGTATCGCATCAGTGACCTGAGCAGTTACACTTGTTCAATACTCGACATCCACGCTTCGTGGTCACGTTCGTATTGGCGCGTTCCAAGCGCCTCGAACCGAAAGCAATCGGCCTCTAATCCAATCGGAGCGCCGAAATCATCTGGCACAAAGGGATCAGACATGGTGGACCTATGTAATATGAGTTGACAGGTACCCCCACTATAGTTAAATGCTGCTCAGTCGAATATCCACCCAGGAGCCCCGGTTCGATAAGCCGTCTTTGATGCCATTCTGGTGATGCCGTGGTCCGTCCGCACTAGACGATTCGCAGGTATCGCTGCACGGGCAATATTCCAGGAGAAACGACTCCCGGTCCTGCATGCTGATCACTCGTTATTCCCAGCAGCGCGAAGTGCTAATTCACAATAACCTGAATGCCGAAATCAGGCACTGTATTGAATTTCTGCATGATTTAACTTTGATTCTTCTTTTCGAAGATTTTCCATTTTGACTTTCGTACGCATGTCGATAACACGATCAGCGGATGCGATGGTCTCCGGACGATGTGCAATGAGAATGCGCGTTAACCGCAGTTGCATGATTGCTGCACTCACTAGCTGCTCACCAGCTACATCCAGATGACTGGTAGCTTCGTCCAGAATTAGAATATCAGGCTTTTTGTACAGAGCTCGTGCCAATAATACTCGCTGTTTCTGACCGCCAGACAACACTGAACCCATATCGCCTACCATTGAATAGTACTGCAATGGCATGCTTACAATCTCCTGATGAATTGCCGCCATCTTGGCAACCTGATGTGCTAACTGCATATCAGGCTCTGAATCAAAGAACGTAATGTTGTCTAAAATCGATCCTGCAAACAATTGGTCATCCTGCATAACCGTGCCCACGTGATTTCTGTAATCTGCCAGATCTATTCGGGCAAGTGATTGACCGCCAATAAATATATCCCCGTGCTCTGGTGGCAATAATCCGAGTATCAATTTCACCAATGTGGTCTTGCCACACCCTGATGGCCCAACCAAGGCCACAGATTCGCCTGGTAAAATGCGCAGACTAAAATCGTCAATAATTTTCTCTTCGTTGTCAGAGTAACGAAACGAAAGTGCACTTATACGAATGCCCAACATATCTCTGTTCGCTAGTGGTTCAGTATTAATACGTTCAGGCTCTAATTTGCTTAATGCGATATCGGCTACGCGTTCAGTGTGAAGACTCAACATTTTGAGCTCAATACCATTCTCAATCAGGCCAGAGGTGCGTGTAATGAATTGCTGCTTGTAAGCCAGAAACGCAAATAGCATTCCCACTGAAAATCGACCATCCAGAATCATTGATCCAGCAATCCACACAACGACCACATTTTCCAATGCGAAGATTAGCCCATTGACACATTGATAGATCAAACCCAGTCGCTGCACCCGAATACCCGCATTGAACTGATTAACCATCAAGCTGTCATATTGATTGCGTCGTAGTATCTGTCCGCTAAATAGCTTAATACTCTGTATGCCACGCGCAGTTTCCAAAAAGTGTGTTTGACGTTTGGCGCCACGCGTTATTTCATCCTCTTGTGCCTGTCTGAATGGTCTATACAACAGCAACCTGACCAGTGCATAAGTTGACGCCGCCAGCACCACAACTATAGATAGACTCTTCGCATAAAATATCATCATTCCAAAGGTGGTTATAACCATAAGCCCATCAATTATCGCAGTAAGGAAACTTCCAGTTAAAGTCGATTGAATTTTTCCCATGGACTCAAAACGCGATATAACATCTCCCAAGTGACGCCGCTCAAACCAGATCATTGGTAAGCGCACGAGATGGCGGAACAGATTGCTGAGTAACTGCAGATTCAGTTGGTTACTGATCACCATGATGACCCATCCGCGCAACAGGCTGACACTGACCTGAATGAAGCTAAGCAATAAAAAACCGAGCGCCAGTATTGTAAGCAGATCGGGATCGTTAGAAACGATAGCGCTATCGACTACCAGCTGCATGAACAGAGGGGCAGCGAGTGTGAACACCTCCAGCGCGAGTGCCAGCATTAAAATTGTCGTAATCGCTTTTGGCAGCCCCTGTATTTTTCCTAGCAAATGTTGAAGGCTGATCTTGCGACGCTCCTCTTTAACGACAAAATCAGCTTCGGGCAGCAAGTCCAGAGCAATACCCGTATAGCGTTTTGAAGCTTCAGCCAATGCGACATGTTGCTTGCCACTACCGGGATCATGAATTTCGAGAATTTTGGACCCGACACGGGTCAACACAACGAAATGATTTAAATCCCAGTGCAGGATTGCAGGGAGATGCAATTTGTAAAGCTCTTCCAGATCCGCCTTTACCGGGCGTGCTGCCAGTTTTAACTGGCTGGCAGTCTGCATAAGGTCTGAAAGTCGCGCCCCGCGAGCTGTTCCAAAATTACGTTGTTGCAGGCTAGCGAGATCAGTCCTGTAGCCATGATGGCATGCAACCATTACCAGACAGGCAAGCCCACATTCGTTCGCTTCATTCTGCAAAACGATGGGAGTCTTGGATCGTCCGACGAAATCAAGCATGTTAATAGTCGTCATGATCAGCTCTTTTTTACCAGGCTTAGAAGCGGGTCGAACATCCATTGAAGAATCGAACGTCTGTCAAGCAACACATCTCCGTCTAGCGACATGCCAGCCTGTAGTGGATAGTCCTTTTGATAGGCTTCAACTGACTGCTTTTCAAGCGCGACGGTTACCAGATAAACAGGGGTTGTTAGCGGTGTTGGCAAATCCACATCACTGGGTAAAAGTAATGTTCTGGCAATAGAATCAACCACACCGCGGTAATGACCAAAACGCTGATAAGGAAAAGCCGCATAGCGTAAGGCAACGTCTTGCCCGGGAGAAATAAAGCCAATCGCATAACTTGGAACCAGTAATCGTGCCTCTAGCACAGCACCCTGTGGAATAATACTAAAAAGAGGAGCATCCAGAGACGTCTGTTGTCCAGGCTGAATCAAAATGGTGGTCACAATTCCATCAGCAGGTGCTGCCACCACAATCTCATTATTTGTCTCATACTCAGCGCGTTGTTGATGTAATTCTATGATGCGGCGTTTTAGTGTTTCTTGCTGCGATTGTGATGCAAGCTCACCGCTTGCCATGTCAGTGTCGAATACCTGTTGGCGTCCGAGCAATGCAATACGGTCACGTTCCAGTACTTGCAACCTTCCACGAAGTTCCATTGCAACATCCTGCTGTCTGTAGACTTCTGAACTAGCTGCAAATCCAGAATTTTTAAGATCTTCGAAACGCTGGCTTTCTTCCCGAGCACTTTGCATTCGTAACTTTATAGTATGAATCGCAGACTCCAATTGCAGAAGCTCATCAGCCAGGTTTGTGCGTTGACCTTTGATAGCTGCTTTTCGTAAAACGTCCATTTTTCTCTGAGAGACCAATTCGTAATCAAGACTCGTTTGCCGTTCTTTAAGAAAACCAATAGCTACACCATTTGCATCTCGTACTTGCAAGCTGCCATGTTCGGTTGATATCACTGCCAGAACCTGGCCCTTGTGCACCAACATGCCCTCAGCCACCCGTCGTTCAACTAGCGTACCGATAACTTGTGGAAAAACCTTTATAAGGCCCTTGTCAGGTGATAGATACCCCTGCACACTGGCTTTTCTGTTGAATTCCCCTAAACAAAGATAGGCAATCGTGAAGATTGAGAAGACAAATGCTAATAGCGTTAATATTGTAGATCGTGGTGAAGCTGCAATTAGTAGCGTTCCTTCCAGCGGTTCATTCGTCTGTTCCAATGCCTCCTTGCGAAAGAGCGTTGTGCGCATGATCAGAAGACCCCCGCACCGGGTGACTTAAGTGATGTCGATCGTTTTGGAAACGGCACCGTTTGGGTCTGTTTGGCATGCTGGTCAAGGCGTTCATACCAATTGATGAACTGTCCTTCACATTCTGTTCTCAGAGACGCATACAGATCAGAGCACAATCTGTGTAATTTGGGGCCGATGTTATGTCGCCATTCGTCCACCATATCGCTGATGCGCTTTTCTCTCAGATTACCTAGCGAATATTCACGGGGAAAACCATATTGCAACGGCACAACTTCGCCATCAGGTTCAATGACAAGTCCTGCCAGCATATCGGCAAGCTGGCCTTGTAAGGGCGTGGGATAATGCCCTAGGAAAAATTGATCGGGATTCTGCTCAATTGCCTTGGTATGGACAAGGTCCAGTTGAATGTTAAGTCGTCCGTCGTACTCCTTTTTCAATTTCTCTACCAACAACCATGCATAAGCGTTCTCGAATGAATCAGGTGATTTTCCAGATAGTTGTAACTTAGCGTTACCAATAATCTCCAAAGGATGTATCAGTAATCCGCAAGCACCAGACTTCAGGCAAAAATCAGCTACCCAAGGCAGTTCATTGAGATTATTTTGGGTCAGTGTAAATAAAAATCCGAAACTGATTCCACGCTTGCGAAGTTCAGGCAGGTTCTTCTCCATGGTTTCAAACGCGCGTGCGGAGTTGCGCATATGATTGTGGGAGTCTGGTTTGCCATCAAGCGACACTACTAGAGCATTGATATTTTTTTCAATAGCATCAAGCCTCGTACCCGTCAGTAACATGCCATTGCTGACGATTGTAGTATTCATGTCAGAGAGTCTGGCATGTTTCAGAAGTTCAGCCAGTGGATCGTATACCAGCGGCTCCCCCCCGGAAAACGTTACCCAGTCATAGCCTTCTGCGGTGAGGTCATCCAGGGCATCTTTCAGATCCGCAGGCTCCAGGGTATCTGTTGCCTGCGGTGAAGAAGATGAGTAGCAATGCTTGCAACTGAGATTGCACTTTCGTGTTGGATGTATTTGAACGATTCGTGTATTTCCAGTTGGTCCCATTGCTTTCACCTTTTAGTTACCATGATTTATTAATATTTCGAATCAGAAACCGTTTCTGATTGAGTTTCAAAGGTTCAAAACTAATAGATCTGGCGGAAACATTCCGCGTGGAAAAGTAGGAAATTTCGTCGGTTGATTAATGTCAATCTTTGACCAGTCGATAACTGGGGGACACCCTCCAGCTACTTGCAAGAGTTCTTCAGCTGTTAGTGAACATAAACCATCTTCAACTTCCAGAAGTTTCGCTGTGCCGCGTATTTCAGTAGTCATTTTCATTTCTTCCTTTTTTGATCTTTCTATGGGTTAAACACATGTGGCTTGGGTTAAAATATGCCTTGCTGACAAAACGCTTTTTACTTTTTATCATTATGGAAATTTCCGTCTAAGCCGCTTGTGCACATTGAATGCGCTGCTTTATATACCTGACTTATGTTGACAGCCATCAGAGCGAACAGCAGCTGTGCATACAATGTGTTAGAGATGTTGACTGTTGGTGCAACGATGTGTCTGTGGGAATTGTCACATTCGAGCAACCATTGCGGATTCATAAATAAATAGATGGAGTACACACAACTATCTTGATACCAGCAGTTCCCGGCGAGCTGAGGAACCGCGACAGATCAACCTCGTAGCAGTCATCACTCACTAGCTTCTCGTAACCTTCCAACTACGCGTCTCACTGAACCTCTACCGAAAATTCCGTGAACCCATGGCTGCTCCATTTCCAAAGCTGCGCCCCGATGTCTCCTTGCCCGGCCTGTTGTCCACAGTGCATCGTGCTCTTGAGGCTGTCCCGGACAAGCGGTGACAGGCCAGTGTCAAGTACTCGACGCCCGATACGTTGATGGCCGACCTGGCGATCTTCTCTTTATAAGTACCCTTCGCTTCTGATGTTCGACCAGCATGCGCGCCAGGACAGCCTGATTACCCGGAGCAATCTGCAGAGCCTGTTTGGTCTGACCTGCGTGCCCTGTGATACCTAGGTGTGCACGATTCTGGATCCCGTCCAACCAGAGCAGCTGCGTCCGGCTTTCCGGGCCATTCACGGCGGCTTGCAACGCAGCAACTCGCTACGAAACTACACACCCTGGGCGGTAAACTGGTGTTCTCGATAGATGGCACGGGACACTACAGTTCGACCAATGTTCAGTGCTGTCACTGTTGCGAAAAGTAGAAGAAGAAGAAGAAGAAGAAGAAGAAGAAGAAGAAATCAAAGGACCAGAACGAACAGAACGAACAGGAGGGCCTGGAGTACTACCATCAACTGCTGGTGGCTGCCGTGGTGCATCCGGAGCGTGGTAACTCCGGCTCCGGTATTGGATTTCGAACCCATCACTCGCACCGACGGTTCGGAGAAGAACGACTGCGAGCGCAATGCCGGCAAACGGTTGATCCCGAGCATCGCTCGCCAGTACCCCAAGCGTGACATC
>RCMY010004660.1_pt1 | contig 11792 bp, 14 predicted proteins | sample 2041341 | NCBI WGS metagenome assembly RCMY01 (sample SAMN09708234, study PRJNA481090) | Marine sediment metagenome, whole genome shotgun sequencing project.
AGCCTTCGCGGCGTCCTCATCTGGGAACCTCACAGCGGCACCGCGTCCGCGTTGATCGCGGCGGCCATCCGTTGATCCAGTGCTCCCGGCGTAAGTACGTCCACGCGGCGGCCGAGCAGCTCCTGGAGGTCGAGCATGAGCCCCGCCTGATCGAAGAGGCTAGTGCCCAGTGGCAGGTCAACAAGGACATCCAGATCCGACTCTTCGGTGTCCTCCCCTCGGGCAACAGAGCCAACGATCCTCACGTTTGTCGCGCCTCGACGATCCAGCGCCGCTCGCAACTCCACCTGGAGCTCCCGGACCTGCGCGCCGACGGGCCCTGGCAGACCTTCGACGGATCTTGCGCGCATGGTCACGATTGCTCCCTCGTTCCGTCGTCAGTCTGCCTCAACTCAGCGCTTGAGCGAGTGCGATCATACCCATCGACTCCCACCGATCCACGAGCGACTCGAAGGTGATGTCCGGGGCGTCGTTGCGCCGCCGTGTCACCATCGCATGGACGATGTGGAACACATCCTCGGGGAACTCCTGCGCGACGTCAGCCAGATACTGGTCCGCCGATTGAACGGAGATCCCCATCGCGGCGATCGCGTGAGTCGGGAAGCCCCCACCTGCGTCGTTGGTGACAATGTGGGTGGCTCCCCCGGCCTTGGCAGCCGCGACGTGCGGCCGGTCATGAGGGGCGGTTCCCGGCATGTCGGCGACAGACGACTCATAGCGCTCGCGCAGCACTTCGCCCGATGGGAAGGTCTGACGGACACCCGCCAGAGCGGCCGCTGCCCCTCCAGGAGACGGGACCCGCTTGCCCTCCTGCCTCTCGCGATCCCACGTCACTCGCAACTCCTCGAGCAACTCCTCGCTCCACAGCAAGTCATGGATCCCGACCTGGGCCAGCCGCATGATCAGGTCAAAGACCGACATCGGGAACAGCGCGGAGGTGTCCGGAAAAAGGCGGCGGGTGGCCAAGGTCAATACTCGGCATCAGCGACCGCATCCATGATGGCGTCTATCCCCGCGCTCACCCGCTCGCGCTCGCGAAGGACGCGGATGACCTCACTTGCCGGGATGCGCTTGTGGCGACTCTGCGGAAGTCGATGAAACCGCATGTCGCCGGCCTCAAGCATCTTGTTGACCAGCTTTCGGGAGATACCCAGTCTTTCAGCCGCTTGCGTCGGCGACAGATCCTCATCGCTGGACGTGACAGCGACATCGCGGCCACGTGCCAATGAATGAAGGAGTTCATGGATGACCGATCGCGTCTCGCCATGGTCGAGCGCGGCCATCATGGCTGATTCCAAACGGCGACGGGCGGCCCCGTCCAGGCGCCCATCTGTAGCCAGCTTCTCAACGAGTTGGTCCAGCTCCCCAAGTGCGTCAAGAGGTGCCGTCTTGAGTGGTCCCGTCACGCGCTGTCCCATCTGTTCCATCTGATCCAAGTGTGCCACAGGCCTGCGGCCGTCCGCAAGGCCGGAGTGAAACTCAGTCCGACTCGGTGGTCGACGGGCGGCCACGGACGAATCCTCAGCGTCCATGCGTCTCTGGGCGTCAGCAGGCGAACACGTCACGGCGGACGCGCCCGAGGGTCAATGAAGCCGCGCCGACGGATGCACCACCGATCGCGGCACCGACGATCGTGTTGACAAGCGCGTTCCGACTGATCGGCCACGTCCCGATCCAGCGCACCTGCTTCTTGCCGACCACGACTCGCAACTCACCGGCAGTCCACATGGCAAAGCCGCAGGCGGCACCGCCAGAGGCCGCGGTCAGAAACCGGGGGCCTTCATCGGCGGGCCGGGGCCATGCTGTGCAGATCGTCAACACCAGCCCTGCGAGATAGACCAGCGACCCAATGACGGGAAGGTGCAGCCGAGTTGGACCGGCACTCTCGGTGAAGGCGCGTGAGAGACCCAACGCAAGGTCGTCGGCCGCCTCCGCAGAGTCGCCGCTGACATGGACCTGGACCTCGGAGCGTTCCCAGCTCCTGGTGACGTGGCCGTTCGGAGCCGTCCGGTAGCGGCGGATGCGGACACCTCGGTCTCGTCGGCCCGGACGTCCGGAACGAGCAAGAGAAGGCAGGTGGGTCACCGGTGTCCCAGCGCGACCGTGGTCCGCGTAGGCCACGACCATGACCGTGGCGCTCGCCCCGTCCTCGCGTTCGTAGGGAGCCATCCCCATCGCGGCGACACGTCGATTGCCGCCTGCCACGCCCCTCCCCTGGTTCCGCGGTTTCGGGAGTCGGGTCCACCGGCCAACGTCGACGAGCACGTCCTCGGGATCAACAACAGGAACCACTGAGCCACGGGGGCGTTGGCCCGCAGATGACGCGAGGGCAAACGCCGTGATTCCACCCAGCGTCAGCCCTCGAGAGACCACGTCTCGCGCCTCGGGTCTGGATCGACTCATCACCCAACCCAAGCGACGACAGTGGCGCGGAAGACATCAAGCGAGTCCATCGCCTCAGGGTAGATCACCGAAGGTGGTTCGGCCCCGCCCGTTAGAGTTCTCGGGATGCGTCGCCTGAACCAATCCGCCATCGCCTCGGCCCTCACGCTCGTGATCCCAGGCGTGCTGGCGACGCTTGATGCCGATGGCTTCCCGTATCTGACCCCTCTCTGGTTCCTGCACGAACCAGGTGTGGGCGTGGTGATGACCAGCGGAGTCGATCGACTCCACGTCAAGAACCTGCGTCGCGACCCACGGGCCAGCTTCATCATCGAGCACGAGGGTGTCGCAGACATGGACGGACGACCCAATGTGCAGGTCAAGAGTCGTGGGGTCTGCAGCCTCGACGAGGACCACGCCCGTTGGACGCGACGGATCACCAAGCGCTTCGCTGGCTCGGACGCCTTGGCCGAACTCCGCGCGGCAGCACCGATGGTCGCCATCGTGTTCGAGCCAGACGGGTGGGTGGGAGTCGTCGACGGTCCGCGCTCAGAGGGCCGCTGGTGGGTCGATGCGTTGGCCACGTGAGAGCTCCGCTTCAGCCAGCAAGTTCTCAGACCAGTGGATAATCCCGGGGGCCAGACGTTTGGTCGAACCTGATGCTCCTGGCGGCTACAAGCTGTTTCCGGGAAGGCGAGAACGAGGTCGCCACCGCATGACGTGGATCTTGGCGCTCGCACTCTCGATCGTGCAGTGAAGGCTGGGGCGCTACTGGGGAGCAAGGAAGAACTGGCGATCCAGTACCTCTCTGAGCCGATCAAGAGCGCGGTCGAGGCGGACGGCGACGAATCCGAAGTCGCCCTGGGAGTACCCCTGAAGTCTCACGGTGAGGCCGACCGCGTCGCCGTCGATCGTGGTGACCGGTCCCCCAGAGTCGCCAACGTTCGCAGGGGTCGCCATCGAGAGGTGACCGTCACTGGCGTTCAGCACAACTCCGTGGCGTTTCTGGGAGATGTCGCTGACGTAGGCGCCGTGGCCATCTATCCCTATCGGCTCGCCGACTGCAGGGGCAGCCCCTTCCCCGGTGAGCACCACCCCGTCGGGAAGCACGTTGAGCGCAATGACTGAGCTTAGCCGCCATGGGTCAGGGTGAGCGCCTGGGCCGTCACCGACATCGTTGGAGCACCGGCAGATGAACCGCGGTGGGCTCATCGGGCTGGGACCGAGACCCGCGACATCACGCCATCGGATGTTCCTAGATCAGAGTCTTGACATGCTGGGGCTCCGTGCTGCATCCTCCTCCTTACCTGCCGACCGGTAAGTAAATTCCTCGCGGCAGGACGAGGGAACAACGGGAGGAAGATGTGAACTTGAACTTCATGCGGCGGTCGGCGGCGACATCGTTGCTGGTGGTCGGACTCGTAGCGGGACCATCCACGGTCCCGGCAGCGAATGCGTGGTGTGCCACCGGGATGACGAAGTGGGCGACGCCCTACACACGCACCCCGGGTGGCGGCCTCGGCTTCGCGGCGGCATGGCGGACCGAACTCGGGGCCGCCACCGCCCAGTGGCGCAGCCAGCCAGGGTCGAGTTTCAACATGCAGAACCCGGTGTGGACGTCGGGTTGGCAGATCTACACCTTTCGTCTGAGCCAAGCATCCTTCGCCGCGATCGGGTTCCCCGCCGTCCCGGGCGGGGCAATCAACAGTCCGACGTCTGGGGGCACCCACACCGGCTCGCAGGTCTACTTCAACACCGACTTCACGTGGAACACCGCCGGGAACCTGAACCAGGCGAACAAGCAAGCGGACGTTCGGACGGTGGCAGTACACGAGCTCGGGCACACGATCGGCCTCCAGCACCCCTGGGAGTGTGACGGAGGTGTCATGACGGCGGCGGAAGTCGCCTCGTCGATGAATGTGACGTGGACGAAGAAGTGGACGAGCACCGCCGACGACGACGCCGGGTTCGCCGCCCGGTATCCGATCTGATCCAAGGATTCGACGATGCAATCTGAACTGGGAAACCGAACGTCCGTCACCCGGACGGTGGCCGTGGCCGCGACATGCCTGGCGCTGACGGGAGCATCAACTCTCGCGGTGATCCGGCCGACAGCCCCCGAGCCTCAGCGGTCTGTCTTTGATGGCTACGACCTCGTCGACGGCCCCGAGGAGGCCTTGTCCTTCTCGGGAAACGAGACGATCTTCGACGGCGTGGTCACCGGCGTTGGAAGCCAGAGAGCTGCGCAGCCCAAGGCGGCCGAAGGCATCACGCTCGTGTACACCCCCGTACGTGTCCGAGTTTCGGAAGCGTTCACTGAGGGCTTGCGACCGGGCCAGGAGGTGACCCTGCGGATCCTTGGTGGAGAGGCAAGTGGGTACGCCTTCAACTTCGAGGGCGGGTTTGACCTTGAGGACCTGCGCCCAGGCACCCGGATCCTGGTCTACGGCCAGCCCATCGTGGATGTGGGCGACGGCGTTGCCGCCACGACGCCGAACTTCGTGTTCAGCGTCGATGACCGGCACGTCACCAGCTTGAAGTCAGGCAACCGTGCTGACGTCGATGCTCACCTGCAGCAGCTGCGAGCCCGCGGCTCGCGGTAGAACCGTTGCCGCCGCTAGGACTGCACGGCCAAGACGCCCCCAATCGTCCCGGCGTTCACTCGGGCCATCTGCACGCAAAGCTCGTGCAGAGACCGGTGAACGCCGGACAATTGACGCCAAGCGCCACCGACCTTCCACAATTGATGCCAAGCGCCACCGACCTTCCAATGGGTCGCCATCGACGACCGATCAGGGACCATGATGGAGCAAGCGCCGAAAGGTCGCTCCGGCGAAGAAACCCGTCAGGCCGCCCTATCGGTGGCATTGCGGCTTTTTCAGTCGAAGGGCTTCGGGTCGGCACCGCTGAGCGCCATCGCTGAAGAGCTCAGCATCACCAAGGCCGCCCTGTACTACTACTTCCGAAGCAAAGCGGAATTGGCACAGGCAGTCTGCGAACCCTTCCTGGGTGAGGTCGCGGCGCTGATTGAGCGCGCACGTACCGAAGAGTTCGAAGCCGAGGTGTTGCTCAGCGAACTGCTGGCGGTCCTCGTTCGCCACCACGACGTGGCCGTGCTGCTCCAAACCGACGTCAGCGTGCGCGCGGTGCCGGAACCGGCACGGTTCGACGGGTATCTGGAGGAGATCCGTTCGCTGTTGGCCGCCAGTCCCGAACCTGAGGCCGATGTTCGTGCGTCTTCGGCGTTGGGGGCAATCCTGCGACCCCTGGTCGCATTCGATGCTGCGATTGTGCGCCGGAACACCGACGCGATCCGGGGCTCTGCCGTCGCGGTGTTGAGGACCACCCCGAGACCGTGACCGGCGAGCGCGCCACCCGGCGACAATCTAGATGTAATGCCCACGGAGGTTGTTGACAAAGGGTGAGAGCCCCCTTGAAGTTCGGAGTGTCTAAGCCTCGATCCACCGTTTTCCTTTTGGGTCGGGCAGGTCGAAGTCGTCCGAGGGGATGTACGGGATCATGCTGCCCGCTGCAATCTGACCGTTGACGACCTGAACTGATGCCGTCCATGAACCCACCTCGAACAGCGTTCCAACCGTTAGGTCGCCCAGGTTCAAGGTGACGCCGTCCCAGCTGACGATCTCCGATGAGGGTGACTTTGGCCCTTCGCTCGCACACCCTGCCAACAATGTGGCGGACGCCATCACGGTTGCGGCGAGACGTGTGCCGCGCGTGGCCCTCCTGCGATTCTTCATGCCCGACCCCTGAGATGTGTCTCGTTGCCCGCGTTGCGACCGCGCAACCGTAGAGCGGACGCGAACCATCCGGACTCGTTGAGGCGACTCACCAGGACCTCCTCACCCGCGCTGTGTCTCCAGTGTTACATCACGGTGGCACCTGAACGTCGCCAGCCGATGACCCAGAGGGGTGATCGGACCGTGTCGACGATCGAGCGCGTCTCGGCTGGCGAGATCGATGAGGACCAACTCGCGGCATGCGTCGCGGAGCGCCTCGCCTGACCGCGGGAGGGCCTCCTCCCGGAATCCAGACAACAGCTTGTATCGCCTGCTACCCCTCGTCCTCCGACCGGGGGCGTAGCGCGCATCATCAATCGTCTGGTCCGACTGCTGACACCAGCTGGGCCACGCGCTGGTGGGAGACACCGAGCAGGTCAGCGGCGTCGCGCGGGGCGATGCCGCTGCCGATGAGCATTCGGGCCGCCTTGCGCGTTGCGTCCCGCGCCTTGTCCTCGACGTCAGGCTGAGTCCGCGGCCCGACGCTCCGCTGGCTCGCGGCGCCTGTCATCGTCGGCAGCGGCTGCGATGGGCCTGGGGCCGACGCCGAGCATGTCCAGGAGCTTGGCCTTCGGGACCAGGATCCGGGAGCCGATCCGGATCACCGGGATCACTCCACGCTCGACGGCTCGGTAGGCCGAGCGTGAACTGATGCCGAGCATCTCGCCGGCCTCGGGTACGGACAGGGTCAATCGGTCTTGCAGGTCATGGATCGTTGTCATGTCTTGACCTCCTCTACTCAGGGAATCCACATTCAGGGGGACGAATGTGACAGGCGTCCGAGGTTCGGGCGTTCCTCGCACCGCCCATCGGCGTCATCGGCCATCCCCTCGCGCCTGTCGCGACGCATGAGACCTGTGGGTACCCGGGCCTCGAGCGGGTGGGAAGAGGCAATCCACGCGGACCTGTGGATAGACGGGACGGGACCCGGCGCAACAACGCGCCGTCACCTTGCGTCGCGTCGCCATCGACAGCAATCGCAATGCCAGCCGGCCTCTGCCTGGTCTCCGAGGAACGCGAGCACGCTCTCGAGTGACACATCACATGGGAGTGTGGGCAGGCCCTGCGACCTGGCGGCGAGCGCCTCGGCCACCCAACTGACCGTGCCACGCTCGAGCTCGCCGAGGTAGCCCCACCAGTGCACGATGATGGCCAAGTCCGAATCCAATGGTCGCCCCTTGCCACCCGGAAGCGTGCCCGAGGAGCGCCCGGACCGAGCAAGCTCTTCAGCCGACTGTGGACAGACCCGTCGCCGACCACGATCTCCGCGACGTGATGCCCCGCGAGCGTTCAGGATCGATGACACCTGATCATCGTTCGCCACTCGCACAACGAAGAACTTCCTTCTGAGAAATTGAAATGGTCACCCGACGACATCACACGAAACCCACCGACACGCCTGACTTCTCCTGACACGAGAAACTGCCCGAACCGCCCCCAGAACCCGGCTACAGCACGATTCACGCACTAGACAGCCCCCCCCGCCCGCTCCATCCTCACCCTCGGAAAGGCCAGCACAGACTGGCACCGAGGTGCGGGTGACCGCGGAACGGATCGGGCGGAAATGCTCAACATCGGTCGAATGGCGCCCGGCTCACAGCGTTACTACCTCGAGGTCGTCGCCTCGGCGGTCGACGACTACTACCTCGGCAAGGGCGAGGCACCGGGCCGCTGGCTTGGCCGAGGCATCGAAGCCGTTGGGCTTGATGGGCAGGTCACCAGCGAACAACTCAACGCTGTGCTCGCGGGTCTCGACCCATCGACCGACGAACACTTGGCCAAAAACTCTGCGCGTCGTGTCCCGGGGTTCGACCTCACTTTCCGGCCAGCCAAGTCTGTCTCGCTGCTCTGGGCACTCGGCGACACCCAGACTGCCACCACCGTCCAGCGGGCTCACGACCGTGCCGTCGCCCAGGCCATCGACTACCTCGAACGTGAAGCAGGGCGAACCAGACGCGGAGCCCAAGGCCGCGAGATCGTGCCCATCGACGGCTTCATCGGCGCCGCCTTCCGCCACCGCACCAGCCGCGAAGGCGACCCGCTCCTGCACACCCATGTGCTTGTCGCCAACCTCGCCCGCACCAGCGACGACGGGATCTGGCGGACGCTCGACTCGCGGCGCCTCTACGCCCACGCCAAGACCGCCGGCTACCTCTACCAGGCCCAGCTCCGCCACGAACTCACCCGTGAACTCGGTGTCGAGTGGGGACCGGTCGTCAACGGGATGGCCGACCTCGCCCACGTCGACCGAAGCTGGATCGAAGCCTTCTCCCAACGCCGAGCACAGATCGTCGCGCACATGGCCCAGCGCGGAGAGCACTCCCCCAAGGCAGCCCAGGCCTCGACCCTCGCGACCCGGCGCGGCAAGGAGGATCAGGCTGACGAGTTGACCTTGCGCGAACGGTGGCGCTTGCGTGCAGACGAGCTCGAGATTGACCCTGCCACATGGTCTCGACTGCTCGGCCGGGCCGAACTTGCCACGCCCGATGTGGCCATCCTCGCCAAGGACCTGCTTGGTCCTGAAGGACTCACCGAGCAGACCTCCACCTTCAGCCGCCGCGACGTCCTGCGAGCCGTCGCTCAGGTCATGCCCACGGGCTCGGCGATCGAACGCATCGAGTCCATCGCCGACGGCATCATCGTTGACGGCAGGGCCAGCAACGAGGTCGTCCGACTCGGACCTCGGCGTGGCCAGCTCGTCGAGGTCATCCGTCGCGAGGACGGCAGGGTCGTCCCGACCGACGAAGGCGAACCTCGCTTCACGACCGCCGAGCTCCTCGAACTTGAACGACGGACCATCGAGGCAGCGGCCGCCAGATCCGACGACGGCCTGCACGTGACTCCGGAGCGGGTCCAACCGGCGATCGACCGACGACCAAGCCTCGGCGACGAGCAGGTTGAGATGGTCACTCGCCTGTGCATGGACGGGGCCGGCGTATCCGTGGTGATGGGCAAGGCCGGGACGGGCAAGACCTTCGCGCTCGACGCCGCCCGCGAAGCATGGGGCGCCGAGGGACTCACGGTGACCGGGACCGCGCTCGCCGCCCGCGCGGCGGTCGAGCTCCAGGAGTCCGCAGGCATCCCGTCGACCACGCTTGCGCGACTGCTCAATCAACTCGACCGCGAGGACCAGACGGGCGAGCCCGGACCACTTCGACGAGGACGCCACGTCCTCGTGGTCGATGAAGCCGGGATGATCGGCACCCGCCAACTCGCGAGACTCCTCGATCATGCGGAGCGCCGGGACGTCAAGGTCGTCCTCGTTGGCGATCCGCATCAGCTTCCCGAGATTGATGCGGGCGGACTCTTCCGCGCCCTGGCCACCCGACTCGACGCGGTCGAGCTCAAGGACAACCGCCGCCAGCGCAGCGAATGGGAGATCGCCGCGCTCGACGATCTGCGCGACGGGGACGTCGGACGCGCCGTCGATCAGTACCGCGAACATGGCCGCGTCGTGACGGGCGAGACCGCCGAGGCCGTCCGCGAGCAGCTGGTCAGCGACTGGTGGCAGACGCGCCAGCACCTGGCCGCCGACCAGACCATCATGGTCGCCGTCCGACGCTCTGACGTCGAGGATCTCAACCAGCGAGCTCGCGAACGCCTCGACGCCGCCGGGCTGCTGACCGGCGAGCCCGTCTCGGTCGACGGACGAGACTTCCTGGTCGGCGACCGGATCGTGTGCCTGCGCAACGCACGCAACCTCGGCGTCTGCAACGGCACGACCGCGACGATCCGGGGCTTCGACGACCTCGGCGTGGACCTCGTCCTGGACAACGGCGACCGCGGATGGCTCAGCCATCGCTACCTCCAGGACGGGCACGTCACCCACGGCTACGCCATCACCGGGCACAAGGCGCAGGGCCTGACGGTCGACCACACGTTCGTCCTCGGATCGGACGAGCTCTACCGGGAGTGGGGCTACGTCGCGATGTCGCGTGGCCGCGAGTCCAACCGCCTCTATCTGACCGAGGCAGCAACGCTCATCGAAGACGGACCGCACGTCGATCACCAGGACACCGACGCGATCACCCGCCTCGGCCGGAACCTTCAGCGCAGCCGCGCCGAACTCCCACTGACCGACGACCTCGCGGCGAGGTGGCGCGAACTCGACGCGTTCCTCAACGACCCGCAGATCCGGAACCTCGGTGCGACCCGGACCGCGTTGGCCGACAGGGTCAAGTCCCGTGGGTCGGTCACCCGGCAGCTGCAGCGACTTGATGACCAGAAGGCCGAGTGGCGCGGCCCCGCCCTGCGAGGACGCAAGCGCGATGAACGTGATCAGTTGCTCCGCGAAGTCGACCGTCATGCGGATCGGCGTACCTGGCTCGACAAGGACATCACTCATCTGGAGGCTCAGCTGCAGGACGCGCCCACCAAGCAGACGGTGACGGCCTTGCGAGTCGAGCATCGCGACCTCGACCGACAGATCCACCACCTCGCCGAGATCCGGGCCGCTGCCGACGAGCAGGCGACGCCGAGCTACCTCGTCACCACTATCGGCACTCCGCCCGCGGGTGAAGCCGGTCTCGATCGGTGGCGGCGGCAGGCCACGGTCATCGAGGATCACCGCCTTCGGTGGAGCATCGATCACCGCGAGGCCCCGTTCGGCCTCGGCCAGCGCGACCAGGCCGAGAATCTGGCCCACGTTCGAGCCGTTGGCGAGCTCGCCCGCATCCAACGCGAGGTGGAACGGCCGCTTGAACGTGACCGCGGTCTGAGTCTTGGGATCAACCTGTGATCGGCGCACCTGTGGACAGACGAGTTGCCGTCTGGAGGCCGGCATCCCACCGTTGGCAGGTTCGGCCCACGACCAAGGACGCGCGATGAGGGGTGCCGTCGACAGCTACGAGGTGGCAGCCCGCCACCCACGTACCGGCCGCTATGAACGATGGCGGATTCGCTGGGACCTGCCCCCTGACCCCGAGACTGGTGAGCGCCGGCGTGGAGCGCGACGAGGTTTCGCGACGCGCAAGGAAGCCGAGACCGCCCTTGCGGATGTCGTCGGCACGGTCAGCGGAGGGACCTTCGTTGCCCGGTCCGACCAACGTCTGGCTGACTACCTGCGCCAGTGGCTCGCCGGCATCAGCGTCAAGCCGACAACGCGGGACAACTACAGAGTCGCAGCCGAGGTCCACACCATCCCGCGGATCGGCGGGCTGCGACTCACCGAGCTCGCCGCTGAAGACCTCGACCGGCTCTACCGGGAGTTGGAGCGTCACGGCAAGAAGGCAGGCAAGTGTCGGACCGCTGGGATCACGTGCCGGTCACACGGCTGTGAGCCGGAGAAGCACGAGGGCCTGGCGCTGCGCTCTGTCCGCCACGTTCACGTGATGCTCCACAAGGCGCTCGAGGACGCCTTCCAACGCGGCTACGTCGGGCGCAACATTGCTGAGCTGGCCAATCCGCCGCGGGTGCGCGACGTCCGTTCGAAGATGGCACGCGACATGGTCTGGTCGACCGACCAGCTTCGAGCCTTCCTGGCCTCGACCACGGGTGATCGATTCGCACCCATCTGGCACCTGACAGCGACAACCGGGATGAGGCGCGCCGAGATCGCCGGGCTCCGCTGGACCGACATCGACTTCGCCCGCGAGCGTCTCCGCGTCGTCCACACGG
>RCMY010006065.1_pt1 | contig 11792 bp, 12 predicted proteins | sample 2041341 | NCBI WGS metagenome assembly RCMY01 (sample SAMN09708234, study PRJNA481090) | Marine sediment metagenome, whole genome shotgun sequencing project.
TGCTCCTCGTGAGGTTCTGGCTGGCTTTGACACCCGCCACAATACGCCGCCTTTCAAATCACGCCATCACCCAAATTCCCGCATAGCTCTATGTCATTCCCAAAAATGCTTCGAACGAACTTATGCCACGGCAGAATCCCGTTGGGGTGATCTCTCCGTATCCTAACGTTGTAAACGTCGTGAATGAAAAATATCGAAATGTCGCGGGGCTCACAATTTCACCGTCAGGAAACGAAATGCAGTTGGGAAACTGAACATGCATCATCGCAAAAACGATGGCGAACATAAGAGGGAGTGCAGCGGCGACGCCAACAACAAAACCAACGAGCCGGAACCGGTATTCCATTCGAGGCTCTAGAACTGCGAGCGTCGATACGAATGTAAATGCTCCTAGCAACAATATTGCGGGGCCAGCAGCAAGTAAGATACCCTGCAAAACAAGGTCGATGACGAAATTCGACCAGATGAACAGAAAGATCCCTATCCAGGACAACGAAATGAGCGCGAGCCAGAATAGACGGGCATCTGCTCTCAGATCTAGGCGTTGTGTCATTTTATCAATCATTTTTAGTCCTTCGCTGTTGGCGTGGCATCAATTATCATTCCGAGAAACTTGATGGTTTATTAAACTCTCTTATGCAGGCCATGGCACAGGGCCTTTCCCGTGCTCTTTCATCACTTCAACTCCTTCGCGTTGTGCTCAACATCTTGCCAATGCTTGTTCACAGGCAACGATTTTGCACGGCGAGCAATGTCTTCAAACCGAACAGGCATGAAATCCCAAACATCGACGCCGACGTTGACGCTGTTGCGAGAGCCCCTCCAATTGTTGTGGACATGACCGAAGATCTGAAGCGCATCCCGGCGGGCGTGGTTCCACGTGATCATTGGGTAGTAGCACAGCGTGTGCGCCTGGTTTTTGGGGCCGTCCTTGACTTCAACGAGGTGCGAAATACTGTCCCATGACAGTTCCAGCGTTGGCTCCAAATCATGATTGCCGATGATCAAATGTTTGCGCGCACCTGGGAGCTGACCGAACAGCATGTTGAGATATTCTGGCTCTTTTGATTTTGGGCCGAAAGCGAAGTCGCCGATGATCCAGAGATCGTCGTCAGGGCCGACTTTGGACCAGAGATTTTCTATCAGCACGGTGTCCATGTGACCGGCGCTGCGAAAGGGGCGGCCACAGAACGGAATGACGTTTTCATGCCCGAAATGCGTGTCTGCAGTATACCAATTCGTCATCTTAAATACTCCCTTTGGATGCAGGTTCATCCGTTATCCAGCCGCTGTCGCCCAGGACACCAGCCAGATGTTTTCGTTCATAGATCTTGCTAAACCGAGGTGCCAGCTGGATTGGGTCGATCTTCAGCCGTTCCAACCGCGTAGATACATGCTTTGCTTGCGTCCCAACCTGATTGGCCAAAATTCCCAAGGTGACATAACGTTCAAGAAACGCATCATGGGCCTCTGTCGGAATGATCGACATTGGCCGACGAGAGCGAGGATGACGGGTCTCGCAGGCCCTGATGTATCTCTCTTTGACAAGGTGCGTGATCGTCGGATCGTTGACGCGCAACATCCGTTTGAGCTGTTGCTTCGTGAGGCCTGCCAACGGTGGTCCCTCAAACAGATCGAGGACTTCTTCGAGATCAACGGCCAGCGATCCTAGCCCTTCAATTCCCTGAATTCGACCTAGCCACTTGATGCTGCCATCAAGGATGAGTGGAATTACCCGCTCAATGGTCACTTTGGCTTTGTTGCACGCGACGCCCAGCTCCATGCGACTCCCTGCCAGCATGTCCACGTCCTCAGCCCGACCAAGAAACCGAGCCAATACCAGATCAAGATGATTGCGCTTATATAGCCCTTTTAATCCATCAAACGTGGCGACCGGTAGCACCACACCAATCTTGCGCAATCGATCAAACAGGGGACGGTTTAAATTCAGGTATGCTGCAGCCTCAATACGGTCGATGACGTCAATAACCTCACGAATCCGGGCTTCGCTCTCTTCCGCTGGAAAGTACCCCAAGTCCTCTGGGCTGAGCTTCCCATTCCCTTTTCCCCGGGCGAAGCCAAACCCGCCATTGTGCTTATCGAGCATGAAATGAACGTGATACGCCGCATAACCAGCCGCTGTGTTGTGTTGAACTTTGGTGAAAAGCTGTGCGAAGGCAGTTACGAGAAAGTAACCGCCGACCCCATGGTGCAGGAAGCCTATCTCGGCACGGAGGTGTGCGAAGATGAACAAGTTTAAGCCTCTGATGGTCGAAAATCTGCATGTGGCTTACGGAAAGGCCGATGTGCTCTGCGGCGTATCGCTGGACATCCAGCCCGGCAAAACAACCTGCCTGCTCGGCTCCAACGGCGCGGGCAAGACAACCCTAATCCGCGCCTTAGTGGGGCTGACGCCCCCAAGGTCGGGCAATATCCAGTTTGCAGGCGTGGACATTACCGGCATGGCCCCGTACAAAATAGTGCGCATGGGCATATCGTGCATACCTGAGGGGCGGCGCGTGTTCCCCAAGATGAATGTGGAAGAAAACCTGCTCATGGGGGCGTATCAGGAACCATCCGCCGCCAGGATTCAGAACCGGCTGGCGCGGGTTTATGAAATCTTTCCCCGGCTGCGCGAAAGACGCGCGCAGTTTGCGGGCACCATGTCGGGCGGCGAGCAGGCCATGGTCTCCATTGGACGCGGCCTGATGAACGAGCCTCGTCTGCTGATCATCGACGAACCGTCGCTGGGCCTCTCGCCCGCGCTGGTCAGTGAAAACTTCAGGGTAATACGCTCAATCTGCGAGAGCGGCATTGCCGTTTTTCTGGTAGAGCAAAACGTACGACAAACCCTGGCCATAGCCCATCAGGGCTACGTGCTTTCGCAGGGGCGCATTGTGGCTGGCGGCACCGCCAAAGAACTCAAAGAAAACGCCGAAGTGCAAAAAGCCTACTTTGGCTGAACCCCGCAAGGAGGCGTCGCCTGGGCAGTGCCCGGCAGACGAAACCCATATGACATACGCACCATCATCAGTTGAACTGGCCCAAAGCCTCATAGGCTACAACACCATTTCTGGCGGAAACGAGCGTCAGGCTCTGGAACCCCTTGCAAAGATACTGTCCGACGCTGGCTTTAGCGTTGCTTTTGACGCCTACGATCCTTCCAACCCACAGCGTTGCAGTCTTTTCGCACGGCTGAGGCCCGAAAGCGACATGCCTGCCCTGTGCCTGTGCGGCCATATCGACACTGTGCCCCTGGGCGCTGCACAATGGCGCATGCCTCCTTTTGAGGGCCGTATACAAAATGGCCTGCTTTACGGACGCGGCAGCAGCGACATGAAGAGCGGCGTTGCGGCCATGGTCTGCGCTGCCGCGCAAATGGCCCGGCACATGCGCGGCGATCTGGTCGTGCAGGTCTACGGCGGCGAAGAAACCGGCTGCGAGGGATCCTTCCATATGGCGGCGCAGCCGCAATTTCTGCGCAATATCGCGGCGGTTGTGGTGGCGGAGCCTACCTCATGCCGTCCGCTGTGCGGGCACAAGGGCGCTCTGTGGCTTACCTGCAAAACCACGGGAATTACGGCGCACGCATCCATGCCGCACAAGGGCGACAACGCGCTGGCAAAGCTGCTGCCCTTTGCCGACGCCATGTGCGCATTCCGTCTTGAGGGCGACCACCCGCAGCTTGGGGGCGGCACATGCGTCGTCTCCACACTGCATGCGGGTTGCAACAGCAATTCCGTACCGGACAGCGCCGCCATGACCATTGATATCCGCACCGCGCCCCAGCATAATCATGACGAAATTCGCACGGCTGTGGCCGCCATGGCCGGGCCTGACATCAGCATGACAACCACCCTTGACGTGCCCGCCGTATGGACAGATCCCGCCCATCCCTGGATGAATCGCGCCTTTGACGTGCTCACTCCTCTGCTGGGGCACAGGCCCGATGTAGCCACGGTGCAGTTTTTTACCGATGCGGCCGCACTGCGGCCCCGGCTGCCAGACGTGCCCATAATGATACTTGGCCCGGGAGATCCCTCCATGGCCCACCAGGTGGATGAATACTGCGCCGTGGAGCAGATAGAGCTTGGTACAAAAATGTACTCTGCCCTGCTGGCAGACTGGTGCGCATAAGCAGCCAGGCGCGGCGCAGGAACAAAGTACATGGATTGTAGCGCCAGGTACTTGCAATCTGCGCCGTGCCCATAACAGAGATCCGCCGCAGGCGTATTCCCTCAACCAGCATCTGAGGAGGAACCATGCCCCGCTTCGCACTGCCCCCTGTTCTTGGATTCGATCTCTTTCGTAAAGCCGATGCCGACACGCTGCTGCGCATATACAGGGGACTTTTTTTGCGTATTGCAGCCAGCGAAGGAAAGTTGTTCATCTTTGCAGAGAACGGTTTTCGCCCCCAGACGGTGCTGGACGAACTGGAGGAAGCCCTGCGGCGCTGGCCCGAAGTTGCGGGCAGACCGCCGCTCTTTGGCGTGCCTGTGGGCATCAAGGATGTTTTTCGCACCAGCGGGCATGCCATCCGCTGCGGTTCGCTGTTGCCGTCGATCCTCTTTGCCGGAGAAGAAGCCCCTCTGGTGACGCGGTTGCGTGAGGCAGGGGCCATTGTTATGGGCATTACCGCCACCACGGAGTTCACCCACGCCGAACCGGCGGCCACGCGCAACCCCTGCAACAGGCGGCATACGCCGGGCGGCTCCAGCAGCGGTTCTGCCGCAGGCGTGCGGGCCGGATATTTTGCGCTGGCGCTCGGCACGCAGACCATGGGATCAGTCATACGCCCCGCCGCCTTTTGCGGCGTGACTGGGTTCAAACCTTCGCAGGGGCTTTTGCCGGGCCAGGGTATCATCAACTTTTCGCCCAGCCTGGATCAGGCGGGATTTTTCTGTGCAACATCACAGGATGCGGCAACCACCCTGTCGCTTTTTTGTGATGCGCCAGCCGGGGGACGCAAGGCTTCTGCCCTGTTTATCGTGCCTGAAGGCGCGTATATGGACGAGGTCGAGCCGGGCATGCGCAGAGCCTTTGACCAATACTGCAACCGCCTGGCCCGCCTGTCGGGAGTGCGCATCAAAACCATGCCGGTTTTTGACGACTGGCAGGGCATACGCGACCGCCACCAGCAGCTTGCCGCAGCGGAACTGGCGCAAATGCACCGTGCCTGGTTTGCGGATTTTGGCCCGCTATACCGGCCCAAGACGCGTGAATTTATCGAATCAGGGCAAATCCTTGGCGATGGCGTCATCGAGACGGGGCGCGCATCGTGCGCCAATCAGCGCAAAAAGCTGAATGGTCTGCTGGCCGACATGAAGGCAGACGCCTTTCTGGCCCCTGCCGCGCCCGGCGAGGCCCCCAAGGGATTCGCCTCCACGGGCAACCCGGTCATGAACGTGCCGTGGACGCATGCAGGCCTGCCCGTAGTATGCCTGCCCATGGACAAAGTGCGCAGCGGCTTGCCGCTGGGCGTGCAGGCGGCTGGCCGTTTTGGCCTTGATGCGGAGCTTATGGCGCTTGCGCCGCTGCTCGAAACCGCTGCCGCTCCCATGCGCTTATAATAGATATCGGTCAGCGGTCATGGTTGCCGATCACAGGCCCGTTCAGATACAGAGCAAGCGCCCCCACGTGCACGTCATGCCGATCTGTTGATGGACGATCCCATTTGCCATAGTTCAGCGACCCCCCATGCGCGTGCTACCGACTGCATGCCCATAGCCGAGACATTCGCTTTCAGATGGCGGTAATGCCTTTACGGCGTTCGCGCGCCACATGCAGCAGATACGCGTCTATTTCCTCCTGCTTTCGAGCGTCATAGCACGCAGCGCCACCCATAGCGTCATTGTCGTCGCCAAAGGTTACCCTGTCGTTGTGCGTAACGCCGTTCAGGATTCGGCTTGCGGACTGCTGTGACGTCTGCGCGCTTTTTGGCGGTTCAAGATCGCCCCATATGGCGGTCACTGTCGTGCCAGGCGTGGCAGAGGATATTTTGATGTTGTCGTCCCAATATTCGGTGCGCAAGGCGATGGAGAGCGCGTTGAGCGCCGCCTTGGTGGCGGCGTAGCGCGACTGCTGCGCCATGGGCGTAAAGGCAATCCCGGAAATGATGTTGATGATCTGGCCGCCCCCCTGTTTGACCATGATGGGCAATGCGGCCCGCATGCCATACAGGGCACTGAAAAAATTCAGGTCGAACGCGGCCTTCCAGTCCGCGTTTGTCATGTCGGCGAAGTACCCCGGAAAACCGGCTCCAGCGTTGTTCATCAGAAGATCGAGCCGACCTCCAAAAAAAGACACGGCATCGGAAATCAGGCTTTGTACCGCCTCTTCCCTGGTGACATCGCACAAAATTCCTTTCACCCGGTTGCCGTACTGTTCTTGCAGTCTTTTTTCATGTTGTTCCAGATTGTTCGGGTTTATGTCCGCCATCACCACGGCGGCCGCATTGCTCTGAAGCAGCTCCTCCACGAGCGCCAGCCCGATGCCGGACGCTGCCCCTGTCACAACAGCGGTTTTTCCGGCAAAATAGTCGCGATTATATTCCATGCTTCAGGCTCCTTTTTGTTTACTCGTAGCGCTGGTGCTCGCGGCACAGGAGGCTTCGGTCATATCTGCCGGAGTAGAGGTACTGCATCACCTCGGGCCCCGCTTCCGGCTGGTAACGATGTATGACGGTCTGGCTCCGAACGCTGTTGTCTACCCTGGCCCAGCCTGCGCCCAGGACGGTTGTCAGGGGTATATCACCCCAAGGGTCGTCCATGGCGGATGCGAGCTTTACCGTCGCGGCCGCCGGCTCCCAGAAGTGAAATAGCATGGGGCTGTCGTAATAGAGGATTTCCATGTTCCGAAACCCGCCCTCCTCGCTGATTCCATATCTGTGCAAAAGGCACCCTCCACCTTCGATCAACTTGCCGCCCGGCGACGCCTGGCAGTTTTCCTGCTCCAACTGGAACGCGGGATGGTTATAGCGTCCCATTTCCATTTCCACCTCAACCAGCTTGACGCCGCCGCGCTCCACAAAGCAGTGCGCGTATGCATCGGTTCGCTCGACCCGTATCCGATCACAGATTTTCTTTGGCAATCCCGAAAATTCGCGCCCGGTGAAGGCTCCCATCAAGGCTCCAGGCCCACTCAACTGGAGGTTGAAGAAGTAGAGCCCGGTGGTATTCCCGCATTTTGCCATTACGCCGACGCCTGCCTCCATATACCAGGGGGCGAAGGTTGGTTCGCGGATATTGACGGCATACAGCATAAACAGGGGGCAGGCAGGATCGGCGGGTTCGAGAGGCGGCGGCAACAGCCGTTTCACGCTGGGGTCGGTGAGACCATAGACATACACTCCTTCCATACTGTTCATCGCGGCATCCGCCATAAATTTCATCACTTTTTCCAGTGGGATGAAATAGCTGCTGTGCATGGGTGATTCTCCTGGTTTTACAGGTTCCGAAACACAAATGTGCTGGCGCTGGCGTCCAGTGCGGCCCGGAATGCCCCCCCTGACAACGTCACCGGCTCAGGTTCCGTGTGCATGCGGCCGCTATTCTCAGACGGCGATCAACTGCCGCAAAATTACCCAACGGGCCACGGCATAGCCGAGAAGCATTGAGTATACGACCTTAATGGAAAGGAAGGCGAAAAATGAAAGCGCCGTCACGCCAAACAGGAAAAAAATCCCCATCATGCAGGACGTAAGAACAACCGCAACGCCCAGTCCCAGCAGGAGACCGAGCTTCCAGGGCCGTGCGGGCAGACGGCGCAACAGGCGTCCGGTGCCATGATCCGGTACGGACAACGCTATGGTTCCGGCCTTGAGGGCGCGCTTGGTGTCGGCGGAAATGAAGAGGGTCATCAGCAGCGACATGACCATGCTGGTAATAACCGTATCCACAGCGGCCGAACCCTGCTGTACGTCCGTCATGGACAGGTTCCCCAGCCAGGAAAAAAGGGAATTCAGCACAATGTTGCAACTGCCCGCCATGAGGCCAGCCCTGCGAATGAAGTTCTCCACCGGTTGCGCCATGTTTCGCCCCCATATGGACAGAGAGTGCAGAAGCTTCTGCTTAACCGTGAAATACTGATTTTTTATAATACTAGAAAAATATCAATCCGTGCGCATCGTCCGAATGGACTATAGCGCACGCGAACAGGTATCTCAGCCGCGCCGGAGCCGACGAGTTCAGGCTTCAAAACGGCTGCTCTATGGATTTTTGCTGCAAAATAATGAATGCTGTAGGCAGTAAGTCCTCCACGCCAGAGAAAAGGAGCAAGGGGAATGGCTGATAGCCCCAAGGCAGAGGGTTCATCCTCCAGCAAGGCGTCGCCCTGTGCACGCCGTTCTTCCGGTCGCCCCAAGGGCGGCGAGGATTCTCTGTGCGCAGGCGACCTCTGCCGCGACCGGGGCAAACTCGCCGAAGCATTGGGACTGTATGCCGAAGTACACGCCTATGAACGCATGCTCGCCCTGAATCTTTCCCCTGTCCTTTTTGAAAAGATCGGCGGCACGCCCTTTTTCAGGATTGCCCTGGATATCGCGGAGCATTGCCCGGAAGAAATCAGGCGCAGGCATCCTCTGGCCATGCTGTGTGTCGCCTGGGCACTCAAGGTTGCGGGTCTGGACGCCGCTTTTGGCAAGGTGCTGGATGGCCTGGGCGATCGGCTTGAAGAAAGCGGGGCCTTGCGGGCGGAGTGGCTGCTTGTGTCGGCCTACCGCCATTTTCCCCGCGCGGCTGAAATGCTCCCGAACGTTCGCGAAGCCGCGGCCCTGTTTAACGGCGCATGCTCTCAAGTGATCCTGCCTGAAGCTCCCTGGTGTTCCGGCGATTACTGCCAGCTTGCGGAGTTCCACCTCCGGCCGGGTGAAGCTGATCGTGAGGCCGAAGCCCTGGAGGAGTTCATTCCCCTCTATTCCCGGCTGACCGGCGGACATGGCAGCGGCGCGGATGCGCTCTTTCGCGCCGAGGTCGCCTACCACAGAGGGGATATGGCCAGGGCGGAGATCTACGCCTACAAGGCAGCATTTCTGGCTGAAAGCAGTCGGCAGAGCGTCATTCTGCTCGGAACAGCCAAGGTGCTGGCCGACATCGCGCTGCTCAAAGCCGACGCGGAAGGCTGGCGGCGCGCCGTCAAGGCCATGGATCGCGCCGCATCCAGCCCAGGACAAACGGCCTGGGTGGCGCGGATGGCACTGGATACGGTTCGCGGCGCTATTTTGGCCGAGTTGCAACAGCAGAGCCGCATCGCCGGATGGCTGAAAGACGGCGATTTTTCATCCCTGACGCTTTTTCCTCCCATGCGCAACAACGCGCTGTACGCGCATGTGGTCTATCTGCTCAACCAGGGGGAAATCACGCGCTTCATCGGGACACTGGAGGCCATCCCGGAGGAAGTGGTCAGGAAAACCGCTTTTTCGGAATTTCTGTTCCTGCTCTTCATGGCTCTGGGGTATTCCCTGCTGGGCAAGCGCGGGCAGGCTGCGGACTTTCTGGAGCGCGCCGCCGAAAAGGCCCTGCCTGACGGTTTTGTGCTGTCCCTGGCCGTATGCTCCATACAGACTCTCCAAGGCCTGACAGAAGAACTGATCAAGAAAAAGTACCCGGCGCATGTTGAGGCTTTTTGCACGGCCAGGGCGCGATACGGCACCGGCTGGGAGGCCTTGCGCCACGCCGTTGCCAGGGGGGTGTTGCCCGCCGATTTGACCGCGCGGGAATGCGAGGTCGCGCTGCTGGCTGCCGAGGGCCTGCGCAATAGTGAAATTGCGGAACGGCTTTTGGTAACGGAAAACACGGTGCGCGCGCACCTGCGCACGATCTTCCACAAACTGGATATCGACCGCCGCGCAAAACTTAAATAAAAATGCCTGACACCGCTTGAGGCTACGGGCGGCAAGCAGAAACCAGATCCTGACTACCTTTGAAATGCCCCACATTTCAATGTGGCATTCTGCCGAACTTTAGCCGTTGCGACAAAGAAGCTACGGCTGAAGCTCGGCAGAACCCACGCCACGTGGTGACGCGCCACGCTCTCGTGCAGCGTTGGCGCGTTTGCACTTTTTCAAAATAAATTGTTCTAAACCAGTCTGGCAATATGCTTCATCCGGTCACCAGCAAGCAAAGCCACCGGCGGCACATCAATCAGCGTATGGCAACCGGGAGCAATGGTGGCCCTGGCGCAGGATACCAGCACTTGCGCCGTCAGGGCAGGGTTGTCTATGCGCATGTCAAAGCTCAGGCGCTGGTTGGAGGTGCTCCCGGAAGCGCCAATGCGCTCCATAAGCACGCCGTGAGAGTTGTCAGCCACAGAATCCAGTTCTTGCTGGCTGCCCACTTCGCGGACATCCAGGGGGTCGCTGCTGAAATAGGGGTCAGCGGCGATTCTTTGCTTGATGTCTGCAAAAGAAGCTCCGGCAGCGGGAAGAACGTATACCAGCCGTGAATGTTTGCCGCCGCCGATGGGAATTGTGATGGAGCAGGCGTTTGCCACTCCGGCGATGGACCGCGCCGCAACGGAGTGCCCCATGGAGCGACCGCGCCCAAAGTTGGTAAAGGTGGTTCCCACCGGGGTCATGGCTTCAAAAAGCGCGCGCAGGACTGAATCCGTCCCTGGATCCCACCCCGCCGCAGTTATGCTCGTCCGGCCAGATGCCTTGGCCGCCTGATCCAGATCCGCGACCAGTTGGGGAATTTCCGAATGGATATCAAAACTGTCCACGGTATTGATGCCCTTTTCCAGGTAATGACGGACATCGGCCGGAACATTGCGTGAAGGGCCGCAAATAACCGTAACATCAGGCTTGCCCCTGGCCGCCATAAGGGCGTCAATGGAGGCATAGTCTGGCAGCCCCCGCAGCGAAAATGCCTGCGTGCCCACCGAGGGGGCACGCCGCACCACGCCCAGACAGTCAAAATCATTGGCGCTGAGCAGGCAGTCTATGACGCCCTTGCCAATATTGCCCAGGCCATGCACGGCAACTTTAATTGGATCCATGTGTTTCCTCCCATAATATTTCTGATAGTTACGTTCTTGTGGCGTATGATGCACACCCAATAAACTTCGTGTTCATGCGCAGAATCAAAACAGACGCAGAACCGAAACAGACTGCCCTGTCGCACCGACAGACTGCCCTGCCGCACCGGCTGCAGGGCACATTCCGTCATGCCCACAGATGTTCAGACAAGAAAGGGAACCTACAGGCGTAAGTTCCCTTATGGGCAATCTTTTCATATCTGTCAGCCGAGCCGGCAAACATGTTCTCTGAAACGTGAACCGTGCGGAAAAGTTAAAAAAACGTATCACCAGCATAGCAACAGACTTGAAGAATTGTCGGCTAAAACCTGGTGCGTGTCCATTGCTTTTTCACGTTAGCGATACCTTGCCTGTTTACTTGATGCGGCGTAGATGGCGCAGCCCCAAGCAAACCCAAGAATATCCGCCTCATGGGGCAGTGCCGTTCGGATGAATTATAGGACAACATATATGCATGACAGGCTGCCTTAAAGACAGATAATTATTTCACATCAAAATTATTCCTGCTTTAATACTCGCCATATGACTACAACATGAAAAAAATATGCAATCATTAAAGTTGTTTTATAGTAATAAATGGTCAGTAACTATTACATATGCAATATGGCAACAGTATACAAAAATGGCAAATCCGCGCTTCCCCATTTGCTGATTCACCTGTATATTGACAAGATCAATGCTGTCCGGTTAAGCTGCCAAGGATAACAGACTGAGGTTATAGAGGTTTTCATTTTTTCGTCGTCGGGGCTTCAGGAGTTCTT
>RCMY010004662.1_pt1 | contig 11788 bp, 8 predicted proteins | sample 2041341 | NCBI WGS metagenome assembly RCMY01 (sample SAMN09708234, study PRJNA481090) | Marine sediment metagenome, whole genome shotgun sequencing project.
CGCTCGGCCGATTCCTCACGCCGCGCGTCGTTGACGGCGAGTCGATCTTCCCCATCGAAGCGCACCGTGCCGAGCTCGGCGACACTCGACGGCACGCCGCGACGATCGAACTCGAAGCGTTCAGCAGTTTCAGTGCGTACTTCACCGAGGAGCGAACGGTCACGTTGGCCGACGAACCGGTGGTCGTCGACGCACGAGGATTCGCTGGAGCCGGTATCGCCGTGAGCGACTCCGATGGCGCGCTGGCGCGGGGTGTCGACGTGGCGGTCGACAACGCGTCGGGAGCGGTGCAGATCGTGCCGGGCGGACGAGTCGGGGTCGGCGACGAGGTGACCGTTCGCTACATCCCGCTGCCGGTCAGCAGGACGAGCGCCGAACACCAACCGTTTGAGGTGATCTTCCCGAGCACCGCGAAACCGCCTGCGCCGAGTGTGGTCGACATCGTTTCGGCATTCGCACGCGATCGAGTCCCCATCGACGGCGGTGAGGACGTCGTCCACGACGGCAACGTGGTTCGGGTGTACTTCGCCCGACCGTGGAATGTCAGCGGCGACGGTGAATGCGTCGCCGTCATGGTCGAGCGCAATCCCGGCGACGCTCCGACCGCGACGTGCCTCGGGCGTGACCCGATCGTCACCGGCACGACGACGCCGGCCACTGTCGAGTCCTTCACGCGACGCTTCGACGCCGGGACGTCGCCGGACGGTGTCCACGATCTCGCACTCCACGCGGTGCACTACGACGCGGACAGCCGCCGATGGTTCACCGATATCGCTGTCGACAACACGATGTATCGACCGTTCCTCCGTCTTGTCGTGGCCCGCTACCAGTCCGACTCGCTCCTCGGTGAGGCGCTCGGCCCGTCCGTGACCCTCGACCCGATTCGGCTGGGCCCGAGCCGTACGATCTCCGTCCGTCCCGTTGACGGCTCACCGGACTCGTTCGACATCACTGTCGCCGGCGCTGACCACGGAGGTGCGCCGGATGCCGACGGGACGTTCCACACGAACGACGTCGTCGTGCTCCACCAGAGTGCCGACTCGTCGATCGGCGACGACGTTCTGCGCTGGAGGGTCGACGTCGACACCGTCACACTCGATCGATCGTCGACCGGTGACGTGAGCACATGGTCGGGAACGATCGTTGCACCGGCCGACGGCGAACCCCATCGTCTCGTCATCGAGGAACGCGAACCGGCGATGGGCGCAGACGCGCGCCCGATCGCTGGAGGCGAGGTCGCGTACATCGACACGGTTGAACTGGTGGACGAAGCTCGATCGCGCGAGCAGCGGTCCGGTCGCGACTCCGCGGCGAGTGGGCGAGTCCCTTGATCTCCGCGACGAAGCCGAGCGCCCCTCCCGTCGCACGTGAGGAGGTGGTCGGTCTCGACCAGGTGGTGCCGCTCGTCGACGGCCGATGCGTGCCGTACGTCAACCTCGGCAATGCCGCGAGTACACCGGCCCTTCGCTCGGTGGCGAAAGCGATCGACGACTTCTTGCCCTTCTACTCCGCCGTCCACCGAGGTACCGGCTACAAGTCACGTCAGAGCACGGCCATCTTCGAAGATGCGCGTGAAGAGGTCGGCAAGTTCGTCGGCGCCGACCCCGAACTCGACACGGTGATCTTCACGGAGAACCGACCGAAGCGATCAACAAGCTCGCCCGATCGATGACCGACGATCACGATTCCGTGGTCCTCACGACGCTGCTCGAGCACCACTCCGACGAACTCCCGTGGCGGGAACGCGGCGGCGTCGTCCACGTCGGTCTCGGCCCTGAGGGAGTGTTGGATCTCGATGACCTTCAGCGATGCCTCACCGCCCATGCCGGTCGGGTCGCGCTGCTCGCGGTCTCCGGCGCATCCAACGTGACCGGAGTCGTTCCCCCGTCCATCAGCTGGCTGAGATGGTCCACGCCGCAGGCGCTCGCATCCTCGTCGACGCCGGCAGCCCCAATGTGGTCGGCGCGATCGCCATGGCGGGCGCAGCGCGGACACTCAGCGAGATCGGACTGGACCACGTCGCCGCACACGAACGAGAGTTGAGAAAGTACGCACTCGATCGACTCGCAGAGCTCTCCGACGTCGACCTCTACGGACCGGACGATGCGCGGTTCCCGATCGACGAGGCGGACAGGGTGGGCGTGATTCCGTTCAACCTCAGGGGCTTCGATCACGGTCTGGTCGCGGCTGTCCTCGGCTACGAGCACGGCATCGGCGTACGGAGCGGGTGCTTCTGTGCACACACCTCTTTGGCTCATCTCCTGAACCTCGACGCACGAAGTACCCAGGTGTGGATGGACCTCGCTCGCGAAGGTGACAAACGGGGAGCGCCCGGCATGGTTCGGATCAGTTTGGGGTGCACAACGAGGCTCGAGAGATCGACGCCACGGTCGACGCACTCGCTCATCTCCGTGACTCGAACAGCGGTGTCGACTACCGCTGCGAGCACGACGGCTCGTTCCATCCGGTCGGGTACGTGGAGCCCGCGCTCTACTCGCTCCGAGGACGACGCCGCTCGATCTGCCGGTGAACTGCCGCCTCATCGCAGCCGAATAACTCCTCGCTTCGTATTGGCGAAAAGGCATAGCGTTCGTTGGTGATGGTTCCTGTGACGCATCCATCCAGTCGACGGGCTCCGGGTCCTCCGACGGCATCGACGGGCGAGTTGGTGCGCAGACGCCTCCTCGATGCCGTCGGGCGTCGCTTCGACGTTCCGATCACGGTGATCATGGCCGGCGCGGGATTCGGCAAGTCGACGCTGCTCGCGCAGGCGATTCGCGTCAACCAGGCCGAACCGTGCGGCATCGACGCGTGGTTGTCGTGCGAAGCAGGAGACGGCGATGCGAGCACGTTGGCGGACGCGATCGCTTCGTCACTCGACTATCAGGGCGACCGTCGCGACCCGCTCGAACATGTCCTGGAGGCGTTCGGGCGGCATGCGCCGATCGACGTGTGCCTGATCCTCGACGACCTCCACGAAATCCCTCCCAGCACGACCGGAGCCGATCTACTGGTCCGCCTGGCCGCTGAGTTGCCACCCCACGCACACCTCGCCCTCGCCGGACGAGATCCAACGTCGATCCCTTTGGCAAGACGGCGCGCCGCCGAGCAGGTCGTCGACATCGGAGCGGAAGATCTGGCTTTCACGTCAACCGAGACCGCGGCTCTGGCGCGTGAGGTTGGAACCGGCGACGGCACCGGTCGGCTGGACGCGCTCGGCGGATGGCCCTCGCTGGTCCGGCTCGCGCTCAGCGCTCCGGACGGTTCCGCGCCACAGTTCCTGTGGGAAGAGGTCGTCGCAACCCTGACCCACGACGAGCGCAGACATCTCGGTGGTCTGGCCACGCTCGGATGGGGCACGACCGCCGATGTCCAGGCCGTGTCGGGTGGAGCGGCGCCGGACCTTTCGGCGCTCGCTGCGAGAGTTCCTCTGGTGCGCTGCCACGAGCATGGTCGCTATGTCGTGCACCAGCTCTGGGAGAACGCAGTCGACCGCATCTTCGCTCCCGACGAACTCTCGGAACTCCGCCGTCGCTCACTTGCGATGTTCCACACGCGTGGCGAGACGCTTCGAGCCGGTTGGAGCGCACTGCGGTGGGGCGACGACGACGCGTTGGGCCAAGCGGCGCGCTCTCTGGTCCGCGATACGTTCGGGGCACTTCCGATCGACACGGCGATGCGATGGCTGCGCGAGGCAGGCCCGTTTGCATCGGCCTCCGCTGATCTTCGTCTGCTTGCGCTGGCGTCCGAGCACGCTCGCGACTACGACGCGCATCACGACGTCGGACGGCGCCTCGACGAGCAGATCGATGAGTTGACCGACCGCTACCTCGCCGACGACGACCAACCCGGTGCAGGCGTGGCGTTGGCCCTCGCTGCGGTCGTCGCACACGAGCACGGCGACCTCGGCCGTCTGTACGCGATCGACGCGCGAGCGCGGTCGGAGCTGACCGCATCCGATGACCCGGTCCTCCGGTTCCTCGCCGGCGCTCTGCCAGCCGGCCTGGCTTCGCTGGAAGGCGACGTGCACGGTGCGCTCGGGCTCCTCGCCGACCTGTCGCATGACAAAGTGCCATCGGCGATGACGGAGGTCATTGTGCGACTCGAGGTCAGCATGCTGCGACTCGCCGGACGATCCGCCGAGGCCGTGCCGATGGCCGAAGTTCTGCTCGACGCACCGACTGCGTACGTGCGTACCATTCCGGCCCACGTGCGGTGGTCGGCGGGCGATCCCAGCGGGTTCAGCGGCGCCTCCGTACTCGTCGATCCGGGTCCCGGGACCAACGAGCGCTACCGCTTCATCCACGCTGCACTCGTCACGCACGTCGCGGCTGCCCTCGGCGACCGTGCCGCGCTGGAAGAGTTCCGTATCACGATCGAGAAGTTCGCCACCACCGACATCACCGACCCCCGCGATCGTGCGTTGATCTCGTCTGCGACAGCGACGAGGAACATCGCCGAACACGACGAGGGGGCAGCGGTCCTCGCGATCCGCGATCACGTGGACGCGCGAACGGGCGATGACTCGCTCGCCGATGTCCACCTTCGGTCGGTACCGGCCGTTCCATTCGTGCTCGATGATCGCGTTCGGGAACGTTGGGCGCACGAATCGATCGGTCCGTCGCTGACGGCGCAAGTCGAGGTCGCCAAGCTGTTTCTCGCCGCTCGCGCCGGGTCGCTCGCGGTGTCCAGTCGACTTCCATCGGCGGCGGCATTGATCACCTCGCTTCCGCTCCCGTGGTCCGTGGAACTCGTCGCCCGTGCCGTGGGAGCGCGATGTCAGGGTGCAACCGCGCTCGCGCAGGGGCTCTCCCGCTTCGCACCCTTGGCGGTACGCAGGGAGTTGGAACACGCCGTCGATCACTCGGCGACGCTGACCGGGGACTCGGTGTCGGCGTTCCGTTCTGGTGCCGAGGCGCTCCTCGAACTTCTCGTCGATCCGTTGCATCCAACGGTTCGCGTCGACGTGCTCGGTCCTCTGCGTGTTCGCATCGGCGACGACACGGTGTCTGCTCCCGAGCTCCGTCGAGGTCGCGTACGAACGCTCATCGAACTGCTCGCGTTGATCGGCCCGGTGCGACGAGAACGTCTGATCGATCTGATGTGGCCGGACCTCGATGCTGCTGCCGGTGGACGCAACCTCCGGGTCACCCTCACGCGAGTGCGCGACGTGCTCGAGCCGGGCCGCCGTTCCGGGAGCACGTGCTCTGCGTTGTGTTTCAATCAGGACACGGTGGCACTTGCCGCTGCGCCGCTCGTCGAAGTCGACCTGATCGAGTTCCGACGGGATCTCGCCGAAGCGGACGCTGCCGACCGTCGCGGCGATCCGTCCATGGTCATCGCGGCGCTGCAGCGCGCGTGTGAGCGGTGGCGCGGTGAGCCGCTCGGTGATGTGGAGCAGGTGACGGACCTTGCCGACGACATCGCGGTCCTCAGCGCCGTGACGGACGTGCGACACCTTTTGGCCGACACAGCGCTGCGTCTGGGTGAGGTTCACCTGGTGGCCGGACGGTTCGAGGAGGCCGTACGGTCGGCTGAGCGCGTCATCGCCGAATCGCCCTACACCGAACGTGCCCATCGTCTCGTGATCGCCTCCCACCTCCAACGCCGCGACCCTGGCGCTGCGGAACGTTCAATCGTCAACGTACGGGCGATGCTCGCCGATCTCGGCGTCGACGCCGAGCCCTCGACGCAGATGCTGATTCGTCAGGTCACGTCCCGCCGCGCCTTGACCGTGGCGCGCTGACCGGCTGACCGGCAAGGCATTGATCGTCCCGCGTCCGATCGTCGTCGCACCCCGCATGTGCGGAGGCCGGGTGCCGCGACTGACCGGGTAACGGCCCGGTAACGGTTTGGTCGGACACTTACTCAACCCCGCTTCGAAGTCGCGGAGCGGGGTGAGAACGAAGGGATCGAACCGTGAAATGTCTCCACTTCAATCGTCTGTGGATCGTCGTCGTCTCGACGATCTGTGCGGCCCTATTCGTGACGTCGTCGGCGCCTGTCGCGGCGGAGTCGGCGGGCGGCAGTACCCGGCCCGTACGGGAACTTGCTGCGCGGATCGACGGGGGTGACGACCACACCTGCGTCATCCTCGACGGTGGCAGCGTCCGTTGCTGGGGTAACGGAGCAGACGGACGGCTGGGCTACGGCAACACCGTGGACATCGGCGACGACCAAACTCCAGACTCGGTCGGTCCGATCGATCTGGGTGCCGGGCGGACCGCCACGTCGGTTGCGGCCGGGGGCGAACACTCGTGTGTCGTTCTCGACGACGGGTCGGTCCGCTGTTGGGGTCGGGGCGTTTTGGGGCAGCTCGGGTATGGCAACACCACTGACATCGGCGACGACGAGACCCCGGGCTCGTCGGGACCGGTCGATCTCGGTGCCGGGCGCACGGCGCAGGCGATCACGGCCGGCATCTACCACACGTGCGCGATCCTCGACAACGGTCGCGTGCGTTGCTGGGGGGATGGAAACGGTGGAAAACTCGGGTACGGCAACGTCGACTGGATCGGTGACGACGAGTCGCCAGGCTCGGTGGGTCCGGTTGATCTGGGTGCGGGGCGTACGGCGACTGCAATCATGGCCGGCGGGGACCACACGTGCGCGATCCTCGACGATGGTCGCGTGCGTTGCTGGGGGTACGGAGACTATGGACAGCTCGGGTACGGCGACACGGAACGGATTGGTGACGACGAGTCTCCAGGCTCGGTCAGTCCGGTCGATCTGGGTGCCGGGCGCACGGCGACGGCGATCACGGCCGGCAACTCCCACACGTGTGCGATTCTCGACGATGCCACGGTCCGTTGCTGGGGCGGAAACTCCTCGGGCCAGCTCGGGTACGGCGACACCGACCGGATAGGTGACGACGAGTCTCCAGGCTCGGTGGGTCCGGTCGATCTCGGAGTGGGGCGTACGGCGACGGCAATCGCAGCGGGGTACAACTTCACGTGCGCTCAGTTGGACGACGCATCGGTTCGTTGCTGGGGCGACGGCCGGTACGGCGAGCTCGGCAACGGCGACATCATCGACATCGGCGACGACGAGACACCCGGTTCCGTCGACCCGGTCGACCTCGGCACTGGTCGAACGAGTCGTGCCATCACTGCCGGGAGCTTTCACATGTGCGTCATCGTCGACGATGCATCGCTCCGTTGCTGGGGGTATGGACATTCCGGCAGCCTCGGATACGGCAACACCGAGGACATCGGCGACGACGAAACACCGGCAGGGCTTGGACCCGTGCCGTTGGGTGGGCTCGTCGGGGCGCCCGCAGTCGAGTCGTTGCCGCCGGTCGACGCGACACGGTTTGTTCCATTGGTTCCAGAGCGGATCCTCGACACCCGGATCGGGCTCGGCGCCCCGGTGGGCAAGGTTCTGGCCGACGGCGAGATCTCGTTGTCGGTGGCAGGACACGGTGGAGTTCCCGCCACGGGTGTCACCGCAGTGGTGCTGAACGTGACCGCCAACCAGGCGATCGGACCAGGTTTCGTGACCGTGTCGCCGTCCGGGCTTCCACGCCCGCTCGCATCGAACATCAACGTCGAGCGGGTCGACCAGACGATCCCGAACCTGGTCACCGTGGCCGTCGGCACGGACGGAAAGGTGAACCTCTATTCCTTCGGCGGTGCACACCTGATCGCTGATGTTGCGGGGTACTACACGCCGGTCGACGAGCCCTCCCGGCCCGGCAGGTTCTTCGCGGTGCCACCCACGCGCCTCCTCGACACACGCATTGCTCCGGACGACCGGATCGGAGCTGGCACGACTCGAGAACTCACGGTCGTGGGCGGCCCCATCCCGACGGTGGGGACGGCGGCGGTAGTCCTCAACGTCACGGCGGTGAACTCGACCGAAAGGGGGTTCTTGACCGTGTTCCCGACCGGATCGCCGTTCCCCGTCGCATCGAACCTGAACTATGACGTCGGCCAGAACATCCCCAACCAGGTGATCGTCCCGGTCGGCCCCAACGGCACCATCTCGATGTATGCCGAAGGGGCCACACACGTCGTCGTCGACATCGCAGGTGGATTCACGAGTGCAGCTGCGCCGTCGAGCATCACCGGGTTGTTCGTCCCGGTGACCCCAATGCGCGCGTTGGACACGCGACCAGCCGACATCGTCGCTCCTGGCGGCACGGTCGACGTCCCGGTCGTGGCGACGCTCGCTCCACCGCACGGCGTGTTCGTGGCGGCGGTGGCGATGAACGTGACCGCTGTCGGCTCGACCGCCGCCGGATTCGTCACCGCATACCCCGGAGGAACCCCGCTGCCGCTGGCATCGAACCTCAATCTCGAGCGACGCGGTCAGACCATCGCCAACCACGTCACCGTCGGCATCCGCGACGTCAACGCTGGGGGGCTGCCTTCGGCCGGCACCGTCACGCTTTACAGCCTCAGCGGCACCCACCTCGTCACGGATCTGAACGGCTACTACCTCCAATCTACGGACGTCCTGCTGTGACCACGAACAAAGGAAGCACCATGAACATCTCCGCACCGACTCGCCGACGATCGACCACCTCGTCATCGTCCCGATGCGCCGTGGTGGTCGCTTTGCTGATCACCCTGCTCGTCGCAGAGCCCATCACCGCCGCGGCTGCACCGTCGTTCCAGCAGTTCGCGATCGGGTACGGCACGACGGTGAGCGACGGCGTCCCCCAGGTCGGCGCCGGGAACCTCGAGGTCGGAGAGGCCAGCGACGTGTACACGTTCGACGGAACGGCCGGCGACGCAGTGATCCTCGACGTGCTGAGCGGCGACGCCGGTGTATTCCGCTGGCACATCGAGACGCCGAGCGGGGTCGTCGTGCGTGACTCCGCCCTGTTCGTCGACTTCGAAATGGACCTGACCGAGTCGGGCACGTACACCGTGGCGGTGGCAGGGGCGACGCCGGCGACCACTGGGACCTACGCGTACGACCTCGTCCTCGTCCCCCCGGCCGAGCAATTCGTGATCGGATTCGGAGACGTCGTGTCCGAGGGGGTGCCCGGACCCGGCGCCGGGAGCGTGGACACCCCCGGAGCCGAGGACCGGTACGCATTCGATGGTGTCGCCAGCCAAACGATCGTGTTCGACCACCTGGCCGGACGGAACGTGTTCATCGGTTGGACATTGGAGGCGCCCGACGGCACGACCGTGTTCGAGTCGTTCATCGGCGACCGCCAGGTGGTGTTGCCCCTCACCGGCGCGTACACGCTGACCTTGCGAGGCAACGGGGTGGACGACACCGGCACCTATTCGTTTGTGCTGTTGCTCGCACCGGGCAGCGAGGTCTTCTCGATCTCGATCGGCGACACCGTGTCCGACGGCGTGCCAGCGACTGGAGCGGGCCACCTGGAAGGCCCCGGCTCGACCGACGTCTACTCCTTCTCGGGACTCGCAGGACAGGGGGTGTCGTTCGAGCATCTCGCCGGGAGCAACGTTGCGCTCGGTTGGCGCCTGGTCGCCCCCGACGGTGCGGAGTTGTTCGACGGGTTCCTCGGCGACCGCGAGGTGGTCCTGCCGGCGACCGGCTCGTACTCGTTGGTCGTGCGCGGCAACGGTCCGGCCGACGCAGGGACCTATTCGTTCCGGATCGTCGAGACGGTCATCAACACGCCGCCGTTCATCGAGCCGCTGTTCGACCTCGTCAACGAGGAGAGTGACGATGTCCGGATCGAGCTGGTCAGCGGCGACGCCGACGGTGACCCCCTCGTCCTCACGGCGTCGGGTCTGCCGCCGGGCGTCGTGGTCGACACGACCCAGCGGGTGCTTCGCGGCGTGGTTGCATCCGGTGCCGCAACGGGGAGCCCGTACGACGTCACGGTGACCGTCACCGACCCTGCCGGCGCGAGCGCCTCGACCACGATCTCGTGGACCATCACGGCCCCGCCATCGTCAACCACGACCACCAGTACCACTTCGACGACATCGCCCACGACAACGACGATTCCCGAGACGACCACGACCACAACCACAACGACGGTTCCCGAGCTGTCCACGATTGCGGCACGGGTCGACATCGTCCCGCCCGCACGCTGCATTCGCGCCGACCTGCCCGGCCTGGTGATGGTGGTCGTCTACGGATCGGCGGAGCTCGACGTGCGTCGAATCGAGCGCACCAGCATCGTGCTCGAGGCCATGGCTGTTGCGACCATCTACGGACGACCTCTCGCCATCCGATTGGACCTCGATCACGATGGCTTCGACGACCTCGTGGCTCTCGTCCAGACCGTCGCCGGCGGCATCGAGGAGGGGACGACCACCGCGACGGTCTCCGGGTTTCTCGACGATCGGAAGCCGTTCGCAGGAGATGACGGTGTCTGCGTGATCGCTCGGTCGTGTCTCAGGCGGAGCAAGTGACCGACCTCGACATATCGCGTCGTCGCCGTCGGGGCCCGCAGCCCTCGAGTTCTGGACCACGCCCTCGGAACCGACACGCGCGGCCTCGATCCGAATCCCTCGCTCACATCAGGTGGCTCGTCGGCTCGGATCTGGTATCGATCCGGCTGGACGGGTTGGGGCGACCTTCGGGTTGTCGACCCGCTGATCTGAGCAGGTCTCGGTAGGCCGGTCGCAACGGGCACATCCGTGATCCCACGAGCGACGACTGCCGCGACGAAGGTGCACGAGCACCTACGCCGATCCGGATTCTGCCTGGCGTTGACAAACCGTTGACTTCGTTGACCACGAAGCAGCCTCGCCCGACAACACAAAAGGCCCGGAACCGCAATGGTTCCGGGCCTTCCAAATGGTGGGGTGATCAGGAAAGTCGCAGAGCCCGTGATCGTTGGGCTCAAGGTCGCGCCTGCCAGCGGTGCCCACACTTTTTCGGGTCGTCTCCCACACTTTTCGCCAAACGCCAATCCCACGCGGGGAGGGGCCGCGCAGTTGGCAGAAGATCTGTGCGTACCGTTGCGACCGAGCAGTGACACCACGGCGCCCCATGCCGTCGTGTTCGAGTAGTTCAGCTCGCCGTGAGATCGGACGGAACGTCGACGGTTGTCGTCCCGAGGTCGTCAAAGGTGAGTGTTGTCCGGTAGGTCAGCGGGCTCTCCGACCGAGCCCCGGCCGGGCGTTCGTTCACACTGATTGAACTGAGTGTCCCGTCAGCGTCGAGTTCGACAGTCACGGTCCTGGCGGTTGCATCGTCGTTGCAGCGGTATGCCGCCTGAACGTTTTCGGACGTGGCCACGGTCCAAGCACATGCCTCGCCCAGCGTGAACTGTCGTAGGGAGTCGGCGAGATCTTCTCCGGTGCTGTCGATTCCAGTGAGGACCATGGATCCGATGTCGGCGGTGACTTCCTTCCACGCTGAATCTCCAGAGCGGCGGTAGGCCGCACCGTCGACGATGACGGTCTCTTCTGTGATCACGAATGAGTTTGATGCCGGCGCGTTGGGCTCGCTCACTACCCGCTTCGCGTTCCCCAACCTCAGGTCTGCCCATGTCTCCGAACGCAAGACCACGGAGCTGTCGTTCCCGATCTGCGCCGTGACCGTCGCGACCGCATGAACGCTGACCACACCGTCGACGCTGCGAGAGACCACCTCGACCGCCTCGGTATCTGCAATCGGACGCGACTCTTCAACTGTTCCGCCACCCGAAGCGCACGCCGTCAATACGGCCCCCAAGGCTAACGACGCGACCACCACGCGTAATGGTGAACACTTCACTGTGCCCGAGAACTTCGACGGGATCCCATGGACTCAGTATCGCCTCAACGCGCATCCGCGCTTCTCCGAACCGTGTCCCAGAACGCAGAAAGCCCGCCCCGGAGGGCGGACTTTCCTGAACGCTGACCAG
>RCMY010004663.1_pt1 | contig 11788 bp, 10 predicted proteins | sample 2041341 | NCBI WGS metagenome assembly RCMY01 (sample SAMN09708234, study PRJNA481090) | Marine sediment metagenome, whole genome shotgun sequencing project.
CCTCGCCGTGCTCCACGGCACCGAAGGCGGCTACAACCGCACCGGTTACTCGAACCCCGCGTTCGATGAGGTCGCCGCTGCTGGTGACGCTCTGCCGCTCGCCGAGGCCCTGCCGTTCTACGAGCAGGCCGCGGACATTCTCTGCGCCGACATGCCGATCGCCCCGATGCGCTTCGGCGCTCTCCAGGGTGTCTGGAGCGAGAACGTCGCCGGCGTGCAGTTCGACGCCTTCGACCGCCTGATCCTCAACTCCCTCGAGGACGTTGACGGCGACGGTGAGATCTCGATGTACGTCTGCGAGCCGCAGGCACAGCTTGCCGGCCCGATCAACAACGACTCCTGCGGCAACGAGGTGCTCAACGCCCTCTTCACCGGCCTGGTCTCGCTGGACCGTGAGTCCGGCGAACTCGTCAACGAGGTCGCCGAGTCGATCGAAACCTCGGATGACGGCACCAACTGGACCGTCAAGCTCAAGGAAGGCTGGACGTTCCACGACGGCACCGCCGTCACTGCATCCTCCTTCGTTGACGCCTGGAACTGGGGCGCGTACGGCCCGAACGGCGCCAAGAACTCCTACTACTACTCGATCCCGCAGTTCGCCGGTTACAGCGACCTGCAGGCCGAGGAAGAGGGCGCCACGCCCGCCGCTGCCGAGCTCTCCGGTCTGACCGTTGTCTCCGACAACGAGTTCACGATCGAGCTCGACGCCCCGTTCGCGCAGCTTCCGCTGCTGTTCCTCCACGGCTCCTTCTCGCCGCTGCCCAAGGCCTTCTTCGACGGAGAGCCCGAAGCGTTCGGTGAGAACCCGATCGGCAACGGTCCGTTCAAGATGTCCGCTCCCTGGGAGCACGACGTCCAGATCGCGACCGAGGCCTTCGCTGACTACAAGGGCGCCAAGCCGTCGTTCTCGAAGATGACCTTCAAGATCTTCTCCGAGGTCGACACCGCGTACAACGAGCTCCGGGCCAACGGCCTGGACATCATGGACACGGTTCCGGCCGCTGAGCTGGCCAACTACCAGGACGAGTTCGCTGGCCGCTTCGTCAGCCAGTCGAACACCGTTCTGCAGTACCTCGGCTTCCCGATCGACCTCGAGTTGGTCTCCGAGTGGTCTTCCTGATCTGATCAGCTGACACATCCCTCACCGGGGGCGACCACATCGCGTGGTCGCCCCCGGTGTCGTTTTCTCCCATCTCTTGGCCCACGCCGCGGCCCACATGGCCGGTCGTCGTGCGATTTCTCCGGGGCGAGTCCCAGACACGCGGTCGTGCGCAGTGAGGCCGCCTAGTCTCGCGTCGTCGACGTCCCATTGGGAGGGCCATGGGCAAGTACATCCTCAGACGCCTCTTGCAGTTCATCCCGGTTTTCACGGGGGCCACGCTGATCATCTTCGCGATGATCTTCGCGCTACCCGGAGACCCGGTTCGTGCACTCGCAGGCGAGCGCCCCATGACCGACGCGGAGTACAACCGGTACCAGGATGAGTACAACCTCGAGGACCCGTTCTTCATCCAGTACGGCAAGTACCTCGGCGTCCTGCCGGTTGACCCGGTTGGGATCGACGAGGAGGGCCCGGGCTTCAACGGCCTGCTCCAGGGCAACCTGGGCAAGAACTTCTCCGGTCGCCCGGTCTCCGACATCATCGCCCAGCGCCTGCCGATCACGGCGCGCCTGGCACTGATCGCCTTCGGGGCGGAGATCCTGATCGGGATCCTGGCCGGCATCCTGGCCGCGGTCCGCAAGGGCAAGTTCCTGGACCAGCTGGTCCTGGTCTCCACGATCGCCCTCGTTTCCATCCCGTCGCTGGTGCTGGGCTACATCGCCCAGCTGGTGTTTGGCGTCAAGCTCGGGTGGTTCCAGGTGAGCGCCTCCTCGGGAACGTGGAGCGCTCTGCTCCTGCCCGGCCTGGTGCTCGGTGCCTACTCCGTGGCCTACATCGCCCGCCTGAGCCGCACCAGCCTCATCGAGACCCTCAGCGCGGACTTCGTCAAGACGGCGACCTCCAAGGGGCTCACGCGACGCACCGTCGTGGGCAAGCACGCGATGCGCAACAGCCTGATCCCGGTCGTCACGTACCTGGGCGTCGACATCGGCGGCCTGATGGCCGGCGCCGTGATCACCGAGGGGATCTTCAACGTCCCCGGGCTCGGCAACATGGTCTTCCGCAGCATCGGCTCGCGCGAGGGCTTCGTCGTTGTCGGGATCGTGACGTTCTTCGTCATCGTCTACATGGTTGCCAGCCTTCTCGTTGACGTGCTGTACGCGGCCCTGGACCCGAGGATCCGCTATGAGTGAGACACCCACCCAGATCCACGAGCAGGAATCGCCGGGATCGGTCTCCCAGGAGGTCGCACCACCCAAGGAAGCGGGCCTCTGGTCCGACGCCTGGGGCGACCTGAAGACCAACCCCTACTTCATCATCGGGGCGTTGATCGTCGGACTGATCGTGCTCATGGCGATCTTCCCGAGGCTCTTCACTTTCTGGTACCCGAACGAGCAGAACCATGAACTCTGCCCGCTGGGGAACTCGGCCAACGTGGCAGACCGCGGTCGACCACGCGCAGAGGCCTGGTTCGGCAACGACGTCCAGGGCTGCGACTACTACCTGAAGACCATTCTCGGGGCCCGTACCGCCATCGTGATGGCGCTGCTGGTGTCCGTTGGATCGGCCTTCGTCGGCATCGTCGGCGGCATGACGTCGGGCTACTACGGCGGCGTGATCGACACGCTGATCGCCCGAGCGACCGACATGGTCCTGGCCATCCCGTTCATCCTCGGTGCCCTGGTCTTCCTGAGCACTCGGGAGGACCGGACCGTCTTCGTCGTCGCCCTGGCGGTGGTGCTGTTCTCCTGGCCCACCATGCTGCGGCTGATGCGATCGTCCGTCCTGAGCGTCAAGGAACAGGACTACATCGCGGCGTCGCGCGCCCTGGGCGCCACCGACTGGCGGATCATGGTGCAGCACGTGCTGCCCAACTCGATTCAGCCCGTCATCGTCGTCGCCACGTTGGCAGCCGGCGCGGCGATCGTCGCCGAGGCCGGCCTGTCCTTCCTCGGCGTGGGGCTGAAACTGCCCGCGGTCTCGTGGGGGCTCATGATCGCCAGTGGCTCCAAGCGCATCCTGAACGCCCCGCACCTGCTGTTCTTCCCCGGCATCTTCCTGTCGATCACCGTCCTGGGCTTCCTGATGCTCGGCGACGCTGTCCGTGATGCCCTCGACCCGAGGAACCGCTGATGACCGCAACCGACATGGCCACCACCGTCGGTGGCAAGCCCATCGTCCCCGACGCACCGCTGCTGGAGGTCAAGAACCTGCGGGTCGAGTTCGACACCCGCGCCGGCGTCGTCGTCGCGAACGACTCGGTCTCGTACACGCTCAGCGCGGGGGAGACCCTGGCGATCCTCGGCGAGTCCGGCTCCGGCAAGTCGGTCTCCGCGCAGGCTGTCATGGGAATCATTGACTCCCCACCCGGGCGGATCGCCGGCGGAGCCGTGAAGTACCGCGGCGTCGACCTGCTCCAGCTTCCGGAGTCGGAGCGCCGCAAGCTGCGCGGCAACAACATCTCGATCATCTTCCAGGATGCCCTGACGGCCTTGAACCCCGTGTTCACCGTCGGTCATCAGATCGCGGAGATGTTCCGGACCCACCGCGGCACCTCCAAGGCCGAGGCCCGCAAGCTGTCCGTCGAACTGCTGGACCGCGTCCGCATCCCCGATGCCAAGGCGAGGTTCGACAACTACCCGCACGAGTTCTCCGGCGGGATGCGCCAACGCGCCATGATCGCGATGGCCCTGGCCCTCGACCCGGACGTGCTGATCGCCGACGAGCCAACGACGGCCCTCGACGTGACCGTCCAGGCGCAGATCATGGAACTGCTTGCCGAACTCCAGACGGAGACCGGCATGGGCATGATGCTCATCACCCACGACCTCGGTGTCGTGGCCGAGGTCGCCGACCGCGTTGCCGTCATGTACGCGGGACGGATCGTCGAGGAAGGCCGGTTGGAGGACGTCTTCGGCACGCCGGCCCACCCGTACACGCGTGGGCTGATGCACTCGATCCCGCGCGCCGACGCCAAGGGACAGCGGCTCGAGCCCATCCAGGGTTCGCCTCCCGACCTGCTCCGCATCCCGTCGGGTTGTTCGTTCCACCCGCGGTGCGACTTCGTCATCGACAAGTGCAGCGTCGAGGAGCCCCCGTCGACCCGGGTCGAGGGCATCGGCGAGGGCCGCCGCTCCGCCTGCCACCGCATCCAGGAGGTCGTCGCACATGGTTGACAACATCCTCGAGGTCCGCGGCCTCAAGAAGCACTTCCCCATCATGTCCGGCGTGGTACTCAAGCGCCAGGTCGGCACGGTCAAGGCCGTCGACGGCGTCGACCTGACGCTCCGACGCGGCGAGACGCTTGGCCTGGTCGGCGAGTCCGGCTGCGGCAAGTCCACGGTTGCCCGGACGCTGATGCGCCTCCTGGAACCGACGGCCGGCGAGGCCATCTTCGACGGCCAGGACCTGTTCAAGTTGGACAAGGGAGACATGCGTCGCGCGCGTCGTGAGATCCAGATGATCTTTCAGGACCCGTACGCCTCCCTGAATCCGCGACGGACGGTCGGCGACATCGTCTCCGAGGCCTACGCGATCCACGGCACGGTCCCCAAGGACAAGCGGCACGCCGCGGTCGGGGACCTGTTGGAGCGCGTCGGCTTGAACGCTGACCACGTCAACCGCTACCCCCACCAGTTCTCCGGTGGTCAGCGTCAACGCATCGGCATCGCTCGCGCACTGGCCCTGAAGCCCAAGGTCATCGTCTGCGACGAGCCAGTCTCCGCACTGGACGTGTCCGTGCAGGCGCAGGTCATCAACCTGCTCGAGGACATCCAGGACGAGTTCGGCCTGTCGTACATCTTCATCGCTCACGACCTGTCTGTGGTTCGGCACATCTCCGACCGCGTGGCCGTGATGTACCTCGGCCGCATCGTCGAGGTCGGCGATGAGAAGGACATCTACGAGCTCCCCACGCACCCGTACACGCAGGCGCTGTTGTCGGCCGTGCCGATCCCGGACCCGACCGTCAGCAAGTCCCGCGACCGGATCCTGCTGCAGGGCGACCTGCCGTCCCCGTCCAATCCGCCGGATGGCTGCAACTTCTCCACCCGCTGCTTCAAGGTGCAGGAGCGCTGCCACACCGATGACCCGACGCTTGCCGACGGGTCTGCTGCGGGCAACCACCCCAGCGCCTGCTACTTCGCTGAGCAGCGCCAGGTCGTCTGACCCGGCAGCACCTGCACGGCATCAGTGACCAGCGGGGCGCTTCCCGCATGCCCACGAACGACCCCGACCTCAGAAGGAACCACCGTGTCCGAGCGCGAGCCGATCATCGCCGGCAACTGGAAGATGCACAAGGACCACCTCGAGGCCATCCAGTTGGTCCAGAAGTTGGCGTACCACCTTGACGAGCAGGACTACGAGGGCCAGGACGTGGTCGTCGCCCCGTCCTTCATCGCCCTGCGCAGCGTCCAGACGCTGATCCAGTCCGACAAGCTCCCCATGTCCGTGGCGGCGCAGAACTGCCACGCCGAGGACGACGGCGCCTACACCGGCGAGGTCTCGGCCCCGATGCTCGCGCGACTCGACGTCGCCTACGTCATCTGTGGTCACTCGGAGCGCCGCGCGCTGTTCGCCGAGTCCGACGCCGTGGTGAACGCCAAGCTCAAGGCGGTGCTCAAGGCGGACATGACGCCGATTCTGTGCGTGGGGGAGACCCTGGACCAGCGCGAGGCGGGGAACGCCGTCGAGGTCGTGGTCGGCCAACTCCGCGGCTCGCTCGACGGCCTCACGGATGCCGACCTCGAAGGACTCGTCGTCGCCTACGAACCCGTCTGGGCCATCGGCACCGGGAAGACTGCCTCCAGCCAGGACGCGCAGGACATGTGCCGCGCCGTCCGCGACGAGCTCGCCGCCCTGCACGGGGACGAGTTCGCGGAGGCCACGCGCATCCAGTACGGCGGGTCGGTCAAGCCGGGCAATGTCCGTGAGCTCATGGGCCAGCCCGACATCGACGGCGCCCTGGTCGGGGGAGCGAGCCTCAACGCCGAGGACTTCGCCCTCATCGTCGGCCACCGACGCGGCTGACCCCGGGGGCCTCGCACGCGATCTGGGTGGACCGATCGCGCCACCCTCGATCCGTTGACCCATCCGAACGAAGACAGGCCGCGAACGGGCAGGTACCCCCTACACTGGCATCACTGCCCGCAGAGGAGAGTTCGGGTGGCACGACGCGAAGACCCACTGGAGACGCTGCTCGGCCCGCTCGAGCAGGACGTCATGGATGCTGTCTGGGCGCTCGGGGACGCAACCGTCCGCGACGTTCACGACCGCCTCAAGGCTGATCGCCAGATCGCCTACACCACGGTCATGACGACGATGACGCGATTGGCTGCCAAGGGCATGCTGAACCGCGACACCGCCGGCCTCGCCCACCGCTACCACGCCCACGTGAGCCGGGAGACCTACGCCCGGTCCACCGTGGGCAACATGCTCTCCTACCTCCTGGACCGCTACCCGGAGCCTGCCGTCTCCTACCTCGCTGAGGTGGTTGACGAGGCCGATGGTGTGGACCTCGAACATCTGCGTGCAGCCGTCAAACGCCAACGGGAGCTGGAGTCCTAGACCCCACATGACCGACACCGGGTATGTCCTTGGCATCCCGACCGAGTCCGTGGCCATCCGTCTGGTGGTCGCCGCCCTGGTCGCCGTGCCGCTGGCTCGCATCCTGCTCCGAATCGGTATTCGGAGCCCGCGGGCCCGTGTTGCTGTTTCCCTGGTGCCCGCAACCGTGCTGTTGACGGTGCTCCTGGCTTCGCTTGGCAATGAGCAGCTGCCGCAGTTGATGCAGTCCTTCGAGGGCCGAGGCCTCGCCCTCCCGGTCGGCGACTCCTACTGGAACTTCGCGCCATTCGCTGCTGGCCTGCTGTTGGGCCTCTGGGCGTTCATCGCCGTCGGCCGGATGAGCCTGCGCATGGTCCGGCTGCGTCGCAGCCACGCCCGCCTGGCGCAGGAGGTACGGGCCGCCGACCTGCCGCCGCTGCGCGTCGCGCTCGCCGTTGATCGCGTTGCTCGCTCCCTGAAGATCCCGATGCCCCCGGTGGCCGTCATCGCCGACTGCCCCGGCGGCGCCAGTGTCCACGGCATCCGTCGGCCCCAACTGGTGCTCGACCAACGCCTGGTCGACCGCCTCGACGATCACGAACTCGAAGGCGTCATCGGGCACGAACTCGCCCACGTCAAGCGTCGCGACAACCTGACTGCCACCTTGCTGGCGTTCGTCCGTGACGCCTTCTTCTTCGTCCCGGGTGCATCCTGGGCCAACCGCCAGCTCTGCGCAGAGCGCGAGCTCGCCGCAGACCAGATGGCCTGCGCCGCAACGCGTCGCCCGGGCGCCCTGGCAAGCGGCCTGCTGAAGGTGCTGGACCTCGAGGGCCCAGCCGTCGGCTGCGCCGCGCTGGTCCCAGAGATGCCCAAGTCGACCGTCCTTGGTCGCGTGCGACTCCTGATCGAGCCCCAGGAACTGTCCCGCACCCGCCGCGGCGTCGAAGGCGCAACGATCGTCCTGGCCGTCGCCATGGCTGCCGGCATCGGCGTCGGCGCCCCGGCCCTGGTCGCCGCCAACGACGGCGTCGACCTGGTCGGCCTCGCCTGGACTCCGGCTGGCCCCGTGGACACCGCCAGTGCAGCCCTGGACACCACGGCCGTCGCCTTCGCCGTCTACCGCCAGGCACCCGACGCGGGGCAGGTCAGCCCTCTGGACCCCGGGGCAATGATCCTCGACGATGACCCCGGTGCGTTCCGACGCAGCATGTTGGAGGCCTGTCGCGCCAGCAGCGTCCGGGCCTGTGCCCAAGAGCGTCCCCGCGCGGGTCTGGGCCTGCAGGCTCGAGCCACGGTGCGACTCCCGGCCGAGTTGGTCGAGGAATGGAAGGCCACGCCGGTCATCACCAGCGAGGTCTTCAACGTCTACTTCCTGCGCCAGGACGACCGACTGCTGCGCTGACCGCGCCGGCCGCTACCGTTCGCCCTTCGCCATTCATCTCCGTGGAGCTCCCGTGATCACCGGAACCCTCGTCGTCCTGCACGTCATCTTCGCAGCCGCGATGATCCTCTTCGTTCTGCTGCACCGCGGCACCAGCGGCGGCCTCTCGGACATGTTCGGTGGCGGCGGTGGCAGCCTCGGCGGCAGCGCCGTCGTGGAGAAGAACCTCGACCGCCTCACGATCTTCTGCGCCTTCGGCTTCGCTTTCACGACGATCCTGCTGGGCCTGCGACTCTGACCTCTGGCGTCGACTTGCAGCGCGCCCCCGGGAACCCGGACGGGCGCGTTCTGCGTTTCACCGTGGCGGGCGCCGACACCAGGCGCCCAGCACCGACGGCCCGGGGGCCCCGCATGCGTCGCGTCAGGGCTGCAGCACTCCTGCTGGTCGGGAGTCTGTCCCTGGCTGCCTGCCGCGGTTCGGGAGCCACGACACCGGAGCCCGTCGTCCCGACCAGCACCTCGACATCCACTGGGGCCCCGACGGTGCCCGAAGGTCCCGTGCCTTCCGCCGACGATCCAGTGCCGGGAGGATCGCTGCGCTACGCCCTGGCCGCGGACCCCTCGTCGCTGGACCCTGCCTATGCCGACGATGAGGAGGCGCAGCTCGTCGTCGATGCCCTGTTCGACTCGCTCACCACCCTCGACGCGCAGCTGCGCCCGGTGCCCGGCGCGGCCCAGTCGTGGACGGTCAGCGACGACCAACAGACGTGGACCTTCCGGATCGACCCACGCCAGCAGTTCCACGACGGAACGCCGGTCACCGCCGAGGACTTCGCACGAGCGTTCCGGCGGCTCGCAGACGGGACCTTGCAGCCGCGGCCCTTCCTGGCCTACCAACTGACGGACGTCGACGGTTTCGAGGCGGCGCAGTCGACCGGCGAGCCGCTGTCCGGTGTTGGGGTGGACGACGAAGGGCAGCTCGTGATCCGGCTGCAACGGCCGAACGCCGACTTCGCCAGTGTGGTGTCGCACCCGACCCTCGGGCCGGTGCCCCAGGCCGCCCTCGACAACGCATTCAGCTTTGGGCAGCAGCCCATCGGCAACGGGCCCTTCCGCATGGCGGAGGCCTGGGCCCATGACCAGTTCATCCGCATCACGCGGGCCGACGATGACGTCCTGCTCGACGAGGTGCTGTTCCGGATCTACAGCGACGACCCCGGACAGGCGCAGGTCTGGGCGGACTTCACGGCAGGGCAGCTGCACGTGGCCCGTGTCCCTGCAGGCCAGCGGCGTGACGCCCTGGCCAGCTACGGCCAGGCCGGCGACGGCACGGACGGGCCCGGTGTGCTGAACGGCCCCTGGGCGACCTCCTATCACTACGGCTTCAACACCACGCGAGCCCCCTTCGACAACCCGATCGTTCGCCAGGCCGTGTCGCTCCTCGTCGATCGAGAGTCGCTTGCCGCCGACGTCCTGCTCTCGACGAGAACCCCCGCCACCTCGCTGCTTCCCGTCGGCATGAACTCCATCGCCGAGGACAGCTGCCCGTGGTGCCAGCATGACCCGGAGGCCGCCATCGCCCTGCTGGAGGACGCCGAGATCGTGCTCGACCCGGCAGAGATCGGACCCCTGGAACTGCTGCATCTGCGAGGACAGACCGACGCCGCGATCGCCGGACGCATCGCCGATGCCATCACCGAGCACCTCGGCCTCGAGGTGACCGTCCGTGAACTCGGCCTCACGGCCTACGCGACGGCGATCCGTGAGGGCGAGGGTCACTTGCACCGCGCCGGATGGACCGCGGACCACGCCATGCCGGGCGCGTTCCTGGTGCCCCTGTTCCACTCGCGCGAGGTCGGTGACGACAACCACAGCGCCTTCGTCGACCCCGAGGTCGATCTGCTCCTGGACCAGGCGGCTTCCACCGCAGACCTCCGCCAGCGGTTGGACCTCTACGCCCAGGCGTCGTCGCGCATCGGTGAGCAGGCACCCATCATCCCGATGTTCGACTACGGGTTGGGTCGCATCGTGAGCGACGACGTCGGCGGCTTCCGCATGGATGCCCTGACGCGAGTCAACCTGGCCGACGTCTGGCTGCGACCGTGAGAGCAACTCGACTGACCGTTCTCGGTCTCCTCACGGCCCTGGGCGCCGCCTGTGGCGGGTCAGCGCCATCAGCGCCACCGTCCAGCCTCTCCAGCGAGGTGGCGGCCACGACCGTCTGCGCCGCCGACCTGCCGCCCGTGACACCAGCTGAGGGCAGCATCGTCGCCGGCTACCCGGACGAGCCGGCCGCGTGGCACCCCGCCTTCCACCAGGACGCCGCGAGCATCGACCTCGCCGCGCTCTGGGGCCTGCCGCTCTACGCCTATGACCATGCCGGCCAACTCCGCCCCGGTCTGCTGCGCTCGGCGATCGTCGAGGAGGTGTCGACCACCCGGCGGACGGTGCGGCTGACGCTGTGTCCCGGCGAGTGGTCGGACGGCATGCCCGTGGTCGCTGCGGACGTCGTGGCAACCATCGAAGCCCTGCGCACGTCGCCCTCTCCTTGGCTGACCGCCCCGGTGACCACTGCCGTGGCAGACGGCGAGGACGTGGTCGTCACGTTCGAGGGCGCCGGAGGCCGCTGGCAGCACGTCCTTGCTGAGCTCGGCCCGATGCTCCCGGCCCATGTCCTTGCGGACGCCGGACTGGATGCGTATCGGGATGACGTGCCCGTCAGCGGCGGCTCGTTCCAGCTCACGGACGTCCAGCCGGGGGAGTCCCGGACGTTCGGGGCCAACGCCGCATCGCCCCTGGGCGCTCCCGCCCAGTCGGACATCCAGGTCGTGGTCGTGCCGCGGTTCGAGCTCGCTCTCGGGCTCCTGGTCGAAGGCCGGTTGGACGTCTCGCTGGGTCACCTCGCCCTCGAAGCCGGCCCCCGCATCGACGTCGTCGAGGATGTCGACCTCGACGGTGCCGTGGCTCGTGGCAACACCGTCCTGAGCTGGCAGTGGAACCCGGGCGCCGCGATCACCTCCGTCGACGACCGGCAGGACGTGCAGGACGGCCTCGACCTGACCTCGTTCGCAGAGGGGCTGTTGGAGCCCGAGGGCTCGATCACGCGGTCCTTCACGACCGGCGTCGAGGGACCACCGATCCCCGAGCCACGCCGGATCGCGAACAGCCTGCCCGAACTGGTGGTGTCCGCCCCCCGCTGGCACGACCTCCCGTCCCTGGTGGCTCGCGGGGCGCGAGACAGCCTGGAGCGACGGGGCATGACGATCCGGACCGCCAGTGACGAGGCCGACGTCATCGCACGTCAGCCCCTGGGAGACGCGACGATCCGGATCCGACGACTGGGGCCCTGGCCCTCGCTCTCCGGCCTGGTTGGACTGGACAGCGCCGTCGGGGCAACGGCCACCGGGCCGGATGCCCCGGCACGCTCAAAGTACGATAACTGCTCAGCCGTTGCCAATTGCTCCTCGGTCTGGCACCAATCGAGTCTGATCTCCGACGATTCATGTTTGGGATGAACCTTCAGTCGGTAGACAACGAATCGTCGACATCGAAACAGTCGCGCGGGGACGACGCGGTTAAAGAGGATGGCTCCGGTATAGATCCAACCCCGGCGCGATGCATTTTTGATAAAGCTCATGAATTACGGTCAGCTGATTGAGCGATCGACTCGGAATTTCAACGAAGAAACGAGTCAGAAATAACTTAACTTCCCAAAGTGGCTGCGGCTTCCAGCCGCTTTGGCTCAGCAATATTGCTCAGCC
>RCMY010004664.1_pt1 | contig 11787 bp, 11 predicted proteins | sample 2041341 | NCBI WGS metagenome assembly RCMY01 (sample SAMN09708234, study PRJNA481090) | Marine sediment metagenome, whole genome shotgun sequencing project.
CAGTGCGGCCGCCTTCAGTCCGCCGCAACTGTCCGCCCCGAGGTCGCGGACTGGGATGGAGCCAGCTTCGACGCTGGCGCCATCGTGGCTCCACCCTTCCGGCAGCGGGCCGTATTCCTTGATTTCGTGCGGCTGTCCATTAACGTAGCCGCTCTTGCCTTTGTGATCTTCGACCTGTTCCCAATTTTTCCCCGTCCAGCGTGGAACAAAGCCCTCCACAATCGGTGGAACCGTACGTGTGGCATTATTGGGAAGTAAACCATAATCTTCGACCTCTCCGGCAAAATAGCCGTCCGAGGTGTATTGATAGTATTTAGGCATTGTTAGACTCCTTATATGACCTGTCCGAGATAGCAGCACGCGAGAGCGCCCCACGATCGAACATGTACCGATGTGGACGTCTGGACTACACGGGACGAGTTGAAAGCTAGGTTGCCAGTTGTCATTGTTGTGCCCGACGCCGCCAACGAGGATGTCCCGGATATATAGAACGCCCCGCTGGCCACGGCGTTGGTCGCGAGCCTGATACTTTCCACCAACCCAGTGATCTGCGGGATTCCGTCCCCCCGCACCCCTCCAGCGCCGAGAGAGTCGAATCCCGCAGCTTCGGCGTACATACCGCGTAAGTCTGGCATGCGGAGCGTTCCAGCCCCCAGATTTTGTACGTAAAATGGTGCTCCGCCGATTCCGTCCCATCCTACTGTAGTCCCATCTGCGTTGGTATGCCATATCGCTTGCGTCATGGATTGCCATTCGGCTTCCGTCTTGCACAGCAACTGTCCTTCCGCCGTTTGCAGATAGTCCCAAATAGGGTACTCAGTGATGTTTTTGCCTTGATAAACGCCACTGATAAGCCCGCCTTGCAATGGGGCAAAGCCGGGTTTAAGCGTAGGATGCCGGAAATAGTAAAACTCTCCTACAATAAAACGCCATTTCTCTATTACTGACACAACATCACCAGCCGCCAAAAACGCCGGACCATTCTCGATCACAGCATCCGGCCCAATGTCGGCCAGCGTGGCAACACGGGCAATACCGCGCGAAGTGGTGGTAGCAGGGGCTGTGCGTTCAAGGGCTGTCGCGGCGTCTGCTTGGGCCGCAGCAGCCTGCGCGCTGGCCCGGCCCTGCACCTCATACCAGCGGCCGGACACAAGCCGCAGCGTTAGTTCCCACGCCGTGCTCAATATGATGTCGTTACCGTCGGCCGTATTAATGCCGTTTGCGGCCGCACTGTTTTTGACTGTGACAACCCGCGCAGGGTCTTTAGCGCGCAGGGTGATGAGCATGCCATTGTGGAGGGTTTCAGTGCCGCTACCTACAGCGGTATTGATAACGTCAAGGTCGTCTGCTGCGCCGCCGCCCTCAGTATCCACAACGATAGCGGCCCGCGTCGGGCTGATTCTGCCATCTGCGACGGTCAACTCTTGTGGTGCCTGCGCGCCGGGCAGTTCAAGAGTGGCCTTTTGATTCAGATAGCGCTCATTGTTCATATCCCCGGTTTGCGGCGGGGGAGACTGTTTCCAATAATTCGGGTCAGTAAATCCCATAATTCCTCCTAATATCCCTTCACGCGCACGTCGCCGTTGCCGAACGTGCCTCGCCTGTTGCTGTCCAAGGCCACGATGTATGGGCCAAGTTCCAAATATCCGTTATCGCCTATTTCTTCCGAGCCTGGGACATACATTGCCGTGGTGGCATCTTGCCCCTCTCGATATTGCAATGTGATTTGCACGTTCGTGATGGCTCTAAAATAGTTTGCAGGGATGGGAATGCGCGTAGAGCCATCGGCAGAGATATTGATGTCCTCAATCGGCGGCATTTCTTTGTCTGGCACGTCAATGGACGTGATAATGTCTGCCAAATCAGCTACTTCGCCAGAGGCGTATGTCACACGGAAATCGAGAGTTTCCCGTCCTTGCGTTGTAAAATTGTCAGGTAGTGCGCTCCACGGTGTTTGGACAGGGTTAAGCCATGCTGGATCTGTGGGTTCGCTGCTCCACGCCCGATCTGCCGAGTCATTGCTCCATGCTGGCTGGTCATTGTAGATTCGGTGGTCGATAGCCAGCAGCTTGCCAGCCAATGCCACAGGCTCAACCAGCACGCGCCCGCCTGCGTGTTCACGCGGGAATGTTTGCTGCCATGTGTATGACATCTGGACACCGTCGCCACTGATCCATGCCGGGTAGGTACTATCTACGTTCCATGCGGCATCAGTTTCTTCATCTGCCCACGCCAGTGTGTTGCTGTCCGCAAACAGATGTTCACTGGAGACATAACCGCCAACGATTGCCCCGTTCCACGCTTTGGACCGCTCTGAATATTCGAACAAGACGTTATCTGGAATAATGTCGCCCAGGTCGATAACAATGCTCACCGGAGCAGACAACAGCCCCAATTCGTCCACAGTCTGCACAAACACGCGGCGCGCGCGGCCCGCCCACGGCGTGAGGTCAAACGTGCCTGTCGTGGTAAACGGGTCGGTGAGCACGCGGCCCATCGTGATATTATCCGTCTCATCAAACACCATCGTTACTACATGGCCCACAACATCGAGCGGGCGATTGATCTGTGTGATGCGCAGCGTGTAACCATCAAGGTTAACGGCGTCAGGTGCGGGCGGCGGGGTAGTGCGCCCAATGATGGCATGACGAATAGGGGCAGACCACGCGCTTGTTTTGCCTGTGGCAGGGTCGAGCGCCCTGACACGCACGTCATACAGGCGACCTTCCTCAACTCCAGCCGCTGCCACAAAGTCTTCCAGAGCGGTAGCTGAGCCGAAGAAATTCACACTCGTCAGAACGTCCGTGGCCATCAATTGGAAATTCAGGTTGGTCGCAGCTTCCGTGGACACACTGAGCGCCCACCATGCAGCGATGCGCGGGGTTGTGCCGCCAGATGATGCGCGGATAAGTACTGATTCGTCGCTGCGCACGTCGCGGATAATCGGCGTTGGCAGGGACGGCACTTTTGTCACATCAAGGATTATGGACGGATTGTAGGGAGGGATGGGGCCAGATGCCGCAGCCTTGATAGGTTCAATTGCCCACGGTATCAGTGTTATTTCTGCACTGTTGTTTTCTCCGTGATCCATAGACACAACGAGGTAGTCAGCTTCCTCGCTTGAACCCAGAAGAGAAACAGAACATAGGGCACCGAGCGGCGGAACATTTGAGGGAAAGAGCGTGTACTTAAAATACAGCGTGTCATGCTCTTCGTCGCCGTACTCAGGCACAAGCTCATACGTCGTCGGCTTGCACCCCTCATTGCGGATGGCAATGCCGTACCGTGCCGGGGCTGGCTCAGAAAAGATCACCGTGTCGTCAAGCTGTATGCCAATTGGTAGCAGTGGTTGGCCATATTCATCTGTGGGAATGTCTTCGACACGCCCAATCAGCGTTTCTATGCCGTCTACATCATAGACAAGCCGCTCAATACGCGCAGAACCGAACTCATTCATCAGAATATCTGAATACGCACGCACCAGCTTACCGCGTGAGGTTGCCATCCATTCCCAATCTGTATTGAGCGTCACGCTGTGGGCGCGGTGCATGAGCCGGGCTAGATGCTCACGGGCAAGGGTGTAGAGATTTTCCCACCGAGTTACGCCAGTGTAATCCCATTCTATGATATTGGTCGCCTTTTGCGTGCCGTTTGCGCCATCGACGCTATAGCCGTCCATGTACACAAATTGCTCAACTTGGGCGTAGTCCTGCGTTTCGTCTACAAACTTCACGCGCAGGGCATGCGGCAGCCTGGGCATGGTCTTGTTGACCTTCCAGCCCCACGAATTGCGCGGAGTGAACATCTGCACAGGTTCTTTGTCTTCGTTGTCAATGACAACGCCCCACAGGCCGTCAACGTCAGTTGTTGGAGCCGCGCGCGCAGGGGCCAGAACCTGAACCAGCCGTGACCACACGTTCTGCTCAGTGTCAGCGATAAAATTGAACTCATAGTCGTTGGCGTCAGCGTATTCATACAGTTCTATCAGCGTGGACTCGTCCAGCTTTGAGAGCGTATACGGCTCATTCAGACCGTGCCGCGAGGTGAGCAGGTAGCGCATGTGCGCAGCGGGGTTTCTGGTCGGCGCATCAACCCACGCCGTGCCGTTCCATGCGGGCATGACGCTTTCACACAAGCCGTTAAAATCATCGACGTATCCACTCAACTGCTCATTGGCCTTGATACGCAGCTCAGAGACGCACAAGGGCACGGGAGAGTTAAACGCGGGCTGGTTCAGAATGGCGCGCGCCGTACTCCAGGTACACTCGTCCAAAATGTATTGGCTGCCAGAATCACCCGTGAGCCGACGCATGCGAACCTTGCGGTCTGCTTTTGGCAAACCCTCAGCCCGGTAGTTGCGTACCACAGAAGAGCGGGTAGCCGCCGAGAATGGCACGGAGTCGTTGTTTTCATACACGCCCGCCGTGACATTCAGCCCGCCACCGGGGAATGTAACATCGCACCCTGTAACGTGGGGGTCTTTGTTCGGGTACAGCTCAATAGGGTAGGCGTTTGTATCAACGGGGTTGAGCACTACAGCGCCAGTAGCAATGTCGCCATTCATGTTGGCGCGCACCTGGGCCCATATACCCGTCCAATTGCCGTCACCGCGAGAGTACGCACGGATATTGGTCTTGTTGCCGCCGTAGCTTGTCCAATCGTCTTGTCCCGCCGTCGCGTACTGCAGCTGGAACCAGACCGTGCGCGTGCGTGGTGCCCCTGACTCACGGTCAAGCTCACACATGGCGTTGGCGGCGATATCGGTAGAAATGTCTTCGCACACGCCGATGTTGCGCGTTACCCAGCCGTCCGACGCCTTGAGGGAAGCGCCCACACTCTGCTCATTGTACGACTTGCCAAACAGCTGAAGGTCGTTGCCGTAGGTTGCAGCGTGGAAAACGTGCTGGACATTTTTAAAATTGGACAGCGGAGTTTTGGCGATGCGGAAATCAGAGACATTCATTCCCGCATGCCCCCACACGACCAGCATGTTAAAGTATTGGTCTGGCCCTTCCCATATCGTCCAGCTTTTTGCGCCCAACGGCGGCGTGTGGCGATGCTTACCAAGCACAAGCGGAATATAGCCCAGCGGGTTTGCCGCATTGCGTGCGCCGCTGATGGAGTATGTGGGGCTGTCTTTCGCAAGGTCGCCAGTGGAGGAAAGGCCGAGGGAGGGTTGGGAGACAGGGAAAAGCGCATTCACCGCGTAAAGCCCACCCATCATTATTCCTGCGGTAAGCATCCCACCTGCCGCAGTCACCGCGCCACTTGCGGTAAAAAAAGAGCCTGTAGAAAATGCAATAGACCCTATTTCAGGCATCAACCACGGAGCCGCCACCGCCGTAGCGATTACAACTACCGACAGAGCAGTAGCGACAGGGCTTTTGCCCCCGCCACCACCGCCACCACCTTTGACGCCCTGCAATACCTCGATGCGCGCACCTTCACGCGGGGCAACTTCCGCCCACTGGCTGCGCTTGATCTCTATACCGTCAACACGGCAACGGGCGTAGCGGGCGAGTAGGCGGGCTTGAGCGCGGGTGTACTGGCTTTCGCGGCGCATGCCCTGAATAGCGTCGAGAACGATGTTCTCTAGCGTTGAACCGGGGATAATAGGAAAGAGCGCAGACCGGGAAGAATCCCACCCACGCGCTAATACTGTGGTTTGTTGGGTGTCTAAAAGCATTGGAACCCCGCTTGGAGTCTTTATATTACTATATCAAGATAAATTGATATAATCAATCTTTTCTACCCCACAACCGGTTATCACTTGCAGCAAAAAAGACGGGCTGATAGGGGTAAGGGCATGTATATACAAAAAAGACTTCTGATCTCCCTCCTGTTCGTCTTTTTACTCCCCTCACTTGCCTTGGCATGGTCGGGTGAGGTCACAAAGATACACGACGGGGATACCATCACGGTCAGCGGCACAAAAATTCGCCTGTGGGGCATAGACTGTCCTGAATACAAGCAGGATTACGGGCGCGAGGCTACGGAGTTTGTGCGCCACCTGTTACCCCTCGGCGCTACGGTTGAGGTTGAAGACGTAGCCCGTGACCGCTACGGGCGTACCGTGGCTATCGTTAGCTACCAGGGCGATACGGTACAGGCCGACTTGCTCCGTGCCGGGTTAGCATGGGTATATGGGAGATATTACCGGGAGCGGGGCGGAAATTGGCCTGAGATTGAAGCAGAGGCCAAGGCCGCACGCCGGGGGCTATGGAAGGACGAAGAACCAACGCCGCCGTGGGAATGGCGACGGGGTAAAAAATAAGCGGGGTTAACATGAAAAATCTTTTTTTAGTCTTGGCCCTGGTTGCGTTCTTTACAGCTTCGATGGTGCGTGCTGATGCACTAGATGACATGCTTGCAACGGATGCGGCCCAAGGTACGGAACCATCAGAAATGTTTAGCGCCAAGGGGGATATAAGGGTTCGGTATTTAAGTGGTGAAGACATAATAGATACATATAAGAAAATATCTGCGTATGAATCCTCAATGAAGCGCGGCGAATTTGAGACAAAAGAAGAGTTTAAAAATAGAATATCATCCATTCAACAACTTGAAAAAGATCATATTTTTATAAAAATCCCTAATTATGACCATTTCTTTTCATACGACATGGACAAAGAAACGTATACATACCGTGGTTGGTCTGTTCATAATAAAGAATTATCCGTGGAAATCAAAAAGATAGAAAAAGCATTGGGAGAGTACACAGGACGCAATAGCTTTGGAGCCAGTGCGAATGTAGAGAAATCAAAAGAGAGTATTTATGGGGTAAATTTCATAGGTATTAATCCTAAGAATGTAAAACAATACGATTACTCCTTTGCATTCAAGCTCAAGCCATCTGCTGCCAAGGAGTTAAAAAAATCCTTAGACATCGTTGTGGAAGGAGTCCTAGCAAAAAAGGATAAAAGCTTTACGTCTTTTGACTCCTCTTATGTTTCACCCACAATTTCAGCCCCGTATGAAAAACATGTGGAAAGATATTTCATAAATATGCGGGTACTGAAAATATATGTTGTCAACAAGTATACGGATGAAATTATTTCCATTGTTCCAATGCCATAGCCTCAAGGCAGATGAATCATAATTTATTGCCCTACAGCCCCGGAAGGGGCTTTTCTTTTTGCTTGTTGACAACATTGCTATCATGTCATACTTTGCAATCAAGGACGGTGGACAATGAAAACAATCAACATCAGAAAGTTTCCAGACGAGCTGCATAAGCTGGCGAAAATTGCTGCCGCGAAGGAGGGCAAGACACTTCAAGACTGGTTTGTTGACGCTGTTCGCGAAAAGATTGAACGCGACGAAAAGAACGAAAAGTAAAGCGGCTCGAAGCGGTGCTACCAACACCACAACGAGCCTAACCACAACCGACCTTCACAGGAGGTACGATCATGGCTAACGCGATTATATCCGCAAACGCCCCTGAACTCAATGTTGTTGACGGCTTGCCCGTCGTTTCCAGCCTCGCAATTGCTGAAAACTTCGAAAAACAGCACTTCCAAGTTATGCGCGACATACGCGCACTTTCCGACGATATTCCCAGTGATTTGCGAGAATCCAATTTTGTAGCCTCGCAGTACGAAGGCAAAACGCCCACTGGCGGCACCCGCACTTACCCTATGTACCTGCTCACCCGTGACGGGTTCACACTCGTTGCAATGGGTTTCACAGGCAAGAAGGCTCTCGCCTGGAAGGTGAAGTACATTCAGGCATTCAATGAAATGGAGCGTGCGCTGTTGGAAGGAAAGCACGGAGAACCTGTGGTCCTTCATTCCGGCGACACCCTCACGCCTTCCGAGCAAGCGCAACTGCAAGCCATTGTGCAGGCCAAGGCCGGGATGGTTCCAGCCGACATGCAGCGCAAAGCCTTTGCTGAAATGTGGACGCGGTTCAACCGCCATTTCCGCATAGCCCGGTATGCGCAGTTGCCGCCAGCCAAGATGGGTGAGGCTGTTGAATATCTTGTGGGCATGGAGGTTAAAGCCGCTGTTCCCGCGTTACCATCTGGCAGGCAGGAAATTGCAGAATCCCCCATTCCTGTGCGTATGCTCGACCAGTTCCCAAGAGACATGGGTACGGGCCGCAAGGATGCCCTGAAAAAGATTGAGAGCATCTTGAAGCAGTTCTACGGCTTGCGTGATGTGGTACGCCTGTTCACATCTCCCGGCGGCTACAGCACAGGGCGCAGCCTGTCAGAGAAAGAACAGTATGAAATCCTACTCAACCTCTACCGTTCCGCAGATGCAAACCTTGCCGCTGCGTACAATGCCCTTGAGGCTGGGTACAGGTTGGGCCGGGAGGCTGGCAGGGTGTAGGCGTTTTTTTGATATTAAGACAAAGGCCATCCTTCGGGGTGGCCTTTTGTGTTGGGGTGGGCTCCTGCTTTCGTTTGTGATACGGAGTAACACCATGATTTTTGAAAATCGAAGGGTAGCAGGGGGATTGTGCGCGAAGCCTTGTAAAAATATTTTTTTGACAAAAGGGCCACGGACGGGGTAAGCCTTGCTTAAAGGCATGCTACTGGCGTTTTCAGCTATGCGTGCGGAACAAAAAAACAAAGGAGTCCCAAGTGTCGACCGTGCTTAGCTTTGTACTGTCTGGCTTTTCTGGGCTTCTTTTTCCCAAGACGGGAAAACTCCCGAAAGAAGCGACAGAACGTAAATACGAAGTCCACGAAACAACTGCGGCTGCGTGGAAGCGAGACTTTGACAAAATTGGTGGAGACATAAATCGAGTATTGGTGAAAAAAGTCAAAAGTAAAAAAAATGTCCACGCGTAAACGACGGAAAAAGAAGAACGCCGAGCGTCCGCTAACTGCGAACAACAACCCGGTATGCAATAGCGCCCCCCTTTTGGACATGTCTGGAAGGGGGGCTAATGGAAATCATGTTGTGATGAGCGCCAAGATGTCGGGGCCAATTCCAGCGCCTAGCATTTTACGGCAGTATGGTGAAATCATCCCCGGCTTGGACACAACAATCATTGAAGAATGGAAAGCAGAAGGTGCTTCAAGGCGCAAGAACGAAGAGAAAGAACTTGAAATTCGTGAAGATGCAGTGAAGAAACACGCAACACGAGAGTTTTTAAAAGTGTGCATCGTCGGTGTTTTTTTTGCGGGGATATTTATGTTGGCTTTTTACCTAGCGTATCTGGGCCATGTCGTAGAGGCCGCAGCAGTTGCATCGACACCCGTAATTGGCAGTGTGATAACAAAACTGTTACCTAAAAACTGACACCACAAATGATTCCCACCGGGCCGGGGATTTTCACCCCGGCCTTTTCATCTCTATTCATCCCCGCCACCTAACCACCCTAGACAGCCTTCTTTTCCACTTCACGGTGTCGTAGCGCTCGTAAGCAGCGGCTGTTCCTTCAATGACGTGCAGCATCTCACCGGGGCGTACATATAGCCCCACATGGCATTCCACCCCGGCGCGGGTGAAGATCATCACGTCCAGCGGCTGCCACGGTTGCCCTGTAACGTCCACGTTCCATTCCAGCCCCACGGTAGCAGAAACGGCTTCGTCAACTTCGCCGCGCGCGTAAGCCTCGCTATAACTGTCGCCCAAGTCTGGCAGATCAACGCCCAAGGCTTCTTTGTACACAAGCTTGCACAGTCCCCAGCAGTCACAGCCGTTACGGTCACGTCCGTGGTCAAGAAATGGTATGCCGATATATTGCTGCAAATCCATATACGACCTCAGTTAAACAGATTTGGGAATGCAGCCGGGGTAAATCGCAGCCACGGCATAGGCTCATTACTGGCAATGCTGTTCATGATGCTGACTTCTGCCGTGCTGGCGTCCCAAGTGGCGCTATTCAAGTCCATTTCAGGGTAAGAAACATCTACCACGTCAGGGGCGAATGAGTTTACCACTTCAATGGTTACGCGCGGATACTCAGCATCAACCATCATCAGGTAGGGCGTCACGGCCCTGCCTACATTGCTAAAAATAATGCGGGCTTCCGGCGGCTGCTCGTCTGCGCTGTTTGGCATCGTGGCTTGCATCGGCGCGTATAGATACGTTTCGCCACGACTCACGGTTCCGTAGATCGGTTCGCCAGAATCAGGGTGGTTATACAAAAACGTGGTGGCATCTGTAGATAGCCGGATTGGCTCACTCCATTTGCGATGGGTCAACGTAATCAAGCATATGTCTCTGTCTTCCGTTTCTGGCAGAGTGATGGCTTTCAGGGTGCGCGGAGAAAGTGCCATATATTCCTCCTACGTCAGCGGCGCGCCGGGCCACCATTCTATAGTAAGGGTAACCTGCCACAGATCAGGTGTAGACGGCGAGGCGTCAAAGATGGAGTCTGAGCCGCCTACCAGCCTTGCACGCACATACTCACCACGAACAGGGTGCGGCCAATCAAAGCACAGCGCGCCGTTGGCCAATGTATCGACCACAAAGCTTTGCAGCACTGTCAGTTGTGCTTTACTCACAGAGTAGGGGGCTGTGGCCTGCCACGGCTTTGAACCGCCACGCCGACGCACTTTTGCCGGGCCTGTGTCCATATCGCTACGGATCAGGTTGTTAGGCACTTTTTCGCTGAACCCTGACAACTTGGGGTATTGCGGAAGGATAAGTGGCCATATTGCAGCCATACAAAGCTCCTAGTGTTGTACCGTTCTGCTGCGTCCACCAGTGGCAGAGCGCACAACGCGGTTCATAGAGGTTCCAGGCTTTGCCGTCTGCTTGGCCACAGCGTCACCTATCATGACTTCAATGGATTTGTTGCCCATGTTGTCGGTTCGTGTACGCTGGCTGACCTCGGCCCCGGTGTTATTTTGTATGTTGACCGTGACCTGTGGCTGTGCGCTTGCCGAATAGCCACCGCTGCGACCACCTGTGCCCTGCGCAAGACTCTTCGGGATAACAATCTCACCTTTTTGCAGGATTGCCGGGTATTCATCAGGCGCGAACATGCCGCCGCCGGAATGGAATTTGGGCGCGCCAGAAAATACAGCAGTGGGAACAGAGCGGGTGGGGGCAGAGCCGGAACCAACAACGCCGCCGGAATGATGCACCCACGCTATTGCAGAATCCATCGCTCCAGACGTGGCAGAGCTGGTTGTCCAGCTGCCCATGCTTCCGAAAAGATCACCAAGCCCACTTGCCAGCGGCCCGGTGATAGAAGACCGCACGGCGATTCGCACCAGGTCAGATATGATGCTGTTCGCCATATCCGTAAAACTGAGCTTCATGTTCATGATGGACTTGACCGCAGCATCCTCCATGCTGGTAAATCCGCTTGTCCACGCATGTTCCATGCCCTTGGCCATATCGGTAGCTTCATTGGCGTAAGAGCGCAGACCACGGATAGAGCCTGAAAGGGGATCGCGGGCAGATTCCAGGCGCTTTAACGCCTCCCACTGCTGCGTCAATTCTTCGCTGATGCCAGCATTACGATATTCTTCGGCCTGCCGCCGAATGGCCTCAGTCTGCGCGTTAATGGAGTCCACATAATTGCCGCTCAGAGCTGCGAAGTCCTTGTAAAAGTCGACGCGCACCTGACGGCCTTTCTCTTCGGCATCTGCAAGTTTTTGGGCGTAAGTCAGCTCTGCCTTGCGTATTTCAAGACCTTTACGCTCTGCGGCCTCGCCAGTTGTGGCCTCCTTGCGCTGCACAGAAAGCTTGTAATGGGCCTCTGCTGCGGCAATGGCGTTTTGTTTTTCAAGCTCAAGCTTTTGGCGCAGCTTGTCGATGCCAACGGCAGCCGGGTTAATGGTGGCTTCCATATTCGCCACTTCCTGCCGTAGCTGCTCAA